>JACXTT010000451.1_pt1 | contig 69763 bp, 61 predicted proteins | sample 9270951 | NCBI WGS metagenome assembly JACXTT01 (sample SAMN15532306, study PRJNA645909) | rock metagenome | isolation source: weathered quartz diorite | place: Puerto Rico | collected 2017-06-21 | reverse complement strand
GGCCGCGCATCGCGACCTGCTGTACGAGGCGCCGCCGGAGGAAGCGGCGCTGCCGCTGCCCGCGCCCAGGCTCGGCGAGGACGTGGTGGCGGACTACGCGAGCCTTGGGTTGTCGCTGAAATCGCATCCGCTCGCCTTGTTGCGTAAGCGCCTGGCGGCGATGAAGTTCGCCACCGCGGAGGAATTGTCACGCTACGGCAATGGCCGGCGGGTGCGCGCGTGCGGCATCGTCACGGTGCGCCAGCGGCCGTCCACCGCCAGCGGCACGATCTTCACCACCATCGAGGACGAGACCGGCCCCGTCAACGTCATCCTGTGGCCAGACCTGGTAGAGCGCCAGCGCAAGGAGGTGCTGGGCGCCACGCTGCTGGGCGTGATCGGCACGTGGCAGAGGCAGGGCGAGGTGCGCCACCTGGTGGCGCAAGAACTGGTGGACCTGAGCCCGCTGCTGGGCCGGCTGCCGGTCAGCAGCCGGGACTTTCACTGAAGCGCGGCGGGGCGCCGGAAGCGCAGATCAGCCGCGCCCGGGGATGTTGAGCGCGCGCTGCACCGCCGGCCGCGCGACAAAGGCATCGAGCGCGCGCAGGACGTGCGGGAACGACCCGATCTCCACGAGATCGCCGGCCTCGTAGTAGCCGATCAGGTTGCGCACCCACGGGAACGTCGCCATGTCGGCGATGGTGTAGTCGTCGCCCATGATCCACGCGCGGTCCGCCAGATGCGCGTTCAGCACGTTGAGCAGGCGCCTGGACTCCGCCGCGTAGCGCTCGAGCGGGCGCTTGTCCTCATACTCCCGGCCCGCGAACTTGTAGAAGAAACCCACCTGGCCGAACATCGGCCCGATGCCGCCCATCTGGAACATCAGCCACTGGATGCATTCGTAGCGGCGCGCCGGGTCCTGCGGGATGAACTGGCCGGTCTTGTCGGCCAGGTAGAGCAGGATCGCGCCGGACTCGAACAACGGCAGCGGCTTGCCGCCCGGCCCATTGGGGTCGAGGATGGCCGGGATCTTGTTGTTCGGGTTCAGCGACAGGAACTCCGGCGATAACTGGTCGTTCGTGTCGAAGCGCACCAGGTGCGGCTCGTACGGGATGCCAGTCTCTTCCAGCATCGTCGAGACCTTGACGCCGTTGGGCGTGGGCAACGAATACAACTGGACGCGGTCCGGATGCGTGGCCGGCCATTTGCGGGTGATGGGGAACGCGGAGAGATCGGTCATGGGGCTTCCTGTTATCGGGGGCCGGAGGGGCCGGCACCGGGGAAGCCACCGATCATAAACACTCGGCCTGGACTTGTCCCGGCACGGCAAAATGCCCCTTCACGCCGTGTGCCTGTTCGGCAGGGGCGCGAAGGGGGGGTGCCGCCGCCGCTCAGAACTCCTGCACGGTCGGGCGCAGTACGATCTCGTTGATGTCCACGTCGGCAGGCTGCTCGATCGCATAGGCGATGGCGCGCGCGACAGAATCGGCCGGAATCGCGATCTTGTAGAAGTCCTTCACGAAGCTGGCGCTCTCGGCGTGCGAGCTGCCAAGCTTCAGCTCGGAGTCGACCGCGCCCGGCTCGATGGTCGTGGTGCGGATCGCGCCGCCTACCTCGTGCCGCAGCCCTTCGGAGATCGCGCGGACCGCGAACTTGGTGCCGCTGTACACCGTGCCGCCCGGGCTGAACACCTTGATGCCGGCCACCGACGCAATATTGACGAAGTGCCCGGCGCCCTGACGCTGGAACACCGGCAGCGCGGCCGCGATGCCATACAGCACGCCCTTGATGTTGATGTCGATCATGCGGTCCCATTCCTCGACCTTGGTTTCGCTGATCGGCGCAATGGCCATCAGGCCGGCGTTGTTCACCAGCACGTCGATGCGGCCGAACGCGCGCACCGCGGTGTCCACCAGCGCGCGCAACTGCTCGGGGCGCGTGACGTCGGTTTCCACGACCTCGGCGCGGCCGCCGGCTGCACGGATGTCGCGCGCGATGGCCTCCAGCCGTTCCACGCGGCGCGCGCCCAGGACCACGGCGGCGCCGAGAGACGCCAGGTGACGCGCGGTGACTTCGCCCAGCCCGCTGCTGGCGCCGGTGATGACGACGACTTTGCCTTCAATGTTCTTGCTCATGACGAATTCCTTGTCGGTGATGGGATTGCTAAGAAACGTTGCATCCGGATCGGATGAGGCAAGTATGGCGACCGGTAAGCATCCAATAAATGGAAGTGTTAGGATTTAGAAATTCCTGATTTTGGAATTATGAGACGATGCTGAACCGCCTGGAAATGTTGCGAATCTTCGTGGCCGCCGCCGAGGCCGGCAGCTTCAAGGAAGCCGCCGTGCGGCTGGGGATCTCGCCGCAGGCCGTCACCCGCGCGGTGCAGGACCTGGAGGCGGCGCAGGGCGAACTGCTGTTTCACCGCAGCACGCGCCAGGTGCGGATCACCAGCGTTGGCGAGGCGCTGGCGGCGCGCGCCCGCGACAGCGTGCGGCGGGTCGACGCGCTGTTCCAGGCACCAGCCCGGGACGACGATGCCGAACTGAGCGGCGTGGTCAGGATCGCGGCGCCGCTGTCGATGAGCCGGGTCCGCCTGATGCCGGCCATCGCGCGCATCGCCGCGCGGTATCCGCGACTGCGCTTCGACCTGCGGCTTTCCGACCGCCACGCCGACGTGGTGGACGAGCAGATCGATATCGGCGTGCGTTTCGGCGTGCTGCACGACAGCCGCTTCATCGCACGGCGCATGGCAAGCCATCCTTTTCGCGTGGTCGGCACGCCGGCGCTGATCGAGCGCGTCGGCGCGCCGCGCACCATCGACGATCTCCAGTCTTTGCCCACCACGGAAATGCTCGACGCCAGCACTGGCCGGCCGTGGCCGTGGATGTTCGTGGGAGGCCGGCAACTGACGCCGTCCCGCCCGCAATACAGCTGCAACGACGCCGAGGTGGAGTTCGAGTTCGTGCTGGCCGGCCTCGCCTTCGGGCAGGTGCCGGGCTTCTACGCCGACCCCCACATCGCGGCCGGGCGACTGGTGGCCGTGCTGCGCGAGCACGAGCCGGAACCGTGGGAGCTTTACGTCTATCGCCCGCAGCGCGGGCCGGTGCCGGGGCGGATCCGGGTGGTGTATGACGCGTTGGTGGAGGGGCTTTCTGGGGGCGGAGGGTAGCTCTGCGCCAGGATGAAAGGTCCATCGCCAATCACCACCTCGGCGTGAGGTCAGTGCATGCGCCCGCGCTCGTCGGGGTCGTGGGTGGTATTCATCCTGGTGAGCGCAAGGATTGCTGTCGCCTGACGGGTTGGTATGGAACGAGCAAGGGCTGAGTACGGCCACCAGCGGTCGTCGAGCGTTGTTTCCGGCCTTTCTCCAAACCGGGCATTGATGCGGATTTACTGCCCTCATTGGTGTCCGGTACATTAACCGTAGTATCGCGACAGATCGGAAAGGACTCGCCGTGAAAACAAAAGCTTACGCGCGACACAATCTGTCCCTACTAATAAGCATGTCCGGACGCCGGCGTCCGTTGATTACCTGTTAGGCGTCCAAACGGAGGCAAACGATGGCACGAGTTCGCGTTGAGGGCTTCACCGTCTCGCTCGACGGATACGGAGCAGGTCCGAATCAAGACATCAACAATCCGCTCGGCGTTGGCGGGACGGAACTGCACCAGTGGCTAGTCCCAACACGCACCTTCCAGCGGGCCTTGTTCGGCAAGGATGGCGGTACGACCGGGGTTGACGATGATTTCGCCGCCCGTGGTTTTCAGAATGTTGGAGCCTGGATTCTTGGGAGGAACATGTTCGGACCCATTCGCGGGGACTGGCCGGACACAAACTGGAAAGGCTGGTGGGGAGATAATCCGCCGTATCACGTTCCAGTCTTCATCTTGACCCATCATGCTCGGCCCCCCATCGAGATGGAAGGCGGCACGACGTTTCACTTTATAACAGGAGGCATTCGCGAGGCGCTCGACCGTGCACGCGAGGCCGCTGCCGGAATGGATGTGCGGATCGGCGGTGGGCCGGACACAATTCAGCAGTATCTTCGTGAGGGCCTCATTGATGAACTGCACATTGCTATCGCGCCGGTCCTGCTCGGCCGGGGAGAGTCGCTGTTCGAAGGGGTTGACTGGCGGGCTCTGGGATACGAATGCGTTGAATTCGTAGCGTCGGAGAAGGCCACGCATGTCGTCCTACGGCGCCAAGGGCACACGGATGCCTAGTGTGTTGCATCGACCGGTTGAATCCGCAGTCGGGTACGGCCATCGACACCTGATGGCCGGCCTGCCGCGTATCGTTCCACTCCGGTCTACACTCGATAGACCACAAGCTCCGGTGCGCGCCGATCATGGACTCCATGCCTCTGTGGCAGCTATTGCTGCACTTCGACCAGCATCTCGGTGCCGCCATCGCGCACTATGGCCCGCTGGTCTACGTCATGCTGTTCGTCATAGTGTTTGCCGAGATCGGCGTGCTGCCCCTGTTCTTCCTGCCGGGCGATCCGCTGCTGTTTATCTGCGGCGCGTTCTGCGCCTCGGGCTACCTCAATCTGTGGGTGTTGATGCCGCTACTGTTCGTGGCGACGCTGGGCGGTAGCCTGCTGAACTACAGCGTGGGCCGCGTTGTCGGGATGAAAGTGCTGAGCAGGCAACCGCGCTGGGTGGATCAGGCGGCGCTGCAGCGAACCCATCTGTTCTATGCCAGGCACGGTGACGTGACCTTCCTCCTCTCGCCCTTTATCGCCGTGGTGCGCACCTTCGCGCCGTTCGTGGGCGGCATCGCGGGTATGGGCACAGCGCGCTTCATGCTTGCGGCTGCGGCCGGTGCGCTGCTCTGGTCGGTTTCACTGCCGCTGCTTGGCTATTTCTTCGGAAACGTGCCGCAGGTGCGTGATCACATGGGGGCAATCGTGCTGTCGGGAGTCGTGCTTGGTGTGGGGGCCCTGCTTGTCACCAGTGCGTGGCACAAGCTGCGGGCCCGGGTCGGGAGGTAGTCGTCGTCACGCGCGGGGCGATGTCTATGCAGCGTCCTGCGCTACTGTATTGCCCGATCTTCACCGCCGATCACCTGCTGTAGCGCCTGTACAAATTGCCTGACTGCAGGCGTGGCGACATTCTCGTCGAAGGCGAATTCCACGTCGAAGCGCTCCGCGACCTCAGGCAGTGGCACCAGCCGCACGGTTGGGGGGCAGAAATTTGCCAGGCTTTCGGGGACAAACGCGCAACCCATGCCGGCCGAAACGAGACCGAGCACGGTCGGGATATCGCTACCAACCTGGGCCACGCGAGGCGTGAAACCGACGCGCTCACATTGCGTCATCAGGAAGCGATGTTGGGACGAGGAGCGTGCCGGATCGAACCAGACGAAAGGCAGATCGGCCACGTCCGCCAGCCGCTTTGGCCGCTTGTGTCGGAGGGCCCGTGACGAAGGCAGGGCCAATACGAAGCGATCACTGAGCAACACGATGCCAGACAGGTGAGGCGCCTCCTGTCGACGCCAGGCCATGACGCCGCCATCGACCTGCCTTTGCCGGATCGCATCGATCTGCTCCGTCGACAGCATCGGGTCCACCAGGACTTTGACTTCCGGGCACGCCCTCCGGAATGCGCCAAGCACATTCGTCACGACGGCTGAACTCAAATAGTTTGGCAATACCCCAAGGCGCAGTTCGCCGAGCTGCCCTGCGGCGCAGCGCAAGGCGCGATCGCGACTGGCTTGCAAGTTGGCCAGAAGTTGCGTGGCATCTCGCAGGAAACTCTCGCCTGCCACAGTGAGCTGCACGCCCCTGGCTTTTCGCTCCAGTAGCGGTGTGCCGATGGCCGATTCCAGTTCAATAATCTGCCGCGACAAGGCGGGTTGGACGATTCCGACCGCACGTGCTCCCGCCACCACGCTGCCGGCCTGCGCTACCGCGATGAAGTAGCGAAGATGCCGCAATTCAATATTCCGCATACCGTTCCCGCACAGCGGTTCCATGCTCCATAAGCATGGCTAGGCTACTCGAATAGCATTTGTTTGCATAGCTTCCGGCGGCTACGATGGTGCGGCCTCCTTCGCGGAAGGGATGCCTCCCTTCCACCTATCGCCAGAAACATGACGCTCCACATCAACACGCCATTTGTACAGTCCCAGCCCTATTCGCAGCGGCTCGGCAAGCCGGTCTGGCTAAAGATGGAGGCAGCACAGCCGTCCGGTTCCTTCAAACTCCGAGGCATCGGTGCGTTGTGTGAAGCACGGCACGCAGCGGGCGGAAAGCGATTCGTTTCGTCGTCAGGCGGAAATGCCGGGATTGCGGCAGCCTACTGCGGACGCGAACTCGGCGTTCCCGTCATCGTGGTGGTCCCGGAAAGTACGTCACATCGAGCGCGGGACTTGATCCGCCTTGAAGGCGCAGAGCTAATCGTCCATGGGCACACGTGGGCGGAAGCGAACGATTTCGCGTTGTCCCTGATCGGTCCACACGATGTGTTCGTGCATCCATTCGACGATCCGGTCATCTGGCAGGGGCATGCGACCCTGGTGGACGAAATGGCGGCATCCGGCTCGAAGCCGGGCGCTATCGTCCTTGCCGTGGGTGGTGGCGGTCTTCTGTGCGGCGTGCTGGAAGGGCTTCAACGGAATGGCTGGTCCGACGTGCCTGTCGTTGCTGTAGAGACTGCTGGAGCCGACTGCTACGCGCGCTCCGTCGCACTGGGCAGGCCGGTCGAACTCTCGAAGATCTCCAGCGTGGCGACGTCGCTGGGGGCCAGGCGCCCGTGTGACGGTGCGCTCCAATGGGCGGCATGTCGAGAGATCCACAGCGTCGTGGTGTCGGACGCGCAGGCGGTACAGGCAGCGATAGGGTTTCTGGACGAACACCGCGTCCTGGTCGAACCGGCATGCGGCGCAGCGCTGGCGGCGCTGGATTGCGACAACCCGGTGCTAGCGACCGCCTCCAGCATTGCCGTGGTGGTGTGTGGCGGGGCCACGGTGACTGCTCGGCAATTACAGGACTTTTCTGCAATGTTGAACTGACGCTTCACTGGGTTCGCTTCGGGCCTTGCCGTCAGACCTCGTCGGGTCCAGATCCTTCGATCGAAAAGCCGCTCCCCGGAAGCCCGGTTGAGGTGCCGCGCGAATCACCGCAGTACGCGCAAGCGGCTCACGCTCAGGAGCAACGGTCTTCCGGCGCGGCTTCATTCCGCGCGTTCGCTACGATTCCGGCCTCCGTTTCGCCTGAGAAGGAAGTTCAGAACTCGCGATTCCGAGCCGGCTGGCCTAGACTGCACTGATTGGTCTGTTCCGAGTTCATCCATGCGTTCCGACGAGCACAACCACTCCGAGCTGTCGCCAATCCAATTGCGGGTGCGCGCGCTTGAGACAATCCTGACCGAGAAGGGCTACGTCGACCGTGCCGTTCTTGACCTTATCGTCGAGCAATTCCAGACCAGGATCGGCCCTCACATCGGGGCTGGCGTCATCGCCCGGGCGTGGGCGGATCCCGAGTTCAAGGCGGCGCTGCTGGCGGACGCGACAAAGGCGATCGCCGCACTTGGCGTCGTCAACCATGTGGGCGATCACCTGATTGCGGTGGAGAACACGCCTGGGCACCACAACATGGTCGTCTGCACACTGTGCTCGTGCTACCCGTGGGACGTACTCGGGCTGCCGCCGATCTGGTACAAGTCTGCCCCGTATCGCTCGCGCGCCGTGTCGGATCCGCGCGGCGTGCTGGCCGAATTCGGTGTCGTTCTGCCGGAAGGCACACAGATCCGGGTCTGGGACTCAACGGCCGAGACTCGCTTCATCGTGGTACCTCCTCGCCCCGCCGGCACCGAAGGCTGGCCCGAGGAGCGCCTGGCGCGGCTCGTCACCCGTGACTGCATGATCGGCACGGGCCTGCCCCGGCGTCCCGAGGAGATAGCGCCATGAACGGCATTCACGATATGGGAGGCATGCACGGCTTCGGCGCGGTCCAGCCCGAGGCCGACGAACCCCCGTTTCATGCCCAATGGGAGGAGCGCGTGCTGGCGATCCAGCGGGCCATGCGCTTCACGCGGGCCTGGAATATCGACATGTCTCGCGACGCGCAGGAGCGGTTGCCTGCCGAGGTGTACCTCGCGGCTTCCTACTACGAACGGTGGGCATTGGGCATGGAGCGCAACGCCGTCGAGCAAGGGCTGATCGGCGCGGAGGAAATCGCCGCAGGACATACCCTGCATCCGGGCAAGCCTGTCGAACGGGTCATGACGAAAGGCGACCTCGAACACGCTTTTACCCGGGGCTCTTTCGCTCGCCCGCCGAAGCAGCCGGCGAGGTTCCAGCCGGGCGAGCGCGTGCGCACGAAGAACCTCAACCCGCCCACGCATACGCGCTTGCCGCGATACGCTCGCGGCCGCGAAGGCACGATCGAGGCAATCCGGGGTTGCCATGTCTTTCCGGACGCCGTCGTGACGGGCGCGGGAGAAGATCCGCAGTGGCTCTACACCGTCGTTTTCAACGGCCGCGAACTCTGGGGCGCGGATGCCGACGATACCCTCACCGTCTCGGTCGAGGCATTCGAGCCCTACCTTGAGCCGGCATGACATGAAGATCGATCCCGCCGCAGCGCGTGAGGCTGCGCAGGCCGTGCCGGGTCTCCCTCTTGACCACGAAGGCCCAGTGTTCCGCGAGCCGTGGGAGGCGCAAGCTTTTGCTCTGGCTCTGGTCTTGCACAAGCAGGGCCTGTTCACCTGGCGGGAATGGGCGGCAACGCTGGCAGAAGAAATCAGGCGCGCGCAGCATGCCGGCGATCCGGACACCGGCCAGACCTACTACCTGCACTGGCTTGCCACGCTGGAGCGCCTGGTGGCAAGCAAAGGCGTCGCGAGTGCGCAGACGCTGGCGCGCTACGGCGACGCCTGGCATCACGCGGCGCACCGCACGCCACATGGCTCGCCCATCGAACTCTCGCAGGATGATTTCACGAGAGACGACCATTCATGATCCTGTCAGGCGGCTCGCACGCGAAGCGGTTTCGCGCGCGAGCGTAGCGAACGGTCAGAACCGGTGATTGACCCGGACATGTGCCGACTGCGCCGACACGTGACCGGTATTGATGACGGCATCCAGCCCCAGCGACACCGTGGTCGTCTTCGATGCCAGCAGGCTCACGCTGACGCCGGTGGTCAGGAACGAGCGCGGCAGGTCCGTTCCGGGGGCAGCGAACACGGTGCCGTCCTGGCTTTGCACCTGGACAACGCGGCTGCCGCTCATGGTCTCGTACGCGTAGCCCAGGCGTAGCTGCACGTTGACGGGGCGCACGGCGTCGCCAAAGGCCTTGTCGAGCGTCACACCCACGTACGGCTGCAGGCTGCGTGCGTTGTCGGCACCCACTTGCAGGTTCTGGCCGTTCGCACCGTTTTCGCCAAAGCCGCTGCCGCGCACGTAGGCATAGCGCAGGCCGGCGTGCGGCGTGAGCAGGAAGCCGCCCGCCTGCACCGGCAGGCTTGCCTGGGCCGCTGCCGTGAACTCGTGGCCGAGATGGTCGCCCTCGGCAGTACCGAGGCTGCCGAACGGACGCTTCTGCGAGAGAAAGTCGAGGCCGTAGCCCAGCGTGGCCGACAGGTTGACCGCGCCCACCGGCTGGTTGCCATAGAGGGCCAGGCGCAGCGTATCGATGTCGCCGGACGCACCGGTGCCATCTTCGCCGAGCGACGCGTGGGTATAGCCGCCGGCAGCACCTACCGTGGCACTGCCGAGCCGGGTGTCGGCGCCGGCCAGGAAGCCGTAGGCGTGCGTCTGGAAGCCCGGCACGCTACCGGTGCCGCCCACCTTGTTTCTGGCGCCGTTGACCTTGATCCACGCCTCGTTGGACGTCGCCTGCCCGCCCTGCACGTTAGCCAGTCGCTCAAGCAATGTTGCGTTCGCGCCCTGCGCCTGCAAGAGGGCCGTGGTGCCGACGGCTGTGTAGATCGACGTGAGGCTCGGCGCCACCACTACCGGATCTGTCGGCGCAGCCAGCAACGACAGGCCGACTTCGTTGGTGCCATAGGTGACGGACGACTGCCCCCTGCCAGGGGTGGCCCCCAACGCGGTGGTGGTGACATTCGCGAAACGCCCGCTCACGCCATTGGCCGCGCTCAACAGCGTATATTGGCGTGCCGTGTAGGTGCCTGGCGTGAACACGATGGCAAGCGCGCCTCCCAGTGCGGCGCTACCGCTCACGCGCAATTGCGACGCCTGCGTCGGGCTGACCTCGATCGACAGTGTGCCGCCGGCTGCCTGCGTGTAATTGCCGCCCACCGCCAGCGTGCCGATGGAGCCGCCGGGCGCCACCAACCCCATGTTGCTCACATTGCCCGACACCGTGCCGTGGCCAAGCAGCGTGCCCGGCGCGCTGACCAGCACGTCGCCACCCAGCACGGCGCCGGCGTTGGCCGCATCGCCCACGGCCAGCGCGCCCCCGGCCACGGTCGTGGTGCCGGTAAAGGCGTTGTTCACCCCGTTGAGCGTGAGCATGCCGGTGCCTTGCTTGACAAGGCCACCGCTGCCGATCAGGCTGCCGCCGAACGTTCGCGAGGTGTTGTCGGTCAGCGTGAGGGTATTGGCGCCGAGCGCCACCTGGCTACCGGTCACGCCCGACAAGCTCCCCACCGCTTGGTTGCCTCCCGCCGACAGGTTGAGCACCGCACCGGCGCCTGTCAGCGCCACGCCTGTGGCCGCGGCCAGGCGGCCCGCGCCGGTCAGGGCCAGTGTGCCGGCGTTGATGGTGGTGGCGCCGGTGTAGGTGTTCGCCGCGGACAGCGTCTGCGTGCCGCCGCTGAGCGTCAGGCCACCCGTGCCGCCAATGACACCGCCGAACGTGCCGCCCGCCTGGCTAAGCGTAAGCGTCTGGTTGCCCAGTGCCACCGTGCCGTTGCCCGACAACGCGCGAACCGTCGCCCCGGCCGTCGTACCGGAAATATCGAAGGTACCGTTGTTGACCAGCCCGCTGGAATTCGCGATGCTGCCGGCGCCCGCCAACGCCAGCGTACCGGCACTGATGGTCACGGCACCCGTGTTGGCGTTCGCGCCTGTGAGCGTCTGTGTCCCGGTCCCGCCCAGCAAGATATTGCCCGTGCCCGCGATCGCGCCATTGAACGTGCCGTAGTCGCTGCCGCTCAGTGTCAGCGCGTTGCTGCCGAGATTCACGGTAGTGCCCGCGATGCCGGACAACCTCCCGATCGTCTGCGCGCCGCCCGCACTGATGTCGAATGTCGCACCGGCGCCCGTCAGATTGACCGAGCCTGTCGATGCGAGGCTGCCACCCGCGCCGAGCGCGAGCGTGCCGGCCTGGATCGTCGTGCCGCCCGTGTACGTATTCGCGCTTGTCAACGTCGTCGTCGCCGCGCCGCGCTTCATGAGGCTGCCGCCACCCGCAATCGCTCCGCCCAATGCAAGGCTGTTGCTGCCGCCGAGTGTCAGGGTCGTGCCCGTGCCCAGGTTCACCGTGTTCGCAAGCGTTACGCTCGTGCTCGTATCGAGCGTCGCCGAACCGCCGACGTTCAACGCGCCCGTGCTGAGCGCCGCGTTGTTGCCAAGAACGAGCGTGCCGCTGTTCAGGTTCGTGCCGCCCGCATACGTGTTGGCGCCCGTAAGCGTCTGAGTGCCGGTCCCGACGAGCGTGATGCCGGCCGTGCCGTCAATCGTGCCCGCATACGTTCCGCTTCCGCTGCCGCCCAGCGTCAGCGCATTCGCGCCAAGACTCACGGTCGTGCCTGCCACGCCAGACAGCGCGCCGATCGTCTGCGCGCCCGCCGCTCCGCTCAGGTTGAGCGTCGCGCCGGCACCCGCGAGATTGAACACGCCCGTCGATGCGAAACTGCCGCCCGCGCCGAGTGCCAGCGTGCCCGCGTTGATCGTCGTGCTGCCCGTATAGGTGTTTGCGCCCGTCAGCGTCGTCGTCGCCGCACCGTTCTTCACGAGGCCGCCTGCGCCCGAGATCGTGCCGCCCAGGGTGACAGCCGAGCTGCCGCCGAGCGTCAGCGCCGCGCCCGTGCCGAGATTGACGGCGTTCGCGAGTGACACAGCGACGGTCGCATCGAGCGACGCCGCGCCGTTGACGTTCAGCGCGCCCGACCCGATCGATAAATTGTGGCCGACGACGAGATTGCCGCCGTTCAGGGTTGTGCCGCCGCTGTACGTATTGGCCCCGGTCAGCGTTTGCGTGCCGGTGCCCGACAGCGTGATGCCGCCCGTACCGCCGATCATGCCCGCGTACGTCGTGTTGCCGCTGCCGCTCAGCGTCAGCGTATTGCTGCCGAGGTTCACGTTCGTGCCGGCGGTGCCGGCCAGCGAGCCGATCGTCTGTGCGCCTGCCGCGCTCACGTCGAACGTCGCGCCCGCGCCGGCGAGATTCACCGTTCCCGTCGATGCCAGGCTGCCGCCCGCGCCGAGTGCCAACGTGCCGGCGTTGATCGTCGTGCCGCCCGTGTACGTGTTCGCCCCGGTCAGCGTCGTGGTCGCGGCGCCGTTCTTCACCAGTGCGCCGGCGCCGCCGATCACGCCGCTCAGCCCGAGCGCATTGCTGCCGCCGAGCGTCAGCGTCGCGCCCGCGCCGAGATTGACCGTGTTGCCGAGCGTCATGCTCGCGTTCGCATCGAGCGACGCCGAGCCGCCGACGTTCAGCGCCCCCGTGCCAAGCGCCGCGACGTTGGTGACCACGATGCCGCCGCCGTTCAGGTTCGTGCCACCGCTGAATATGTTCGTGCCCGACAGCGTCAACGTGCCGCCGCCGTTCTTCGTCAGCGCGCCAGCGCCGGACAGCGTACCCGACAGCGTGAGCCCGGTCGCGCCCTGCACCGTCAGCCCGCCCGCGCCGAGCGCCACGTTGTTGGCGACGTCGAGCCCGCCCGCGCCTGCCTGCAGTGCGCCGCCGTTGGCCGCGATGTTTCCGGTGCCGAGGGAGGCGTTATTGGCGATGATTGCGACGCCGCCCGATAGCGTCGCGTCCTGTACGGTCGATGCGCCGTTGATCGTCCAGTTGCCGCTCGTGAGCGTGAGGTGATTGAAGTTGACGTAGTTGTTGACCGCGATCGTGCCGTTCGCGGTGCTGCCCTGCTGCAGCACGAGGGCGTTGTCGCCGCCCGCGCCGCCATCGACGATGCCCGTTGCCGCGATGTTAAGCGTGGTGGGGCCGACGCTGATGTTGAGCGCGCCTCCGGTGCCCCCCGCCGTGTTGACCGACGAGCCCGTTACCGCGGTGAACGTGTTCGTGCTGTTCGCGCCCATCGACACGCTGCCATTGATCGTGCCGGAGTTGACGAACGTGTTGCCTTGCCCGGGCGTGCCGTTCGCACTGAGCGAGACCCGGCCGGTGATCGTGCCGCTATTGTTGAAATTGACTTGGGCGCCGCCGTATGCGGCGACTACGGGCGCATCCGCGCCTGTGAGGGTCGCGCCGATCAGGCCGGTCGAGCCGATTGTGCCGGTGTTCGTGATGTTGGATCTGCCGCCCGTGCCGTTCTGGACCGCGAGCGCCATGCCTGTCACCCCGCTGGTCGCCACCCCGGTCGAGCCTTTCATGGTGCCGTTGTTGGTGACACTGACCGTGCTCGCCGCCGCATTGCCGACGACCGCGCCGCTCGACAGCACGCCGAGTCCCGCGCCGAGCGCCGACGGATCGATCGTGCCGTTGTTGGTCAGTATGGTGTTGTTGCCGGTCAGCGACATCGCCGTCCCGCCGACGCCGAGCAACACGCCGACACTCGCCCCGGGGTTGACGGTCGCACGGATGTTGTTCGCACTGTTCGAGTAGCTCGGTGCGAGCGGATTGGCGACGCCAGAGCAGGTCACGGTGGTGCCTGCCGTTGAGCAGACCGCGCGCGCGGGGGTGATGCCTGCGCCGATGAGTGCGAGACCGATGCCCGTTGGCAGCAGGAATCGCGGAACGGCTTTCTGGTTGTCTTTCGAACGTGTGCGGCTCATGCTTTTTTTCCCCGGTTATCGGCAACGGACGGCAAAAAACCGCTTGACGGCACGGCATCTGCGGCGGGTCATCACCACGCGGTAAGACGCGTCCCTGCGATGATCCGGCGGTCATGTATTCCACCGGAATGCCGCTGCCAGAAGGGGGCGTCTTCAGTTCAATTTTTTTTCTGAGAAGGCCAGGCCGGGCGGGACTCGAGCCCGGATGTCCATTCTGAGGCGGACGATGCGTCCGCGGCCCGCATTCGGCACGGCGTCTCACCCGTTTGGGTTGGACGTCAATGGCGATCGATCGGCGGCTGGACGGAGAAGCAGGAAGAACGCCGTTCTCCGGGAAGGCCGTCGCCGAGCATGTTGGCAAGGGACACCTGGCGCACGCCGATTCTCGTGCCGCACTGGCGTGCTCGCCTACCCAACTCTTCTAGGGTAGGCAAGGGGCTAATGTTGGGCCTGTCGCAGATTTCTGAGAAACGCCGCTCGAATAGGCGGAAGCCGGACGCCGTGGGACACGCCGCGGCGATGAGCCAAGAAAAAGCCCCGGCGAATGCCGGGGCTCAGGAAGGACTACGGAGCCCGCCAGCGCAACGGGGCGCCGGCGACGGGCAGGCAAGCGTCAGCCGGCCAGCACCTTGCCGATCGCGTTGGCGACCACCGCCACATTGCGCTCGTTCAACCCCGCCACGCACATGCGGCCCGAGCGCAGCAGGTACACGCCATGCTCGTTGCGCAGGCGGTCGGCCTGGTCGGCGGTCAGGCCCGTGTAGGTGAACATGCCGCGCTGCGTGATGTAGCGCGACAACGCCTCGCCGCTGACGTGCGCTTGCAGGTGGTCGTGGATGGCGGCGCGCATCCTGGCGATGCGTTCGCACATGGCGGCCAGCTCCTGTTCCCACAGGGTGCGCAACTCCGGCGTGGTCAGCACCTTGGCGACCACGCGGGCGCCGTGCGTCGGCGGGTTGCTGTAGTTGGCGCGTACGGCGCCGGTCAGTTGGCCCAGCACGCGGGCGGCCTCGTCGGCGCTCTTGCAGACGACCGACAGGCCGCCGCAGCGTTCGCCATACAGCGAGAAGTTCTTCGAGAACGAGTTGGCCACCAGGCACGGCACGCCCTGCGCCGCCAGTTCGCGGATCGCGAAGGCGTCGTCGTCCAGGCCCGCGCCAAAGCCCTGGTAGGCCATGTCGACGAACGGCAGCAGCTCGCGCGCCTTCAGCAGCGCGATGACCTGGCGCCACTGGTCTTCATTCAGGTCCACGCCGGTCGGGTTGTGGCAGCAGGCGTGCAGCAGCACGACGTTGCGCGCGGGAATCTTGCGCAGCGCGTCCATCATGGCGTCGAACTTCAGGCCGCCGGTGGCGTCGTCGTAGTACGGGTACGTGTTGACCGTGAAGCCCGCGCGCTCGAACACCACGCGGTGGTTTTCCCAACTGGGGTCGCTGATCCAGACCTGCGCCTCGGGGAAGTAGCGCTTGAGGAAATCCGCGCCGACGCGCAGCGCGCCGGAGCCGCCCAGCGTTTGCAGCGTGGCGACGCGGCCTTCGGCGCGCGCCGGGCTGTCCTCGCCGAACACCAGCGCCTGCACGGCCTGGCGGTAGCCGGGGATGCCCGCCATCGGCAGGTAGGGGCGCGGGCCCATGTCCGCCAGCAGGCCGGCCTCGGCTTGCGCCACGGCCTGCATGACCGGCAGGCGGCCGTTGTCGTCAAAGTAGATGCCGATGCTCAGGTTGACCTTGTCGGTCCTGGGATCTTGCTGGAAGTCCTCGTTGAGCGAAAGGATCGGGTCGCCGGGAAATGCCTCGATATGGTCGAACATGGGATCGTCTGGCTGGAGCGTTGTCAGGGGGCGCGGCCGCGCAAGCACGGCCGCCGGAAGATTACCGTGCCGGGGCGCTTTGCAGGGCCGTGCCGGCATTCTTCTGCCGGAGGCGATAGCTTACGCCAAGAATCGCTGCCCAGACCGGAATCAGGTAGACCGAGATCCGCAGGCCGGGCGTCAGGTACATCACATACAGAATGCCGCCGAGGAACGCCAGGCACAGGTAGTTGGTCAGCGGGTAGCCCAAGCTCTTGAAGAACGTTTCCTGGCCGGCCTTGCGCTTTTCGCTACGGAACTTGAGGTGGATGAGGCTGATCATTGCCCAGTTGATGATCAGCGCCGACACCACGAGGCCCATCAGCAGTTCAAACGCGCGCTCCGGCAGGAAGTAGTTGATCAGCACGCAAGCGGCCGTGGCCAGCGCCGAGACGCCCAGCGCGGCGAGCGGAATGCCGCGGCGGTTGACCTTGAGCAGCGCCTTGGGGGCATTGCCCTGCTGCGCGAGGCCAAACAGCATGCGGCTGTTGCAGTAGACGCCGCTGTTGTAGACGGACAGCGCGGCGGTCAGCACCACGATGTTCAGGATGTTGGCTACCAGGTCGGCGTTCATCGCGTGGAAGATCAGCACGAACGGGCTGCCGCCGGTGACGACCTTGCCCCACGGGTACAGCGAGAGCAGCACGCCCAGCGCGCCCACGTAGAAGATCAGGATGCGGTAGATGACCTGGTTGGTCGCCTTGGGGATGCTGGCCTTGGGGTTGTCCGCCTCGGCCGCCGTGATGCCCACCAGTTCCAGGCCGCCGAACGAGAACATGATCACCGCCATGGCCATCACCAGGCCAGAGACGCCGTTGGGGAAAAAGCCGCCGTGCTGCCACAGGTTGGCGACGCTGGCCTCGGGACCGGCGTTGCCGGACACCAGCAGGTAGGCGCCAAAACCGATCATGCCGATGATGGCCGCCACCTTGATGATGGAGAACCAGAACTCGGTTTCGCCGAACGACTTCACGCTCGCCAGGTTGATGGCGTTGATGATCAGGAAGAAGGCGAGCGCCGAGATCCACGTCGGGATGCCGGGCCACCAGTATTGAATGTAGATGCCGACCGCCGACAGCTCGGCCATGCTGACCAGGATGTACAGCACCCAGTAGTTCCAGCCGGACAGGAAGCCGGTGAAGGGCCCGCAGTACTTGTTGGCGAAGTAGCTGAACGAGCCGGCCACCGGCTCGTCGACGACCATCTCGCCCAACTGGCGCATGATGAAGAAGGCGACGATGCCGGCAATCGCATAGCCGAGCAGCACCGAGGGGCCCGCCATCTTGATCGTCTGGGCAATGCCCAGGAAGAGTCCCGTGCCGATGGCGCCGCCAAGCGCGATCAGCTGGATGTGCCGGTTCTTCAGGCCACGCTTGAGCGTGTCGTCCGCGTTGTTTGAAACCATCTTAAGTTGTTCCTCTACCCATTCTTCTGGAATGTTGCCCGCGCCTCTTGTCGGTTGGGCGGTCGGGATGATACAGCCCGGCGCGGATAGCGCCGGGCCAGGTTCCCGCCGGGTTGTCCGGCGGGACCGATTTCCGGGTCGACCTGTTGGGGCCGACTTCCTGCATCAGACCTTCAGCGTGCCGCGCTCGATCTGGTCGCGTTCCAGCGACTCGAACAGCGCCTTGAAGTTGCCTTCGCCAAAGCCGTCGTCGCCACTGCGCTGGATGAACTCGAAGAACACCGGGCCGAGCGCCGTCTTGGAGAAGATCTGCAGCAGCAGGCGCGGCTTGCCGCCTTCGGTCGTGCCGTCGAGCAGGATGCCGCGCGCCTTCAACTGGTCCACCGGCTGGCCGTGGCCCGGCAGGCGGGTTTCCAGCGCCTGGTAGTAATAGTCGTTCGGCGCGGTCATCAGCGGCACGCCGGCCAGTTGCAGCTTGTCGATGACCTCGATCAGGTTTTCCGTCAGGAAGGCGATGTGCTGGATGCCCTCGCCGTTGAAGGCCATCAGGAATTCCTCGATCTGGCCGGCACCCTTGGACGATTCCTCGTTCAGCGGAATGCGGATCTTGCCGTCCGGCGCGGTCATGGCCTTGGAAGTGAGGCCCGTGTATTCGCCCTGGATGTCGAAGTAGCGGATTTCGCGGAAGTTGAAGAGCTTCTCGTAGAAGTTAGCCCAGTACGCCATGCGGCCACGGTAGACGTTGTGCGTCAGGTGGTCGATGAGCTTCAGGCCGTGGCCCTCCGGGTGGCGGTCCACGCCTTCGATGAACTCGAAGTCGATGTCATAGATCGACTTGCCTTCCTCGAAGCGGTCGATCAGGTACAGCGGCGCGCCGCCGATGCCCTTGATGGCGGGCAGGCGCAATTCCATCGGGCCGGTGGGGATCTCCACCGGCTGCGCGCCCAACTCCAGCGCGCGGGCGTAGGCCTTGTGCGAATCCTTCACGCGGAACGCCATGCCGCAGGCGCTCGGGCCGTGCTCGGCGGCGAAGTAGGCGGCGTGGCTGTGCGGCTCGCGGTTGACGATGAAGTTGACGTCGCCCTGGCGGTACAGCACCACGTCCTTGGAACGGTGGCGCGCGACCAGGGTGAAGCCCATCTGCTCGAACATCGGTTCGAGGACGTTGGGGGTGGGCGAGGCGAATTCGACGAATTCAAAGCCCATCAACTGCATCGGGTTTTCAAACAGATCGGCCATGGTTGTACTCGGCAGGAAAGGTGAAGGACAAAGGGCGGAAATCGACGTGGCGGGCGCCGTCATGGCGCGCGCCGGCGATCGTGCTGTCCGGCAAGGGCCAGAAATTAGAACCGGGAAACTGGAAAAAGGTCGAAAGCGGCCGCGGCGGGGCGGCTGCCGCCGGCCGGGCGGGAATCGGGCGCCACGGCCTGCGGCCGTGCGAGGGGCTGAACTTCGGTCATGGGCGCATGCGATACCAGCTCGGGGCGAAAGAAATAATATTGCGGCGCATGAACGCCCGTGAAACGGGGCGCGGCGCCGGGCAGTCGCGCATTCGGCACTTTTTTTGTGGCGATTGCCGATGGCTGCGCTGCCAGCATGGAGACGAGTGTATATTCTCGTCCGCAAAATAGGATTTCGTTAGCCACGCAGGGAAACCCTAGCTTATGAGGTGGAATTGTGTGGAAACTGGCATCGAGGAAATAAAAGTGCAATCAAATGAGCTGGATCGCACGGATCGCCGCTTGCTGGGGGTCCTGCAGGAACACGGGCGGGCTTCCAACCTGGAACTGGCGGAGGCCATCAGCCTGTCGCCGGCTCAGACGCTGCGTCGCCACCGCCGCCTGGAAGAGAGCGGGATCATCAAGCGCTACGAGGCGCGGCTCGACGCCGCCAGCCTGGGCTTCGGCGTGGTCGCGTTCATCCATGTGACGATGGAGCGCGGCCATATCCGCGATCTCTCCAAGTTCAAGGGACTCGTGGCCGAACTGGCGCAGATTCAGGAGTGCTTCTCGGTGACGGGCGACATCGACTACGTGCTGAAGGTGGTCGCCAAGGACCTGAAGTCGCTGTCGGACTTCCTGCTCGATACGCTGATGCGGATTCCCGGTGTGAGCGGTGTGAAGTCCAGCGTGTGCCTGGACGAGATCAAGTGCACGAGCGCGATGCCGCTGGAGGCGTGAGCGGCGCCGTCGGGATTGCCTGAACCCCACGCTTGTCGGCGCACGTTTCCCGTGCATTTCGCACCGCGCGCGGGAAATTCGTGCACCGCATTTGCGCGATATCAAAGAATGCCGCAGAGCGGCCTTCAGCACCGGGGAATGCGGCCGATAGCAGGGGCAAAACAGCCCTTCAGGAAATCCGATGGCCGCATTCTTCTCTCCCGCCGAGCGCCTGATGGCGCGCCTGGATATCAACCGCAAGCTGGCACTCGTTGCCTTGCTGTTCCTGATACCGTTGTGCGGCGCGCTCTATAACGGTCTCAGTGCATCGGTGCAATCGATCCGCGTGACGGGAGACGCCTTGCGCGGGCTGGCGATCGTCGAGCGCGCGCTCGATGTCATGCGAGAGACGCAGGTCAGGCGCGGCGCTGCCAATGCCGTGCTGGCGGGCAACGCCGCTTTCCGCCCGATCTTCGACGGCGCCGACGCGAAGGCCGCCGATCACCTGGCGGGACTGGTCCGCGAGGCCCGGGAGGCCGATGGCTTCGACCTGACGGCCGACGTGGGCCGGCTGGAAGCGGCCTGGCAGCAGGTTCGCGGCCTTGGCCTCAATACGGCGGCCGGCCCGCTGTTCGCTCGCCATACCGAGCTGGTCAAGGCAACCCGTCTCTTCATCGGCGACGTGGCCGACCGGTCTTCGCTGGCGATGGACCCCGAGGCCGGCTCCTATTATCTCGCGAGTCTCGTCACCGGGCCCATGCCCAAGCTGGCGGAACTGACGGCGCTGGCACGCGGCCGTGGCGCCGCCATCATCACGCAGGGCGGTTACGCCGATGCCGCACAGCAGGCCGAGTTGGGCGCGCTGGCCGAGCAGATCCAGGACGGCCTGGAGGCCGTGCGGCGCGACATCGCGCGCGTCAAGCGCAGCGAACCCGCCTTTGCGGCGCGCGTGGACGAGGCGCTCGGCAAGCTCGCCGCCATGGACACCTTCCACCGCACGCTGAAGGACCGCATGCTGGGCGCGGCGGGAATCGCCATCGATGCCAAAACGTACTTCGACGAGGGCACCGCCGCCGTCAACGGCGTGTCGGCTGCCAACCAGGCGTTCTCGGCCATCGTCGGCACCATGCTTGGCGAGCGCATTCGCGCACAGCGGCGGCAGTTCGCGCTGCTGGCGGGCGTGGCCATCCTGACGGTGGGCGCGGCGTTCTACCTGTTCGCGGGCTTCAGCCGTGGCGTGCGCGGCGACGTGCGTCAGGTGGCCGACATGGTCGAACGCATCAACGCCGGCGACCTGAGCCTGCGCATGACGGTGCAGGGCAGCGACGAATTCAGCGACGTGAAGCGGCACCTGCTGTCGCTGGTGGACAACTGGCGCGCGCTGATTGGGGACACCAAGACGGGTGCGCGCAATGTGCTCGCCGCCGCCGGCGAGATCGCGCAAGGCAACCTCGATCTGTCGCAGCGCACGGAGGCGCAGGCGTCGTCATTGGAGCAAACGGCGGCCAGCATGGAGCAACTGACCGCCACCGTGCAGCAGAACGCCAGCAGCGCGGGGCAGGCCAGTGCGCTGGCGAGCGAGGCGTCCGGCATTGCGGTGACCGGTGGCGAGGCCGTGGGCCGGATGCGGCAGACCATGGAAGAGATCGAGGCCGATTCGCGGCGCATCGGCGAGATCATCGCCGTGATCGACAGCATTGCGTTCCAGACCAACATCCTGGCGTTGAACGCAGCGGTGGAGGCCGCGCGCGCGGGCGAGCTCGGACGCGGGTTTGCCGTGGTGGCGACCGAAGTGCGCGGGCTGGCGCAGCGGACCGGCAACTCGGCCAAGGAGATCCGCGCGCTGATCTCGCAGTCGGCGCAGCGCGTGGCGGGGGGCACCACGCTGGCCGCCGACGCGACCACGACCATGGGCAATATCGTTGCCGCGATCGGCCGCGTGACGGCGATGATGGACGAGATCCATCATGCCTCGCGCGAGCAGAGCAGCGGCATCGCGCAGGTCAACCAGGCCGTCGCGCAGATGGACCAGGCGACGCAGCAGAACGCCGCGCTGGTGGAGGAGGCGGCCGCGGCCGCGACGGCGCTGCAGGAGCAGGCGCAGCACATGCAGCGCTCGGTCGGCATGTTCCGCACTGAGGCCGAGGCGGCCGTCGCCTAGGCTCGTCGTATCGGCGACGGTTCCGGCGCGGCCCCGGCGGCGCGCTCACCCTTCCACGGCAGCCTTCAGCTTGAGCAGTGCCGAGTCCCACTGTTGCGCGATGAGATCGAGCGATTGGCGCGCGGCGTCAAGTTGCCCGGGCTCGAACGCCCACAACCGCTCGCGCCCGGCCTTCACGTCGTGCACCAGGCCGGCGGCGGCCAGCACCTGCAGGTGCTTGGTGACGGCCTGCCGCGTGATGTCGCTGCCGGCGGTCAGTTGGGCGATCGACATCGCGCCGCCCGCCACCAGCGCCGCGATCAGTCGCAGCCGCGTTTCGTCGCCAAGCGCGGCGAACACCGGCGCCGACTGGCGCAGCGCCGGCGGGGCATCAAGCGTTGGCGACATGGCGTGCGATGTTCTTCAATTGTTCTTCCCAGCCGTGGCTGTTCAGGCGGTAGGCAGACATCCGGCGCTCCGGCGGCACGTTGTCGAAACCCGATTCCACCACGGTCAGCAGCGTGCCGCCGTCCGCGTCGTGCAACTCGAACACCACCAGCGTGGTCGGCCCGCTCGTGTAGTCGAGGTGCTTTTCCACCGGTGCCGGACGCCAGCGCCACGACATCAGCCGCTCCGGCTCCATCTTCTCGATCTGCACGTCGAAGGTGATGTACTCGTAGCCAGGTTGCGTGACCTGGCCCCGCGTGTGCTGGCCCGGCGTGAAGGTCTTGCCCTGGAGCGCCACGCCAAACCAGTTGCCGAATGCCTCCGCGTTGCTCAACGCGTGCCACACGCGGGTGCGTGGGGCCTGGATGTGAATGCGTCGTTCGATCTTGTCGGTCGATGTCGTCATGCCGGGTCTCCTGGGTAAGGTCCGGTGCTTGTCGGCGCCGGAACGGATGGGCAGGTGCAGGGTCGGTCCGACGGCGCCGGACCAATATGCAACCTGATGGATGCATATTAGTTCATGGTGACCCGATACGCAACTGTTTGGTTGCGTGTTGGGTTTGACAATGGCCGGTGGCAAGCGCTCAGGGCTGCGGACGCGCCATTGCCCAGTCCACCGCGGCATCGAACAGGCGGATGCCGGCCCCGGACAGGTTGGTGAACGTGTCGTTGCCCAGGAAGAACATCACGCGGCGCGCGGGGGCCAGCGATTCGTAGTCCATCGTCGCGCCGCGCTCGTAGACGAAGATCGCGGCCTTTTCCGGCTGGCCGTACAGCGTGGCGATGGTGCTGGCGCCCAATCCGGGCTTGCCCCAGCTCATGCCAGCCTGCTTCTGGTAGACGTTGATGGCGCCCGCGTGCAGCCCCGCCGCCACCGGGTGCGGCGCGTTGACCAACCACAGGTAGCGCTCGCGCGCGGCTTCGCCGTAGTCGGTGTCGTGGCGCTTGCCTGTCATGGCCAGGTCATCCAGCAGATCGTTCTCCCAGGTCAGTAGCGGCACGGGCAATTGCCGCCAGCCGCTGTCGACGGCCTTGGCGGCGACCGTCGACGACAGGATCACGAGCCCGGCGTGGGCGGCGCGCTCGGGCGGCGCGTCCTGGTTCAGCACGGTCACGTTGAAGCCGCGCGACGCCAAGTGTTCCTGAATCTTGCGGTCGACGCCGGCGTTCGGGCCGCCGGCCTGGATCACGAGCGAGATGGTGCCGCGTGTCGAGGTTGCGGCGCTGGCTTCGGTGGCAATGGCGGCCACCGGCCACGGGCCGGCGGCGGCGAGCAGGGCGCCGGTCAGCAGCCAGCGGCGAATGAGGGAAGTCGGCATGGCGGCAAATGTGTTCAGAACTCGAAGGTGGTCAGCAGCGATACCTGCCGGGGATCGCCGATGGCGACGAAGTAGCGGTTGGCGCTGGACGGGTAGTACACGGTGTTGAACAGGTTCTTCACGTTGAGCTGAAAGCGCACCTTCTGCGCGCCGACGCGCGTCTCGTAGGTGGCGAAGGCGTCGAAGACCGTATAGGCCGGCAGCGTGAAGCTGTTGGCCGAATCGCCCGGGCGATTGCCCACGTAATGCACGCCGCCGCCAAGCCGCAGGCGGTCGCCGCCGAACACCTGGCCGAAGTCGTAGACGGCCGACAGCGACGTGGTGTGCTCGGCCACATTCCAGAGCCGGTTGCCGGCGTACAGCGGATCGTCGATGGTTTTGGCGTTGATGAACGCATAGCTGGCGATCACGTTCCAGCGGTTGCCGATCTGGCCGGCCACGTCGAGCTCCACGCCGCGCGAGCGCGCGTGCCCGGACGTGCGCCAGTCGGTGAGCTTGGTCACATCGTTGAACTGCGACACCAGCACATTGTGCTTGTCGATGTTGAAGAGCGCCAGCGTGCCGCTCAAACCGCCGGCCAGGTCCATCTTGGCGCCGACCTCGTAGGAGGTGGCTTCTTCCGGCGCCACGGCCGAGTCGATGACCACGCCGGAACCGAGCGGCGCGATGGTCGAGGTGGGCTTGAGCGACTGCGTGTAGCTGCCGTACACCGACACCGCGGGCGTCCACTTGTAGACGATGCCGGCGCGCGGCAGCCACTTGCTGCCTGAGATATCCGTGTTGGCCTGGAACGGGCGGCCGCGTCCGGCCACCTGGCTCCAGGACATGTAGCGCGCGCCGCCCACCAGAATCCACTTGTCGGTCAGGTAGAGGCTGTCCTGGAAGAACACCGAGGTGCTGTGCAGGGCGTCGGTCTGATCGCTGTCGCTCGCCGACACCGTGGTCGCCGGGCGCTCCAGCCCGTAGACGGGGTTCAGGTAGCTGAAGCGCCGGGTCGTGGCCTGCCGGATCATGTCCCGACGGTAGTAGCGGCGGTATTCGCTGTCCATGCCGACCTGCAGGTTGTTGCGCATGCCGGCGACCTGGAAGTTGCCGTCGACATAGGCGACGCCGTAGCTGTCGGTGCTCAGCGAGCCGCGCGTGGCGTCGTTGCTGCGTGTGAGCGTGCCGTTGGCGGCGTTCACGCCCGTCACGCGCAGCTGGCCGGCGTCGTAGTTCTCGCGGTTGTAGCTGTAGCCAAAGTGCCCCTTCCAGTCCGCGTTGAACTGGTGATCGACGGTCAACTGCGCCAGGTGGGATTCTCCGCCCATCTCGTTGGACGGCTCGTCCAGGCGGCGCCGGCTGGGGATCGGCAGCGGCTCGTTGGTGCGCGGATCCAGCGCGGTGCCACGGTCGAACGGGTAGAGGAACTTCCGGTACTCGTAAGACAGTACGACCTGCGTGTCGTTGCCGTACCAGGCGAGCGACGGTGCCACCAGCGTTTCGCGGTGCACGCCGAAATTGCGCCAGTACTGCTCGTCCACGTAGTCGGCAACGAGCCGGTAGGCCAGGCCGCCATTGCCGATGGCGCCGGTGCTGTCGATGGTGCCGCCGGCGCCGTTCTTGCCGTGTCCATACGTGGTGCCGAGCACCGAGATCGCGTTGTACTGCTGCAGGGACGGCCGCTTGCTGACAATGTTGATCACGCCGCCGGGATCCATGATGCCGTAGAGCAGCGAGGCCGGACCCTTGAGCACCTCCACGCTCTCGGCGGCCGCGTTAAGTCCGCGCCCCTGCACCAGCGGCATGCCGTTGTGCATCACCGAGCCGTCGCGGTTGCCGCCGAAGCCGCGCTTCATCAGCGTGTCCTGCGTGCCGGCCAGCGTGTTGCCCTGGGTGATGCCGCTGATATTGTTGACGGCGTCATCCAGGTTGCGCGGGCGCTGGTCGCGCAGCGTCTGCGCGGGGACGATGTTGACGGCCTGCGGCGTGTCCAGCAGCGGCAGGTCCGAACGCAGCACGGAGGTAGTCTGCTGCGGGCGGTAGCTCTGCGCCGTGGCGGTCACGGTCACGGGCGGCAGGGCGGCCACGCCATCGCCTGCGGCCGGCGCCTCGGCGTGGGCGGCGCTGCTGGCGCGCGTCACCAGCACGTAGCTGCCATCCGGCTGCGCGGCGGCGGCGAGGCCCGTGTCCTGCAGGATCGCGGCCAGTCCGGCCGGCACGCTGTAGCGGCCACGCAGCCCGGGGCTGTGGCGGCTGGCGGTCTGCTCCGGCGTGAAGGCCAGCAGGATGCCCGATTCGCGGCCGAAGCGGTTGAGCGTCGCCTGCAGCGAGCCGGCCGGGATGTCGTAAGCGCGGGCCGGCCCGGCGGTCTGCGCGGTCGCGGTCTGGGCAAGGACGCCGCCGGGCGGCAACAGGCCAGCGCCGAGCAGGCTGGCGACGATGAGGCTGTGTTTCAGGGCAAGACGGGATCGGGGGCGCGCTGGCGCCTTGGGGTGTGACGGCATGACGGGATTCAACGGCGAGTGGTTCGGAGAAGACAGCTTCATCTCCTATGTCACGCGAGAATCCAAAACAGACCACCTCATGCGCAAAAAAAATCAGGCGGGCAGGACGGTGGCCCAGTAACGGGTCACGAAATGGATCCGCACGGGCAGGGCCGTGCGCAGCGCATCGAGAATGCGGTCGGTATCCGCGAGCGGGTAGGTGCCCGAGACGCGCAGCGCCGCCACGGCGGGATCGCAGCGCAGGCGCCCGGGCCGGTAGCGCTCGACTTCGGCCAGAAAATCCACGAGGCGCATGCCGGTGGCCACCAGCATGCCGTCCGTCCAGGCGGTGTCGGCCTCCGCGAGCGGATTGGGCGGGTCGGCGTCGGTACTCGTAAAACTGAGTTGCTGGCCTGCCGCCACGATGCGCCCGAATCCGTCAGTCGCGCTGGGCTGCACGGACACGGCACCTTCCAGGACGCCGATCCAGCCGGCGTCTTCCGTCTGCCTCACCACGAAGCGCGTGCCGAGCGGGCGCAGCGCGGCGGCGCGCGTGACCACCACGAACGGCCGAGGCATGTCCATGTTGTCGGGGGCGGTTTCGACCAGGATCTCGCCGCGCCGCAGCGTGATGCGTCGCTCGGTTGCGGTGAGGTGGATGTCGATCGCCGTATCCGTGTTGAGCTGCACGCGCGTGCCGTCGGCCAGCGTCAGGTGGCGGCGTTCGCCGACTTCGGTGTGGACATCGGCCAGCCAGTCCTGAATCGGTGCGCGGTCCCGGGCCAACCAGGCCGCGCCGCCGACGACGAAGAGGCCGGCAAGGGCGCGCATCGCCCGCCGGCGCGCCACGGTGCGCGGCGGCGTCAGCGCCGTCCGCGCAATGGCCGCTGCCAGCGGCGATGCCACGCCGCGCAGGCGCGCGTTGACGGCCTCGATCTGTGTCCAGGCGCGCAAGTGGTCGGGATGCCCGGCCAGCCATTGCCGCCAGGCCGCGCGCGTGGCGTCGGTGGCGTCATCGCCCTGCAAGGCAACCAGCCATTCCACGGCACTGCGGGCGATATCGGGCGCGATGGCCACCGGGCGCGCGCTCATGCGGCCGGCAGCGCGAAATAACACTGCGTGCCCGCGCGGACCAGATGGCGCTTGACGGTTGTGATCGAAATCCTGAGCGCCGAGGCGATCTCCGCCTGGCTCAGGCCCTCCAGTTGTGCCATCAGGAATGCGCGCTTGACCGGGACGGGCAGGCCGTCGAGCAGGTTCGCAATCTCCTGCAGCGTTTCCAGCAGGATCGCCCGCTCCTCGGCCGACGGAACCTGGGCTGGCGGAAGCGCGGCCAGCGCGTCCAGGTAGGACTGCTCCAGCTTGTCGCGGCGCCACTGGTTGGCCAGCACGCGTTGGGCCACGGTGGTCAGGAACGCGCGCGGCTCCAGGATGGACAAGGGTTCCTCGCGCGCCAGCAGCCGCATGAAGGTGTCATGGACGAGATCGGCCGAGCGGTGCCGGCAACCGACCTTGCGGTGCAGCCAGCCCAGCAGCCAGCGGGAATGCCCGCTGTACAGCGCCTGAATGTCCTGATGGGAACCAGCGTCGGCGGCCATCATGCGGTTCCTTCTTGCGGCATCCGGCCTGCCGGCCGGCGTGCGGAGAAAATCTAAATGAGAATCGTTATTATATATAGGAAGAGTTCCATGTCAACGGCGGATCGTCCGGTCCGGTCAGGCGGGGTCGTTCCCGGCCCGCACGGTGAAGGCTGCGTGGTAGGCAACCTCGCCGCTGGCTTGCAGCGGAGTGAAGGCCAGCGCCTGGAAATACGCCGGCGGCACGTCCTTCAGCACGAGGGTCGGATCGGCGGCGAAGCCGAAGCGCCCGTAGTACGCCGGTTCGCCCAACACCACGCATCCGGCCGCGCCAAGCGCACGCAGGCGTTCCAGTCCGCTCGCTACCAATTGCCGGCCGATGCCACGGCCCTGGCATGCCGGCAATACCGATACCGGCCCCAGGCCGAACCAGTGGGTCGAGCCGTCGGAGATGGACACTGGCGAGAAGGCGATGTGACCGACGATCTGGCCGTCCGCTTCGGCGACCAGCGAGACGGACAGCGCGCCCGCCTCGCGCAGGGCGTCGACGATCAGGTGTTCCGTGTGGTCGGTGTGAGGGGCGTTGAGGAAGGCTTCGCGGGTCAGCGCGTGGATGGCCGCGATATCCGCCGGCTGTTCCGGTCGGATAACGCAGGCAGGTGGTCGGGATGGCATGGTGTGTCGCTTGTCGAGGGATGGTCGCGGGAACGCAGCCGAACGTTGCCAGAAACTCAGCGCGCCCGCATGCCTCTTGTGGCGGCAGCCGGCCACCTGTGGAATACGATCCGCGCCTCGGGGCGCATCCGAATAAGAAGAAAGGGGGGCAGAGATTGACGGGGGTTGGCCAGCCCCGGGGGCAAGTGACGCCCCCATCTCCCCCGCAGCATCCCGCCTTCGCCAATACCCGACTTGAGTTATTGGCGAGCCCTGGAGCCCTCGCCATACTCGCCCGCATGGATGACCTGCGCGGTAGAAAAAAGGTCGAAGGGGTCAATGAGGGGTCAATGTCGTCCTCGCCCGCGCAGGCATCCTCCACCCAATGCCGAAACACCATCGGCACGTCCCGGTCACTCGAAGTCATTGCCGTAGCAAAAAAGAAGACGCCTTCGCGGGAAGGCGGATAGCGGTCGGTGTTTTCAACGAGGAGGGGTCATCATGTTCAGCGGCTTTGAAGCGGTCCCTGGCGCGGTCGTGCCGTATGCGTACAACTGGCTGATGGTGGGCCTGTCATTCCTGATATCGGTGTCCGGTGCGTACGTGGCGCTGCGATGGTCGCGGCGCATCCGCCGCGCGGACGGCAGCATCGACGTGGACCGGTTGCTGTGCGCCAGCGTTGCGCTGGGCGGCGGCGCCGTGTGGTCGATGCACTTCATCGGCATGGTGGCGTACCGCACGCCGATCCGCCTGGAATTCAATCTCTTCCTGACCCTGGCGTCGTTGCTGGTGGTGATGGCGTTCGCGGCGGCGGGGCTGGCCATGGCGTCCCGCCCCACGGGCAACCGCTTTCGCAACACGGTCAAGGGCGGTGTGCTGACCGGCGCCGGCGTGGTGACGATGCACTACACGGGCATGGCGGCGATCCATACCAACAGCACGTTCGAGTGGGAAACGTCCATCGTCGCGCTCTCGGCGCTGATCGCGGTGGTCGTGGCGATCGTCGGGCTGTGGCTGGCCACCAACGTGAAGACCAAGATCCGGCAGCTTGGCGCGGCGGTGGTGATGGGCGTCGCCGTCTGCGGCATGCACTACACGGGCATGACGGCCGGCACGATGATCTGCACGGGCCGCACGTACTCGCCAACGCTGTTCGCGGTGGAAGGCGAGAATATCGGCTATGCGGTGTTCGCGCTGGCGGCCGTGGTCCTGACGTTCATTTTCCTGATCGAGGCCACGCGCGGCTCGGCGCAGGCCGCCGCCGCTTCCCGGGGCGACGGTCTGTCCTGACGCCTCGCGCCTGCGTCGGCCGCTCGCCCGTCACGAGTGGGCGGCCGTACTGCCGTGTGTCGTGTCGTGGTGAGGGGTCGCGACGCCGGGGAGGTCCGCGCTGCAGCCTGGCGAAGCTTCGTCGTGGGTGTGCGGGTGCAGCGCGCCCGGCACCAGCCGGCTGGACAGCCCGTCGGCCCGCAGCCAGGCGAGCGTGGCCTGCGCCGCGCGCTCGATCAGCTCGCCGCAGCGCGTGTAGTCATACGGGGAGACGTCGAGCGGGCAAAGCGGCGGCACCACGGCGATCTGCACCTGCGCCGACCAGCGCTCCAGGTCCTGCACCAGTTGCCGCGCCACCAGCAGCGACAGCGCGTTGAGCGCGTGCTCCACCGCGCCGCGCGGCTCGCGCCGCTGCGCACAGGTGAATCCCGCCGGCAACACAATGATGCGCGTGGCGCCCAGCCGGATCGCGGTGGAGACGGGCGTGTTGTTGGCCACGCCACCATCGATCAGCGCCCGGCCTTCGACCCGCACCGGGGGAAACACGCCCGGAATGGCGGTGCTGGCGAGTACCGCGTCGACGATGCCGCCCGCGGACAACACGACTTCCTCGCCGGTCTGCATGTCGGTCGCCACCACGTGCAAAGGCACCGAAGCGTGCTCCAGCCGCGTGTCGCCAAAGTTCCGGGCCAGCAGGTTGCGCAGCCCGAGCGCGTCGACCAGGTGCCCGCGCCCGCCGCCGAGCATGCCGATCATGCTTAGCATGCTGCGCCATGACCAGGGCAGCACATCCGCCCGGCGAACGCCCCGCCACAGGCCTTCCAGCCGCGCGGTGCCCGCGGTATCCGGATTGCAGGCGAAGTAGGCGCCGTTGATGGCGCCGGCGGAAGCGCCGACCACCAGGTCGGGCATCACACCCCAGGCGACCAGTTCGCGCAGCATGCCGGCCTCGATGGCGCCCAGGCTGCCGCCGCCGGCGAATACGAATGCGGTTTTTTCCATGATGGATGTGGCGGCGCAGCAGAGGCCTGTGCGTCGATGGCCTGCGTGCGCACAGCATAGGCGAGATCGCCGCAGGTACAAAGGGCAGGTGAGATGCGCTGGAAATGCAACTAACTGCCAAGACGCCTCCGCAACCGCATTCGCCGGCCAGTATCTGCGGGAGGCCAATGAAATCAAAGGGTTATGGCAGTGTGGAAAATAATTTGCGAAAGAATTGCGGCGCATTGTCGATTTCCCGCATGCTCCTTCGTCGTACAGTAGAGCGCCGCCAACCTCGCCAGCGGGCGGGGCGCCACGCGCTTACCTGAAACCTCTAGGAGATACACCATGCGATTCATGATCCTGCGTAAGGCCGACCGCGCAACCGAAGCTGGCGAGATGCCGAGCGAGCAACTGATTGCCGATATGACCCGTTACAACGAGGAACTGCTCAAGGCCGGCGTCCTGCTGGCGGGCGAGGGTTTGCATCCGAGCGCCAGGGGCGCACGCGTGAAGTTTTCTGGCGGCAAGCCCACGGTGATCGACGGGCCGTTTGCCGAGGCCAAGGAACTGATCGCCGGCTTTACGATGATCGACGTGAAGTCCTACGAAGAGGCCGTCGAATGGGCACGCCGCTGGCCGGCGTCGGACGGTAACGGCGAGGCCGAGCTGGAAATCCGCCGCGTGTTCGAGGCGGACGACTTTGGCGATGCGTTCACGCCGGAGTTGCGCGAGGCCGAGGAACGGATGCGCGAGCAGATCGCCGAAACGGGCATGGCGCCGGGATCGCGGTCGTGACGGGGTGGGCCGATTGCCCGCGGTTGGCGCGATGACGCAGCACGGCGAGCAGGGCGTTCGGGGCACTCAGGGCACGGCCGCGACCCAACGCGCGGTCGAGGCGGTCTGGCGGATCGAGTCGGCGCGCATCATCGGGGCCGTGGCGAGGATGGTGCGGGATCTCGGCGTGGCCGAGGAACTGGCGCAGGACGCATTCCTTCTCGCCCTGGAACGCTGGCCGCGGCAGAGCGCGCTGCCGGACAATCCCGGTGCCTGGCTGATGACCGTCGCCAGGAACCGTGCGCTCGACTGGCTGCGGCAGCAGAAGCGTGAGTTGGCGCGCGACGAGGCATTCGGCCATGAACTGGGGGCAAGCGAGGCCATGGTCGCGCCGGGGCCGGAAGCGCAGACGGATGCCGCCAGCAGCGAGGGCAATGCCGACGACGACGTGCTGCGGCTGGTGTTTGCCACCTGCCATCCGATCCTGTCGCCCGATGCACGCGTGGCGCTGACGCTGCGGCTCGTTGGCGGCCTGACGACGGACGAGATCGCGCGGGCCTACCTGGTGCCCGAGCCAACCGTAGCGCAACGCATCGTGCGCGCCAAGCGCACGCTGGCCAAGGCCGGCGTGTCCTTCGAGGTGCCGCAGGCCGATGCCTGGCCGACGCGGCTTGGCTCGGTGCTGGAGGTGATCTACCTGATCTTCAACGAGGGCTACGCCGCCACCGCCGGCGACAACTGGATGCGGCCGGAGTTGTGCCACGACGCACTGCGGTTGGGCCGCATCGTGGCCGAACTGGCACAACAGGAGCCGGAGGTGCACGGACTGGTCGCGCTGATGGAAATCCAGACCTCGCGCACGCGGGCGCGTACCGGGTCAAACGGCGAACCGGTGCTGTTGCTGGAGCAGAACCGCGCACTGTGGGACCGCATCCTCATCGACCGGGGTTTGGCGGCTCTCAAGCGTGCGGCGCGCCTGGGCGGCGAGCTAGGCCCCTACCGGCTGCAGGCCGAGATCGCCGCCTGCCATGCGCGGGCCACGACGGCGGCCAGGACCGACTGGCTGCGCATCGCGGAACTGTACGGCACGCTGATGCAGGCGGCGCCGTCGCCGGTGGTAGCGCTGAACCGCGCCGTTGCCGTCTCGATGGCCTATGGGCCGGCCGCCGGACTGGCGCTTGTGGACGTGCTGCTGGATGAACCGAGGCTCGCGCGCTATCACCTTTTGCCCAGCGTGCGCGGCGACCTGCTGGTCAAGCTGGGGCGCCACGCCGAGGCCCGCGCGGCCTTCACGCAGGCCGCCGCGCTGACGCGCAACGCCCGAGAACGGGACTTGCTGCTGGCAAGGGCGGCTGCCAGCGCGCAAGCCGAGGCATAGAGGCCCTCAACGGCTAGGCAAGATGCGCGGCGAAGCCGGATAGATCCGGGGCGACATCGGGCCGCAGCGTCAACGCCGGAATCTCGTAGGCACCGGCATTCTGCGGACGGAACGGGATCGGCGGCGTTTGCAAGAGGGAATCCAGGCGCTGGCCGAGTTCCTCGCGGATGGTTGAGAACCTTGTGTCGTCGACCCGGCTCGTCCGATAGATCACGTATGGCGGCAGAACGTCGAAGCCGGGGTAGTACAGGATGCCGTGCTGGATGGGGAACAACACGTCGTCGATGGGGCCATTGATGCCGCGCGGGCTGTAGTGCGACTCCCATCCGCCCGTCGTGACGATCAGCATCGCGCGCTTGCCGGCCAGCGTGCCTTCGCCGTAGCGGTCGCCCCAGCGTGCGTCGGAGTGCTCTCCCACCCCATACGCGAAGCCAAACGCATACACACGTTCCACCCAACCCTTGAGGATTGCCGGCATCGAGAACCACCACAGCGGGAACTGCAGGATGACGGCATCGGCCCACCTCAGCTTCTCCTGTTCGCGCGCGATGTCGGGGCTTTGCAAGCCGGCCTCGAACGCGCGCTTGGAGTCGAGCGACGGGTCGAACCGTGCCTCGGCTTGTCGGTCGGTGCTGTCGTCGGCGTCGAGCGTCGCCTTCCAGTTCATGGCATACAGGTCCGAGACCTGGACGGCATGCCCGGCAGCCTCAAGGCGCCGGACGGCAAAGTCCTTGAGCGAGCCGTTCAGGGAGCGGGGTTCGGGATGGGCGTAGACGAGCAGGACATTCATGGCGGGACTCCGTGACTGGAAGAGGGCAGGATAGGCACCGCTCAGGTATATTGGAAATGAATTTCTAAAATTCCTGGTATTGCCATGAATAATCTCAGACGGCTCGACCTCAACCTGCTGGTGACCCTGGATGTCCTGCTTTCGGAACACAATGTGACCCGCGCGGCGGAGCGCCTGAATCTTTCGCAACCGTCGGTCAGCGTTCATCTGGCCAGGCTGCGGGAGGTTCTGGGCGACCCGCTGCTGTTGCCGGGACCGCGCGGCATGCGCCCCACCGCCAGGGCCGATGCGTTGCGGGAACCGTTGCGGCAGGCCCTGGAGGCGCTGGAGCGCGCGGTGTCGCCCGAGCGTCCGTTCGATCCCGCGCGGGCCGAGCAGACCTGGCGCGTTGCCGCTACCGACTACACCGAGTCGACCGTCGTGCAACCGGTGTTGGGCGCATTGCGGCAGGCAGCGCCGGGCACCCGGCTGGCCATCCTGGAACTGGCGCCGTCAAGTGTGGCGAAGCTGGCGGAGCAGGGGGAGATCGATCTGGCTTTTCATACCAGCCACAACGCGCCGCCGGGCTTGCGCCGTCGGACACTCTTTACCGAGCGCTATGTGCTGGTGGGCCGCGCCGACCATCCGCGCCTGAAGCGGCGGCCGACGCTCGCGCAGTTCTGCAAGCTCGAGCACGTGATCGTGTCGCCGGATGGCGGTGGGTTTCATGGCGTCACGGATGACGCGCTCAAGGCGGTGGGCATGGCGCGCCAGGTCGTGCTGTCCGTGCAGCACTTCCTCTTTGTCAGGTCGGTCGTGGAGAACACCGATCTCGTGGCGATGCTGCCGGCGCGCCTCGTGCGCGATACGCGCGCGCTGCGGGTGGTCGAGCCGCCCGTGGAAGTGCCGGGCTTCGAGATGTCGATGCTCTGGCCCGAGCGCTGCCATCGCGACCCGGGACATCAATGGCTGCGCGAGCGCATCGTGGCGGCGATGTGAGCAAGAAAAGCGGGGCCGCGAGTTGGCCCCGCCTGCGTCGCACTACTGCATCTTGCCGAGGTTGCCGATCCGCACCAGCATCTCGGTGAACATCTGCAGGTCCAGATCGAGGTCGGCCACTTCCTTGTACTCCTTCGCATTGTGCGCGGTGTACTTCTTGCCGGGCATGGCCGGGCCGAAGTTGATGGCGTTGGGCATCAGCTTGGCGGTCGTGCTGCCGGCGGTCGGCACCGGCTTCGCTTCCAGTCCGGTAGTGTCGCCGAAGATGTTCAGCAGTGTGGACAGCCACGCGCCGCTCGGGTCGCGCGCCATCCAGTTGCCTTGCTCGTGGCTGATCTCAAGTTTGGTCTGGCTGGCTGCGGCCCAGGCGTTGATGCGTTCGGCCACGCTGGCGTTCAGTGCCTGCGGCGTGTTGCCGCGCGGCATGCGCACGTTGGTGATGACCTCCACCTTGCCGTCGCGCTCGCGGATCAGGTTCGGCGACATCGTCAACGGCCCCATGAAGTCGTCGCGGTAGCCAACGCCCATTTTCTCGCCGAGGTAGCCGGTGCCGTACAGGTCGTTCAGGTACTTCACGGCCCGCGCGTAGTGGTTGTCCGCCAGCGTAACGCCCGATGCCTGCAGGAACAGCGCCAGGCGCGGCAGCGGGTTGACGCCTTCCTCGGGACGGGAGCCGTGCGCGGAGACGCCGGTGACCTTGATGTCCACGCCATCGGCGCCGCGCGCGATGTCGATCGAGAACTTGCCCTGCGGCGCCAGCTCACGGATGAAACCGTCCCGCGCGCGTTCCAGCGCGGCGGCCACCGCGGCCGGGTCGCCACCGGCGATCTTCGCGGTGGCCGTCTGCGGCACGGCGTTGGCCGACGCGGCACCCGTCATCGCGACGATGGCCGGCGCCTTGCCGTCCGTCGGCTGAACCGGGAACGACACCTTCAGCGCGCCGGAGCCTTTTTCCGCCACGACGGCCGGATACTTGCTGTCCAGCACGATGTTGTACTCGGGCAGCGTGGTGTGCTCGCGGTAGTACTTCATGCCGTCGCCACCGGTTTCCTCGGTCGTCTCGATCATCAGGCGGATCGTGCGGTCGAGCCGGATGCCGCTGTCCTTGACCGTCTTCATCGCATACAGTGCGGCGGCGATCGAGCCCTTGTCGTCGATGGTGCCGCGGCCGTACAGGTAGTCGCCCACGCGCGTGACCTGGAACGGGTCCAGGCGCGTGCCGTCGTCCAGCACCCATTCGTCGGCCACCACGGGCACCACGTCGGCATGGGTCAGGATGCCGAAAGTTTCCTTGCCGTGGCCGGGCAGCGTGACCTCGAAGACGCGGTTGTCCACGTTGCGGTAGGTGAGGCCGAAGTCCTTCGCCATGCCCTCGACCAGCTTGCCGAACGCGATGATGGCGGGGTTTTCGTGCGGCGGCACGCGGTCGTCCCGCACGGTGCGCAGCGCGACCATCTTCTCGATGGCCTTGATCACGGCCGCCTCGTTGTGCAGGCGGTTGTACAGGCCGAGCAGCCGGCCGATATTGACGAGGTCGTCGCCGGTCAGCGGTTGCCTCATGCGGTAAGCCTTCACCGACGGGGCGAGCGACGGATCGGCCTTGATGGCGGTCGTCAGCCAGCCGTTGAAGCTGCCCGGAGGATTGGCCTTGCCGGCGGCGACGAGCGCATCGAGCGCGGGTTTCTTCAGGGTGTCGGCGATGGCCATCTGCGGCGCGGCGAGCGCGATCGACACGGCGGCCAGCGAGGCGCTCAGCGAGAGACGGAAAAGGGGAAAGCGCGACAGCATCATGCGGGCGGGTTCTCTGGAATGACGATGCCGAATGATAGGGCACACCGGTATCCCGCCGGAAGCACGCCCATTGTTTCATCTTGATGCGCGCTATTGTATTTATTTAAATACATGCAAGCAGCGTGGGGCAATTGCAACGCCAGCGCCAATGTCGTCGACAAACGGCTTTGACAGCGATGCGATCGCATCTACACTGCCCTGCATAACGATTCCGGGAATGGGTCGCCCGGAACATAATTTGGGAGCGCACACATGGGCCACAGAAGCCCGGCAGTGCGATGTAGCCGCATGGGCGCAGAGCCTCGGCTATTTCGGGAATACGGGGAGGCCGCCATAGGCGGTCTGTGCTGCTGCGCGCCGCGCGTGCGCACTGCAGGGTTTACGCTGATCGAGATGATGGTGACGGTCGCCATCATCGGCATCCTCGCTGCCATCGCCTATCCATCGTACGTTCAGTACGTCGTGCGCTCCAATCGCGCGGCGGCCGAGTCGTTCCTGATGGAAGTCGCCAGCCTGCAGGAGCGCTATCTCGTCGACCGGCGCGCCTACGCCACCACACTGACCGCGCTTGGCTACGCCAGCCTGCCGGGCACCATTTCCGCCAACTACACCGTCACCGTTGCCACGGTCTCGTCGCCGCCAGGTTACGTACTGACCGCCACGCCGCAAGGCGGGCAGGCCAGCCGCGATACGGCGTGCGGCACGCTGACGCTGTCGCAGGCCGGGCAGAAGACCGCCACGGGTTCCGCCACCAACTGCTGGAAATAACATGCGACATCCTCCCGCAACGGTGGGCCGGCGCGCTCACGCACAGCGCGGCGTGACGCTGGTCGAACTGGTGGTGGCACTGACCGTGCTGGCGATCATCTCGTTTGCCGCCGCGCCGTCGTTCTCCGGCATGCTGGTGAACCACCGCACCAACAACGCCGCCATGGACCTGGCCGGCGCGCTCTCGCTGGCGCGCAGCGAGGCGGTCAAGCGCAATGCCAGCGTCACGCTGGCCGCTTCCGGCGTCTGGGCCAGTGGGTGGAACGTAACGGCCGGTGCCGAAACCGTGCGCGCGTTCGGGCCGTATGACGGCATCGCGGTCACTGCCAGTGGCGGCAATGCGCTGTCGATGGGCAACGACGGCCGCCCGACCGTCGGCGGCCAGACATTCCAGGTGGCGCCTGCCCCGGCATCAGCCGGCACGGCCACCGTCTGTGTGCAACTGAGCGGAACCGGCCGCGTCGCCATGGCAACCGGGGCATGCTCATGAACGCGCGTCCGTTGCCGGCCCGGCGTGCCCGCACGGTGGGGCGCGATCAACACGGGGCCACGCTGATCGAGGTGCTGGTTTCCGTCGTGATCCTGCTGGTGGCGCTGCTTGGCACCGCCGGGCTGATGGCCCGTTCCAGCCAGTCCGAGATGGAGTCCTACCAGCGCGCGCAGGCACTGACGCTGTTGCAGGACATGGTGTCGCGGCTCAATGCCAACCGGCAGGCCATCGCCTGCTATGCGGATGGCGTCAATATCACGATGGCCGGTGCCGTGGTGGCGTCTCCGGTGACGTGCGCGGGTGGCAGCGCGGTTCAGAAGGCCACCGCCGCGGCCGATCTGGCGGCCTGGGGCACGCAACTGAATGGCAGCGCGGAAACCGACGGCACGCAGTCGGTGGGCGCCATGATCGGCGCGCTCGGATGCGTCGAGGCCGTCGATGTGGCCAGGCAAATTTACCGCGTCACCGTCGCCTGGCAGGGCCTGGCCATCACCAACGCGCCGTCGCTGCCCTGCGGCCAGAACCGGTATGGCAATGACGGCTATCGCCGTGCCGTCAGCGTACAGGTACGGATCGGGGTGTTGTCATGACGGCGCGCGCGGCAAGGCCGCCTCGCCGCCGGCAGGGGGGATTTTCGCTGGTCGAGCTGATGGTCGGCATCACGCTCAGCCTGCTGCTCCTGATCGTGCTGGGCAGCCTGTACTTCTCGACGACGCGCTCGCGCTCCGAGTTCGCCAACAGCGCGGACCAGATGGAGAACGGCCGCTACGCGCTGGACATGATGGGCCAGGAAATCGAGCTCGCGGGTTTCTACGGCCTGTCCAACCTGTCCCGCACCGCGAAGGTGTCCAGCCCGCTGCCGTGCGCGACGGATCCTGCCGCGCTCGGGTTCTCGGGCTCGCCGGCCACGGTGCCGCTCGCCCTGCAGGCCTTTGCGCCCGGCACCGTGGCGCCATGCCTGGACAACCTGTTGCCCACATCCGAGATCGTCGTGATCCGGCGCGTCTCCACCACGCCGGTGGCCGCGGCGGCACCGGGCTATGCCTATCTGCAGGACTCGTTCTGTCCCGCCGATACCGCGCCGCTGGTGTTTGATGCCAGCGCACCGCTCTTCACGCTGCGCACCAAGGCATGTGACCCAACCATCCCGGCCGAACTGCGCGAAGCCGTGGTGCGCATCTTCTACCTGGCCGCGTGCGACCGCTGCACCGGCGCGGGGGACGGCGTGCCCACGCTGAAGATGGCGTTCCTGAACGGCAACACCTTCCAGGTCAGTTCGATCGCGCAGGGCATTCAGGACATGCACGTGGCCTATGGCGTGGACCTGGACAACAACGGCTCGGCGGAGTGCTATGTCGCAGATCCGGGCGCCGACAACTCGGCAAGCTGCACGGCCGTGCCCGGCTATGACTGGTCCGTGGCGCTGACCAACTGGCACAACGTGACCGCCGCGCGGATCCAGGTACTGGCGCGCACGCAGCGCACGTCGATGGGCTGGACCGACAGCCGCCAGTATGACCTTGGCCGCGGCCCACTGAGCGGCCCCTTCAATGACGGCTACAAGCGGCACGTCTACGCGCAGGTGGCGCGCATGCCCAACGTGGCGGGCGCCAGGGAGTAAGGAATCACCATGACACGCATGCAACGCCGCCAGTCCGGCGCCACCCTGGTGGTGACGCTGATCTTCCTGGCGGTCTTCCTGATCCTGACCATCGCCATCATCAACTCGAGCGTGGTCAATACCAAGGTGGCCGCCAACCAGCAGCACACCGTGGAAGCGCGCAACGCCGCGCAGCAGGGCATCGAGCAGGTCATCAGCCAGAACTTCACGATCAACCCGGCCGCGGCGGCGGCGAACGTGCCGGTCGACGTGAACGGCGACGGCACGACGGACTACGTCGCGCAGGTATCGACGCCGGTGTGCGAGACCAGCAAGCAGGTCATGAACACCGAGCTGGACGTGACCAATGCCGATGACATCTCGTGCTTCGTCGGCAACGGCAACCAGAATACGGGCCTGCTGACCGGCTCCGGCGGCAGTGGTGGCAGCGGTGGCGGCGGTTCGCTGTGCGCCGCCACGCAGTGGGACGTGCAGGCCAACGTCAATGACAGCGCTGGCACCGCCGCCAATGTCACGCTGCATCAGGGTGTTGCCGTGCGCGTGCTGGCGGGCACGCCGTGCCCATGACAGCAGACCGTCGGTAACCACGCGGCCAATTTCCAGAAACCCGTCTCTTGCGAACCACCATGCGCCACCTTGCCGACCGCCTCGCCCCGCGCTTAGCCCTTGCCGCCTTGCTGGCCCTTTCCGCACTGCAGCCGGCGCTGGCCGAGGACATCGACCTGTACACCGGCGTGCAGCCGGCGGCGGGCAGGCCGAACGTGCTGATCCTGATGGATAACGCGTCCACCTGGGATGCCTCGGCCACTTTCACGTGCAGTACATCCGGCGTGGTCACCAGCAACAATGCGGGCAAGGACGTGGGCGCGATCCAGTGCGCGCTCTACAACGCCATCGCCTCGATCAAGGATGCCCCGTCGCTGTTCGGCAATATCAACATCGGGCTGATGATGTTCGGCTCGGGCAACACCAATGGGGGCACGTTCAAGTATCCGTCGGCGCAGCCCTACAAGCTGCCGGTGATGGACGGCCCCGGCATCGACAATTTCCTCGCCTACATCAAGACCATCGACAGGCAACGGGACAACGCGAACAACTCGCAGGTCGGCGCGGGCATGCAGGAGGCCTGGGCCTATTACGCTGGCAAGACTGGTCTCTCGGGGACCAAGTACACGACGCCGATCGACAACCCTTGCCAGCATAACTTCGTCATCTACATTGCCAATGCCGTCAACAACGGCAAGCCGCAGGACCAGGGGCAGACGGCGACCGACGCGCTGGTGGCGGCCGGCGCGAGCACGGCGCAGCAGCAGGCGATCGTGCTGCCCAGCGCGACCAACAAGTACCAGAGCAGCTACGGCGACGAATGGGCGCGCTTCATGTACCAGACCGACGTGCTCGCCAACGTGGACAACCGCCAGAACGTCACCACGTACACGATTTCGGTGACGGACAACAACAACCCTGACTATCTGAGTCTTGCCGCCAGCATGGCAAGCAACGGTGGCGGCAAGGGCGAAGTCGTGCAGCTCGGCGATGTCAACGGCCTGACTTCCGCGCTGCTCAAGGCCTTCAATGAAATGCAGGCCGTCAACAGCGTGTTCGCCTCCGTCAGCCTTCCGGCGTCCGTCAATGCGCAGGGCCAGTTCCTCAACCAGGTCTATGTCGGGATGTTCCGCCCGGACGCGACCGCCGCGCCTCGCTGGCTGGGCAACCTGAAGCAATATCAGATCGGCTACGACGCCGCCGGCAACATCGTGCTGCAGGATGCCAAGGGCAACTCCGCGATCAGCAACGCGGGCACCGGATTCATCTCGTCCAACGCGGTCAGCTTCTGGACCGCCGAGCCGCCGCCGCCCTATACGTCCGCCGGCTATGGCACGGGCGGGGTCAAGAACTGGCCCAACAAGGGCTTCTGGGTCAACAGCCCGTCCAGCACCGGATGGGCGCTCGATTCGCCCGACGGCGAGGTCGTGGAGAAGGGCGGCGCTGGCGAGATGCTGCGCGCCCAGTTGCTGACCAGCCAGGACTCGCGTCGGTTGCTGACCTGCAACGGCACCTGCGATAGTTCTGTTGCCCTGCAGTCCTTCGATACGTCGAATACGTGGCTCAACGGAGCCAACGGGCTGGCGGCCGTCAATGCCGGCACCAGTGGCGTCAACACGCTGTCCATGACCGAATTGCCCAAGCTGATCGCCTGGATGCGCGGCCAGGATGTGGCCGCCGGCGATCCGAAGAGCAAGGCGGGCGCGGAGGCGCAGAGCGGTCCGGGATCGCCTGTCACCGTGCGCGCGTCGATTCACGCGGACGTCTTGCATTCGCGGCCGGCGGTGGTCAACTATGGAGGCTCGACCGGCGTGGTGGTCTACTACGGCACCAACGACGGTGTGTTCCATGCCGTCAACGGCAACCAGAAGCAGGGCATCGGCGGGGTGCGGCCGGGCGGGGAGTTGTGGGGCTTCGTCGCGCCCGAGTTCCTGAACAAGCTGAGCCGCCTTTACACCAATTCGCCGGAGGTGCAACTGTCCACCACGCCGGCCGGCATCACGCCCACGCCAACGCCGCGCGACTATTTCTTCGATGGCAGCACCACGGTCATGCAGGACCTGCGCGATCCGGCCAATCCGCGCACGCTGCTGTTCCTGACGGCGCGGCGCGGCGGCCGCCTGATCTACGCGCTCGATGTGACCGATCCGCTCAACCCGCGCTATGTCTGGAGCCGCAGCAACGCCGATATGCCCGAGCTTGGCCAGACCTGGTCGCAGCCGCGCGTGATGCGCGTGCGCGGGGCAACCAAGCCGCTGGTGATCATGGGCGCCGGCTACGATCCGGCCGAGGACAGTGATCCGTCGCCGGGCACCAACACGATGGGGCGCGGGCTTGTCGCCTTCGATGCCTACGGCGGCGATATCGTCTGGAGCGCGCAGCCGGACTGCACCGGCGCGCCGGGCAAGTGCCTGCCTGTGGCAGGGCTGACACGCGCGATCCCATCCGACGTGACGTTGCTCGATCGCGACGGCGACGGCTATATCGAGCGGCTGTACGTTGGCGATGTCGGTGGCAACCTGTGGCGCGCCGATTTCGAGACCAAGGACGGCAACGCCCCGGCCAACTGGACGATGGCGAAGCTGGCGGCGCTGGGCGGTGCGGCGAACAGCAACGACGCGCGCAAGTTCTTCTATGCGCCGGACGTTGTGTCCACGGCAACCTATGACGCCGTCTCGGCGGGCACCGGCGACCGCGAGCACCCGCTGTACTCGGCCTCGACGACGCCGGGCACGGCGTATAACGTGGTCAACCGCCTGTACATGATCAAGGACACCAATACCACGGGCATCCCGTCGACCTGGACACCGATCACCGAGGCTGGCCTGTTCGATACCACCGTCCAGCCCTACGACGGCTCCGGCAAGGGCTTCTACATCACCCTCGCTGACCGTGGCGAGAAGGCGGTCAATGCGCCGCTGACGGTGGGCGGCTATACGACGGTCGGCACCAATACGCCGTCGGCGCCGAAGGCAGGCGTGTGCTATCCGAACCTGGGTACGGCGCGCAGCTATTCGTACAGCTTCCTGACCGGGGTGGGCAAGAACCCGGCGCAGCGTTGGATCGTTCTTGACGGCGGTGGCTTCCCACCTTCGGCCGGGTTCGCTTTGGTGTCTGTCAGCGACGGTACCAGTTCGTCGCTGGTGCCGGTGCTGTTCGGCGGCGGCAACCCGACTGGCACCGGCAGTGGGGACGCCAAGTCGTCGCTGGGCGCGCAGAAGGTCAACATCACCGGCGTCGGCAAGCGCAAGCGCCTCTACTGGTATTCGGAGCGCGACAAGCGCTGACGTTCTGACGCGAGGGGCGCCGGCGGCGCCCGGCGTTCAGAACCGGTCCGCCCGGAACGGATGCGGATCCATGAAGGGCGCCTCGCCGGTCATCATCTCCGCCAGCAGGCGGCCCGTCACCGGCCCCAGCGTCAGCCCATGGTGGCCGTGGCCGAAGGCAAACCACAGGCTGTCATGGCGCGGCGCCGGCCCGATGACCGGCATCATGTCCGGCATGCAGGGCCGGCTGCCCATCCAGGGTTCGTCGTCCAGGCGCTTGCCGAGCGGAAACAGCGCGCGCGCGACAGGCTCGACGGCGTCGAGTTGCACGGGAGTTTTCGGCGCGTCGCGGTGCGCAAGCTCCGCACCGGTGGTCAGCCGGATGCCGCGCGCCATCGGCGCGAGCAGGTAACCGCGCTCGTCGTCCAGCACCGGATGATTCAGGCGCGCGCCGGGCGTGGCCTCGTAGTGCATGTGGTAGCCGCGCTTGACGGCCAGCGGCAGCCGGTAGCCGAGCCGCCCGGGAATCTGGTCTGACCACGGGCCCATTGCCACCACGACCGAGGCGCCGCTGACCGGTCCCGCATCGGTCTGCACTTCCCACTGGCCCGGCTGCCCGGACAGCGTGTTGGCGTCGCCGCGCAGCACGCGCCCTCCCAGCGTTTCCAGGTAGGCCGCGTAGGCGGTGACCAGCGCGTGGGGATCGCTGACCGCATCGGCCTGGGTGTAGCGCAGGCCGCCCGGCAGTTCCGACGCGAGGCTGGGCTCTGCCTCGCGCAGTCGTGCGGGATCGAGTACTTCGAAGTCCACGCCGAACTCCTGTCGCCAGCGCTCGGCCAGCTTCGCCTCGGCTTCCCACGTGGCGTTGGTGCGAAAGACCCGGATCCAACCGCCTGGACGGATCAGCGCGCTCGCGCCCGACTCGGCGGCCAGCGCGCTCGCGCCCGACTCGGCGGCCAGCGCGCGGTGCTCGCTGACGCTATGCGCGATCAGCGGCGCATAGGCGCGTGCGATCTGCGCGTGCCGCGCGGGCGCCGAGTTGCGCCAGTACGACCACAGGAACGGCGCGAGGCCAGGCATCGCGCGCAGGTGGAACCGCACGTCCGCGTGCCGGTTGCTGGCGTAGCGAAGCATGGTGGCCAGGTCGCGCGGAAAGGCATATGGGTAGACGCCTTCGCGCTGGATCAGTCCGGCATTGCCGAACGAAGTCTCATTGCCGGGTGCCTTGCGGTCCACCAGCGCGACCGAGCGGCCGCGCTTCTGCAGGTGCACCGCCACACTGACGCCGATGATGCCGGCGCCGAGGACGAGCGTATCGAATTTCATCAGACGGGCGGGATGGCGCGCGGCGGGGGCGTCGCGCGATGTTATGGATCGCTATCATATTCGATCGAGAACCCTCCCTCCGGGTGACGCACCCGGCCCGCCTACTGCCCGCGGAATACGGCGGTCCGCTTCTCGATAAAGGCGCGCGTGCCTTCCCGGGCGTCGTGGGACGCCGCCGCAATGCGGAACTGCATTGCCTCAATGGCCAGGCCCTCGTCGATCGGCACGTTGATGCCGCGCGTGGCGGCGCGCAGCGAAGCCGTGACGGCAATCGGGGAGTGCCGGGCGATGCGGTCGGCCAGTGCCACGCAGGCCGGCAGCAGCGCGTGGGCATCGACCACGCGGTTGATGAGACCGAACTGCAGCGCGGCCTGCGCGTCGATGGCGTCGCCCGTCAGCAGCATCTCGTTGGCGCGCTTGCGGCCCACATGGCGCGGCAGGCGCTGCGTGCCGCCGAACGTAGGCGGAAATCCGAGCTTGATCTCCGGCTTGGCGAAGGTGGCAGGACTGGCCGCGATGGCCAGGCTGCAGGCCTCCATCACCTCGCAGCCGCCGCCGAAGGCCAGCCCGTTGACCGCGGCGATGACAGGCTTCGGGAACGCCTCGATCCGCCGCGTCATGGCCTGGCCGCGATCGAGGAAGCGCTGCAGCGCGCGCTCGGCGCCGGCGGCAATGTCCGGCGCAAAGCCGGCGATGTCGGCACCGGCGCTGAACGCGCGCGACCCCTTGCCGGTCAGGATGATGCAGCGCACCGTGTCGTCGGCCTCCAGTTCGTCGAGCCGCTGCATCAGCGCATCGATCAGCGCATAGCTGAGGGCGTTGAGCTTTTCCGGGCGGTTCAGCACCAGCAGCGCGTGCTGGCCCAGGCGTTCGGCTTCGATCAGGTCGGGCATGCGTGAGTCTCCTTGAGGATTGGCATGAGGTTCAGTGTGTGGATGAGCGGCGGTGCGCCGGGTGCCCGCACCGTGAGCCAGGCGGGCTCGCCGTGCAGCGCCGAGACGAAGCAGAGTTCGTGGCCGCGCGCCCGAAGCTGGTCGCCGGCGCACAGCACGATGTCGCGTTCGGCTTCGTCGCGGTCGTCGGACTGCCGGGTGACCCACGCCATGCCGCGCACGCAGATCAGGTAATATCCGGGGCCGAGCCGCACCTGCCGGGGGGCCGCGCCCGCAACGGGCCAGAGTTCGGGAGACGTCATGACAGTTCTCCTGTGGCAGCGAAATGCGCCGGGTCATGCCATCATTGTTGTCGCGATCCGGCTGGCGTGGCCGGATGTGTTTTCATCGAGGGTATTCCGGCCAGTCATGACGCTACTCAGCCCTGCCGCGGCCAATGTGCTGCGGGCCATCTCGCTCGACGCCATTCGCGGCTTTGAATCCACCGCGCGGCATCTGAGCTTCACCGCCGCCGCGCAGGAGCTGTGCCTGACGCAGTCGGCCGTGAGCAAGCAGGTCAAGACCCTGGAGGATGCGCTGGGCGCGGCGCTGTTCGTGCGCGGCGGCAAGGGCCTCGCGCTGACGGCCGAAGGGCGACAGTTCTACGAGGCGGCCCGCATGGCCATCGGCGGACTGGGCGACGCCATCGACCGGACGCTCGCGACCGACCGCGTGGCGATTGCCGTGACGACGTGGCCGTCCTTCGCGTCGATGTGGCTGGTGCCGCGCCTCGCGCGCTTCCATGCGCTGGCGCCCGGCATCGACGTGCGCGTGGATGCCTCCGAGCCGGTGATCAGCCTCGATCGCGAGGGCTTCGACCTTGCCATCCGCATGGCGCCGCCCGGCGGCGACGAGCCGCTGTTGCTGCAGGAGCGCCTGATGCTGGTGGCCGCGCCGGCGGTGGCGGCCCGCGTGCGCACGCCGCGCGACCTCACGGACGCGACGCTGCTGGTCTACCACGACCCAGCCCATCGCTTTGGATGGATGGCGTGGCCCGACTGGCTCGGGCGCCTCGGGCTCGCGCAATCGCCGCGCCAGGCCTGCCTGTATTTCTCGGAGTACGAGCATGTGCTCAACGCCGCGGCGCAGGGATTGGGCGTGGCGATCGGGCGCGCGCCGCTGGTGCTGCCGATGCTGCGTGGCAAGCAACTGGAGGTGGTGCTGCCGGAGGTGGTGGCCGCCGGCCTGGGTTATCGCATCGTGGTGTCGGCCAACGGCGCCGGACGGCCCGCCGTGCAGCGCTTTCGCGAATGGGTGGAAAGCGAGCTCGCGGCCGAGGTGCTCGGCTAGCACCGCGAGACGGAAGGCAGGGCATCGGCGGCATTGGCCGTTGCCCGTAGAGAACACAGAAAACAGAATAGAAGGGTAGGCATGAGTGACACCCAGCGCCGGACCGAGGTCGACCTGATCCGCGGCATCGCGCTGCTTTTTATCGTGGTGGACCACGTCAACGGCAGCGTGCTGGCGGATTACACGATCCGCAATTTTGCGCTGTTCGACGCGGCGGAGATCTTCGTCTTTCTCGCCGGCTATTCAGCCGGCGCGGCATATCTTGCGATGGAGGCGCGGCATGGCGCCAGCGCCGCGCGCAAGCGTTTTCGCCGCCGGGGCTGGGAGATCTACAAGGCGTTCGTGCTGACAGGTCTCCTGATGCTGTTCTTCGGCTTCCTGCTGGCGCTCTACAAGAGTCCGGCGCCGGCGGTGCGCTCGACCGAGGCGGCGGTCTTCATGACGCACCCGTTCGAGACGCTGGTCGAGGTTATCAGCCTGGCGCGACAGCCGTTCGTCTCGGACGTGCTGCCGATGTACGCGGCCTTCATCGTTTTCGCGCCACTCGCGGTGAGGATGGCGCGGGCGCAGCCGCTCGCCTTCATCTGCTGCAGCGTGGCGCTCTGGCTGATGGCGCCGGCACTGACGCCACTGTTGCCCAGCAGCGAAGACAACGGCTGGACGTTCAATCCGTTCGCGTGGCAGTTGCTATTCGGGCTGGGCCTGCTGTCGCGGTTGCGCCCGGACATCGTGCTGCCCCAGCAGGCGCTGGTGCGCTGGCTCTTCACCGCGTGCGCGGTGGCGGTGGCGCTGGCCGGCGTGGCGTTGGCCTATCTGTGGATGCGCCCGCACGTCTACGAGGCATGGCTGCCGGCGTGGGTGCCGACCATGACGTTCCCACTGCCCAAGAAGAGCCTGGGCGTGTTGCGCGTGATCAGCTTTCTGGGGCTCGCATGGCTGGTTTATCTCGCCGCTCGCGCGGGGTGGGTGGGGCGGCTGGCGGCGCTGATGGGTCCGGTCGTGCAGATCGGTCGCCACAGTCTGTTCTGCTTCGTGTTCGGCGCGGTGGTGTCCGTTGCCATCGAAGGCATCACCTACGGCATCGCGGGTGGGCGGCCGACGCGGCCCGTGGCGCTCGGCGGCGATCTGGTCGCGGTGGCGATGCTGCTGGTGATCGGCGGCTGGTGGGGGCGCAGGAAAGAAGCGCGCAAGCGGCGCGTGCACCCGCCGCGCGTGCGCGGGCCGGCGGAATAGCGGCGGCGTCGGTCCTACGCCGCCAGCGCCGTGTCGATGGCTTTCTGTAGCCGCTCCATGCCGAACGTGACATCCTGCACCACGCCGTTGACGTAGAACGTCGGCGTGGCGCGCACGTGACTACGCTCGCCGCCCTGCAGGTCCGCATGGATGCGTGGCAGGTGCATGTGAGCGGCCATCTCGCGGTCGTACTGGTGCAGGTCCAGCCCGACCACCTCGGCATACTCGCGCAGCACCCGTTCGTCGATGCCGTGCGGGCGCTCGAACAGCAGCCGGTACATCGGCCAGAATTTGTCCTGCGCGGCGGCCGCTTCGGCGCATTCCGCCGCCAGCTCTGCCGTGGGATTCCAGGCCGTCAGCGGGAAATGACGGTAGATGAAGCGGATGTCGCTGCCATAGTGTTCCAGCAGGATCCTCATGCCGCCGTAGGCGATCTGGCAGTACGCGCAGGCAAAGTCGCCGTATTCGACGACGGTGACCTTCGCCCGCTCCGGTCCGGCGGCGTGGTCCGCATGGGTGACCGCGACTTGCAGCATGGCGTCCTCCGGTGCCCGATCCCAGGCTTTCCAGTGTAGGCGCGAATGCCGGCTTGTGAAGGGCGGTTGGCGGCGGTGATGTTCTCGCCGCCCGCGTCAACCCTGGTCGCCGCCGCCCACCGGCAGCACCGTGCCCGTGATGTACGACGCCTCTTCCGACGCCAGGAACAGGATGGCGCGCACCTGTTCGTCGATGCTGCCGTAGCGGCGCATCAGGCTGGAGGCCACGGTCTGGTCGACGATGGCCTGGTACCACACCGACTCCTGCTCCGAGAGCGGCGACGGGTTGCGCGCTACACGGCGCGGCGGCGCGGCGGTGCCGCCGGTGGCGACGGCGTTGACGCGGATGCCGTCCGCGGCGTGCTCGAAGGCCAGGCTGGCGGTCAGCGCGTTGACGCCGCCCTTGGCGGCCGCGTAGGGCACGCGGTGGATGCTGCGGGTGGCGATCGACGAGACATTGACGATCGCACCGTGCTGCCGCGCGATCATGCCGGGCAGCACGGCGTGGCAGCACCACAGCGTGGGAAACAGCGAGCGCCGGATTTCCGCCTCGATCTGCGCCTCTTCGTAGTGCTGGTACGGCTTCGCCCAGATCGTGCCGCCGACATTGTTCACGAGTACATCAATGCGCCCCCAAGCATCCTGTGCCGCCTGGACCATCGCGCACGCGCCCGCGTAGGTTTCCAGGTCCGCGTTGACGGCGAGGACGCGGGCGCCTCGCGCGGCGATCTCGCCGCTGACCTCGTGGACCAGGTCGGAGCGGTCCACCAGCACCACCGAAGCGCCCTCGTCGGCGGCGGCCAGCGCCACGCCGCGGCCGATGCCCTGCGCCGCGCCGGTGACGACGACGACCTTGTCCGCGAATCTTTCCTGCATGGTCATGACGGTGTCCTTGCGATCAGGCCGCCTGGCTGGCGGCGAATTTCTCGTAGTAGAAGCCGGCGGGCGTGATGCCGGCCTGCTGCAGCCAGTCGCGCACGGCCTCCACCATCGCGACCGGGCCACACAGGTAGATGTCGACGTCGCCGCCGTTGAGCCATTCGGGGTCCACGTGCGCGGTGACATAGCCCTTGCGCGCATGGTCGCTGGCCGCATCGGCCACGCAGGTGCGGTACGTGAATCCGGGCACGGACAGACGGGCGGTATCGAGCTTCGAGAGCGCCACCAGGTCAATGTCCTGCGTGACGCCATAGACCATGCGCACCGGCTGCGTGCTGCCCGACGCGGTGAGCACATCGAGCATCGACAGAAACGGCGCAATGCCGGTGCCGCCGGCCAGGAACAGCACCGGCCGCGTGACGGGCCGAAGGTAGAAGCTGCCGTAGGGGCCCGAGAACGAGATGCGCTGGCCGGGCTGCGCGGCGTCGGTCAGGTAGGCACTCATGCGGCCGTTGGGCACATTGCGCACGACGAATGCGGTGCGGGCGCTGCCCGGCGCGGAGCTGAACGAGTACGAGCGGGTCAGCTCGCTGCCGGGAATGCCCACGTTGACGTACTGGCCGGCCAGGAAGTCCACGCCCTGCGCATCGTCAAGGTCGACCGAGAAGGCGATCGTGGAATCCGACAGCCGTGTCACCTCGGCGATCGCGCCGTGGTATGTCGTCACGCCGGTCTTGCACGCGGTGGAGGAGGCCGGTACGCGGATCACGCAGTCCGACAACGGGCGAGTCTGGCAGGACAGCACATAGCCTTGCGCGGCTTCCTCGGCGGTCAGCGCGTCCTCAATATAGCGCGATGCGGGCAGGTCGTACTGGCCGGACTCGCACAGGCCGCGACAGGTGCCGCAGGCGCCGTCGCGGCAGTCCAGCGGGATGTTGATCTGCTGGCGATACGCGGCGTCCGCCAGCGTCTCCTGTTCTGCGCACGTGATGAAACGCGTGACGCCGTCTTCGAACTGCAGGGCGATGGTATGTTCCATGGCTGTTTCCTCCACCATGTGGTCAGATGTGATAGACGTCGATGACCTGGTTGATGTAGTCGTTCTTCAGCACGACATACTTATTCAGGATCCGCGGCGTGTCCCCGGACAGGTCGATCACATAGCGCGACATGCCGAAGTAGCTGTAGTTGGTCTGGTAGCGGTGCGCCAGCGTGTGCCAGTTGAAGCGCACGGTGCAGGTGTCGCCATCCACGCTTTCCAGCTCGATGTTGCTGAGGTTGTGGCTCGTTCGCGTATCGGGCATCGTCGCGCTTGAGCGCTCGGTCTTGATGCGGAACACGCGATCCTCCAGCCCCTGGCGGTTGGGGTAGAAGATCAGCGAGATCTCTCGCAACGGGTCGGTGACGAGCTGGCCATCGTCGTCCCAGCATGGCATCCAGAAACGCGCGTCGGGGTGATAGCAGGCGAGCCAGTCGTCCCATTGCTCATCGTCAAGCAGGCGGCATTCGCGGTACAGGAACGCCTGGATGCGCGGCAGCAGCGTCACGAGCAGATCGGCGCTCATGCTGCACTCCCGGTGTCGGCCGCTTCCGTGGCGGCGGCGCGTTTCATCACGTCCAGCCAGTAGCGGTGCTGCACTGTGTAAAGGCCTTCGTCTTCCGTGCGCACGCCGCTCATCACGGGATTCAGGCCGATGCGCCGCGCGGCCTCGTCGGGGCCGTCGATCCAGTGGCCGGCGCCGCGACACATGTCGTTCCAGGCCAGCGCCTGGCCCGCGTAGCCCTGCTGGCAGGCGCGGAATTCCTCCAGGTCGTCGGGCGTGGCCATGCCGCTCACGTTGAAGAAGTCCTCGTACTGGCGGATGCGGCGCGCGCGGGCCTCGTCGGATTCGCCCTTCGGCGCGATGCAGTAGATCGTGACCTCGGTCTTGTCCACGGCAAGCGGGCGCAGCAGGCGGATCTGCGAGCCGAACTGGTCCATCAGGTAGACGTTGGGGTACAGGCACAGGTTGCGCGAGTTGTGGATCATCCAGTCCGCCGTTTCTTCGCCGCAGCGCGCCGCAAACTCGTCGCGGCGGCTGAAGTTGGGCCGGTCCTCGGGGTTGGCCCAGCGCGTCCACAGCAGCATGTGGCCGTGGTCGAACGCATAGAAGCCGCCACCCTGCTGGCCCCACTTGCCGGCATCCATGGCACGCACGTTGTCCTCGCGCGCGTTCTGCTGCTTGCGGTGGCCGGTGGTGGCCGCGTAGTTCCAATGCACGGCGGAGACGTGATAGCCGTCGGCGCCGTTCTCGGTCTGCAGCTTCCAGTTGCCCTCGAACGTGTACGTGGACGAGCCGCGCAGCACTTCCAGACCGTCGGCGGATTGGTCGACGATCATGTCGATGATCCGCGCGGCGTCGCCCAGGTATTCCCGCAGCGGCGGCACGTCGGCATTCAGGCTGCCGAACAGGAAGCCGCGATAGTTCTCGAAGCGCGCCACCTTCTTCAGGTCGTGCGAGCCATCCTTGTTGAAGCAGTCGGGGTAGCCGGCGTTCTCGGGGTCCTTCACCTTCAGCAGCTTGCCGCTGTTGTTGAAGGTCCAGCCGTGGAACGGGCAGGTGTAGGTCGCTTTGTTGCCGCGCTTGTGGCGGCACAGCATCGCGCCACGGTGGCTGCAGGCGTTGATGAACGCGTTCAGCTCGCCCTGCCGGTTGCGGGCGATCACGACCGGCTGGCGGCCGATGTGCGTGGTGTAGTAGTCGTTGTTGGCCGGGATCTGGCTTTCATGCGCCAGGTAGAGCCAGTTGCCCTCGAAGATGTGCTTCATCTCGAGCTCGAACAGCGCGGGATCGGTGAAGGCGCTGCGGTGCAGGCGGTGGTCGCCCGTCGCCTTGTCCTCGACGAGGTAGCCGTCCAGTTGTTCGGGGCGCACGGGGGCCGCGCCCCTATCCGGATAGATAGGGATCATGGGTTGTCTCCTTGCAAAGCGTCGGGCGCTTCTTCTGTTCTCCCGCGTGGCGGGAATTGAGGGTCAGGCGGCGGCGCGCTGGCGCTCCACCTCGGCGGCGGGTGCCGCCGCGCACTCGGGATTGAGGCGGAAATCGAAGTCGATCGACGTGAAGGGCTGCGCGACGCCGTGCTTGTCCAGCGCCGCCGGGTCTTCCACGCGGGTGACGGCCGGCACCAGTCCTTCGCGGCTGGCGAAGGCAAAGTCGTCCCACAGGTAGGCGTCGCCGTCGATATTGATCTGCGTGGTCAGCTTGCGGTGGCTGGGCGCGGAGACGAAGAAATGGATGTGCGCCGGGCGTCGGCCATGGCGAGCGAGCAGGTTGAGCAGGCGCTGCGTGGTGCCCTGCGGCGGGCAGCCATAGCCCATTGGCACGTTGCTGCGGAACTGGTAGCGGCCGTTGGCGTCGGTGACGATGGTGCGGCGCAGGTTGAACGACGACTGGCTCGGGTCGAAGAACGAATAATTGCCGAGCAGGTTGGCGTGCCACACCTCGACGCGCGCGCCGGGCAACGGCTTGCCGTCTTGGCCAAAGACCGTGCCCTGCATGAACAGCACCTGGCCTCGGTCGTCCTCGCTGCCATCGTCCAGGCGCGCGAAACCGGTGCTTTCGGGTGCGCCCGCCACGTAGAGCGGGCCTTCGATCGTGCGCGGCGTGGCGCCGGAGAGACCCGCGCGGGCCTCGGCTTCATCGGCGCGGATATCGAGAAAGCGCTCCAGGCCCAGCCCGGCGGCGAGCAACCCCAGCTCTTGCGTGGCGCCTGCCTCGGCAAAGTACTCGAGGCCCTTCCACACCTCGCTGGGTGAGAGGTCCAGGTCTTCGATGGTCTTGAACAGGTCGGTCGTCAGCCGTACCACCACCTGCTGCACGCGAGGGTCAGGGGTGCCCTGGGTCGCGGTGTCGATGAGGAAGCCTTTGACCAGGGCCTCGATGTCTGAGTGCGTCATTTGTCTGTCTCCGGGTGGGGTTCGCCGGGCACTAGCCCGTTGTCGTTCGCGGCCTGGCAGGCGATCATTCGAATCATGCTTTTGGGGTATCAAGCTTGCCGTCCAACGTGATATGGAGCATAGTTGACGGGTATTTTCGACGTCCAACACCGATTTAGTATCCTCTTGATACCTGCGAGGTATAGTCTTGGAATTGCGCCATTTGCGCTACTTCGTCGCCGTTGCGGAGGAACGCAACTTCACCCGGGCGGCCGAGCGGCTGCACATTGCCCAGCCGCCGCTGTCGCGCCAGATCCAGCAACTGGAGGACGGCCTGGGCGTGCAGCTCTTCGAGCGCAACACGCGGCCGCTGCGGCTGACCGACACCGGGCGCTTCTTCTACACGCACGCGCTGCAACTGCTGGCGCAAACGTCGGAGCTGGAGGCGATGACGCGGCGGGTGGGCAAGATCGAACGCAAGATGTCGGTGGGTTTTGTCGGCTCCACGCTGTACGGCATGCTGCCGAAGATCATCCGGCGCTTCCGGACCGAGCACAGCGACATCGAACTGAGCCTGCACGAGATGTCGACGATGGACCAGATCAAAGCCCTGAAGGAGGGCCGCATCGACGTGGGCTTTGGCCGCATTCGCCACGAGGACCCGAGCGTGCGCCGCGTGGTGCTGCGAGAGGAGCGGATGATTGTCGCGCTGCCGATCGGGCATCCGCTGTCGGAGGAGGGAGCCGTGCTGTCGCTGCAGGACCTGGTTGGCGAGCCGCTCATCATCTTCCCCAAGGCGCCGCGCCCGAGCTACGCCGACCAGGTGCTGGCCGCGTTCCATGACCGCGCGCTCAAGCCGCGGCGCATCCACGAGGTGCGCGAACTGCAGGTGGCGCTCGGGCTGGTGGCGGCGGGCGAGGGGATCTCGGTCGTGCCGAGCAGCGTGCACGGCCTCAAGCGCGACGATGTGACCTACCGCGAACTGGACGATCCGCGTCTGGTATCGCCGATCATCATGAGCATGCGCATGCTGGACGAGTCCGACGACCTGCGTGCGATGCAGGAGATGATCTACCGGTTGTACGAGGAGGCCGGCATGCCATACCTGCCGCCGACGCCGGAGTAGGGCTGCAGGGGCGGATTCGGGCTGCGCCGGCATGAGGCGAAGTGGTGTTTGCGATACCATGCTTGTGGCCGCGCACGAAAGAACGTCCCTGTTGCCCGAGCCCCAATCGGTGACTGACACCGACCGCAGATCGACGGAGCCGCCATGCAGACCCACGCCGAGAAGCATTCCACTTTCCATGCCGAAACCAGGAAGTCTTCCGAGCGCGCGCCTGCGTTCGCCGGCCACGGGGGCGGAGCCGCGCCGCTGAATGGCCTCCAGGCCATCGCCGATGCCAGCCCCCAGGTTGCCCGGCTGCGCGCGCTCCAGGCAAAGGCGGACGCCGGCCCCCGCACTGCAACCACCCAGCGCCAGCCGGTCGCGCCATCTCCCGATCGCTCCGGCCTGCCGGACAAACTCAAGACCGGCATCGAGTCGCTCTCGGGCATGAGCATGGACAACGTACGGGTGCACTACAACTCCGGCAGGCCGGCGCAACTGAACGCGCTGGCCTACGCGCAGGGGACCGACATTCACCTTGCGCCGGGGCAGGAGAAGCACCTGCCGCACGAAGCCTGGCATGTGGTTCAGCAGGCGCAAGGCAGGGTGCGGCCCACGATGCAGGCCAAGGGCGCGGCGATCAATGGCGATGCGGGGTTGGAGCGGGAAGCCGACGCGATGGGGCAGAGGGCGCTGCAGGGCGCGGCGCAGGCCAATCATCCGCCGCTGCAGCGGGTCTCAGGCGTGGCGCAATCCGGGGCTGTTCAACGCGTCACGGCATCCGAGAGCGCGATTGGCGGCGTTCTTGGCGTGGAGGAAGGGGGCGCAGCCTGGGACATCGTGACCGATATTGATGGTTGGATGGACGAGGCAACGACCGGCGAGCTGGTCGCCGAAGACGACATGGATGAACGGCAACGCCTGATCGAGGGTGTCTGCCTGGAGCAGGGATATAACGAAGCCAATGCCAACCGGCTGGTGCTGCAGCGGCCCTACGAGAAGGACGACATCGTGTCCCATACCAAGAAAATGGAGGGGCCGTCCAGGGAGATCGATGGCCGCCATGAGCAGACGGAGAAGCTGGTCTCCTTCGAGGAAGACGATCTTGGTGTGGAGAACATCCGGCATCAGTTGTATTTTGAGTTTCTCTATACCAAGACCAACAGCGCTGCCGTGCAGAAATACATCGCCAGAAACCCGCTCCTGGCGACGTTCCACACGAGTGATGTGGTGGAGGCGCAGATAGAAAAGATGAAGGGGCAGGTGTGGGCGGAAGGTGCAAGAGACGCGGAATATGGCCTTGGCGTCATGAAGGAAGGCTTCAAATGGGAAAGAATCGTTATCAGTGACCTGATCAACGAGCAATTCAAGGAATGGTGGGGCGACGGCGACGAATCGCTGGCTCACAAATACGCGGAAGGCGGGACATTGGATGAGGGTGAGGAGCGTCACTTCCTGTCCCAGATTCCCAACGGCAAGCTTGCCGCCAGGAACGCCAAGGCCGCCGGGAAATACGTGCGGCAGATCGACGTCGAGCGAAAAGATGGACAGGGGCGATCGGAGTGGACCTTCATTCTCGGTTTGCTGGAGGACGACTCCGAATCCGATTCGGACGGCTGATCCGGTGGCATGAGCGCGCCGGATGACCAGGGCCCGCGGCGTCACCGCCACCTGACGCGCCGGTTCGCCCAATTTCATACCTGGAAAGTATTCAACCAGACATCAACGGTCTTGGACGCCATCTGCCACAGCGCCCATACTCCGGTGCAGGTTCCAACTGCATCTAAAAGGTATGAAAGCGGCATGAAGGCGACGATCCATTCCATTGAGGCGGTCCTGGTCGACCTGCCCACCATCCGGGCCCACCAACTGGCCATGACGACCATGCAGCGGCAGACGCTGGTGATCGTGCGGCTGCGCTGCAGCGATGGCATCGAGGGCATCGGCGAGGCCACCACCATCGGCGGCCTGTCCTACGGCGATGAAAGCCCGGAGGGCATCAAGCTGGCCATCGACACCTACCTGGCCCCGGCGCTGGCCGGTGAGGACGCAACCAACGTGCATGCGGCCATGGCGCGGCTCGATAAGGTGGCGCGCGGCAACCGCTTTGCCAAGTCGGCGCTGGAGACCGCGCTGCTGGACGCGCAGGGCAAGCGCCTCGCGGTGCCGCTCGTCACGCTGCTGGGCGGCGCGGTTCGCCCGGCGCTGCCGGTCTTGTGGACGCTGGCGAGCGGCGATACGGGCCGCGACATCGAGGAGGCCGAGCAACTACTGGCCGAGCGGCGCCACAACACGTTCAAGCTCAAGATCGGTCGTCGCGCGGTGCGCGACGACGTGGCGCACGTGGCGGCCATCAAGCGCGCGCTGGGCGACCGCGCGCGTGTGACGGTGGATGTGAATCAGGCATGGAACGAGGCGGATGCCGGCACCGGCATTGCCATGCTGGAAGCGGCCGGCATCGACCTGATCGAGCAGCCGACGCCACGTGAGCATCGCGCCGCGCTGGCGCGACTGGCCGCGCGCTTTGTCGTGCCGATCATGGCCGACGAGGCGGTGTGCGGGCCGGAGGATGCGATGGAACTGGCGCGCATCGGCGGTGCCGATGTTTTCGCGCTGAAAATCGCCAAGTCGGGCGGCATCCACGGCATGCTGCGCACCGCCGCCGTGGGCGACGCGGCCGGCATCGCGCTGTACGGCGGCACGATGCTGGAGGGCAGCGTGGGCAGCATCGCGGCCGCGCATGGCTTCTGCACGCTGCCGCGGCTGGCGTGGGGCACCGAGCTGTTCGGGCCGCTGTTGCTGAAGGACGACATCGTCGCGGCGCGGCCTGTCTACCGGGACTTCACGCTGCAATTGCCTGAAGGCCCGGGGCTCGGGCTCACCATCGACGAGGAAAAACTCGCCTTCTACCGCCGCGCGGCCTGAGCGTGCGGATTACGGCACGATCGACAGGAACAGGTACGACGCGAAGATCGCCAGATGCACGACGCCTTGCAGGATGGTCGTGCGCCCCTTGCCGAGCGTAAGCGTCGAGACGATCAGCGTCAGCACCAGCAACACAGTTTCCTTGGCGCCGAGGCCCAGTTCCAGCGGCTGGCCGATCCAGATGAAGACGGCGGCGACGGTGGGAATGGTCAGCCCGATGCTGGCCAGTGCCGAGCCGAGCGCGAGGTTCAGGCTGGTCTGGAGGCGGTCGGCACGCGCGGCGCGCAGCGCGGCCAGGCCTTCCGGCAACAGCACCAGCGCGGCGATGATGATCCCGACCACGGCCGCCGGCGCGCCGGCGCCCAGCACCGCGGCCTCCACGGACGGCGACAGCAGCTTGGCGAGGCCAACGACGGCCACGAGGCTTGCGACCAGCAGCGCGGCACTGGTGAGTGCCACGCTGGCAGGCGGCGGCGGCGCGTGCACGTCCTCGTCCGAACTGCCTTCCACCAGGAAATAGTCGCGATGGCGCACGGTCTGCACGAACACGAAGCAGCCGTACAGCACCAGTGACACCACGCCGGCGAATGCCAGTTGCCCGGAGGTCAGCACGGGGCCGGGGGTGGAACTCGTGTAGTTGGGCAGTACCATCGTCAGGGCCAGCAGCGCCGCCAGTACCGCCATCGCGGCATTGGCGCCGGGCGCCTGGAAGGCCTGCTCGCGATGGTGCAGGGCGCCGACGAACAGGCAGATCCCGACGATGCCGTTGCAGATGATCATCACGGCGGCGAACACCGTGTCGCGTGCCAGCCCGGCTTTTTCGGGGCCGGAGGACAGCATCACGGAGACGATCAGCGCCACCTCGATGACGGTGACCGCAATGGCCAGCACCAGTGTGCCGAACGGTTCGCCGACCTTGTGCGCGACCACCTCGGCATGATGCACGGCGGCGAACACCGCGCCCGCCAGCGCGATCGCCATCAGGCCGATCAGCCAGCCCTGCCCGGGCAGCAGCAGGCCCGCGCCGAAAATTGCCCAGGCGGCCAGCGGCGCGCCGACCGTCCAGGTCGGCAGTTTGTTGGAAGTCATACCCATCCCTTGTTCCTTTCTTCTTGTGGGCCGCACGGCCGGACGGCCGGCGGCGCTGCGGCAGGCTTTGCCAGCGCATTGTGCAGGAGAAGGCCGCCTGCCGGCCAGTGGGCAGCAAGCGGCGACAGCTATAAGGCTGTGGGGATGGCGATCAGTTCCATGGTATTCAGTGGAATTGACCGAAATTATGATGAATTTTTCGGATTTTTCGCGCGGTTGCGTGAACGAACACCGCAGGCGGGTTATCCGGGGCCGCCTTCGGCCCCGTCTTGCCGCGGGTGCGCCCAGTGGCACGACTCACGCATGGCGGGATGATTTCGCCACACCCAGCAGGCGCCGACGATCAAAACGACCAGACAAAGAAGGAAATAGATGGCGAAAGAGACGACGTTCTGCATGCTCCTGACCCTTCATGTGTCCCGGCTCCTATTGACCGGCAAGGGTGCAGTATGCGCAGCATTGGTTGCCTCGGACTACCCTCTGCTCGGGGTAGTCCTTTTCCCAAAATGCGGGGGCTAGTCGGACGTGCTGGAACTCCAGAAAGCCTGCGTGACGAACGGCCGGCGCAACAGGCCCGCGATCACGCGGTCGAGGTCGGTGGAATCCACCGACGTGCTGAGCAGCGTCGCGGCGATTTCCACGTCGTCCTCGCCGAACACCTCCATGTCGAGGTCGCCGACCGGATAGCTGGCGGTCTCCAGTTCCTCTTCCAGCGCCGCCAATGCCGGCTTCTGCTGCTCGCGTGGCGCGATCACGCGGACCTGGTAGGTGACTTCGCTCGAGACGTCGTCGAGCGGCACGCGGTTGATGGCGTTGACGACCGGCCGCAGCAGCGTGTTGGCGGCCAGCACGAACAGCGTGGCGAGCACGGCCTCGGCGGCATAGCCCGCGCCCGCGCAGGCCCCGATCGCGGCCGAGCCCCACAGCGTGGCGGCGGTGTTCAGCCCGCGCACGTTGATGCCTTCCTTCATGATGGCGCCAGCGCCGAGAAAGCCTACGCCCGATACCACGTAGGCGATCACGCGGACCGCGCCGTCCTCGCCGCCCATACGGCAGGCAAGGTCCACGAACACGGCCGCGCCCACGGCGACCAGCGCGTTGGTGCGCAAGCCGGCGGTGCGCTGGCGGAACTGGCGTTCCAGCCCGACGGCGGTGCCGAGCACGAAGGCGAAGAACAGGCTGGCAAGCGAGTCCAGCAGCGGCAGCAGTTGGAAATTGTTGATGATGCGCATGTGTGATCTCCCTGGCAGCGATCCGGCCGGTGGTGGCGCGGAGCGATGCTGCATGATTGGCGTGACGTGACGCTGACATGTTGGAACTTGCGCCGGAACCTGCGCCGGCACGTGACCAGCCGCCACGCGCGGCAAATCAGCGGGCATGGCGGATCCGCCGGGCGCGGCAACGAGCCGGCTCGGCGAGTGGGTACGACGTGGGTGGTGCGGCAACGACACGATGCGCACCGTCAGGCAATGCATGCCGGACGGTGGCCAACGGCAACGGCGCTAACGGGAGCGGTGCGTGGGCGGTATGGTCCGGCGGGCTTACCTGGCGAGCCGAATCTGTGCGATCCGGCGATCAGGACAACTGGCAATGTCCAATTGAGGCCCTAATGGTTGATGAACTGCGGGTTGATGAACAGCGGGGCAGTCTAACGACGCGTACCAGGAGGGTCAACCCTGGCGGCGGCTGTCCGCGCGAGCCTGTTGGACATGTGGCATGGCAAAAACGTTCAACGACGGTGGCGGATTCGGTTATTGCCGGCCCCGGCACGCTGACTCACACTGCCCTTTCGCAGACGGACCGGCAGTGTCCGCATCCAATCAGAAGGAGACGTTCCATGCGCGACTACGCCGAGGCCATCGCCGGCTTTTCTTATGAAAGCGCCGTGGCGCAGCAACTGCGGGGCAACCTCGCGGCACTGAACGCCTGCGTCGAATGCTGTGACCGTCATGCCTTGCCCGGGCGCATCGCGCTGTTCTGGGAGGGGCGCGACGGCCGCAGCGAAACCTACACCTTCACGCAACTGCAGGCGCTGTCGGCGCGCTTCGCCAACTTCCTCAAGGCGCAGGGCGTGGGGCCGGGCGACCGCGTGGCGGGCCTGCTGCCCCGCACGCCCGAGTTGCTGGTCACGATCCTCGGCACGTGGCGCGCGGGCGCGGTCTACCAGCCGCTGTTCACGGCGTTTGGTCCCAAGGCTATCGAGCACCGGCTCAACACGTCGGGCGCGCGGTTGGTGGTGACCGATGGCGCCAATCGCGCCAAGCTTGACGACGTGGCGGACTGCCCGAACATTCTGACCGTCGGCGGCGACAAGGGCCGCGGTCTTGTGCATGGCGACTTCAGCTTCTGGGCGGAACTGGAGCGCCAGGATGCGACGTTCGCGCCGGTGATGCGCGGCGGCGACGATCCCTTCCTGATGATGTTCACCTCGGGCACCACCGGCCCGGCCAAGCCGTTGCTCGTGCCGCTCAAAGCCGTCGCCGCTTTTGCTGGCTACATGCGCGACGCGGTGGACCTGCGCACCGAAGACGCATTCTGGAATCTTGCCGATCCTGGCTGGGCCTATGGCCTGTACTACGCGGTGACAGGGCCGCTGGCGCTGGGCCACCCGACGACGTTCTACGACGGCCCGTTCTCCGTCGAGAGCACCTGCCGTGTGATCAACAAGTACGGCATCACCAACCTGGCCGGCTCGCCGACGGCCTACCGGCTGCTGATCGCGGCGGGCGAAGCCGTCTCGGGACCGCTGCGGGGCAAGTTGCGCGCGGTCAGCAGCGCGGGCGAGCCGCTCAATCCGGAAGTGATCCGCTGGTTCGCCAGCGAACTTGACGTCATCATCCACGACCACTACGGCCAGACGGAACTCGGCATGGTGCTGTGCAATCATCACGCGCTGCGCCATCCGGTACGCCCGGGTGCCGCGGGCTTCGCCAGCCCGGACCATCGCGTGGTTGTCGTCGATCACGAATGCCGCGAGCTGCCGGCCGGCAATCCCGGTATTCTCGCGCTGGACCTGAAGCAGTCGCCGATGTGCTGGTTCGCGGGCTATCACGGCACGCCCACCAGCGCCTTTGTCGGCCACTACTACCTGACGGGCGATTCGGCGGAACTCAATGCGGACGGCAGCATCAGCTTCATCGGCCGGGCCGACGATGTCATCACCACCTCCGGCTACCGGGTCGGCCCATTCGATGTGGAGAGCGCGCTGATCGAGCATCCGGCCGTGGTCGAGACGGCGGTGATCGGCAAGCCGGATCCCGAACGCACGGAACTGATCAAGGCCTTTGTGGTGCTCGATCCGCAGCATCGCCCCTCGCCGGAACTTGCCGAGGCACTGCGCCTGCACGTGCGCAACCGGCTGGCCGCCCACGCCTACCCGCGCGAGATCGAGTTCGTGCCGGAACTGCCCAAGACCCCGAGCGGCAAGGTGCAGCGCTTCATCCTGCGCAACCAGGAGGTCGCGAAGGCCCGCGAAGCCGCCGGGCAGCCTCCGGTGGTGCGCTAGCCGTAAGGCCTCGCAGGATGGCCGGCTTCGCGGAGCGCTTCCTATAATGAGGAAGCGCCGCCGCGCATGCCGCGGCGGATCGCACGGGCGCGCTTGCGGGCCGGGGCGCGCTGGCTCCCATCTCCAGACCATCAGCCGAGGCGATCATCATGCAGAGTAGCGAAGCCGTGCTGACGCAGGCGCGCGCCGCGTTGGCACACGTGCCTTATCAGGGACACCATCTCCATCCCACGATCCAACTGCGCCTGTCCGACGGCGCGCTGATCCTGGAGGGCGAGGTGGCGGATATCGTGGACAAGACCCGCGCGACCGCGACGCTGCGGCGGGTGGACGGGGTCACCAGTGTCATCGACCACCTGCGCGTGGCCGATGGCGGCATGCCGGTAGGCGACGGCGCGTTGCGCGATGCGGTCTGCGAGCGCCTGCTCAATGCCATCGACTTTCGCAACTGCAAGATTTGCGCAAGAGTGAAGGGGCAGCTCGAAACCGTTCGCGAGGCCGTTGGCGAGCGCAGCGGCTGGATCGAGGTGACCGCCAGCGCCGGCGTCGTCACCCTCAATGGCCAGGTGATCAGCCTGTCGCACATGCGGCTGGCCGGCGTGTTGGCGTGGTGGTCGCTCGGTTGCCGCTGTGTGGTCAATGAACTGGTGGTCGCGCCGGCCGAGGCCGATCGCGACGACGAGGTCACGGAGGCGCTGTGCCTGGTGCTGGAAACCGATCCGTTCGTCGATGCGGACCGCATCAGCGTGCGTACCGAGAACCGCGTGGTCACGCTGGAAGGCTTTGCCGCCACCGACGCCGCGCGGCGTCAGATCGAGCGCGATGCGTGGTATGTGCAGGGCGTGGAGAACGTCATCAACCACATCGAATTGCGCACCTGACCCGACACCCCCCGATGCCTTCCGGCGACGCGCGCGGGCGTCACTTGCCTGCGCGCCGCCGGGGTGTTTCCCCCGCGCTGCCACGCAGCGCTTCGTCTTCCACGCGCCAGTACCGGCGCCGCGTGCGCAGCGCGAAGCGCGCGCGGTACGCCGACATCGTCATGCCTGTTGCGCGCTGGAACAGCCGCCGGAACGCCGCCGCGTCGCTGTAACCACAGGCTTCGGCAATGGCCTGCGTGCCGTGCAGCGAGACCTCCAGCAGCATCCTGGCGCGCTCCACGCGCAGCGTGTGCAGGTAGTCGAGCGGCGACTGACCGGTCACCTGGCGGAAGTGCCGCAGCAGCGTGCGCTCGCTGGTGGCCGCCGCTTGCGCCACGGCGGCCAGCCGGTAGGGTTCCGCCACGTGAGCCTGCAGCCAGCCGATGGCGCGATAGACCGGACTGTCCGCCGTCGTGCCGAGCCAGCGCTGCGAGACCAGGCCCGGCACGCTTTGCTGGCGCTCCGGCTGGTAGAGCAGGAGCCGCGAGACCGCCTGCGCCAGGTCCGGATCGTGCAGGTGGCCCAGCACGCGCAGCATGAATTCCGTCTGCAGCGCGGGCGCCACGCACGTGAACACGCGCGCGTGCAGGCCCATCGGCTCGTCGGACGAAAAATCGCATTGCGGGAACCGCCTCGTCAGCCAGCTCTGGTACATCCACGGCACGCCGGTGCGGGCGCCGTCCAGCATGCCCAGCGTCAATGGGTAGCCCATGCCGGAGTAGGTGGCGGCGATCCAGCCGCCCGCGTCCGCATGACGCTCCAGGAGCCGCAGCGCCGCGGTGTCGGCGCCGATCAGTTCGCCCAGGTGCGGCGCGCTGCGCGTCATGATGCCCGGGATCACGATCAGCGAGTGGCCACCGCTTGCGCGCCGCGCCGGCTGCCGGGGCGCGGCCAGGCCCGGCAATGCCAGCGGCAGGGCGCGCCCGTTGCTGCCGATGACCTGCCAGGTGAGCAGGTTCGGGCTGCCGGGCTGCTGCAGCCGGGCTACGCCCGCGGCCGTGCGCAGCACGTCGAGCGCGGCGAACAGCGTGCCGGGCATGGCCTCGGGCAGCCACAACAGGCGCACGTGCAGCGGTGTGGGGGAGGGCGTCGGGGGGGCGGCGTCGGACATCGAGGAAGGGGCGGAAGTGCCAACCGGAAGTGCCAACTGGCGGGATCGGCATTTTGAATGGCGATATTGAACCTCCCCGTGCCGCCGCGCAAGGGCTAGCATTTGCCGCTTGAGCCTGTCATTGCCAGCCGGAGCGGAGCAGGCAGACCAGAACAGACCACCCATCAGGAGACTTCATGCAGCCCATCCTTCGCCGTATCGCCGTTGCGGCCACAGTCGTCGTTGCCTGTGCCGGCAGCGCCCTGGCGGCAGCCCCCGATGCCGCTTTGCTGGATGCCGCGCGTACCGCGCAGCCTGCCTTGGTGCAGTCGCTCAAGGACATGGTGTTGATCGAATCCGGCAGCGGCAACGCGGCCGGGCTGGCGCAAATGGCCGCCTACACCGAGAAGCGCCTGCGGGCGATGGGCGCCAACGTCGAGCGGCTGCCTGCCGCGCGCGGTTCGGCGCCGATCGTGAAGGCCACGCTCACCGGCACCGGCAAGCGCCGCATCATGCTGATCGGCCACATGGATACGGTCTATCCGGCCAACACGCTGGCGACGCAGCCGATCCGCGAAGAGGGTAACCGCCTCTACGGGCCGGGCATTGCCGATGACAAGGGCGGCATCGCCGTGATCCTGCATGCGCTGGAGATCCTGAAGGAAAAGGGCTGGCGCGACTACGCGCAACTGACCGTGTTGCTCAATGCGGACGAGGAAATCGGCTCGGGTGGCTCCGGCGAGATCATTGCCGCGCTGGCCGACCAGCACGACGTGGTGCTGTCCTGCGAGCCGACGGCGGCCAAGGCCGTGGTCAAGAGCGAGTCGCTGTTGCTGGGCGCCAGCGGCACGGCGTCGGCCACGATGAGCGTCAAGGGTCGTGCCTCGCACGCCGGTGCCGCGCCCGAACTGGGTCGCAACGCGTTGCTGGAACTGGCCTACCAGTTGCAGCAGACGCGCGACGTGGCCAAATCGGTGCAGGGCACGCAACTGAACTGGACCACCGCCAAGGCCGGCGAAGTCCGCAACCAGATCCCCGAGAGCGCCAGCGCCTTCGGCGACGTGCGCGTGACCGTCAACGGTGGCGCGGAGAAGCTCAAGACCGCGCTGCAGGAGAAGGTCAACGCCGGCAGGCTGATTCCCGATACGCAGACGACGATCACGATGGAAGAGGGTCGCCCGGCCTACGTGGCCAGCGAGCGCGGCCGCGAGCTGGCCAAGCGTGCGCAGCAAATCTACGCCGAACTCGATGGCCGCCCGCTGATGCTCGTCGACAGCACGGGCGGCGGTACCGATGCCGGCTACGCTGGCCGTTCCGGCAAGGCCGTGGTGGTGGAAAGCTTCGGCCTGGCCGGGTTCGGCTACCACGCGCGCGACGAGTACATCGAACTGGATTCGGTCGTACCGCGGCTCTACCTGATGACCCGCATGCTGCAGGAGATCGGGCGCAACTGAGGCCGTGCGACGGCCAGGGTGCAACGGGGAGGCTTCGCCGGCAGTCCGGCCGCCGGATGGAGCCTGTCCCGTTTTCGCTCATTTGAGCTATACTAAAGGCTCATTTGGAGAGTGATGATGGTCGCCTCGGTCGAGTATGAAGTTGTGCGACGTCCTGTTGCCCGCCCCCGCCTGCGCGTCCACGACTTTGCCGCCGTCTACGAGGCCAGCCAGTCGACACAGGGGGTCATGGTGGTCATTCAAATCATTCGCGAGGGTGTTCCAGCGGCAGACGTTTCCCGGCTCGCCCATGCCATGGGCACCACGAAGGAACACCTGATCAAGACGCTGGACTTGCCGCGCGCCACGGTCGATCGCAAGGCCCGTGCGCACCAGAATCTTTCCAGCGAGCAGAGCGAGCGCGTGCTTGGCATGGCGCGGCTGGTCGGCCAGGTGCAGGCGGTGGTGGCGCGTTCCGGCGATCCGCAGGGCTTCAATGCCGCGCAATGGGTGGCCTGGTGGCTCGAGCAGCCGTCGCCTGCGCTGGGCGGTCGGCGGCCCGCGGAACTGATGGATACCGTGGCCGGACAGAAACTGGTCGGCGAGTTGGTGGCGCGGATGGAAAGCGGAGCCTACGCGTGAGGACCGCATGGCGCATCGCAACCGACACCCCTCATTACACCGCCGATGATCTCTCCGGCGCCGGCGCCAAGGCCACTGGCGGGCGCTGGAACCGGTCGGGCACGCCGATGCTCTACGCGGCGTCCAGCATCGCGCTGGCCTGCCTGGAAACGCTGGTGCATCTCGGGGCAGGCGGGCTGCCGCTGAACCGCTACCTGGTGCGAATCGATATTCCGGAAGACCTCTGGGCGCGCGCCCGTGCCATGACGGCCGCCACGGCGCCGGTCGGCTGGGATGCCATTCCGGCCGGCCGCACCAGCCTGGAAACGGGGGAGGAATGGGTCGGCACGCAAGCCTCGGCGCTGCTGCTGGTGCCGTCGATCGTGGTGCCCGAGGAGCAGAACGTGCTCATCAATCCCGCGCACCCGGATGCGGCGCAACTCGTCTGCGCCAAGCTGCGCCGCTGGCAGTACGACGCGCGGCTCGTCTGACCACTACGGCGCGCGGGGCGCACCGCCGGCCCGCTCAGGCCGCCAGCGGCTGCCGCGCCACGCCGAAATGCGGGTGCCGGCCGAACAGCTCGGCGGCCCAGTTGACGAAGACGCGTACCTTGGCCGACAGGTGCCGGTTCTGCGGGTACATCGCGGAAATTGGCAGCTCGTCGGTCTGCCAATCGGTCAGGATCTCGACCAGCCGCCCGCTATTCACGTAAGGCTCCGCCATCACGCGCGAAATGCGCGCCACGCCGTGCCCCTCCACCGCGCAGCCCAGATGCACCTCGGCGTCGTTGGTGGAGATCGCGGAAGGCAGCAGGATCTCGGTACGTTCGGCGCCGCGCATCATCGGCCAAGGCATCTCGCGCCCCGTCCGGTTGGAGAGAAAGTTGACCGCCTTGTGTGTGGAGAGCGATTCCAGGGTGGTGGGCGTGCCGAAGCGGGCAAGGTAGATCGGCGACGCGTAGAACGCCAGCTTCAACTGACCGATGCGGCGCGCGACCATCGATTCCTCCACCGGAACGCCGACGCGCAGCACGACATCCACACCTTCCTGCAGCAGGTCAATGGGCTTGCCGTTGATGGTCAGCTCCACCTTCAACTCCGGATAGGCGTTGAGGAAGTCGTGCAGGTTCGGCATCAGCACCAACTGCGCCAGGCCGCTCGTCGTGTCCACGCGCAGCGTGCCGCGCGGCGAGTTGTTCTGCCGCGTCAGCGACTGCTCGGCTTCCTCCACGTCGGCCAGGATGCGCACGCACCGTTCGTAGTACGCCGCGCCGTCCGTGGTTACGCTGATCCTCCGCGTGGTCCGGTGCAGCAGCTTGACGCCCAGGTGGGTTTCCAGGTTCTGGATCAGGCGGGTGAGCGTGGCCTTGGGCAGGTCGAGCGATTCGGCCGCGCGCGCAAAACTGCCGACATCCACCACCCGTGTGAATGCCTGCATTGAGACGAGACGATCCATGATGAGCTTCCGGCGAAATTCGAGAAGGCGTTCCGAAGACAGGGCGTGGCGGATGGGTGCCGCGTCGGGCGGCGGGAGGCTGCGCCGGCTGTCCGCCAAAGGCGTCCGGCGCGCGGTGCTGGTGCTGTCTTTCTTCTTATGGATAGGGATGCCTGGCGCCGCTGTTCCCCGTTAGCGCAGGCCGAAGAGCGGGAGTGGATCACATTTTTGAAGACCTTGCCATGCGTAGGGTTACCCGTGTCGGATTATTCCAATCTCGAAACAGTGCATTGGCAATCTCTCGCTTTATCCCATCCTGGTCAATCACCATAATTCGTGCATCGCAACATGCTATCGACGCGTCGCCCCCGGGCGGTGCGTGCCAGCCGCCATGTCACAACTGCCCGATTCCCGCGTTCCCGCCGCACCGCCGGCCGCCGGCAATGCGCAGGCGCGCGTGACACAGCATACGGTAGCGAGCGGCGAGCGGCAGATCGCGGTGTGCATCTGCTACCCGGCCGGATATCCGGCCACCGGTGGCGCGTTGCTGCCCTGGCTGGTGTACCTGCACGCGGGCGGTTTTGTGGAAGGCGGGCTGGAGGCGGCGCGCGAACTGGCGGAATCGTTGGCTGGCTCGGTGCCCGCGGTGGTGGTGACGCCGGCGTATTCGCTGGCGCCCGACCACCCGTTCCCGGCGGCGCCGGAAGATGCTTACAACACGGTGGAATGGGTGCAGCGCCACGCCCGCCGCCTGAAAGTGGACAAGACGCGCTTTGCCCTGGTGGGCGAGGAGGCGGGCGGTAACCTGGCGATCGCGCTGGCGCAGATGCTGCGCGATCGCGCCACGGCGCAGCCGCGCGGGCAATGGCTGATCCGGCCCGTGACCGATCCGGGCCTGCAGCATGCGTCGTGCGCGGGCAGCCAGGTGCCGATGGAAATGCTGCGCAGGCTCGCATGCAACTATCGCGACTACCTGCCCACGCCGGCCGCGGCGGTTCACCCTTACGCCGCGCCCGCGCATGCGTCGCGGCTGGCGGGATTGCCGGCCACGCTGGTACAGGTCGCGGAGCGCGACGCGCTGCGGGCCGAGAGCGAAGCGTTCGCGGCGCGGCTGCAGAAGGCTGGTGTGCCGGCCGAAACACGAATCATGCCCGGCGCCTGTGGCGACGGGGTGGAACAGTCCCATGAGCAGTGCCGGGCATGGGTCGACGAAGGAGCGCGGTTCCTGCGGCGATGTCTGTCGCAGGACTGACGCAACTCATTACGGCATGAACGCCAGCCCGCAGCCAAGGCTGCCGGCTGGGCACTGTTGAAGCGCCCCTAAACCCAAGTCATTGATTCCGGACAGGTTGCCGTCTGGCCTTTCGCCAGACCGGCGCCGTGCTTTCATCCGGCAATATTCCCGACCGCCTCGGCGATCAGGAGGGCGGCGTTCGGCCTTTTGCTTTTCAGTTGAAGAAATCCCGACGAATACGGAGTGAAGAAAATGAATTTTCAATCTCGACGTACGCTGATCGCCATTGCCATCGTGGCCGTGTTGGGCGCAGGCGTTGCCACCTCGATCCTTCGCCCCTGGCACGGCGGCGAAGCCCACGCCAACACGCCGCCGCCGGCGCCGGCGGTGGAAGTCGCCGCCGTGGTCGGCAAGACCATTACCGAGTGGGACGAATTCTCCGGCCGGCTGGAGGCCGTGGACCGCGTGGAAATCCGCCCACGCGTGTCCGGCACGATTGAAGCCGTCCACTTCCGCGAAGGCGCGCTCGTGAAGAAGGGCGATCCGCTCTTCACGATCGACCCGCGCCCGTACGCGGCGGAAGTGGCGCGTGCCGAGGCCGCGCTGGCCGCCGCGCAGGTGCGCGCCTCGCACGCGCAGACCGAGAAGGTCCGTGCGCAGCGCCTGCTCGACGATAACGCGATCTCCCGCCGCGAGTTCGACGAGCGCATCAACGCCGCCAGCGAGACCAATGCCGACGTGCGTGGCGCGCAGGCAGCGCTGGAAGTGGCCCGCCTGAACCTGACCTACACGCGCATCGTGGCGCCGGTCTCGGGCAAGGTCTCGCGCGCCGAGATCACGGTGGGCAACCTGGTGGCCGCCGGTGCGGCATCGCCCGCGTTGACCACGGTGGTGTCCGTGTCACCCGTCTACGCCAGCTTCGAGGTCGACGAGCAGAGCTACCTGCGCTACACGGCGCCGGGCGCCGGCGGCGGCCAGGCGAACCTGCCGGTCTACCTGGGTCTGGCCAACGAGGACGGCCACCCGCACACGGGACGCATCCAGTCCGTCGACAACCGGCTCGATCCGAAGAGCGGCACGATCCGTGTGCGCGCGATCTTCGAGAACGCCGACGGCCGGCTGCTGCCGGGCCTGTACGCCAAGCTCAAGCTCGGCGGCGGCTCGCCGTATCCGGCGGTGCTGGTCAATGACCGCGCCATCGGTACCGACCAGGGCAAGAAGTTCGTGCTGGTCGTGGACAACGCCAACAAGCTCGTCTACCGCGAGGTCGATTTGGGGCCGAGCTACGAAGGCTTGCGCGTGATCCGCAAGGGGGTCAAGCCCGGCGAGAAGATCGTCGTCAATGGCCTGCAGCGCGTGCGTCCGGGCATTACCGTGGCGCCCAAGCCGGTGGACATGGCGTTTCGCAGCGAACTGGAGCCGCGCGGCGTGACGCCGGACCGCAAGCAGGCCGCCGGCGACGACAAGGCCGACAGCAAGCCGGTGGGCTGATCGCCGCACGACTGACCTAGTAGTACCAGCCAGTCTATTTTTCACCTCCCAGGCAGCACATGGCGCCCGCGCAAGCGGGCGGCCAGGGGGGCATTTTCGCCGAGACCAAGATGAATCTCTCGAAATTCTTTATCGATCGCCCGATCTTCGCGGGCGTGCTGTCGGTGCTGATCTTCCTGATCGGCGCCATCTCGATGTTCAAGCTGCCGATCTCGGAGTACCCGGA
>JACXTT010000450.1_pt1 | contig 69816 bp, 57 predicted proteins | sample 9270951 | NCBI WGS metagenome assembly JACXTT01 (sample SAMN15532306, study PRJNA645909) | rock metagenome | isolation source: weathered quartz diorite | place: Puerto Rico | collected 2017-06-21 | reverse complement strand
GGGGGGGGGTCGGGGGGGGGGAATGGTTGAGGCGAGGGTCAGCCGGGGTTGGGCGTTCGGCAACTCCGGTAACGATGGGGACATCGACGTGCTGGTCAACAACCTTGACGGGCAGCCCTGGCTGCTGCGAAACGACGGCGGAAATCGCGGCAACTGGATCCTCATCAAGTGCGTCGGGACGAAGTCGAACCGCAGCGCAATCGGGACGCGGGTGAGGGTGACGGCGGGAGGGCGGACGCAGATCGACGAGGTGATGAGCGGATCCAGCTATTACTCGCAGAATGACTTGCGCCTGCACTTCGGGCTCGGGGCGGCGGCGAAGGTGGATTTGATCGAGGTGAGCTGGCCGTCAGGGCACAAGGACGCAATTCGAGACCTGGATGTGAACCGGTCGATCATCGTCCAGGAGGGCGGCCGCATAGTGAACCGCCCGGAATACAGGCGCTAGTCCACTTGCGCGTCTACTTGCAGACGGCCGAAACATTGACGACGTCGGCAGTGATCTCGTTATTGGCCAGTACCGTCGTGTGCAGTTGCGTCCTCAGGATCAAATTCGACGCACTTCCCTGGCCGATGAGAACAGTGTCCACGAAGCTCGTAAGCTCATTGTGCGCGCTTGTCGGGCTCTGATTGGAAAGGAAAAAGTCCTTCCCTGTGCCATGGTAATAGGCGCCGGAGGGCTGCATGATGCCTTCGAAGCTCATGAACGTGTGCACTTCCTGGTGAACGCCGCCATTTGAATCGACAACCGTTTTAAATCGCGTTCTGGCGAAGCCCGTCACCTGCACGACGTCATCGGGATCGGCGCATCCAACCGTTATGGTCGCCGAATACGGAGATAAGATAACCTCATTCACAACCGACGCCTGCCCGCTGGCAAGCTTGGCTGCGGAAAGAACTGCGATTGCGCTGATCAATAGCTGCGTTGAAATCGTCACGTCGGGACCATCCTCCTAGGCATGAATCTTGTTGTGAGTCTCGCGTCGCTCCGCCCCGGCGCAAACTCAACCAGCAAATCGTCGGGAGCATGAATTGTACAACAGATACCTTAGACCGAGGTAGGGTGGAAAACTCCCCTCTAAGGTGGGAGGCGGCACGATTCGCTGCGGGACGCCGCCCAGAGCTATTGCTCCGGGCGAGGCTTACTGCTTCAACTAATACTCGCAGAATGATTTACACCAACGCCCGATTCGGCAAAATCGAGGTTGGTCGGCCCTGCGCTACTCAAACAGTCTTTCAGTGAAGTCGAATCGAACCTTCGGCCGGCCGTCAGAGGCGCGGTTGGATTCGACCGGGCGGAGAAGGCGCATCCTGTACTGCCAAATTCTTGAACCGTCTCAAGAAGGGCAGCTCAGATTTGTCACTTCGGCGGTTGTGGTCCCGTTAGCGTTCACCGTCGTATGAGCCACAACCCTGATGAGCAGGTTCGGTATACTGCCCTGCCCAACCAGGTTCACGTCCGTAATGGCCGTGAACTCCGTCCCTAGGCCGTTGTTGAAAACCGAAAAAACCCTCGCCGTACCACGGAGCACGTCATCGCCGACTGTAGCGCGAATCCAATAGAACTTGTGGTCTTCGATGTGCGAGCCGCCATTGCCGTCTGACACGATATTTACAACCTCGTGGAGTGAACCGGTGACACTGAAATCTGCGCCGCAGGCTTCTACCGATAAGGCCGCGTCGCTAATTTCCGCGCGGATTACGTCCGCCTGCCCATACGCTACCGTGCTTCCGAAAAAAAGCGCCATCGCGCCGATCAAGATATTCGCTGTGATCCTCATTGGAGGTATTCCTCTCTTTTGAAAAATCCCGTCCCCCAAAAAAACAAAAACGGGCGCCTTGGGAGCCCGTTACGCGGACGGAACCATTTCATGTCAAGGAATTGTACAACAAATACCCTAGGCAATGGCAGGGTGGGTACTTCCACCCTAGGGTGGGGATCAGCCAAGAAGCGATCTACTTCAGCAGCGGACCAGGTCGGAGGTGAAGTCTTCCTTCAGCAGCGGAGTCAGATCGCCGGCGCCAGCCGCCTCCCGGCAAGGGATCGTGAAGTGGAATTTGCTGCCCGCACCGGGCTCGCTTTCCAGCCAGATGCGACCGCCCATCGCCTCCACCAGTTGGCGAGTGATGGTCAGTCCGAGGCCGGTGCCGCTATGGCGGCGGGTATTCGAGCCGTCGGCCTGGACGAAGGGCTCAAAGATCTTACTCTGCTGGTCCTCTGCGATTCCCACGCCGGTGTCGGCGACGCAGAAATGTAGCATCAGACCTTCCCGCGGCGCATCCAGAATTACCCGCAGGGTCACCTTGCCCTTTTCGGTGAACTTGATCGCATTCCCCAACAGATTGACCAGGATCTGGTGCAGCCGGACCGGATCGGCCAGCACCATCGGCGGAACGTCGGAGGCCAGGCCGCTCTCCAATTCCAGCCCCTTCTTGCTCGCCAGCACAGCCATCGAATCGATCGCTCCGCTTATCTCGTGCCGCACTTCGAGGGCAGTGGGTGTCAGGCTCAACTTCCCGCTCTCGATGCGCGAGAAATCCAGAATGTCGTTGATGATCTTGAGAAGGTGGTCGGCCGATGTCTTGACGTCCTTGAGGTAGCTTCTCTGCTCGGCGGTGAGCCTGGTTTCGAGCGTCAGGTCGGTCATGCCGATGATCCCGTTCATCGGAGTGCGGATCTCGTGGCTGATTGTAGCCAGGAACTGGCTCTTCAGCCGGGAGGCCTCTTCGGCCTTTTCCTTGGCCAGCGCCAGCGCCACAATCGTCTTGGATTGGAGTTCGGCCATTTGCCGCGCGTCTTCCAGGCGGTCGACGTAAAGGCGGAACGAGCGGTACGTTGCGTAGATGACGGGAAGCGCCAACAGCATCACCGACGCCCCCACTCTCTGCTCGACGTATCCGCTGCCTGCCGCGATTGCGGCTCCCACCAGGTAGTAGGGGAGATACCAGAAGTAGCACTCCCGCCAGACACCAACCAGGTTCTTCTTCTCCGTAAGGCTGATGATGAACGAAACGGAAAGCGTGTTGACCAGGAAATAGACGCACGACGCAAAAGCGATTCCCACCACTGGCGGGAAAGACGTGTAGTGTGAGAACGCTGTCCACGCCTGGTGCGCGGCGACCACGGAGTTGGCGATCGCCGACAGATTGAACAGCACGCGATGGAGCGTGGGCTTGGTTTTGGTGTGCACCAGAACCTGGACGGCGGTCGCGCCCAACGCGACTACCAGCGCTTCACCCAGTGACAGGTTCACGACGCCCATCAGGATGAAAACATAGGAAACGGACATGGTCCCGCGGAAACCGGGCATGGCCACTTTCAACCGGCCGCTGAGCAACCCCATCAACAGCAGGAACAGAAATCGTCCCGGTTCGGGGCAATGCCAGGTGAGCAGTCCCCATGCCGCCGATGCCACTCCGGCCGCGATGGTAGCCCAGAGATAAAGATCGATGCCGTTCAGAATTGTCCCATGTTTCCAGGCTGCCCGGATCCGGACTTGCATCGTTCCGTTAAGGATGGCTGGCGTCATGGGCGTGTCCCCACGGCTTACTGTTCTCCCTTAATTGAAAGCGATTCCGAGAAGGGGTTGTTGTCACCCCACACGACGTTGTCGCCCCAAACAACGTTGAATCCGGCGGCGCTGCTGTCGCCCCACACCACGTTGTCGCCCCAGACCACATTCGTCCCGGAAACAAAGAGGTTGTATCCCCAGACCACCGAATCTCCCCACACCACGTTGTCACCCCAGACCACGTTGTCACCCCACACCACAGACTGGCCCTTGACCATAAAAACCTTTCCCGTGGAGGGATCCCGCTGGGCCCGGGGTGACAGGGCGCTGGCCCCGGCCTGCGCGCCGTCGGTGTTGTTGAGAGCTGCCCACACATCCACATATCCCGCGCCAACCGTGAAGATGTCGTATTGCGTCGTGTAGGTAATTCCGGTGGCCGGATCGTTTACCGTACTCACTGTAGGAAACGTTTTGGTCGCCGTCTTCATCAGCCGGGCTTTTATCAGATCGGGAGTGAGCGCCGGATCTTTCTGGAGCAGAAGCGCGGCCGCCCCGCTGACAATGGGCGCCGCCATGCTGGTTCCGCTGAGCTTGAAATACCAGTAGGACGGATGCGGGCTGTTGCTCTTCGTATAGTAGCTTTCCGGAACGGCATTGGCCGGGTACTTGCTCACGATGGTGCTGCCGGACGAAAGCGCCGCAATGATAGCGTTTCCCGGCGCAACCAGGTCCGGCTTGACGATATGGTCGTAGAGCGTCGGCCCCTTGGAACTGTAGCTCGCTATCCGGTCGTCGGCCCGCGTTACGGTCCCCATATCTTTCATCACCCCGACGGTGATTACGTAGGGATCGTTGGCGGGAGAGGCGATGGTGGCGTAGCCGTTGGTGTTCATGCTGTTGTCGCGGCCGTCGTTTCCAGCAGCTACGACGACGACGATGCCCGCCGCCCAAGCCCGTTCCACGGCCTGGCAGAGCGGATCCAGAGTGTAGGCTTCCCGCACCTGGCGCCCCAACGATAGATTCAGGACGCGGATGTTGTATTTGCTCTTCAGGCTAATCGCGCGGTCGATGGCCGCGATCACGGTGCTGTCGGTGCCGGCTCCGTTGGCGTCAAGAACCTTGAGACTGATCAGATTCGCCGCCGGGGCAATTCCCCGAAAGGTTACGGTGGAATTGGACCCGCTCGTCAACGAAGCGTCGCCCGCGGCCACGCCGGCGACATGCGTGCCATGTCCGTAAGGGTCGGCGGTGCTCGCGTCCCCGGGCACGAAGCTCATAGCATAGACCACTCGAGAACTCTTCCCCCCCAGATCCGGATGGCTGGCCATGATTCCGCTGTCTACCACGGCGATGCCGACGCCGCTGCCTGTCCAGGAAGATTGAAATGCGATATTCGCGTTTACGGCCGGCTCGGCGAACTGCAGAAAACCGTAAACGGGGCGATCCGGAGTGATGTAGCGCACGCCAGGGTGGTTCGCCAGCCCCTTGATTGAATTATTGGGCAGAGTAAAGGCGGCGGCGGGTACATTGCGGTACCGATGTTTGAGTTTTCCGCCTCCTTTGGTGATAGTGTCGAGCCCATCCTCATCCAGCAGCTTGTCAAACTGGATGATGACGTCAACGCTCTTCTTGGAATCCGAGTTATCCAGGTCCGACGCGATCTTCCCGGATCGCGCGAAGACCAAGCCTGCCGCGAGCAACAGCAGGCCGGTCAGTTTCGATAGCTTTCTCACCAGTGTCGTTGTCATGGCTCCTCCACGACGCATCGGGGAACCTAGTTCTCCCCGTTAATCAGAAGAGAAACACTTTCGGCCTGCGGAACCGTATCTCCCCACACCGCCGAATCCCCCCATACAGCACTGAAACCGCTAGTCGTATGATCGCCCCACACCGCGGAGTCGCCCCATACGGCCGAATCGCCCCAAACCGCGGAACTGCCGTCCACAAACACCGAGTCGCCCCACACCGCGGAGTCTCCCCACACTGCCGAAATCCCCCACACCGACGTATCTCCCCAAACCGCGGAGGTTGTCCGGACGACCTTCGTCTTGCCCGTCGCCGCATCGTAAACCGCGGTCGGCGAAGCTGCGTTCTTGCCGGCGGGAATCACATCGGAGACATTGAGTGCCGCCCACAGGTCCAGATATCCGGCTCCAACCGTGAAGACGTCGTATTGGCTGGTATAGGTCGCCAAGGTCACCGGATCGATGGCCACGCTAATCGACGGAAAAGTCTTAGTGGCGCTTTTCATCAGGCGTACTTTCACCGTGTCCGGTGACAGCGACGGGTCTTTTTCCAGCATCGCAGCCGCGGCTCCCGCCACCATCGGCGCCGCCATGCTGGTGCCGCTGAGCTTGTAGTAAACGGAGCTATAACCCACAGTCGTGGTGAGCTGGTAATACTGCCAAAGGATCTTGTTCGCGGCCCCCGAATAGGTTTTCCAGATGGTGCCGCCCGACGTGATCAGCGAGATCACGCGGTTACCCGGCGCCACGATGTCCGGCTTTACGATGTGGTCGATCAGCGTCGGTCCCTTGGCGCTGTAGCTGGCAATCAGATCGTCCGCGCGGAAGGCGGTCATCATATCCTTCATCGCGCCGACGGTGATCACCAGAGGGTCGTTGGCCGGAGCGTTGATGGTGCTGTAACCTTTGGTCCCAGCCGAGTTATCGCGCCCCGCGTTGCCCGCCGCCACGACGACGACTATCCCAGCGTTCCAGGCGGCTTCCACGGCCTGGCACAGCGGATCCAGCTTGTAGCTCTCAAATACCGGCCGTCCCAGCGACAGGTTCAGAATCCGGATGTTGTACTGGCTTTTCAGGCTGATCGCTTTCTGGATCGCGGCGATCACGGCGCTGTCGGTTCCCACGCCGTTTCCGTCCAGCACGCGAAGGTTGATCAGGTTGGCGTTGGGCGCGATTCCGCGGAACGCCTTGAAGTAGCTGGGGCCGGTCGACATCGCGGCGTTTCCGGCCAGGATGCCCGCAACGTGAGTTCCGTGTCCATATTGATCCGCGGTTGGAGTGTTCTTGCCCAGGAAGCTTGCCTGGTAAACAATCCGCGACGCTGTTCGCGCCGAGTTCAGAAGATCGGACTGGCTCGTAATCCCGCTGTCCACGACCGCGATGCCGATGCCGTTGCCGTCCCACCCGTTCTGAAGCGCCAGCGGCGCGTTCACCGTCGGGTTGGCGTAATCCAGGTTGGAGCGCACTTCGCGATCCGGCGAGATGTACTTCACATCCGGATCGTCCGACAGAGATTTCAAGGCGCTGGCCGGCACCGAGTAAAGGCCGCCTTTCACCGCATTGAGATTTGCTTTTACGCTGCCGCCACGGGCGGTTACTTTTTCGTCGTTCGGGGTGGATTTGAACTGCACGATCACGTCGACCGGGCCGTTGCCGTTCAGGCCGCGAAGCTCCCGGGCGAGCTTGTTGTCCTTAGGCGCGCCCACTGCGCATACTGCCGCAAGTAGGAACGCCGCCAGAAAATTTAGGAGTGCTTTCGGGGAAGTTAGAAATCCAATCGGTTGCTGCATGTTGCTTTTCATCTACTGCGAGTATGGGTTTGGTTAGTCAGGGTGCCAAGCTACAAAACTGGTTCTGGAATACTACGGGTCTCTCTTAGACACTTCTAGGTGCGTTACCCGGCAGCCTTTCAAAACCAACGGCCTATGGCAGATGGGGGTCGGCCAGCCCGCCAGCATGGCACACTCCCCCGCCGCGGAGCGGTAAGGTATCCCTTTATCAGCTCCTTTCCGCTTGTTACCGTAGCCCAATGAGCGGGCTTTCCCCTACCTTGGCAGTACGCGAGCCTTACCACCACACTAAACCGCGCGAACTAAAACGGTACTTTCGATTCATTGTCAGAACGTCCTCGCGATTCGGATAATTTAAAAAGAATACGCACGATACCGATCGCATGCGCGGCTCCTTGATGCGATCGCCGGGCGAATTGCGGATGAGATGACAGCCAAAGCCAAGGCTTACATCGGCCTGATCGTGGCTCTTGGAGGCGGCCTGCTTTTGCGGGGGCTGGCCCACTGGGAGTCCGGAGATCACCTACGCTTTGCCGTCTATCTGGCGGTGGCCATGCTTGCGTCCGCCATGAAGGTCAGCCTGCCGAGCATCCGCGGCACGCTCTCGGTCAATTTCCTGTTTATTCTCATCGCCGTGGCCGAGCTCAGCCTGGCCGAAGCGCTACTTCTGGGCTGCTGCTCCATCGTGGTGCAGTACATCTGGCACACCAAGGAACGCCGCCAACCCGTAAAAGTTCTCTTCAACCTTGCCAGCTCCGCCATCTCCATCACGCTCGCCTTTTCTACCTTTCACTCCGAGTGGGCCCGCAATCTGGCACTGGACTTCCCGCTCATCCTGATCCTGGTCGCCTCCGCCTACTTCGTAGTGAACACCGGTGCAGTTTCCGCAGTTATTGCCTTAACTGAGGGTAAATCGTTCGGCTCGGTCTGGCAGAACTGCTATTTCTGGTCTTTCCCCTACTACCTGCTTGGCGCTGCAGTGGTATCGATTCTTCACGCCACCAGTCGCTATCTGGGCTGGCAGACCTCGATCCTGATTCTTCCAGTGGTGTACGTGATCTTCCGTTCCTACCGGCTTTACCTGGACCGGCTGGAAGGGGAAAAGCAGCGGGCGGAAGATCAGCATAGCCACGCCGAGGCTATGGCCGCGCTGCACCTGCGCACCATCGAAGCCCTGGCGCTGGCGATTGACGCCAAGGATCATACGACGCACGACCATCTGCGCCGGGTCCAGATGTATGCCATGGCGATCGGGACGGAACTCGGACTGTCCGAAGCAGACCTGGAAGCCCTGCGCGCCGCCTCCCTGCTGCACGATATCGGCAAGCTGGCCGTGCCGGAGCACATCATCAGCAAGCCGGGCAAACTGACGGTAGAGGAGTTTGAGCGAATCAAGATTCATCCTTTAGTGGGCGCAGAGATCCTGGAACGGGTGCAGTTTCCCTATCCGGTGGTCCCCATCGTACGAAGCCATCACGAAAAATGGGACGGAAGCGGCTATCCCGACGGGTTGAAAGGCGAGGACATTCCCATCGGGGCGCGCATCCTGTCCGCGGTGGATTGCCTGGATGCTCTAGCCAGCGACCGCCAGTATCGCCGGGCGCTGCCGCTCGACCAGGCGATGGCCGTGGTGGTTGCCGACTGCGGCAAGGCCTTCGATCCCCAGGTGGTCGAGATCCTGGCCCGGCGCTATCGTGAGTTGGACGAACAAGTGCGGCACGCGCGCTTTGAGCGGACCAAACTCTCCACCGACGCCAAGATTGAGAAGGGAACCGCGCCCGCCGCCGGCTTCGAGAATACCGCCCCGGCCTTGCCTGCCCTCACGCCGCAGCGTTCCGTGGATTTCCTTTCTGCAATTGCAGCCGCTCGGCAGGAAGTGCAGGTGCTGCTCGAGATGGCCCAGGACCTGGGCAATTCCCTTAGCCTCGGCGAAACGCTCTCCGTGCTCGGCGTGCGACTGAAAAAGATCATCCCCTACGACTCCATGACCGTCTATATGAAGCGCGGGGATGTGCTGGCCGCCGAATTCACTACCGGAGATGATTTCCGCCTTTTCTCTTCGCTTCGAATTCCGCTGGGCCAGGGACTGGCCGGATGGGTGGCGGACAACCGCAAGCCGATCGTCAACGGCAATCCTTCAGTGGAGCCCGGTTACCTCAACGACCCAGCCAAGTTCAGCACTCTGCGCTCCGGCCTTGCGGTGCCGCTCGAAGGCCTGTCCGGTGTGGTGGGCGTGATCGCCCTGTATCGCGCTGAAAAAGACGCCTTCACAACCGACCATCTCCGGGTCCTGCTGGCGGTCGGCTCCAAGCTCGGGCTGTCACTTGAGAACACGCTGCGCTTCCGCCAGGCCGAAGACAATGCCACCATCGATTTCTTGACGAGTCTGCCCAATGCCCGATCGCTGTTCCTGCATCTGGAGCAGGAGATAGCCCACTGCCGGCGCGAAAACCTGCCGCTTACAGTTGTGGTCGGGGACCTGGACGGCTTCAAGGAGATCAACGACCGCTTCGGGCACCTGGAAGGGAACCGTGTCTTGCACGAAGTGGCGGCGGGCCTGCGCAGCCACTGCCGGCAGAACGATTACGTCGCCCGCATGGGCGGCGACGAATTCGTGATCGTCATGCCCGGCTGCTCGTCGGCGCTTTTCGAAGAACTCGCCGGGCGCTTCCAGAGCGTTGCCCTCAACGCGGGCCGCATGGTGGGAGCACAGGATCTGCTTTCGATCAGCCTCGGCTCTACGCAAATGGTTTCCGCGGACGCCACGGCAGATTCGCTGCTGGCGGACGCCGACCGCCAGATGTACAAAGCCAAACGCGAGCGACGGACCCGCGGCAAGGTTCTGAAGATCGCGTAGCGATCAATCCAGGGGAATTCCGCTTGTTCGCCGCCCGCCACTGGTCGACGTCCTAAAGCGACGGATTCACTTTCCGCGAAAATTCCAGCGGGAATTTCTGGAGCGCGCCTCACCCTCACGGAAGCGTGCGCAGATAGGTGAGGAACCGTCGCGCGTAACGGTCCAGCGTCTCGATGTCGCCTCCGTGAAGCAGCGGAGAGCACATTTCATAGGCGATGCTGCCGCTGAATCCGCCCGCGCGAAGGCCGGCTAGGAACGCTGGGTAATCGATGAACCCCTCGCCCATGGGCACCGCCTGCGCATACGGCGTCTCAGCCGAATAATTGATCACCTCGGCGTGATATTTGTAGCGCGGGCGAAGCTGGTAATCCGCGATGGTGGTATGCGGCGTCAGCGAGGCCATCTGCCGCGCCGCCGCGCCCAGATCGGCTCCGTGCAGCGCCGGCGACCAGGCGTCGAAGAGGGCTTTGCAATTCGCTTCCCCCACCGCCGCGATCAGGTCCCGCTGCGTCTCCCATCCGGCGGCCATGTCGTGGTGGTTCTGCACTCCCAGTGTGACGCCGAAATCGGACGCCCGCTTCGCGCATTCTTTCAACGCCGCAACCAGCAGGTTCCACTGGGCCAAATAGGTGGACGACGGATGCTGATACGAAGTGAAGACGCGCAGCAGGCTGCCGCCGAGATCGCGGGTCAGGCGCGCCAGTTCGGCGATGTAGAGGATCTGGACCTCGCGGTGCGGGATGTCGCCGTGCTCCATATCCGCGCTGAAGTTGTTGTAGCCGGCAATGGCCACTGCCTTCAGCCCAAGCCTTTCGATCCGCGCGCGGAGTTCAGCCCGCCTGGAGGCGTCGTAGTCCAGGACGGAAAGATGGGGCCGCTTGGCCATCAGCAGGACGCCGTCGAAACCGAGCTCGGCCGCTTTGTCGACAAACTGATCCAGCGGAAGGAAAGCCTGGCCCCAGGTTCCCGCGTAGCTGACCGAGTGCAGAAGGTACGTGGATTCCATCCCGCATATGGTTTCACAACCGCGGACAGGCTGACAACGCGGCGAATGAATAACAGCGAGCCGCGACCGTGGGGAGCGGCCGCCCGCCCGTGCGATGATTTCGGATCGCGCTTTCACACCGCTCGGCCGCGGCTCGACGATTCCCACCACGCCGCGAAAGCGGTAAACTAAGGCCAATTCTACCTTCGGGTATTCCAGGGAGTCTCCATGAAGCGACCGAACGCGGCACTTTGCACGTGCCTTTTTTCCCTGGCCGCAGCGCCCCTGATGGCGCAGGTCAACACTTCGGCAATTGCCGGAATCGTCACCGACGAAAGCGGCAGCGTGGCGCCCAAAGTGGAGGTCACCGCCGTGCAGGCGGCCACCGGCCTGATCCGCAAGGCGACCTCCAATGAAAGCGGCGAATTTGTCCTCGCCCAGCTTCCCCCCGGCAGCTATGAGATCACCGCCACCGCTCCCGGCTTCCAGAAAACCGTCATTCGCGACATCACGCTGGCCATCGCCCAGCGCGAGCGCATCGACATCAAGCTGCGCGTCGGCCAGGTGGCCGAGGAAGTTACCGTCTCGGCCGAGTCGGCCCAACTCGTCGAGCAGGAAACCGCCTCGCTCGGCCAGTTGATCGAGCGGCGCACCATCCAGGACCTGCCGCTCAACGGGCGCAATTACCTCACGCTGGGCGCGCTCTCGCCCGGCGTGGCGCCCGCCATCCCTACGTCGCAGGGGCCGGCCAGCTTCATCGGCGCGACCACCCAGCGGCCCGACCGCAGCATCCTGGTGGGCGGCCAGCGGGAAAGCTCCACGAGCTACCTGCTGGATGGCGTCGAGCTGCGCAACCCGCGAATCGGCGACACCTCCATCAACCCTTCGCTCGACGCCATCCAGGAATTCAAGATCCAGCGGAACTTCTTCCAGGCCGAGTTCGGCAACGCGCCGGGCATCATCAACGTCGCCACCAAATCCGGCTCCAACCAGTGGCACGGCAGCCTGTACGAGCTGGTTCGCAATGACCGTTTCGACGCCCGGAACTTTTTCTCCACTCGGCCCGAGCCGTTCAAGCGCAACCAGTTCGGCGGCAGCGTCGGCGCGCCCATCAAGCGTGACAAGCTCTTCTTTTTCGGCAACTACGAGGGGCTGCGCCAGCGCCTGGGCCAGGTGCAGCGCGGTTTGTTCCCGACCCAGACCCTGCTCAGCGGCGACTTCAGCGGTCAGAACCTGATCTACGATCCGCTCACGTTCGATCCGGCCACCGGCATGCGCCAGGCTTTCGCCGGAAACCAGGTTCCGTCCAGCCGCTTCAATAAAGTGTCCAGGAATTTCTTTCCTTACATCCCGGTCACCAACAATCCCACAGTTCAGGGCGCCAACGTGGTGGGAACGCCGGTGCAGCGGCTGGAGGACGACCAGGAAAACGTCCGCGTCGACTGGCTGATTAACTCGCGACACTCGCTGTTCGGACGCCAGTCCTGGCGGGACGCCCCGCTCGATCCGGCGGTGCTGGTTCCTTACGGCGGCCGCCAGGTCATCTCCAAAGGCCGCAATGAGATGGTGCAGTTGACGTCGACGCTGACGCCGACTATCGTCAACGTGCTGCGCCTGTATCACAGCTACGCGAACCTGTTCAGCCAGCAGGTGACCGTGCCGTCCAACCTCGGCGCCGATATCGGCGTCACCGGCATCTCCACCGTACAGCGGAACTGGGGGGTGCCGGCTGTTAGCTGGACCGGATTCTCCGGCATCGGCAGCGACGGGCTCACCCAGGGCGGCATTCTGAACAACTACAACATCAGCGACAGCGTCTCATGGATCAAGGGCCGGCACAGCCTGAAGTTCGGGTACGACGTCCGGCAGTCGCGGATGTTTCTGGATTCGGATAACAGCATCCGCGGCAGCTTCACGTTCGTCGCCGGCTGGACCGCCGCTCTCAATCCGTCCACGGGAAATCCGGTCACCGGCAGCGGCCACCCCGTCGCCGACTTCCTGCTCGGCTATCCCACCAATATGATCGGCGCGGTGGGCACCTCCCAGACGCACTTCCGCTTCTACACGCACAACGCATATGTGCAGGACGATTGGAAGATCTCGAACGAGCTGACATTGAACTACGGCCTGCGCTACGAGTACATCTCTCCGCCGGTAGCCGAGGAACTGGGCAACGTGTTCGGCTTCGATTTCAGGACGGGGAAGCAGTTGTTTCCCTCCATCGGACAAATCCGCGACTCGATCGTGAGCCCGGACCACAAGAACTTCGCCCCGCGCGCGGGTCTGGCTTATAACCCGAAGTGGGCGCCCAGCTACGTGATCCGCGCCGGCGCGGGCGTCTACTACGACCAGACGCAGATGAACGAAGTACAGTTCATCACGAATTCCCCGCCGACTTTCTTCCAGCAGAACATCAACCTCACCGGCCGCGGCGCGCCGGTCTACCAATTTGGCGTCAATACGCTGCCGGTGGTGCCGCTGCCGCCGATCAGCGCCGATTACCAGATTCCGCTGGGAACGGCGCTGTTTGCCGAGGAGCTGGATGGCCGGAAGCCACGGGCCTACATGTGGAACGGCTCGGTGCAGCGCTCCGTCGGCAAGGACTGGCTCGCTGAAGTGGCCTACATGGGCTCGGTGGGCAAGCGCCTGTCGAAGCGCTATAACGGCGACGGCCCGGCCACGCCCGGCGTGCTGTACCGCGTGACGCCGGAGCGGCGATTGTTCCCCAACCTGGGCAGCATTCTGTATTCTTCGCTTGCCGGCAAGTCGAGCTTCCACGCGCTGAACATGAAGCTGGAGCGCCGGTTCGCCAAAGGATTCTCTATCCTGGCCTCGTATAGCTGGTCGCACTCCATCGACGACGATTCTGGCGGGTCCTACGGAACGCCGAATCTGAACCCGGCCAACTTCCAGCTCGACATCGGCTCGTCCGACTTCGACATCAGGCAGCGTTTTGTCACCAGCTTTCTGTATGAGCTGCCCTTCGGCCGCGGCAAGCAGATCCTGGGCGGCGTAAACCGCGCGGCGGATGCGATCGTCGGGGGCTGGCAGTTGAATACGATTACCGTCTTCCAGTCCGGAGTGAACCGCAACGTCACCGCGCCGAATACGTCGACAGTGGCCCGCATCACACAGCGCGCCGACGCCACGGGGATCGATTCCGGCGCCCAGTTCACGGTAGGCGGGCAGACCATCACGCCGGGTAAGGATTTCGGCAGCACCAACCGGAACCTGTACTGGTTCAACCCCAAGGCTTTTGCCGCGCCGCTGCCGCTGACCTTCGGTACTTCCGGCCGGGACCTGATCTCCGCCCCCGGCTTCTGGAACTGGGACATCTCGCTCTTCAAGGACTTCAAGTTCAGCGAGCGGACCCGCCTTCAGTTCCGCGCCGAGTTCTTCAATGCGCTGAACCAGACGCGCTTCAACCCGCCGCAGATGGACGTATCGAGCCCCTTCTTCGGCCAGATTCAGGACGCGCAGGCGCCCAGAATCATCCAGTTGGGATTGCGGCTGCAGTTCTGACGGCGGAGCGCGGCTAAGGGGTTGTGCCGGCGTTCGGAGTCGCTGGTACCTAAGGGTGTGAACGCCCAGGCGGGAACGCCTGTGTCACCGCCTACAACTCCAAGTCCATTCTGCCGATATACATGCAGGGATTGCCCTTAGCGGATGTCCGGGGCTCCTGCATCGGATGATTGGTCGAAAACTCCTTCTCGCTTTATGCAAGCTCGTCGCTCTGCTGGCCCTGGCCTTTTTCCTGGGGGCGGCGCTGATTTGTCTCGCGCCCGGCACCGGAGTCGACGAGCGGGAGCTGGATTCTCGCTTCAGCGCGGAGAGCATCCGGCACATTCGCGATTCCCGCGGTTCCCAGACCGAGGTGTTCGCGTTTTACGTACGTTACCTGGCGGGCATCGCTCGCGGCGACTTCGGAAGATCGCAGTCCTTCGACCTGCCGGTCAAGGGGCTGCTGGCCGACCGCTTTCCCGTCACTGTGCGCTCGGTTGTCGCCGGCCTGCTGTGGGGTTGGCTGGCTGCGCTGCTGCTGGCTTTTTCGGCGGCCATGGTACGCCGCCCCCTGTTCGACGCCGGGGCCGCTGTGCTGGCAGGGCAATTTCTGTGCGTGCCCTCCGCTCTCTTTGCGCTGCTCCTCTTCCTGGCCGGTGCGCCTCCATCGCTGGGCATCGCGGCCGTGATCTTTCCTCGGGTCTTCCGCTACGCCCATGAAGTGTTTCGCCACAGCGCCGCTTTGCCCCATGTTTTGACGGCCCGGGCGAAGGGTCTCGGAACGCTGCGGATCGTCTTGCGCCACGTGATTCCTCAGGCGGCACCGGAAATGGTGGCGCTTGCCGGAGTCTCGGTCGGGATAGCACTGGGTGCCGCGATTCCGGTGGAAGTAATGTGCGATTCTCCAGGGATCGGACAGCTTGCCTGGAAGGCGGCTCTGGCGCGCGACCTGCCTCTGCTGGTGACGCTGACGCTGGTGATGGCAGCCATCACGCTCTCCGCCAACTTCCTTGCCGACGCCTTTGCGATGGCCTCGCCTGGGAGACGGCAATGAGGAAGCGCGCCGCCGCGGCCGCCGCCGTCTTTCTCGGGATCGTCTTCCTCGCCGCGCTGTCGGCGGATCTGCTCGCCCCGGCCGGCTACGAGACGCAATTCCGCGATCATCCCAATGCCCCTCCTTCGTCTCGATTCCCGCTGGGCACCGACGACCTGGGCCGCGACCGTTTCTCGCGCTTGCTTTACGGCGCCCGCGTCTCACTGCTGCTGGCCCCCGCGGCGGCATTGCTCGCAACGGTTCTTGCCGCCGTCATCGGCGCGGCGGCAGGCTACGTCGGCGGGTGGGTGGAGCGCGCCGCAGTCGGCGCGGCCGATCTGTTTGTTTCGCTTCCGTGGCTCTTCCTCCTGCTTACGGTCCGGGCCACGCTGCCACTCAACGTCTCGCCCTGGGCTTCAGTCACAATTACGTTCCTGCTGCTGGGCCTGCTGGGCTGGGCTTCCGCGGCCCGGGTGATTCGCGCCGGCGCGGCGTCCGCGCGGAATGCCGATTATTTAGTCCAGGCAAGGGCTTGCGGCTGCGCCGGTCCGCGGTTGTTGTTCAGGCACGTCTTGCCCAACCTGCGGCCCTTGATTGTCGCGCAGTTCTGGACGTCCATTCCGCTGTTCCTTCTAAGCGAGGCCAATCTCGGGATGCTGGGCCTGGGAGTCACCGAGCCGCTTCCCTCACTGGGAAATCTGCTCGCGCAGCTCGAAAATTATCGCTCTCCGGCCGCTGCCCCTTGGCTGCTGGCTCCGGCTTTCCTGTTGATCGCCGTGCTCGCTTCCTTACACTTTCTGGTCGCCCGGGAGGGCGTATCCCAATGATTGCCTTCTTACTGTTGCTTCTCTCCCTCCCGGCGTTCGCCGGCGAGTGGGGCGGCGAGCTTCGCTTCTGCCTCCGCTCCGAGCCGAAGAGCTTCGACCCGCTTCTGGTCGCCGATCAGCCTTCCGAGACTGTCCGCTACCTTACGGCCGGCGTCCTTATCCGCGTCAACCGTGCGACTCAGCAGCCCGAACCTGAGCTGGCCGAATCCTGGAAGGTCCTCGAAGCCGGCCGCCGCATCGTCTTCAAGCTCCGCGAAGGCGTCTCGTTCTCGGATGGAACTCCGTTCTCCGCGCAGGACGCCGCCTTCACGATCCAGCGGATGATGGATCCGGCCGTTCATTCTCCCACCGGCGACGCCTTTCGCTCCGGGTCCGGCCAAGTGCGCACCGAGGTGCTGTCGCCGTCTCGCATCAGCGTAGCTTTTCCCGCCGCTGTTGCCGGGATGGAGCGGCTGTTCGACCAGATGGGCGTGCTCTCCGCCAAGTCCGCGAAAAAGGAGGCTGCGGTTCTAGGCCCGTTCTATTTGGATGAGTACAAGCCCGGTTCCCATCTGCTGCTTCGCCGCAATCCCCATTACTGGAAGAAGGATTCAACCGGCCGCCGCCTCCCCTACCTCGACACGGTGAGGCTCGACATTCAGCAGAACCGCGAAATCGAGCTGGTGCGCTTCCGGCGCGGCGAAATCGACCTCATCGATTCGCTCGAGCCCGAGATTTACGACCGCCTTGCCGCCGACTTGCCGGGTAGCACCGTGGATCTGGGGCCTTCGCAGGATTCGGAAATGCTCTGGTTCAACCAGGTGGAGACGTCTCCGCTGCCCGCGTTTAAGAAGGCCTGGTTCCGCTCGAAGAATTTCCGCCGCGCCGTGTCGAGCGCGCTGAATCGCGACGACATGGTGCGCCTGGTTTACCGGGGCCATGCCCGGCCGGCCGCGGGTCCGCTGTCGCCGTCCAACCGGTTGTGGTTCAACACCGCGCTCAAGCCCCACGCCTTCGATCCCGCCGCCGCCGCGAGGCGACTGGCCGAGGACGGATTTCGCCTCGACAACGGCGCCCTGTTCGACCACGCCGGCAATCCGGTGGAGTTCTCGATCATCACCAATTCCGGCAACAAGGCGCGAGCCCGGCTGGCCGCGCTGATCCAGCAGGACCTGGCCCGCGTGGGCATTCGCCTCAACATCGTTACGCTCGATTTCCCGTCGCTGATCGAGCGCATCAGCCGGACCTTTCAATACGAAGCCTGCCTGCTTGGGTTGGTGAACGTCGACCTCGATCCGAACGGGCAGATGAACGTCTGGCTCAGTTCGGCCGCGAATCACCAGTGGAACCCCAAGCAGGCGGCGCCTTCCACTCCCTGGGAGGCCGAGATCGACGACCTCATGCGCGCCCAGGCCGCGGGCATGGACCAGAAGAAGCGCAAGAGCCTCTTCGACCGTGTCCAGGCCATCGCCGCAGAGGAAGCCCCGTTCCTCTATCTGGTCGAGAAGAACGGCCTGGCGGCGGTCTCGTCGTCTCTGCGCGAAATCCGTCCGGCAGCGATGCGCCCGCAGGTCTATTGGAACCTGGACCGCCTTTACCTCGCGAATCCTGTCGCCGAGCGCCGCCCATGACGCCGCTGCTTCAAATCCGCCTCTCCGCCGGGTACCCGTCGCGTCCGCAGGTTCTTCAGGACATCGAGCTCGAGATCGAGCCGGGCGAAGTGGTGGGACTGGTCGGATCGAGCGGTTCCGGCAAGAGCACGCTTGCGCTTGCCCTGCTCGGCCTGCTGGATTCGAAGGAAGGCCGCGTCACCGGCCAGATCCTGTTTCAGGGGCGTGACCTGGCCCAGTGCGGGAATGCCGAAATGCGCCGCGTTCGCGGCCGTGAAATCGGTCTTGTCTTCCAGAGCGCCGGTTCCGCTATGAACCCTGCGATGAAGATCGGCGCGCAATTGAAAGAAGCCTGGAGGGCTCACGCTTCAGGCGACTGGCAGCCGCAAAAAGAGCGCCTGCTGGAGGTTCTGCGAGGCATGAATCTTCCCGCGGAGGAGGCGTTCCTGCAGCGCTATCCCCGGCAGATCAGCGTCGGCCAGGCACAGCGCGTCCTGATCGCGATGGCCATCCTCCACAACCCGGCGCTGCTGATCGCCGACGAGCCATCCAGCGCGCTGGACCTGGTGTCGCAGATCGAAATGCTGCAATTATTGACCAGGCTGAATCGGGAGCGCGGCATGGCGATCCTCTACATCTCGCACGATCTGGCTGCGGTGACCGCCTTCTGCCACCGCATCGCGATCCTGCATAAAGGCCGCATCGTCGAGTCAGGTACCCCCGCCGAAGTGTTCGCGCGTCCGGCGCACCCCTACACGTGTCAACTGGTGGACGCGTCTCGCCGCCTGCACCTCGGGGCGCCCGCTTAAACCGGCGCTTAAAACCGCCGACAGCCAGTCCCCGATTACGGCAGGTTGCTAGATCCCATCAGGAAGGTATCCACCGCGTGAGCCGCTTGCCGCCCCTCGCGGATGGCCCACACCACCAGCGACTGGCCGCGACGCATGTCGCCGGCGGCGAACACTCCCGGCGCCGACGTCATCCAGTTGTCGTCCACCCGCACATTCCCGCGCGCGTCCAGCTCCACGCCGAGCTGCTCGATCATGCCGCTGCGCACTGGGCCGAGGAAGCCCATCGCCAGCAGCACCAGGTCGGCGTCCAGCGTGAACTCCGTCCCGGGAATCGGCTCGAACTTCGGCGGACCGCTGACACGAATCGCGTGCAGCTTGCTCACGTTGCCGTGGTCGTCGCCGCTGAAATGGGTCGTCGACACGCTCCAGTCCCGGATGCCGCCTTCCTCGTGGGAGCTCTCCTGACGCAATTGCATCGGCCAGAGCGGCCACGGCGTGGACGGGTGCCGCTCGTCGGGCGGCTTGGGCAGCAATTCGAACTGGTGTACGCTGCGCGCCTTGTGCCGGTGCGAGGTGCCCAGGCAATCCGCGCCCGTGTCGCCGCCGCCGATGATCACCACGCGCTTTCCAGTGGCCAAGATCTGATCCGGCACCTGGTCCCCAAGACAAACCTTGTTCGACTGCGGCAGGAACTCCATGGCGAAATGGATGCCCTTTAACTCACGTCCAGGCACTTGCAGGTCGCGCGGCCATTCCGCGCCGCCCGTCAGCAGGATGGCGTCGAAATCGCGCCGCAACTCCTCCACCGGGACGTTGACGCCAATATGCGTGTTGATATGAAAGTGCACGCCCTCGGCGCCCATCTGCTCCATGCGCCGGTCGATGAGGTGCTTCTCCATCTTGAAATTGGGAATTCCGTAGCGCAGCAGCCCGCCGATGCGGTCGCTCTTTTCGAACAGTGACACGTCGTGGCCGGCGCGCGCCAGTTGCTGCGCCGCCGCCATCCCGGCCGGTCCCGACCCGACCACCGCCACGCGCTTTGCCGTCTTGAAGGGCGGCGGCTCGGGCACGATCCAGCCTTCTTCCCAGGCGCGGTCGACGATCGTCTTCTCGATGTTCTTGATCGTCACCGCGGGCTCGTTGATGCCGAGCACGCAGGAAGCCTCGCAGGGCGCCGGACAGATGCGGCCGGTGAACTCCGGGAAGTTGTTGGTCGAATGCAGAACTCGGATCGCCTCCCGCCACTTGTTGCGGTAGACCAGATCGTTCCAGTCCGGAATGATGTTGTTCACCGGGCAGCCGGTGTGGCAAAACGGAATGCCGCAATCCATGCAGCGGGCGCCCTGGGTTTGCACGCTTTCGAGCGGATACGGTTTGTAGATTTCAAACCAGTCATTAATGCGCTCGGCCACGGGACGGCGCTGTGGCAGGTCCCGCGTGTATTCCATGAATCCGGTTACTTTACCCATGCTCGTTGAGTCCTGGTCGTTCCGGGTCGAGTCCGATCAATCGCCCTGCGCTTGTGCCACCGGCCGCGTTGCCTCCTGCGGCGCAGGCAGCGGGCGGGCCGCCGCCTCGGCCTTCCTTGGAATACCCAGCACCCGCTTGTACTCGTGCGGGAACACCTTGAGGAATTTCGGCAATGACTCGGTCCAGTTGTCGAGCACCCATTTTGCCCTCGGGCTGCCGGTCGCGTCGGCATGCCTTGTGATCCAGTGCTTCAGCGTCCGGACGTCGTCGGCCTCCATTACCAGCTCCAGGTCCACGCCGCCCGGATTGCAGCGCTTCTCGGCGAAGTCACCCTTCTCGTCCAGCACGTAGGCGATGCCGCCGCTCATGCCCGCGGCGAAGTTGCGGCCGCACCGCCCGAGCACGATCACCAGCCCTTTTGTCATGTACTCGCACCCGTGGTCGCCCAGGCCCTCCACCACCGATGTCGCACCTGAATTGCGCACCGCGAACCGCTCCCCGGCCATGCCGTTGAAATACGCCTCGCCTCCGGTCGCGCCGTATAGCACCGTGTTGCCGATCAGGATGTTCTCTTCCGGCAGGAACGTAGAACGCTTGGGCGGAAACACGATCACTCGTCCGCCGGATAGTCCCTTGCCCACATAATCGTTGGCGTCGCCTTCCAGCTTCAGGGTCACACCCTTGGCCAGGAACGCCCCAAAGCTCTGCCCGGCCGATCCGGTGAATTCGAAAGTGATGGTGTCGTCCGGCAGGCCGGCCGAGCCGTAGCGCCGGGCTACTTCACCGGAAAGCATCGCGCCGACGGTCCGGTGTACGTTGCGGATCGGCAGCTTGAGCTCCACCGCCGTGCCCAGCTCCAGCGCCTCGCGCGCATGGTCGATCAGCTTGTAGTCCAGCGCCTGCGTCAGGCCGTGGTCCTGCGCCTGCACGCAACGCCGCGCGATGCGCGACGGCATAGCCGGGTTGTACAGCACGCTCGACAGATCGATCCCGCTGGCCTTCCAGTGGTCGATCGCCTTGCGTGGCTCCAGCATGTCCACGCGCCCCACCATCTCCTCGAACTTGCGGAAGCCCATCTTCGCCATCAGCAGGCGCACCTGCTCGGCGACGAAAAAGAAGTAGTTGATGGCGTGCTCCGGCGCTCCCTGGAACTTGGCCCGCAGCGCCGGGTCCTGCGTGGCGATGCCGACCGGGCAAGTGTTCAGATGGCACTTTCGCATCATGATGCAGCCCATCGCCACCAGCGGCGCGGTAGAGAACCCGAATTCCTCCGCGCCGAGCAGAGCGGCGATGGCCACATCGCGCCCGGTCTGCAGCTTGCCGTCGGTCTGCACGCGAATCCGCCCGCGCAGGTCGTTCATCACCAGCACTTGCTGCGTTTCTGCCAGGCCCAGCTCCCAAGGAATGCCCGCGTGCTTGATGGAACTGAGCGGGGACGCGCCCGTGCCGCCGGTGTCGCCGGAAATCAGCACGACGTCGGCATGCGCTTTCGAAACACCCGCCGCCACCGTGCCCACGCCCACTTCCGCCACGAGCTTCACGGCAATGCGCGCGCGTGGGTTGGCGTTCTTCAGGTCGTAGATCAACTGCGCCAGGTCTTCGATCGAATAAATGTCGTGGTGCGGCGGCGGCGAGATCAATCCCACGCCCGGGATCGAGTGGCGAACTTTGGCAATGAAATCGTCTACCTTATGTCCCGGAAGCTGGCCACCCTCGCCGGGCTTTGCGCCCTGCGCCATCTTGATCTGCAGCTCGTCGGCGTTCACCAGGTAGTTGGTGGTCACGCCGAAGCGTGCGCTGGCCACCTGCTTGATCGCGCTCCGCCGCCAGTCCCCGTTGGGATCCGGACGGAAGCGGGCTTCGTCTTCGCCGCCCTCGCCGGTATTCGACTTTCCACCGATCCGGTTCATGGCGATGGCCAGCGTCTCGTGCGCCTCTTTGCTGATGGAGCCAAACGACATCGCTCCCGTCGCGAACCGCTTGACGATCTCCGCCGCCGGTTCCACTTCCTCGATCGGAACCGGATTCGCCGCGCTCTTTATCTCCAGCAACCCGCGGATTGTGCACAGATTCTCGTTCTGCTGGTCGATCAGATCGGTGAACTCGCGGAACGTCGCCGCGCTCTCTTGCCGCACCGCGTGCTGGAGTTTGGAAACCGTCAGCGGATTCAGCAGGTGATATTCGCCGCGGATACGGTACTGATAGTTGCCGCCAACCGGCAGCTCCGTATCGTGCTCCGTCACCGGACGGAAGGCCAGCGCGTGTTTCATCCTGGCTTCCTTTGCCAGAACTCCAAGCCCGATTCCTTCGATCCGCGACGCCGTGCCGGTGAAATATTGTTCCACCAGCGACTTGTTCAGGCCGATGGCCTCGAACACCTGCGCTCCGCGATAGCTCTGCAGCGTCGAAATACCCATCTTCGACGCCACTTTCAGCAGTCCCTTGTTGATCGACTTGATGTAATTCTTCAGCGCTTTGTCGAACGGAACGCTTCCGAGTTCGCCCTTGCGCGACATGTCTTCCAGCGTTTCAATCGCCAGATACGGATTGATCGCGCTCGCCCCGTAGCCCAGCAGCAGCGCGAAATGCATCACTTCGCGCGGCTCGCCCGATTCCACCACCAGCGCCACCTGCGTCCGCGTTCCTTCGCGGATCAGATAATTGTGCACCGCGGTCAGCGCCAGCAGGCTGGGAATCGGGGCGTCTTTTTCGTCCAGGCCCCGGTCCGACAAAACCACCAGCGTGTAGCCGTTCTTCACCGCCAGCGACGCCCGCTTGCACAGCGCGTTCAGCGCGCTCTCCAGCCCCTGCTCGCCCTCGTCCACGGAGAACAGCGTGGGAATCGTCGTCGCCAGAATGTCCGCCGTCGACACGCGGCGCAGCTTTTCCAGGTCGAAGTTGGTGAGAATCGGTTGCTCCAGCTTCAGCAGGTGGCAATGCTCGCGCGTCTCGGCCAGGATGTTGCGCTCCTTGCCGATATAGGTGGTGCTCGACATCACCATCTCTTCCCGGATGGGGTCGATGGGCGGATTGGTCACCTGCGCGAAAAGCTGCTTGAAGTAGTGGAACAGCGGCTGCGGCTTGTCGCTCAGGCAAGCCAGGGGCGTGTCCGTGCCCATGCTTCCGATGGCTTCTTCGCCGCGTGCGGCCATCGGCTCGATCAGGATGCGCAAATCTTCGTCTGTGTAACCGAACGCCCGCTGGCGCTGCAAGACGGTCTCGTAATCGGTCTCATGCACCCGCGGCGGCTTGGGCAGGTCGTATACCGAGATCTGGCCCTTCAGCCAGTCCCCGTAAGGATGCCGCGAATACAGTTTCTGCTTGATCTCCTTATCGGAGACGATGCGCCCTTCCACCGTGTCCACCAGGAACATCTTTCCCGGCTGCAGGCGACCCTTCCTCTTCACTTCCTCCGGCTTGATCGGAAGCACTCCGGTTTCCGACGCCATGATCACCATGTCGTCGTGTGTCACCAGGTAGCGCGCCGGACGCAGCCCGTTGCGGTCCAGCGTCGCGCCGATCACGCGGCCGTCGGTGAACGCGATCGCCGCCGGACCGTCCCAAGGCTCCATCAGCGAGGCGTGGTATTCGTAGAACGCCTTCTTGTCCGGGTTCATGTGCGGGTTGGACGCCCACGCCTCCGGAATCAGCATCGCCATTGCGTGCGGAAGGCTGCGTCCGGACATTACCAGCAACTCCAGCGCGTTGTCGAAGGCTGCCGAATCGCTGCCGCCCGGCTGGATGATCGGAAACAGCTTCTTGATGTTGGGGCCGAACAGCGGCGATTCCAGCACCTGCTGCCGCGCGTGCATCCAGTTTACGTTTCCCTTCAGCGTGTTGATCTCGCCGTTGTGAGCCACGTAGCGGTAGGGATGGGCCAGAGGCCAAGTGGGAAACGTATTCGTGGAAAAACGCTGGTGCACCAGCGCCAGTGCGCTCATCACGTCAGGGTCGGACAGCTCTTCGTAAAAATTCGCGATTTGCGGGGCCAGCAGCAGGCCCTTATAGATAATGGTGCGGCAGGAAAGCGATGGGACGTAGAAGAACTCGTTGTGCTCGATGTCGGAGGCGCCGATCGCTGCTTCCCAGCGCTTTCGCACTACGTAAAGCTTTCGCTCGAACGTATCTTCGTGCATGCCGTGCGGCGCGCGCACGAAGATCTGCTCGATGTAAGGCTGGGATGCCCGCGCCACACGGCCGATCGCCGAACCGTGTGTCGGAGTGTCGCGCCAGCCCAGCACCGTGAGACCTTCTTCAACGACAATGCGCTCCAGAATGCCTTCGGTTTCCAGACGCGGTTGCTTTTCCACGGGTAGAAACACCATGCCGACGCCGTATTCGCCGGGGGAGGGAAGCGTGAAGCCCAGTTTCGAGCATTCCTTGGCGAAGAACTTGTGCGGGATCTGAATCAGGATCCCGGCGCCGTCGCCCGTATCCGGGTCGCAGCCGCAGGCTCCACGGTGGGTCAGGTTGACTAGCACCTGGATGCCTTTCAGGATGATCTCGTGGGACTTGTTGCCCTTGATGTTGGCGACGAACCCGATACCACAGGCGTCACGTTCGTTCGAAGGGTGATATAAGCCCTGTGCTGCGGGAAGGCCAATCTCGGGTGTGGTCGCGTGATCGCTCATCGTCTTCCTCACTGGACTCTTCGGAGTTTCCACATTGTAGCAGTCCGGATACTATAAGGCAAGAGGCTTCATTCAGAGCCTTGACATAAGTGATTCTAATGGTATAATGATTCTGGTGTTCTTCTCTAACCAGAAGCTTTATAAAGACATAATCCAAACCAAGAGCATCAGCAAGGGCGCCAGTCAAAATGGGATTAGCCAGTCTGCTGCCAGTCAGCATCTTCAGGAGCTCGAACGCCGTCTGGGCGTTACCCTGCTGGATCGCTCCACACGTCCCTTCACGGTAAGCTCGGCGGGACGGTCATATTACGATTTATGCCGTGATGTACTCCGCTGTGAGGAGGAGTTTCTGGCCGCTCTGGACGAACAGCGCGGCCGTGTGGAAGGTGAGGTACGGGTGGCGTCCATTTATTCCATCGGACTCTCCGAGATCACTCGCCTCCGCGAGGAGTTCGAGCGGCGCTACCCCGCGGCCACGCTTCACGTGGATTACCTCCGGCCGGTGCGGATTTATGAGGCTCTGCTCACCGACCAGGCCGACCTCGGTCTGGTCAGCTATCCGGAAGCGTCGAAGGATCTCTCGGTGATTCCCTGGCGGAAGGAAGAGATGGTGGTCTGCGCCTCCCCATTTCATGTGCTAGCCCAATCGGCCATCCTGCTGCCGAGCGACCTGGAAGGCAACGACTACATTGGATTCGATCCCGATCTTTCGATCCGGCGCGAGCTGGACCGATTCTTCCGCGACCAGGACGTGACGCTCCAGATCCGCATGCAGTTCGATAATATCCAGATGGTGAAGGAAGCCGTCGCGCTGGGCAACGGAGTGAGTGTGTTACCCGCCCGAACGTTCCAAAGCGAAATCGAGCAGGGGCGTCTGGTGGCCATCCCTTTGCTGGCGCCGCAACTCTACCGTCCGGTCGGCATCGTCCACCGCAAGCGCCGGCGTTTTAACCGCGCCGTGCAGTCCTTTCTGGAACTGCTCATGGAAACTCCGGACTCGGCGGTTCGGGCGGCGGCTCCGGCGCTTTCCACGTAAGCGGCATGAGATTTCGAAGGATCCTCCACTGTAGCCGGTGGCCGTGAAGCCGTCGCCGCGATTCGCGGACCGGCGGCCGCAGCCGTCAAACGCGCTCGGGCCGAACGGTCTGCCCGGCTACCGCTGGCACCGCACCGCCCTCTCGCGCAACCCCGCGACGGTCGAATCGGTCTGCTCAGCCCCTCCAGTTCGGCAAAACCGAACGGGGGTGAGCTTTCCGGCAGGGCTCCGGCGCGTTACTATGTGTATATGCACATAAAGCGTCTGGCTTGCGCCTGTGCCACCGTCCGCCGCGCCTCCCGCGCCGTGACGGCGCTCTATGAATCCGAGCTGCGAGCGGCGGGCGTCAAGCCGACGCAATATACGCTGCTTCGCGCGCTTGACAACTTGCCGCACGCCACGCAGGCGCAGCTTGGCGAAGAGCTTGCCGTAGACCACACGACGCTGGTTCGGACTGTGGATTTGCTGGCGGCGAACGGATGGGTACGGCGCCGCGCCTCGGAAGACCGCCGCGAGCGCCGGCTGGAGCTTACGGCTGCCGGCCGGCGCAAGCTGCGGGAGGGTCGCCTCTATTGGGAGAACGCGCAAAACAAGCTATCCGCGGCTCTCGGCGCGGACCAGTGGGAGGCGTTGTGGGCCGCGCTGGACGGAGTGGCCGGCGCCGCCCTGGAAAGTCACAAGGAGGAATAGTATGCTTTATTTCGTTGCCATCGCCGCGTTGAATCTCGTGCTTGGCTGGACCCTTTGGCGGATCTCCGGCCGCAGCCGAGGCGCGGCTTTTTTCCTCATTGCATGGAGCGCGGCGGCATTTCCGCTGGCCCTGGGGCCCTGGTTCATGGAGCCTTGGAACTCGGTGCTGGGCTTCCGGATCGCGCCGTTGCTGGTCGGAGCGCAGGTGGTGGTTGGCGGAGCGGCTCTGGCCTTGTTGACGGGCTGGCGGCAGTCCGTGGCAGCTATGTCGGCCGAAACCATGATTCTGGCGCACCTGCTCCGCGTCCCGTACGGGGCGATTCTCATCCTGATGTCGCGCCAGGGTCTCCTACCCGCGGAGTTCGCCTTTCCCGCGGGAATCGGAGACATCCTGGCGGGCGCGCTGGCGCCGTTCGCCGCGCGCGCGCTGCGCTCCGGGCGTCCGTGGCTGGCGTCCGGCTGGAATCTGCTCGCGCTGCTGGATTTCATCAACGTCATCCGCCTGGCCCGCATCCACATTCCCATCTTTTCGGAGAGCACGCGCACGCCGGTGTTCATTGGTCTGCTGCCCGCCTTTGCCGTGCCGGCCCTGGTCATCCTGCACCTTTATCTGGCTTGGAAGCTTGCACAGGCATCCAGCCGCGCAGCCTCGTCGTACTCCTGATTGAGCCGGCGGCTTTCCAATTTGCGCGTACAAGTGTAAGGGAGAATTTACATGTTGTACCTGGGAGCAATCGCCGGATTGAATGCTGTGCTTGCCGGTTCCCTGTGGCCCATCGTCGGCCGCAGCCGGAAGGCGGCGCTCTGGCTGGCGCTTGCCTGGCTGGCCGGACTGGGCTCCGCCGGATTGGGACTCCAGAGCGCGATCTGGGCGGCCGCGGCCGGTCTGGCGGTGGCACTCGGCGCGCTCGCGCTCTCGACGGACTGGCGCGCCGCCGTCCGGGAAATGCCCGGCTGCCGTATGATCTCCGCGAACCTGGTCCGCGTTCCGTATGGGGTTGCCTTGTTGACGATGGGAAGTGGCATCCTGCCCGACGGCGCCGCCGAATCGGCTGGAATGGGCGCGATCGTCGTCGGCATCCTCGCGCCGCTGGCGGTGTGGGCGATCCAGGAGAATCTGCGCGGGCTGGTCGTAGTGTGGAACGTGCTGTCGGTCCTCGATCTCGCCAACTCCATCCGCCTCGTTGCCGGATCTCGCTCCCCGGCCGATCCGAGCCTCGCCGCCATGATGGCGTTCACCGTTCCAGCGCTCCTCACCGTCCACGTCTATCTGTTCTGGAAACTGAGCGGCTGGAACCGGATGGGAAGGTGCGATTCGTCGGCGTTGCTATTCAATCTGCAGCGATAAAATCAGTTCCCGTTGGGAGCGTGCTGCGGCACGGTCCAGAGGTAGAGCGTCCGCCCGCCGATGTCGGCCTTGCGGTCGGGTTTCCAATCGTCCATGTCGAAACTGTGGGAGACGATCCGCGTGCCCGGCTTGAGTTCTTTCAGAAGCTTCGGCCGCAGCCGCAGGTTCACGTCCGGCAGCAGGTAGAGCGTCACCACGGTGGCCTCGTGGATATCGGCTTCGAACAGATTCTTCTCCACGAACTGGACCTTCGCCGAAACGCCAGCTTTGGCCGCGTTCTCGTTGGCTTCTTTGATCCGCTGCGGATTGATGTCGAACCCCGCAGCGCGGGCCCCGAATTTCTGCGCCGCCATGATCACGATTCGGCCGTCGCCGCAGCCCAGATCATAGACGACGTCGCTCTTCTTGACGTCGGCGAGCTTCAGCATCGCCTCCACCGTTTCGGCCGGCGTCGGAACGTACGGGACGTCGCCGCTCTCTCCAAACTGCGCCGCGCAAGGCAGTGCGGCGGTAACCACCACGGCCGCGATTCCAGGCAAGATTCGTAAAAAACTCATCGGTGCACCCTCCTTGGGAGTAAACTGCTTGGGCAAAATGTACCACAATTTCCGCTGCCCGGAACTTCAACTCGTCCGCGTTTTAATCACGATCGGTGTGCCCGCGAATCCGAACCGCTTGCGAAGCTGGTTCACCAGATATCGCTGGTGGGAAAAATGCAATGGCTCCTTGCGGTCGCAAAAGACAACGAACGTTGGCGGACGTGTGGACGGCTGGGTCATGTAGTAAATTTTGCGCTCCTCAAAGGCCAGCGCCTCGACGAAACGGTTCAGCTCGCCGGTGGGGATCCGCTGGGTCGCCGATTCGTAGACTTCGCGAATCTTCTTGAGCAGCATCTTGACGCCCTCGCCGGTCAGCGCCGACAGAAATACCACCGGCGCGTACTCCAGAAACTTCATCTGGTACCGGAGTTGCTCCTCGAAGGCCCGCTTCTTGCCCTTGCCGAGCAGGTCCCACTTGTTCACGCAGACGATCACCGCGCAGCCCTCGTCGTCGGCGTAACCGGCGATCGTCGAGTCCAAACCCACCACCCCCTCCGCGGCGTCCACCATCAGCAACACGACGTCGGCCATGCGGATGTTGCGCCGCGCCATCACGACGCTTAGCTTTTCCGCCATCTCCTTGGTCTTGCCCTTGCGGCGGATGCCGGCGGTGTCGATGAACGTGTAGCGGACTCCGTTGCGCTCCACCGTCTCGTCCACCGAGTCGCGCGTGGTTCCCGCCACCGGCGAAACGATCGAGCGATCCTGCCCCAGCAGCGAGTTCAGCAGCGTCGATTTCCCCGAGTTCGGCCGCCCGATAATCGCCACCCGGATCGGCCGGTTCTCTTCGTCCGTCTTTTCCTCCGTCGCCTCCGGGAAGCCGGCTGTCACCTGATCGAGCAGCGCGTCCACGCCGGAATTGTGCTCGGAGGAAACCGGAAAGATATCGCCTATGCCCAGTGAGTGAAACTCGTGAGACAGGTTGTCTTGCTTCACGCTGTCGATCTTGTTGACGGCGAGAAAAACGGGCTTGCCCAGCCGCCGCAGCATCTGCGCCAGGTCGCGGTCGGCCGAGGTGATCTCTCCTCTACCGTCGACCAGAAAAATGATGCTTGCGGCATGTTCCAGGACGGCTTTGGCCTGTTTCAGGATCTGTGCCGGAATATAACTCTCGTCTTCGACGACGATACCGCCGGTGTCGATCAGCTCGAATCGCCGCCCGCGATACTCGGCCACGACGTGGATGCGGTCGCGCGTGATCCCCGGCTCGTCGCCCACGATGGAGCGCCGCTGCCCGGTGATTCGATTGAAGAGAGTGGATTTTCCCACATTGGGCCGCCCCACGATGACGACCGTGGGAAGCCCGGCGGAAGGCGACATCAGATTCCTTTGTAACACACCGCGACGCGATCAAGGCTGCAAACTGCCACCCTGCGATCGACAGCGCTGCCCTTAACCGCCGAAGCAGTATAGCTTCCCGTCCTGCGCCCCGATGATCACCCGCCCCGGCACCACCGCCGGCGATGCCGACAGCGGCGACCCCGCTTCGTACTCCCACAGCTTGGCGCCGGTCTTCAAATCCAGCACGTACAGCCGCCCGTCGTTCGACCCGATGTAAACCCGACCCCCCGAAACCGCGGGCGACGAATCGATGCGCGCCCGCGTCTGGAACGTCCAGGCCACTTTCCCGGTGGCCGCATCCAGCGCATGGACAAATTTGTCGCGGCCCCCCAGCACCACTTTGCCGTCCACTACCGCGGCTGAAGAATAGAACGGGAACTTGCGCTGCGGATGCTCGTAGTGCCAGAGCTGCTTCTTTTGCTGCAGGCTCGCCCCGATTACTTCGTTGCCGAACGTGCCGTAGAAAGCCCGGTCGCCGGCGATGGCCGGAGACGCGCCCGTGTATCCGCCCGAAGGGAAGTTGTACAGCTCCTGGCCGTCCGAAATCCGGATGGCCCGGAAAATCTCATCGCACCCGGAGATGAAAGCCACGCCGTTCAGCACCGCCGGGGTGGCGTGGACGTAGTTGTCCGTACTGACCTTCCACAGTAGCTTGCCGTCTTTTGCGCTGAGGCAATACAGGCTGCCGTCATAGGAGCCGATCAGCACACGGTCCCCCGAGACCACCGGCGACGACTTGATCTCGCTGCCGGTCTTGAACGTCCATTTGACCTTGCCGGTGGCCGCGTCCACGGCGTGGAAGACTCCGGCCAGGTCGCCGATGTAGACCGTGCCGCCGGCCACCGCCGGCGACGATTCGCCGATACCGTCCTTGGTCGCCGTGTATTTCCATTTCAGCTTTCCGTCGGACAGATTCACCGCGGTCAAGTCGCCGGATTGCGCGCCGAAATAGACCACGCCATCCGCCACCGCCGCCGACGACTCGATAGCCTCGCCGGCTTCGTAGGTCCACAATAGCTTGAGGGTCGGCGGGACCGCCGCGGCGGTCACGCCGGTGAGCTGCGCGTTTCCCCGAAATTGCGGCCAGTCCTGTCCGGATGCGCCGGCCGCAACGGCCAGCGCGACGATCAATACGCGCATCGATACAGCTCCAGTGCCCCTTCCGAATCGAATGGCCGCGGATTGAAACGGCCCGTCCACTGCCCGGCAGCTTCTCCAGCCAGAATTCGCAGATCATCCTGTTTGACGCCCAGGGGCGCTAGGCGGGTTTCGAGTCCTGCCGCCCCGGCCAGGTCCGCCAGCCTCGACGCCAAGTCAGCGTCCAGCAGATCGTACGACGCGCCCGCCGCCGCGGCGTTCCAGCGGACCACGTGACTCAGCAGGGCCGCGATCGCGACCCCGTGCGGTGTGCCATAATTCGCCGTCAGCGGGTTGGCGCAGGCGTGCGCCGCGCCCAGCATCGAATTCTCGATCGCGATCCCCGCCAGGTGAGATCCCAATAGCATGCCGCCCATCGCCTCGATGTCTTCCGGCGCTGTCAGAATGCGCTCGTAGTTGCCGCTCAACAGGCGCCACGCCTCGCGCGAAAACATCTGGGAAGCCGGCGTTCTTTTCGTCGTGACCGCAGTCTCCACAGCGTGCGACATCGCATCGTAGCCGGCCTCGGCCCGGACTGCGGCCGGTGACGTCGCGCACAGCTCCGGATCCAGGATCGCCGTGCGAAATGCGGCTTTCTCATCGCCGCATGCCATCTTGACGTGTGTTTCGGCGTTCGAGATCAGCGCGTAACTTTGCGCCTCGCTTCCCGTTCCCGCCGTCGTCGGTACGCCCACTGACGGCAGCATTGGCTTCGACGCTTTTCCCCAGCCCCAGTAATCCTCCATGCGCCCGCCGTTGGTGAGCAAGAAGTTGATCGCTTTGGCGCAGTCCATGGAACTGCCGCCGCCCAAGCCGACTATCGAGTCGATGTCGAGCGGCGCTGCGAACGCGCGCCCCGCCTCGGCCATTGCGCTGTCCGGATTCGCGCTGAAAGCGTCAAAGACAAAGACCGCCGAGCCGGTCGATTCCAGCGCCGCCACTCCCCGCGCCGCGTGTCCCGCCGCGATCACGCCGGCATCCGCCGCGAGCAACGTCCGCCGGAATCCCAACCGTCGCGCAACATCGCTCAGCCGAGTCAGCGAACCTGGGCCGAAAAGCACTTCCGTGCGGCAGCAGAATTCGAATGCCTTCACTTTGCCGCGAGCTTGAAAAGCTGATTGCGGTTCATGATGAATAGCGCGCCGTTGGCCGGAACTACCGTCCCGTACACGCTGGAGCCCATGTTGAATTCGCCGATCAGCTTCTTTTCTTTGCTGGCCTGAAGCACGGCGATGTCGCCGTCCTCATCCCCCAGATAGACCTTTCCGTCGATCACCATCGCCGAGCCCCACACCGCGGCCAGCATGTCATGCTTCCAATACGGCTTTCCGGTCTTGACGTCCAGGCAATGCAGGAAGCCGCTGAAATCCGGGTAGAACAGGAGCCCGTTGTACACCGCGCCGGTAGAAATGGAGCGGCGGATGTCGCCATAATGCCAGATCATCCCGGTTTTGGTGATGTCGCCGCGCTTGGTCCCGTCGATTGCGTACAGATGCCCCACGCCCTCGCCGTGCTCCGGATCCTGCCCGTTGGCCATGTACACGACGCCGTCGTGGATCACCGGCGTGGCGATCATCTCATTGCGTGTCTTGGGCCACACCGAGTCCTTCGGATTGGCGTCGAATTCCCACAGCTTCTTGCCCGAAACCGCCTCGTACCCGCGCACCCATCCATCGCCCTGTCCGATCACCACCTGGACCACGTCGCCGATCTTTCCGACCGCCGGCGACGACCACTGCCCGTGCAGGATGCGGTCCCCGACCGAGTTGTCCTCCCACACCAGCTTGCCGGTCTTCTTGTTCACCGCGATGATCGAAGGCGCTTTCGGCGACGGAATGTTGACGTGGCTCTCGTCCTGTCCGTTGGAAGTCGATACGTAGATCAGGTCGCCATAAGTGACCGGCGACGAATTCGACATGTTGTGCGGTTGCGAGCCGACTTCTTCCATCATGTCGAACTTCCAGATGATATCCGCGTCCTTCTCGGTTTTGAACTTCTCCTCGGTGTAGGGACCGTTGTTCTGGCCGTCGCGGAAGCCCTTCGCGTCCAGCGCCACCAGTTCGCAGCGGTTCGTGACGTAATAAACGATGTCGCCTTCAACAAGCGGGGAAGAGCAGACGCCCTGATACGGCCAGTCGTTCACGCGCCCCGCCGCCAGTTTCTCACTGGCGTGCTGCCACAGGAACTCGCCGTCCGATTCCCGGAAGCACATCAGCACGCCGCGGTCGCCAGGCTGTTTGGGGTCGCGCACCAGCTCGTTGTTGGTGCCGACGTATACCTGGCCGCCCGATACCACCGGATTGCCGTACGACTGCGAGCCGAGCGCCGCCACCCAGGCCACGTTGAGCTTTTTCGCCACATCCCAAGTCGCCGGCGCGCCCTTCATGGTGGACACCATGTTCCGGTCCGGCGTGCCGCCCCACATAGGCCAATCCTTCGTGGGGTCGGAGCCGAATAGCAGCACGCCCACCGTGCCCAAGCCTAAACCTGCGATCCAGAATGCCTTTTTCATTGGTTGGCCGTCACCTTCAGGTTATCGAGATAAACTTCAAACGGGGCGTCCGCATAAATTCCTGGACTGCCCTGCCGGTTTGGAATCGGATCCACGCGGTCGATCATCCACTCCGCCGGCTCCGGCTCGGCCGTCGGCCACGCCTTGCCGCGGGCTCGCGTCTTGCCGTCCGGCGTATTCTCCACGCGCAGCTTCAGCCGGTACCAGGTGTTTGATTTCCAGGCGAAGTCCTTGCTCACTGTCCGTGCGATCTCCGGCTGCCAGGGCTGCAATTCCAGCTTCTGGCTGTTGCCGTAGAGCGTCAACTGGTAGCGCTGCGCCACCACTCCCGCGTCTCCCATCTGGCGGCGTTTTTCCGTCGCCAGAACGTCCGCCTCTACCGTATAGTTCGCCCAGCTTCCAAGGCCCATGTACACTCGCGCGCGCTTGGTAAAAGGATTATCGGCCAGCTTCACCAGTACTTTGTTCCCATCCACGTCGCGCACCTGGAATTTGCCAGTGGCGTTGGTCCAGTGCCTGGGAACGGAGTTGGGCGGCATATTTTCGAAATTGATGCTCCACGGTAGCGGCGGCATGATCCGCGCCGTTGCCGTGCCGCTCAAGCCTTCTGCCGTGGCCTTGATCGTGCCCGCCGACGGACCATCGCCGGCCGTGAACTTCCCGTCTTCGATCGCACCCTTCAACTGTTCCAGCGACCAGGTGGCCGCAGTTTCCTTGATAAAGCGGCCTTGCGCGTCGAACAGCCGGGCATGGAAATTCACCTTGTCGCCGGGCGCCAGGATCTGCTCGGTCGGCGCTACTTGTAGAAACGCGGGCGAGGCTCCAGCCGGGGCAGTGTCCTTCACCATGGCCTTGGCCGGCAGCGGCGGGTTCTTCTTTTTCCCGATGGCGTACAGATTGTCCATCGAGGCCAAGTAGATCCTCCCCCGTGAAATCGCCACCGAGGCCAGTACCTGCTCCGGCGTTTTCTCCGAACCCAGCCAGTCCTGGTCCAGGATCTCGCAGTGGTCCTGATGCGGCTTCAGGATGTAGAACTTTCCGTTCTCCGTGCCGACGTAAATTTTCCCGTCGCCGATTGCCACTGATGATTTCTGGATCGTCCCCAGGTTTTGCTTCCACAGTTCTTTGCCGTTGTTCACGTCGTACGCGAACAGGTTCGCGCCGTTATCCACTTGCAGGATGCGGTCGCCGTCAATAATCGGTGAAGAATATCCGCCCTGGTATCCTTTCACGGCCCATTTCACCTGTTGCGGCCCCAACTGGCCTTTACCCGTGCCATCGATTTCGGCCAGCAGACCCATCTCGCTCGAATCCAGGTTCTCTTCGCTATGGCTGACGATGACGTTGTTTCCGCTCACGACGACGCCCGTGTTGACGCCGCGTTTAGACATCGTATAGGACCATACCGGCTCGCCCGTCTGGGGCTTCATCGCGTGCACCGCGCCGTCGCCGCCGCCGGCGATCAGCAGTCGTGTTCCGTTGATCACCGCCGCCAGCGGCGCCGAATAAGTCGTATCGAACGGCCGGCCGCCGGGCGAGTTGATCCAGATTGTCGCGCCAGTTTTCTTGTCGAAGGCCATGAAGCGGTGCGCGGCGCGGGCATTGGCTCCCCACGCCGACACGATGCCGCTAACGATCACCAGGTCGCCTTCAATCACCGGAGACACCGTCCGTCCCCCGTGAGTCGTCACCAGGCCGAAGTCTTCTCCCAGCGAACGCTCCCACAGCGGCTTGCCGTCGTAAGAGAGACCCAACAGCGTGCCGCCAACGCCATAGGCGTAAATGTTCCCTGTCTCCGGATCGGCCACCGGCGAAGCCCACCCCACGCGGTGCGCCGGCACGTCGCTCAGGTAGACGTTGAACTTGTATTCCCACAGAACCTTGCCTGTGTCGGCGTCGAAGCACATCACGCGCTCCTGCTCGAGTTCGCCCTTCCCAGAGGTGTTCTGCACAAAAACGCGATTGCCGAGGACGATGGGCGTCGAGCGCGAACCGTACGGCGCCTTCCACGCCAGGTTGTCACCAGAAGGCGACCAGCTCGACGGCAGGTTTTTATCAGCGGAGGTCCCGTCGCGATTGGGACCGCGCCAGTCCGGCCAGTCGCTGCCTGAAGGCGCGGGCCGCTGGGCTGACGCTGCAGCCAAAACGAGGGTAAAAGAAAGCAGACGGCGTATGGTCAAACTCATGGAGGGTCGCTCTAGAACGATATTAACTTATGCGGACACCCGTCAAGGCGACCGGAGGGAAGGGAAGGTTGCGGATCAGGCTTGGAATTTTGCCGTGGCGGCAGCGGCGGCCGCCGGCGAGTCAGCCGCGAATAAGTCGCGCATGAGTTCTTCCAGCCGCCATGCATCGGCGACCTTGTCCAACTTTGGAAGATCGCCCAGGGCAGGGAAGCGAACACTAACGAATGTGCGGATGATGCGGCGCGCTTCATCGACCCGGCCCTGCTCGATGCCATGCTTAACGCCTTCCTCCATGCCCTTTGCCAGGCCCTTTGCCATGCCGGCGGCGATCGCTTCCTCTTCGAGTTCCCGGATAAAATCTTTGCTGACGCTTGATTCCCTGAGGATCTCTTTCGTGATGAACATGTTGCTGATTCTCCCCAGCAGCTCTCGAATTCCATCTTTATCATAACGTAGCCCGCCCAGCAGAACCGCCAGCGCGCGCAGTTTCGGATCGCCTGACGCCTCCACGCGGTGCAGGGCCGTCAGGAACTCCTCCGGGGACGATTGCATCAGGCCGACCCAGGGAAGCAGGCCCGGCCGGTCCGAGTCCATAGCCGGCTTCGGATCCAACTCCCACATCCGGATCACCTGATATTTTGACTGGAGCCGCAACCCGCCCAGGTCCGCCTCCACTCCTGCGGGCACCGACCGCGGAGTTCCCCGCTCCGCCAGGAGCACCAGAGTCGAGCGGATCTCCGCGCCCGGATACTTCAGCGCCAGCAACAGGGCGTACCGCAACATCCGCTGGGGAAGATCGGATGATCCATTCACGCTCCCCGATCTTGACGCGATACACGTGGTCCACCTTGGAGCGCCGGCGCGGTCACCTCGCGCGGCAGGGGCTCGATGGTGACGTCCTCGGTCAATGAAACCCCGGCGAAGAGGAAGAGCAGACCGCGAGGGTCATCCTCCGCCAGGGACTTGAATGCTGAGTCGTAGGTTTTGCCCACCAGAAGAAATAGTGCGCTGATCAAGGAACTCCTCTCTACAAAAAAGCTCAGCAGAACCAAGCCCCTCCACCACCCCGCCAAGCTGATACAATGTCCCCACCATGAAACAGACTGCGATCCGCCTCGCTGCGGCGGCCCTTGCGATCATGCTGCTTTCCGCTGCCTACACCCGCATTCCCGCCTCCGCCACGATGGCCAACACCGCCACCGCCTTCCTGAATTCCCTGGCGCCCGAACAGCGCGCGAAAGCCACGTTCTCGTTCCAGGATGACGAGCGCCTCAACTGGCACTTCATCCCTCGCGAGCGAAAAGGCCTCCCCCTGAAAGACATGACGGCGCCGCAAAAGCATCTCGCCCAGGCGCTGCTCGCCGCCGGGTTGAGCCAGTCCGGTTACATCAAGGCGACCACGATCATGAGCCTCGAGGACGTGCTGCGTATTCTCGAAAAGGACAACGGCGTGCGGCGCAATCCCGACGGTTATTACTTCAGCGTCTTCGGCGAGCCCTCCGACACCGCCACTTGGGGCTATCGCGTCGAGGGCCACCACGTGGCGCAGAATTTCACCATCGTGAGCGGCAAAGTCGCCGGCTCCCCGAGCTTCTTCGGCGACAACCCGGCGATGGTCAAGGACGGCCCGCGCAAGGGCCTCCGCGCCCTCGCCGCCGAAGAGGATCTGGCGCGCGAGCTGCTCACCGCGCTCGACGAATCGCAGCAGAAAGTCGCCATCGTCGATCCTACGGCGTACAAGGACATCTTCACCATGGCGTCACGCAAGGCCGCGCTCGAAGGCCAGCCCTCCGGCCTCTCCGCCTCCAAGCTCAACGCCAAGCAGTATGACCTGCTCATCAAGCTATGCGACGAATACGCCGGCAACATGACCGAGCAACTGGCCGAAGCGCGCCGCGAAGCCATCAAGAAAGCCGGCAAGAAGATGTTCTTCGCCTGGGCCGGCGTAAAGGAAAAAGGCGGCCCGCACTACTACCGCGTGCAGGCTCCGGCGTTCCTTATCGAGTACGACAACACGCAGAACGACGCCAACCATATCCATTCGGTGTGGCGCGACTACGCCGGCGACTTCGGCATGGATTTGCTCGGCCAGCACATCCAGACCAGCCACCGCTAAAAATCGCGTTGGATTTGTTGCTCTCCTTGCCCCTTTAAACTGGTTGACCGGCCGCCGGTCTGTCAGCCTGAGATGGGGCTTGCGTCAAACCTCATGCTTGCAGATTTACGGTGGCATTTCGCGTCGGCTCGAGCGTGACTGTCGTTACTGCGGGCCTGCGCTCTGGAGAGAGAGATGCAGGTCCTTCCTTCAAACACGAATATCCTGATCATCGGTGCCGGGCCCACGGGCCTTGTGCTCTCCGCTGAACTCCTGCGTCGCGGCGTCGAGGCAGTCACCGTGGACAAGATCGCCGAAGGCGCGAACACATCCCGCGCAGCCGTGATTCATGCGCGCACGCTCGAAGTTCTTGAGCCGCTCGGCGTCGTCCCAACCATTCTGGAAGAGGGCATCAAGGTCCCGATCTTTCGCATCCGCGATCGCGACCGGACGCTCCTTACGCTGGACTTCAAGGACATACCCAGCGCTTACGCCTTTACGCTGATGTGTCCGCAGAACCGCACGGAGGCGATTCTGCTCGCCAGGCTCCAGGAACTGGGCGGCGGCGTCGTGCGGCCGGCCGAACTAACCGCCCTGCGTGCCTCGCCTGAAGGCGCGGATACCGACATCCTGCTGAACGGCGCAACCCGGACGGTGAGCTCGCGATGGGTGGTTGGCTGCGACGGCATGCACAGCCGCGTGCGGGACGACGCCGGAATCGCGTTCACCGGCGCGGCTTACGAGCAGAGCTTTGTGTTAGCCGACGTTCACATGGATTGGCCACTCGCCTCCGACGAGGTCAGCCTCTTCTTCTCTCCGGAAGGATTGGTGGTTGTGGCGCCGCTGCCGGGGAACCACTACCGCATCGTGGCGACCGCCGACAATGCGCCGGAAAATCCGACGGTGGACTACTTCCAGGCGCTGCTGGACGCGCGCGGGCCCCACGCAACACCGGCGCGCATCCGGGACAGCGCCTGGACCTCCCGGTTCCGGGTGCACCACCGGCTCGCCGAAAACCCGCGCAAGGGGTGCATCCTGCTCTGCGGCGACGCGGCCCATGTGCACAGTCCGGCCGGCGGCCAGGGTATGAATACCGGCATCCAGGACGCGATGACGCTGGCGGGCGTACTGTCCGGCGTGTTAGCCGGCGGAGACGCGACGAAGCTGGACGCGTGGGCCGCCGAGAGGCACAAGGTCGCGGCGGACGTGGTCGCGTTCACCGACCGCATGACGCGCATGGCGACGCTCGGCTCGCCGGCGGCAAGGTCGCTGCGCAATGCCGCGATCGGTGTGGCCGGGCACCTGCCTTTCCTCACCCATGCGCTGGCGGGCAAGATCGCCGAGCTGGATTCGTCACGGAGCGGGATCGGAGAGGGCGCCGCAGGATAGGCCGCGGTCACACGTGCTTTTCCCATTCCGAGTTTGGCAGCCTTGGTCGCGGACGCGTAAACCGCTGCGAGCCTAGCTGTTCCCGTAAGTACGTCAGAGCCGATCTTCCGGGGCTGGCTCAACCGCAGGAACCTTATCCAGCGCGGCCAGGAATCGTTCGCGGCTACCCTTTTCGGCCAGTTGCTCCAAGCGAGTCCAGCCGGAAAGTTGTTCGGCCAATGCCGCCGCCACAATCCGCTCTACGGAAACCTGCTGCCGCGCAGCTAACTCGGCGATCTGATGGTACACCGCGTCGGGAACGGTTACTTTGAGAGTCATAGCGCCTCGCCTATTATCGCAAGAAATTCCCGCGGCGAGATTAAGCGAACGCCGAATTGCTCAGTACCGGCGAAATCTCTCCGGTTGAAGGTCAGCACAAAATCGGCGCGGCTTTCCACGGCCAGTTCCAAGATGAAGTCATCCTTTGGGTCCGGTAGAAATGGTCGCCAAAGGAAGAAGATGGGACGCAGATTGGCGTTGGCGCAAAGAAAGTGCACGACGCTGTCGACGTCGCTGACAGTCAGAGCACCGCCAGCGCAGACACGCTTCAACGTTTGCTCATATTCGAGAACCAGCGGTACCGAAAGATTGATCCGCCAACGATCATCGCCCACCAGCCGCAACAGCCGGTGAGAGGCGCCGCGGTTGGAAAGTAGCGCCGCGACGAGTACATTGGTGTCGATCACTACCTGGTACATGGCGAGTCATCAGTATACGGCGGGCGCAAGATGTCCTTACCCCCCGCCGTTCCCGCGCACCAGGCCCCGCAGCCACCGCCCGGGACGCGTCAGCGCCCGCGCCAGCCGGAAACTCGCCGATCCGGCGATGCGCGAATACTCCAGCTCCCGCTCGTACAAGTACCGGATCTGCTCATCGCGCCGCGCGACCGCCAGGTTCAGCTCAAACACGTCGTCGTCGCTCAGCGTGTACCCTGCCTCCAGATGTTCCGGCAGCGGACGCGGCACATATACCGTCCCGTGTGAAGGCGCACGCTCCTCTCGCGGGCGCTCCCTCGTGTAAAAGTAAACCGCGATCGACCGCCGCGAAAGATACCGCTTCTCCTCCGGAAACCGGATCCGCCGGAAGCCGTGCCAGGAGCCCTCCGTCGTCTCGAATATCACACAGCGGTTCGCCGACGGCATCACCTTCCGCGCCTCCGCCGCCCGCCACGGATCCCCCTGCAACTCCAGCAGACCGCCCCACGATTCCTCCCATTCCTCATTCAGAAAAAGGATGAGATTCAGCCTTCTATGCCATTGCTGGCGAGGATGATAGTTGAAGTCAACGTGCAGGTCCAGGTCCTGCCCGTCCAGGTTCTCGTGCGTCCCGCCGCCGACGTACTCCGGATCGTACAGCAGGTCCGGAATCGCAGTGATGCGGCTTACAAACGCCAGAAATTTCGGCGACCGCATCAACTCGTCGAACCGCACATAAGCCGGACCGAGCGATGTCAGATTCGGAACCACCGCCTTGCGTCCGGTCTGGCCCAGCTCATTCCGCGCCTGGGCCGCGTCGAACGGCGGAAAGCCGGCGACCAGCTCCTGGTAGTCCGTTAGGCCAAGAAAATCGTCGATCACCACGTGCCGGAACGGCGTCGCTGACGCAAACCGCGCCGCCAGCGACTCAGCCCTACGAAACACGTCCGGATGGATCTCGCTCGCCACGATCCTCTACAACACCGCCACCAGCTTGGCCAGCAGCGCCGTCCGGTCCGCGATGCGGTCCACCAGGATGCTCTCGTTCACCGCGTGCGCCCCTTCGCCGACGCCGCCCAGCCCGTCCAGCGTCGGCACTCCCAGCGCCGCAGTGAAATTCCCGTCCGACCCGCCGCCCGTCCCGGATTCCTCCAGCTTAACGCCCAACTCCGCCGCCAGCTTCCTCGCCGTCCGGAACAGCGACACCACGCCTGGCGTCCGCTCCATCGGCGGACGGTTGACTCCGCCTTCCAGCGAAATGGAGCAGCGGCGGTCCAAAGGCTTGAGCCCGCGAAATTTCCGTTCCAGCGACGCGCCGTCCTTCGCCCGTGCGATCCGCACGTCGATCTCGGCCGCCGCCTCCGCCGCCACCACGTTCGACCGCGTTCCGCCGGAGATCACCCCCGCGTTGACCGTGATGCCTTTCTTTGCGTCCCCGAAACCGGCGATTTGGCCGATCTGCCGCGCCAGTTCCACGATCGCGCTGGCCCCTTTCTCCGGATCCACGCCCGCGTGCGCCGCCTTGCCGCGCACGCCCAGCCGGTACATTCCCACCCCTTTGCGAGACGTCTTCAGCATCCCACCCATGCCCTGGCCCGGCTCCAGCACCAGCACCGCCCGGCTCTTCCGCGCCGCCTGCTCGGTCAACGCCCGCGACGTCTGGCTGCCCACCTCCTCGTCCGCGTTGATCTGCAGCACCACCTTGCGCGCCACCGGGACCTCCAGGTCGCGCAGGATCCGCATTGCGAAAACGAAGAAGGCCAGGCCCGATTTCATGTCCAGCACGCCCGGACCCCACAGCCTGCCTTTCGCCTGCCGGAACGGCATGGCCTGTAGTGTCCCCAGCGGCCATACCGTGTCGGAATGCCCCAACACCAGAATCTGTCCGCCCGCCTTTTTACCGGGAAGGGAAAACTCCGCCCGCAGGTGCCGGCCGGGATAAGTTTGAAGGCGCGCCATCGGCGCCAGCACGTCGGATATCAGAGACACAAACCGGTCAATAGCATTCACGTCGCCGCTCGGCGACTCGCACTCCACCATCAGGCGCAGCAGCGTGATGATGCGGTCTTGTTGCGCAGTAGCGTGCGCGAGGATTGGATCATTCACGATTGCTATAATAGCCGAATCCCATGTCCATCCTGGATATCAATGAAATCCGGCAGATTTTGCCGCATCGCTACCCTATGCTCCTGGTGGACCGCGTCCTGGAACTGGAGGCGGAGCGGATCGTCGCCGTCAAGAACGTGACCGTCAACGAACCCTTCTTCGGCGGCCACTTCCCGGATTTCCCCGTCATGCCCGGAGTCCTGATCGTGGAAGCGATGGCCCAGACCGCCGGCATCCTGGTGCTCAAAAGCATCCCCGACCGCCATCGCAAGCTGGTCCTGCTGGTCTCCATCGAAGGCGCCCGCTTCCGGCGTCCCGTCGTCCCCGGCGACCAGCTCCGCATCGAAATGACGCTTCTCAAGCGCAAAGTCTCCGTGGCCAAAATGTCCGGCAAAGCCACCGTAAACGGCGTCCTGGTGGCCGAAGCCGAAATGATGTGCAAGCTGGCCGACAAGGACGAGACCCTGCCCGGCCCCGTCGCCGCCGAATAATGCCCATCCATCCGACCGCCCTGGTGGATCCGGCGGCACGTGTCTCCCCCACGGCTGAAATCGGCCCCTACTGCATTATCGGAGCCGAAGTCGAAATCGGCGAGCGCACCCGTTTGATGGCCCACGTCTATTGCGAAGGCCCGACCTGGATCGGCGACGACAATATTTTCTTCCCGTATTCCACCGTCGGCGTCGCCTCCCAGGACCTGAAGTATAAGGGCGAGCGCGCCGAAACCCGCATCGGCCACCGCAACCGCATCCGCGAGTTCGTCACCATCCACCGCGGCACCGAAGGCGGCGGCCTGCTGACGTCCATCGGCGACGACAACCTGCTGATGGCGTATACGCATGTCGCCCACGATGCGGCCCTCGGCTCTCACCTGGTTCTGGCCAACGGTGTGACGCTGGCCGGCCATGTCTCCATCGGCGATTGGGCCGTGGTGGGAGCGTTCACCGGCGTCCACCAGTTCTGCCGCGTCGGGCGTCACTCCATCATCGGCGGCTACAGCGTGATCACGCAGGACGTGCTGCCGTTCTCCAACACCGTCAGCAAGCGCGAGGCCAGCGTGTTCGGAGCCAACCGCGTCGGCCTGGAGCGCCGCGGCTTCCCCACAGAAACCATCGAGAACCTCCAGACCGCTCTGCGCCTGCTGACCCGCGCCGGCCTTAACACCACGCAGGCCCTGGAGCGCATCCAGGCCGACGTGCCGCCCTGCCCCGAAGTCGACGAGCTGATCGAATTCATCCGCTCCTCCGAGCGTGGTGTTATTAAGTAAAGCGTGATCAAGTGAAGAAGTACGGCCTCATCGCCGGCAACGGCCGCTTCCCCATCCTGGCGCTCGAAACCGCCCGCACGCTGGGCCACCAGGTCGTCGCCGTCGCCATCCAGGAGGAGGCGTCCCCCGAAGTCGAGCCTCTGGCCTGGAAATGCCACTGGATCTCGCTCGGGGAACTGAGCCGCCTCATCGAGATCTGCAAAGAGGAGGGCATCACCGAAGTCATCATGGCGGGCCAGGTGAAGCATGCGAAGATTTTCTCCTCCATTCGCCCCGATTGGCGGCTGTTGAAACTGCTCACCTCGCTCGAAGGCAAGAACACCGACGCCCTGATCGGCGGCGTAGCCAAAGTCCTGGCTGACGAGGGGATTACGCTGGCCGACTCAACGTTGTTGTTAAAGCCGCTCCTGGCCCCTGAGGGCGTCCTGACAAAGCGCAAGCCGACCAAAGAGGAGCGCGCCAACATTGCGTACGGCCGCCGCGTCGCGCACCAGCTCGCGGCGCTGGACATCGGCCAGAGCGTCGCCATCTCGCACCGCGCCTGCGTGGCCGTCGAGGCGATGGAAGGCACCGACGCCATGCTCCGCCGCGCCGCGAGCCTGGTGGAAGGCAAGCCGCTGACGCTGGTCAAAGTCGCCACCCGCCGCCGCCACTTGCTCTTCGATGTCCCCGTGGTCGGCCCGGGGACGATTGAAACCATGCGCGAGACCGGCGCGACGGCGCTGGCCGTCGACGCTGGCAGGACGCTCCTGATTGACAAAGCCGAAATGCTTTCCCAGGCCGATGCTTCGGCGATCGCGGTTGAAGCCCTGCATCCGCTGGAATAACTCCGGCTGGTGAAACGCCTGGGTGATAGAATTCACCTACTCTTGAACCCGGAGGTGTCGCTTGGGCCTTCTCGATTCCGTCAAGAACCGACTCAGCGCGAATCTGAAGCTGACTCAAATCTCCTACATGTCCCATCCCGCCCAGATCGTAGCGTTCTGCCAGGGCCTGGCGCCGGATGAGCGCACCGCGATAATGAACGGGATCGATAGCGCGTTCAAATGGCAGCCGGTCGCGCAGATCGCCCAGGCTATGTTCCCCAGCTACTATTCGGGCGGCGTCTCGGCGGAGGCACTCGATCTGGTCAAGGGCGGCCAGGTGAGCGGCGGCATCGAGCTGATGCGGCAGCAAAACCAGTATTACGCCCCGCCCTCCTACGGATTCACGCCCGCCCAGCAAGCCTCCCTGAGCTTCGCCTGGGTGGTGCTGAATGCGCTGAACCAGCAGGCCGGCGCCGCGCCGCCCGCGAGGCCGGGTGCGCCGGCGAACCACTTCTGCTCCCAATGCGGCAAGCCCATCGATTCCGGCGCCCGCTTCTGCACCCATTGCGGATCCCGTCTGTGAGGCAGCCATGCGACCCGAAGCAATCAAGAAACGCGACGCGGCGCTAAAGCCGTTGTGGGACCTCGAGGATGCCGGCCGGCCCGAATCCGACCCCGCCGTCGTCGCAGCCGCGCGGCGCGCCATCGCCACGGTCGAAGCGCTGCTCGCCGCCGACGACGGCCGCACCAACCCCGTCGAAACGGGCAAAGCCTGGAAATTCCTGGGCGACGCCTACTGGACCCTACGCGAGGCCGGCGGCCGCGATGCCCTCGACCACGCCCGCAAAGCCTACGTGGCCGGAGAGCCGTACCTCCAGGGACCCGGAGCGGAGCTGCCGCTGGCCAAGCTCAATTTCAACCTTGCCAACACGCTCCGGCTCATCGACGGCGCCCAAAATCGAGACAATTTGCTCGAAGCGCGGGCTCGATATAACCAGGCGCTCCACGGCTTCCAGAAAACCAAACCGGATGCCGTCGACACCGTGCTTGAGTCTCTTCGCCAGGTTGAGATCGGCCTGCGCATGTCCGAACTTTTCCACCGCTCGAAAGACGAGTTGGACCGCGGCCGCGCCCTGAAGGACCGCTTGCGACAGGCCGGAAACGCACCCGATCCCGCTCTCGACCGGGAAGTGACCGCCGAAATCGAGCGCATGAAGCAGTCGCAGGGCAAGGATCTCGCCGATCTCGGATCCTTCCTCCGATCCACCAGGCCTTTCGCCGCCGGAGCCGGCTCGGCCTGGGACGAGGGGTTGAGCAAAGTCAACCAGATGATGCAGGACGAATCGGCGCAGTCCGGTCGGCCGTCGCCGGGATACGCGCCGGAATTCTCTGCCGCGTATTCGATGCTCGAAGCAGCGTCGCAGTCCGGCGAAATCGCCCCGGAGCGAGGCGAGACGCTGCGCCGCGCGCTGGAGCAGTTCCAGGCCATCGTGGAGCAGCCCGCCAATACGCCCGAAGAGCTGTCCGCCCAGTCGATCCGGATGCATGAGTACATCAGCCGCGTTCGCGCCATCGCATCCGATCCGAAAAGCGCGTTCTCCCGAGTGGAGGCGTTCCTCTACGATCAGAAGAACCGGCCGTCGCTCGGCGAGCTGGAACACCAGACCCTGATGGATTTTCTGCTCGAATGCGGCCACATCAAGTTCGCCATGTCGAAGGCGACGACGGACCAGGAGCGGTGGGAATTGAAGCGCAACCGCATTCGCCCGTTGGTCTACGGCGTTCGGCAGGTGGCGTTGCGGCACCACGTCATGCTCGCCGAGCCGTTCTGGGGATGGGCGCCCGTGAATGCCGATTCCACGCGCGTGTTCTTCGCCGGCGCGCCCGGACTCCGGCAGACCTTGTCCGGCCTGTGCGGCGAACGCGGTCTGGAACTTGCGCACGCGGTGTCCGGATGGGGAGCCGGGCAGAGCCGCTGGAACCTCATGCGTAGCTGCGGCCTCGCCGTGTTCGACTTGCGGTCCGAGGCCAGGGCGGAATGGCCGTCCGTGTGCCATGCCCTCGGCATCGCCCTGGCGCTCAGCGTCCAGTCCATGATCGTCGCCGACCCGGACGGCAGCCTGCCGTTCGATATCGACGTCGCCACGCCCGTAGACGAGGACAATTTGGCGGACGGCTTCGACGCCGCCTTGCTGGCGCTGCCGCAAACCGAAGGGCGCAGCGCGTTGGAGGACACCGTCAGGGAAGCGCTGGCGCGCAGCCCGCACGATGACGTGACCACGCGTCTGCTGAAGCAGAGCCTCTCGGCCGGCAACATCGCGGATGCCCTGCAGGTCGAGAAGAGCTTGGCCATGCTCGCCGAGCGGAACGGTGGCGGCAAATGGGCGTTACTGCACCCCGTCTGGCCCGGCTCCTATCCGTCGGCGCTGGATCGCCGCTGCTTCCACATCATGCCATTCGCCAGGGAATTCAACTCCGTCCGCGACCGCGTGCGCGAGGCCTGCAAATCGGCCGGCGTCGATTACTCCCGCGCCGACGAGCAATCCAATCCGAACGTGATTCGGTCCATCTGGGATGAGGTCTGCCGGGCGACGCACGTGGTGGTCGACCTAACCGGCGTGAACCCGAATGTCTGCCTGGAACTCGCGTTGGCCCAGGCCATCGGGCGGCCGTCGCTGATCGTGGCGCACAACGACGGCACCATCGATCGCCTGTTCCCCGAGATCGCCAAGCTTCAGATCAAGACGTACGAAACAAAGGAAGCCCTCGCAGGAATGGTGCGCGAGTTCGTCACCACACCGTTGTGAGCGCCTCGTGTTGGCCCACCCCTGGCCACGCTGCAAAACTGTTGCTCCACAAGCGCTCGCGGGCTATCCTATCCCTGTCGAGACGGCCAAAAAAGAAGACTTGGCTGCGACCCGTGAGAGGACGTGCCGATGCATGACGTTGTGATCCGCCAGGGGATGGTGGTTGATGGAACCGGGGCAGCGGCGCGCCAGGTGGACGTCGCGATCGACGGCGGAGTAATCACAGCGCTGGAACCCAAGGCCGGTATCGCGCGCCGGGAGGTGAATGCCGGCGGTCTGCTGGTAACGCCGGGATGGGTGGACATCCACACGCACTACGACGGCCAGGCAACTTGGGACCCGGCGATGACACCGTCGTCCTGGCACGGGGTAACGACAACGATCTTTGGCAACTGTGGGGTAGGATTTGCTCCGGTTCGCCCCGGCAGCGAGAACTACCTCATCAACTTGATGGAAGGCGTCGAAGACATTCCCGAGATCGTGCTCTCCGAGGGGCTCGACTTCCGTTGGGAAACGTTCGGCCAGTATCTCGACGTCCTCGATGAATCGCATCGGGTGATGGATGTCGGAGTCCAGGTGCCCCATGCCGCGCTGCGCTTCTACGTGATGGGTGATCGTGGCGTGGATCACCGGGAGCGTCCGACTGAGGAAGAGATCGCTCGGATGGGTCAGCTTCTTGAGGAAGCGCTGAGCGCCGGGGCATTCGGCTTCAGCACGTCCCGGACGACCAAACATCGCGCCGCGGACGGCCGCCCGACGCCTAGCCTCAGCGCCGGGGAACCGGAGCTCGCCGGCATCGCCCGTGCCATGAAACGCGCCAGGACCGGTGTAATCCAGGTGAACTCCGACTTTGGCCCCGGAGAGTTCGCCTTGCTGCGCGCGGCCGCGGAACTTGCCGGGCAGCCCTTGTCGCTTCTGCTCGTTCAAATGGATATCGCGCCGAATCGATGGGGCGAGACGCTCGCGTCGGTGGACAGGGCTTGTGCTGACGGGCTCGACGTGACAGCGCAGGTCGGATCGCGCCCGATTAGCATCCTTTTGGGGCTTCAGGCATCCAGGCATCCGTTTCTCACCCACCCCCTGTGGCGCTCCCTACAGGCGCTCGATCACAACTCCCGGATCGCCTCCATTCTCGGCGATCCCGATTTGCGCCGGCGCCTTGTCCAGGATCGGCCCGAGGATGAATACACTCGCGGGATGGCGGCGATCCTCGAGCGCACCTTCGAGCTCGGCGAGCCGTTGAACTACGAGCCTGAGTTCGCGGCCAGCATCGCCAACCGGGCTCGCACAGCGGGCCGCGATCCCTTCGACCTGGCCCTGGAGGTACTCTTGCGAAACGGCGGCACGACTCTCCTCATGCACGCCTTCGAGAATTACTCCGCCGGTGATCTCGGCGTGATCCACCAGATGCTCGTGAACCGCAACACGGTCTGCGGTATCGCTGACGGAGGCGCTCACGTTGGGCTGATCTGCGACTCCAGTTCACCAACCAGTCTGCTCACCATTTGGGCGCGCGACCGGACGCGGGGCCCGAAGCTGCCGCTCGAATACCTGGTCCACAAGCAGACCTTGGCGACGGCCCGGAGTTATGGACTTCACGATCGCGGGGTGATTGCCCCAGGCTATCGTGCTGACCTCAATGTCATCGACTTCGCGAACCTGGGTCTCGAGCCGCCGTTCGTCGTGCACGATCTGCCGGCGGGCGGCAAGCGGATCGTGCAGCGCGCTCGAGGCTACCGGCACACCTTCGTCCACGGGACCGAAGTCGCCCGCAACGGCGAAGACACCGGCGCGCGGCCCGGCCGCTTGCTTCGTGGGTTCCAAGCCGGCCCGGACGGGCAAGTCCACAGCCCGATACGGCTCGCGTCGGGCGACTCGTACGTGTAGCCATGCTGCGCGATGGGTGCCTCGGGCTGCGGGGCCCGTCAGCGGCGGGAGTACCATCCTCTCGGTGAGTCACGCCGTTGTGTATCGGGAGTCCTGGCGGACATCCGAGCCTGCTTCTTGGATGTGGGCGCGAAATGAGCCTTCGGCGCCAGCCAAACGATTTCTGAGTTGGGCACCGGACGTTGCAGGAGGCTCTGATCTTCGCCCCCAGCCCCGCTCACTTCCCCCGCTTCGGCCCGTCCGGATCCTCGCTCGACTGCATCTGCGCCCGCCACGCCCGCGTCTGCTGCAGCATCTGTGTCCAGCTCGGATTCTTCGGGTCCAGCGCCTGCGCCCGCGCGTAAAGCTGCTCCGCCCGCGTCAGGTAGCCCACCCGGTCCCGCTCCGACGGCGCCAGAATCGTTCCGTACCGCGCGATCACATTGCCCGCCACCGCCAGCAGCATCGGATTCTTCGACGTCTCCAGTTCCTTCTTCGCCTTCGCCGCGAACGGCCCGTCCTGCTCCAGAGGATCCACCGACGCCGGCTGCCCGTTGAACGCCAGCGCGTCCACGCCCAGCACGCCGATCCCGTACAGGAACCCCAGGCGCCACGCCCACTCGCCGTTGCCGGGCTCCAGTTGCTGCGCCACCAGCAAAAGCTGCTCCGCCGTCACCCGGTCGTTCAGTTGCAGAAATTTCGCCGCGTTCCCGAAAATACGCGCGTTGGTCCGCTGCTCTTCGGTCTTCTTCAGCAGCGCCGCCCGCGCCTGATCATAGCCTTCCGGATCGGCCAGCGAGTGCCCCTTCGGATCGATCGACGTCTCGTACAGCGCAATCAGGGGCGAGTCCGGATAGTTCTCGATCAGCCACAGCACGTGCCGCCGCCGCGCCGCCCGCGCCGCCTCCTCGCCCGCCTGCATCCACTGGTAGAAGTAGTAGCCCAGCAGCTTGTTCCGCGCGTCCAGGTCGTGTGGGTTCTTCTCCACCTGCTGCTCCAGCTCGCGCGCCTGCGCCGTCGAGAGGTTGCCGCCCTCTTGCGCCAGTTGCTCCGGTGTCTGCATCGTCGTCCGGATACGCACCTGCGCCCGCGCGGCAAACGCGCACATCGAAATCGCCAGAACAGCCAGGGCTACGGAGCGACGGCTCATACGTCCATTTTACCTAGTTCGCCGACAGAACCGCCGCGCCGCGCTCCACGCGAAGGTTCTTCACGCCCTTGAACCCTTCCGGAATCTCCGCCAGCACGATCGTGAACTCCGTCGCCAGACGCTGCCGACCGCCGATCCACCTGTATGCCGGAACGCCCAGGAACGACCCCCGCGCCACGCTCTTCCGCAGCCCTTCATCGAATGGCGAACTGCCGAACTCGATGCCGCGCGCCACCACCTGGCCGTTCCACGGCCGCGGCATGACGTTGTGGTTCTCCTGCCAGTCCGCGATCCACGGGTACCCCTCGTTCGGAAACACGTAGCCGATCAGGACGCGATACCCGGGATGGTACATCGTGAAGAACTGCTCCGTGCGCGCCGGATCCATCCGCATCGTGTAGTAGACTCCCGATTTCGGCTTCGGCTGGAACACGCGCAGGTCGGCCGGCTTTCCGTCCGGACCCGTTCCGCTCGGCCAGTTCACCGCCGATCCCGGTTGCAGAGAGAGGGCTCCCGGCCGCCCCGTCGACACCTGCCCGCGGGTCGCAGACACGTCCATGGCGGTTTTGCCGGGCTCGATAAACGGCGGTCCGAACGTGGCGTGCTGCATCCAGTTAATAGGCCGGTCGTAGGCGGTCATGTTCTCTACCCACTCGCGGACCCGGATCGACTTCGCGCCGCGCGCGAGGGTGATCGCCCGCTCCACGCGGAAGTTCGTCTTCGGCAGATCGGCGCCGTACCACAGCGTCACGCCTTCCGCGCCGTTCTCGATCTTCATCTTCTTCCACTCCACGATCGGCGCTTCGCCGTGCCCGCCCAGCCCGGCGCGCGTCTCCTCGTCGGAGGGTGGGCCGTAGCTCGGGAAGCAGAGCAGGTGGCCCATGTAGCCGCTCATCAGCCAGCGGCTCGAGTTATCGCCATAAATGGCGTCGTGCTTGGCGGGATTGTACTCGTGGGGGTCGATGGTCGGATAGTGCGGCACGCGCATCGGATTGACACTTTTCTTCGGGTCATCCGACAGGAGCCGGATCTCCCCGATATGCCCGCCGCCGGCGAGCACGCTCACCTGGATCACCCCGTTCGACATCACCCAGGCGCGGCGTCCCTGAAACCGGCCGTCCTGAATTGTGGGCGGCGCCTGCGCGAGCAGGCTGGTTGCCAGGGAAATAGCGACTGCGCTCCATCTCAGCATTCGTTTGTGCTCCGCTTCCGTTTTGTGCTCCGCTTCAACTTTACTACCGCTTCCCTGCCAGAACCGATTTCGCAATCATCGCGTGGACCCCGCTCTTGCCGTCCACCACCTGCGTGATCCGCAAATCCGCCGCCACGCTGGCCAGCAGATACGCCTCGTCCCGTCCGAGCCCCTTCTCGTGCGCCAGAAAGTCGATCATCTCCCGCGTCGCCGCCTGCGCCGCCTGCTTCAAATCCTCGTGAAAGCCCATCGTGATGTAATGCGTCGGCGTCTCCGCCCGCGGCCACAGCAGCCGCCTCCCTTTCCGCACCTCAAACCGGAACACTCCGCGCAGGGCCGTCTCCAGCGCCGTCAGCGTCACCTCGCCGTCGCCCTGCGTCGCGTGCCCGTCGCCGATAGAGAAGAGCGCGCCGCGGGTATGCACGGGCACGTATAACACAGTCCCCGCCGCCAGCTCCCGGTTATCCATGTTGCCCGCGTGGATCCATGGCGGAGCGCTATTGGCCTGCCCCGCCAGCGGCGGCGGCGCCACGCCCATGCTGCCGAAGAACGGCCGCAGCGGCACCTCCACCCCAGGCGCGAACTGCCCCACCATCCGCTCCCGGTCCAGCCGCACGATCTTCGTCCGCTCGTACGGAAAGTCCTCCGGCAGGAATCCCATCCCTGGAATGAACATGCAGAACGCGTACGGCGCCAGCAGGTCGATCTTCTCGATCCGCACCTCCAGGGTGTCCCCCGGCTCGGCGCCTTCGATGTAGACCGGCCCGGTCAGCGGATGCGGTCCCGGCCCGCGCTGCTTCACTTCGCGGTGAATGCGCCGGTCCTGCTCCGCAATCTCTTCGGGCTTCAGGCCCGCCGCCTCCAGCATCCCAGGGCTGGGGATCATCACGCTGTCGATCTCTACCGTGTCACCCGGCCGCACGCGCAGCACCGGCGGTACGCTGGCGTCATAGTAGCCCCACACCACGGCTTGCGGGTGGGCTTCAAGGTGTGATGTTCGGCGGAAACAGGAAACGCGCAGAGCGCGCCCCCAAGCAAGCTAACTGACCAGCGCGTGCGCCACCCGCGTGGCCAACTGGTCGAAGGTGATGATCTCATAAAGGCTCGGGTCGGACATGATCTTCGCCACCAGCGCCGCGTGCATCGCGTGCCCCGCGCGCTCGGCGATCACGTGACCCAGCAATGGCTTCCCGATCAGCGCCAGGTCCCCGATCAGGTCCAGCGCCTTGTGCCGGCAGCACTCGTCCGCGAACCGTAGCCCGCCCGGATTCAGCACCCCGTCGGCTGTGAAGCAGATCGCGCTGTCCAGCGTCGCCCCACGGATCAGCCCCATGTCGCGCATCTGGTCCAGTTCGCCCTCGAACCCGAACGTGCGTGCCGGCGCGATCTCGCTGGCGTACCGGTCCGGCGACACCTCCATCTCCAGCGACTGCCTTCCCACCAGCGGATGATCGAACTTCACATCGCAGGTCAGGCGGAACGTGTCGTCCGGCAGAATGGAAATGCGCTTGCCCTTGTCGGTCACCGTAAATGGCCGCCGGATACGCAGATACCGCCGTTTCCTGCGGTAATGTTTGATTCCAGCGGACTGGATCAGCTCCACGAACGGCTGCCCGCTGCCATCCAGAATCGGGACTTCCAGGTTGTCGATCTCGACGTACGCGTTGTCGATCCCCATCGAATACAGCACGCTCAGCAGATGCTCGGTCGTCGAGATCAAAACGCCCTGCCGCATCAGGCTGGTGGCGTAGCTCACCCGCGCCACGTACCGCCAGCTCGCCGGAATGGCGAAACCCTCCAGGTCCGTCCGCAAAAAGACGATCCCCGTATTTACCGGGGCCGGCAAAAGGCGGATCGAGACGGGAACTCCGGAGTGCAAGCCTACGCCCGTGGCGCCGGCCGGTCGCAGGAGCGTGGTCTCAAACTGCAAGCGAGGCGCTCCGGGGGGAGGATTTTGTCATGTTGAAAAATCTAAGTGTAGCAACTTACCCTCCGCGACCGTAAGTTCTTTGTTTTCTGGTGATTTTAATTGCGTAGGTGTGTCTGATTCGCTACAGTAAAAGGCCTGAGCGTGGTCTCCACGCCGCAGTGGTTACCGCTTACATCCGTCCGACAGCTCCCGCACAAAGTACAGTGAGGCGCAGGCTTCCTTGTCCCGCCCTGTAAACCCCAGGAGAGTCGGCGCGAAACTCAGGCTGTCATACGGCTCCAAAACTTCGAATCCGGCTGGCACACCTCCGCCTGCCATCATCCAGACCGAGTGAGTGCTCACCCTCAGAAACGACCCGTGGTTCCCGCCCGGATTGAACCCGCGCACATTGAAGTTCCAGTTGTCCTGGGCCACGATCAGCAGGTCGGATTCGACCAGCCTCCGCCGCCGCTGCTCCAGACGCGAGAGCAATTTCTCGTCTTCCGTCGACGCCTTCGGCAGCGGGGCGTTCCGGGCGAAATGCTCGTAGAGGCCGATCACTCCGGTCGAATGCCGCGCCCGGTGCGACGCCTTCAGCCATTCGCGATCGCCGTGCCACTCCGCCAACCACGCTTCTCGGTCCGCCGCGGGTACGCCGAAATCCGGATCCTCCCACAACTCGAGCGGCAGCCCTTTTCGCCAGTCTCCGACCGGTGAATATTTCAGTTCGATCCGCCCGTCCGGCAGCCGCCGGCCCAGAATCCGCGCCTGCCGGTCTTCCTGTCCGTACAACAGGACAACTGTCTCCGCGTCAGCCTCGGGCAGCAGCCGCAGCGCGGTGAAATCCACCGGACGGCTGCTTACGCCCTCCTGCACGTTGTTCCGCACCGCTTGCGCCGCCAGCAGTGCCGGATAATCCACCCACCGGAAACTGGCCGCGAAGTCGATCTCGCCGCCCGCGTCCAAACGCAGCCCTCCCGGCGCGACGTCCGCCGCGTAATGCCGCAAGTCCGCCGCCGAATTCAGATCCCCCATCGCCCGCCGCGGAATCAGTTCCTCCACCTTCACCGGACCGCGCTCCAGCGACTCGGCAGTGACGTCCAGCAGCCGCCTCAGTGCTGCCTCGAACGCCGTGTAATCGCGCTCTTCGTTTTGCGAGATCTGCAAATGAGAGCGCGCCCGCAGCACCACGTCATCGCGGCCCATCCGGTGGTCTTCCTTGGTCCACTTGATCCGGTCCAGCTTCGCCACGTTGGCCCGCTGCGCTTCGATCGACCGCTTCAGCGCCGCCAACTCTTCCTGTATTCCAGTTACAGTCCCCTCCCATTCGCCGCGATGGCGGTCCACCACTCCGGCGAACGCCTGCGCCGCCGCGCGCCGCACCGGCGCCGGCATGTCCGGGCGCCCCAGCTCCCAGGCCAGAATATGCAGGATGTTCCAGTCGCTATTTCTGAGGTATACGCTGGCCCGCTCGTTGCCGTCCAGATCCAGCAGCGCCGTCGGATAGTCCTGCTCCGCGCCCCGCAAATACGCCGTCTCGCCGCTCGCCGTGGTCACGTTCGAAACGAACATGTTGAAGCCGCGCAGCTTGTAATCGGTCAGCGGATAGCGGTTGGTCACCACGTGGTGCGCCCCGCCGGCCGCGCTGCGAAACAGATCGATCAGGTTGTACCCCTGGCTGAACGTTTTCTCGTCGCTGTTCATCCCGTGATCGCTCACCAGCACCAGCAGCGTTTCATCCTTCAGTGGGCTGCTTTCGATCGCCGTCCAGACCCGGCCCACCAGCGCGTCGACCTCCTCGAGCTTTCGCTTCTGGTCCTCCGCGTTCCGGTCCAGGTGCGCCAGGTGGTCGAAGTCTCCGGTGAACAGGTCCAGGTACTTCACCGTCGGATGCGCCAGCATCGCCGTCAGCTCCCGCTCGGTTTGCTGGTGCAGGCTCTTGCCCATCTCCAGCCCCGGCTGCCATTCGTCCAGCCAGCGCTTCACCGAATCCCCGAACCCCGATTGCAGCGCCCGCTTCAGAATTCTCCAGTACACGCCGCGCTGGTAGAGTTGGAATCCCTGGAAGCGCTCCTCCAGCTCGAAGCGGTCGCTCAGCAGCGGAATCCCGGCTTCGTCCAGCACCTCCACGCCCGGCATGTCCGCACGGCGGGACCGCGCGTAGCTCAGGTAAAAAGGAAAGAAATTCATGTAGTCGTACACGCGTAAGGTGTAGCGGTCGAATTCCACGTTGCCCTTGATCCGCGGCGAAGCGCCCGTGTCCAGCAGGGACCACGACGGCGCCGAAAGGCTTAGCCCGCGCGTGTAGAAGTTGCTGAACCGCGTGCCGCGCTCCGCGAAAACGTGTTGGATCCATGGTAGTCGGCTTTTGCCAGTGTGCGGGTCGCGCTCCTCCATCACCCGTTCCACCAGGTGCTCCGGCACGCCGTCGCATTTGATGATCACCAGCCGCCGGGCCTCCGCGCGCGCGCCAGCCGCGCCGGACAACCAAACCAGGACCGCCAGTAGGAAGTAGGCGCTCGTGGACCGCACAGGCAGGGCAGGCTTCAGTCTGCCTGGCAAAGTCCAAAGGCCTGCATCGCTTCGACCCCGCCCGTTACTCACCGCTTTGCCGCGACTCGCCCGCGGCCGCTTCCGGCAGTCTCGGCTCGACCGTATTCACCAGTGCCGCTGCTCCAGGCCAGGCCGGAGTGCCTTCCGTCAGGCGGCGCAACTCCCGCACCGACGCGCGGACCTTTTCGGCGTCCCACGCAACATCCAGGCGAGGGCCAGAAGCCGAAGCCTCTTCCAGCAGCCGCTTGTGATACGCGATCCGGCGCTCGCGGTCCACCCGCTCCAGCAGCGGTTCGGCAAGTCGCTCCTGGTGCCGGTAGAGCCCCAGCGAAGTCGCGTGAAGCGTGTGCAGCCATGCGCGCGCCGCCAGGCCGTGCGCGGTCCGGGTCAGCTCTTCCCGCCGGTCCGCATCCAGCTTCTTCGCAAAGCCGGCTTGCGTGACCTGTTTCACCAGCGCCGCATACTGGCTCCGCGCCAGCTCTGCCTCCCCTTCGGGTTTGTAATCCAGGGGATTGGTGGACAACGCCGTGACTCTTCGCGCCAGCTCCTCGCGCAGCCCCGGCCGCAGCGACGCGTCCGCGCGCACAAACTCCCGCAGGCCCGCGTAGGCCCGCAGCCGCGCCGGACGGCTGACCGCGGCGCCCCACCGCCCAGCCACGAAATCCGCCGCCGCCTGCGCTGCGAACACTTCCCAATAGGCGAACCGCGACAGTCCCAGCACTCCGCGCGTCACGTCGGTGGCCGCGCGATTGCGCACCTCGCGCTTGCGCGGCTTGCTTTGGTCCCGGAAGTCGATCGCCAGCAGCGGGACCTTCGGGAAATCCAGCCCGTACAACGCCAGCGGAATCATCTCCTCGCTGCGCGCCCCTTCCATGCCCGCCGCCAGTTTGCGGTTGTCCGCGTCGAAGCGCCACGTCTCGGTGTAACCGCTCCAGCGCTTCACCCGCGCATCCCGCCATGGATCGGCGATTCCCAGAAACTTGCCGTCGAAAGGGTGGGCGTCCGTGAACAGATCCGACTTGGCGATCCAAAGCATCGCGTGCGACGGTTCGCCCCCCGCATCGCCCAAAGGCTCGAAATAGAGCCGGTTCTTTTCCGCACGCTGACGCAGCAGCTCCCAGTTACGCCCCCGGTTCAGGTGCGTTTTCTCGGCGTCGCGTTCGTACACTTTGGGAAGCGTGCGGTCGTTCACCAACCCCCCCAACAGCGTTCCCGCCAGCAGCAGCCGCGCCTGCAAATCCCGTAGCTCCGCCGTAGTTAGGTTCGGGCACGCGGCATCACAAGCTTCAGCCTGCCTAACCCCCGCTTCGCCTCCGGAAGCCACACTAGAGCAGGTTTCAGCCTGCCCGCCCGCCACCCGCGCCAACAGCGCCGCCGCCTCCGCCAGCCGCGTGCTGCGAAAATCCCCCGCGTTCCCACGGAACGACCGCGTCGGCGCCCTCAGCGCCACGCCGCTCGGATCCAGCCAGAACGATTGCACGCTCTCCCACAGCAACCCGTGCCACGCCCCGCGCGGTCCAGTCTCCAGGTCCAGCAGCGGTTCCGGCGCGCGCCGCGATGCCGCGGGGGCGGCCCCTCCGGTAAGATACACAAACGGCAGCCCGGCCAGAATCTTCCGTCCAAGCGGCCGCCGCGCGTAGCTGTGCAGCCACACATACCCCAGCTTGTCATTGGCCGGATCGCTGTCCCCCAAGCCGTCCCGCAGCACGCTCAATAGCGGCGTCTCCGTGCCTGCGCGCCCCGCGTCGGGGACTTTTCCGAACACTGTGACTAACTCCGCCCCGCCCGCCAGGGGCAGCGTTTGCATACGCAGCGCTTCCGCCGGCCCGGCCCCGAAAGCGATCCTGGATAAAAAGATAATCTGCAATGTAATTTGTGCCGTTCGCGGCATGGTTTCCTGTGGTTTAACCTGTAGTTGTCCCGATTCCTCACCGGATAGGTTGCCCCAAGACGCCGGTGTATTCCTGGTACTTCAGCCCCAGCCAATCCAGAATTGTAGGGGCCACGTCCCTCTGATAATGGTCCGACGTGCCGGATGCTTCTCCCGTTACCGGCACGTCCGGGCCGATCATCGCGATCCAGATCCGGTCCGCGCCCTCCACTCTCCGCCCGTGATCGGACCAGTCCGTTACGGTTCCGCCGCGCCCGTGGTCCGTGGTCACCATCATCGCCGTCTTCCCGCGGTAATCGGGCATCGCCTGCGCCGCATCCCACAGCTTCTTCAGGCATCGGTCGGCGTACGCGATGGTTTCCAGCGTGCGGTCGTAGCGCTTCTCGTGCGCCCAATCGTCGGTTTCACCCAGCGCTACGTGCAGCAGCCGCGGCCGCGCCGTTTTCAAATACTCAAGCGCCAGTTCACAGGTCACGTAGTCGTGCCGGTCCGACTCCCAGGGAGTAAGAATCTCGAATTGTAGCCGGCTCAGTTCCTTCATCCGCGGAGTGGCGCCCGCCTCCTCCACGGCCTGATAGCCCGCATTGATCGTCACCGACCCGGGAGTATGCTCGCCGATCACGCCGAACGTATCCCACGTCCCAAACAGCGCCACCTTTTGCCGCGGCAGGTTCATCTTCCGCCGCACAAACTCCAGCACCGTCTCCGAAGGATTCCGGATCGGATCGTTCCCCCGGATGGCTTCATCCTGCGCACGGCCGGTCAACATCTCCGAGTACCCCGGATACGACACCCGGAAACCGTTCGACACCCGCACCGAGCTGTTCCGCGCCGGGTTGCCGTAAATCACGCCCTTGGCAGAGAGCTCATTCCACAGAAACGGCATCAGCGCCCGCCGCCGATCCTCCGGCGCCGGCCGCCAGTATTTCTTCTTCAGCGCCTCCTGCCCCTCCATGTGCGCCGACTTTTCATTCATGAGCATCGGATCCATGCCGGCGAAGAGATCCTGCCAGCGCAGCCCATCCGCAGTCACCAGAATCACGTTCTCGGTCGAGCCGCCGGGCAGCAGCCACACTCCCGCCATAAGCAGCGTAATTGCGCGCACGAGCGTCATATTTCCGATCATAACAGTCGCTCAGCGCCGCCTTTTCCACTCTTGGATGAGACCGATGCCCATGGCCGCTGCCAGCACTCCCACCGGCACAAGCCAGACCGCACGGCTCGAAGAATCGAAGACCCGGGGTACCGGAAGCAGGTAGATTACCAGCATGGCAAGAAACCAAAACTTCCACCCCGGCGGCCTTCGCTTGACTGGCGCTCCCGAGTCCGGACCGAGTTCACGACCGCAATCGCAGCGCGACGCACACGCCGGGCTGATCAGCCCGCACTCCGGGCACTCCCTTGCGGGTTTCACACGTCTATTCCGGTTTCCACGGGTCCAACACATCCACCCCGCACAATTCGAAATCACTCGCGTTGCGTGTTGCGATAATAGCCCCGCGAGATTGCGCAATGGCGGCGATCTGCGCGTCGAAATGCGTTACTGGACGGCCCAGCGCGCGGCGCGCCGCCGCGATGCGCGGGAATCTTCGAGCGGAGTCGCTGTCGAATGGCAGGACACGTCCGGCGAAGTCCACGTCGAACATCGCCACCACAGCGGATTGCAAACGCGCCCGCCGCCGGCCCGCTGGCAAAATCTCGATTCCGAACAGGATTTCGGCTTGGGTAATTGTCGTCGTGTAGAGCCCGTTGGGCGGATGTTTCGCCAACCAGCGCAAAATCCGCGCAGCCGGAGCCGGCCTCATCACTTCCGACAGGACGTTCGTGTCGAGAATGATCATTTCCCGAACTTCGGGGGACGGCGCAGCTGTTCGCGCGGCAAATCCGGAAGGTCCACTCCGCCTAGAGCGGCAAAACGCCGCCGGATGGACTCCGCGAGATTTCCTTCGCTGGTCCGTTCATTGCTCAGTGCCATTCGGAGGATTTCGCGGACTTCCTCTTCCATCGACTTGCCATGGCGAGCGGCGCGGACACGAAGCCGTGTCTTCGTAGACTCATCCAGCCTGCGAATGGTAATGCTAGGCATATTGCAATGATATCATTGCAAGCACTGATTGCATTCTGAAATCGGCCCTCTGTCACACGCCCATACCGTTCATACCGTTTATACCGGCTAAACATTCCGTCGATCCCGGCTCACACCATCGCCAGACACCGCTCCGCGATCGCCCGCCCCGCGTCCGGCCGCGCCAGCCGCCGCGACCGCTCGCCCATCCCCCGCAGCCGCTCCGCATCCCGCAGCAGGCGCTCCACCTTATACGCCATCGTGTGCAGATTGTTGCACCAGATCCCCGCTCCCTCCTCTAGCAGGTGAATCGTATTCCGCTCCTCCTGGCCCGGAATCGGATTCACCACCGTCCACGCGAGCCCTTTTTGGAAAGATTCCCACGTCGTCAGCCCGCCCGGCTTCCCCATCATCAGATCCGACGCCGCCATCAGCTCATCCATCTCCTTCGTGAAGCCCAGCACCTTCACTAGTGGCAGTGCCTCGGCCTCGCGTCCGGCGGTCATCCGCTCCAGCGCCGACCGCAGCTCCGCGTTTTTCCCGCACACCGCGATCACCTGTAGCGGCATCTTCACGGTAAGTAGCGCCTCCAGGATCTGCCCCGCGTTCCCCGTGCCGAACCCACCCGTCGATAGCAGAATCGTCTTCAGATCCGGACGCAGCCCGTGTTTGGCGCACATTGCCGTCCGGTCTTTCTGCTCGCAGAACACCGGATGCGTGGGGATCCCGCTCACCGTGATTGCGCTCTCTCCAATCCCCGACGCCAGCAAGTGTGCCCGCGCTTCTTCCGACGCCACGAAGTAGTAGTCCGATGCCGCCGCAAGCCACAGCCCGTGAACATCGAAATCGGTCACCACCGTCGCCACCGGGCACCGTAGCCTCCCCTTTCGCCGCTCCAGCGCCAGCAGGTCAGGAGGAAGGAAGTGCGTGCATATCGCTAGGTCCGGATCGAACTCCCGCGCCAGCTTGACGAACTTTCGCGCGTTCGCCTTTTCCACGCCCTTCTGCACCCTCCGCCGCTGGAAAGGCCGGTCCGTCGCCTGGTAAAGCCAGCCGAACACCTCCGGCGTGCGGGAGACCATGTCCAGATAGGTGTCCCGATAGAGTGTGCGAAAGGCTCGCGTCGTCCACTCCAGAATGTCGACGTTCTTCACCTCGGCCCTCGCGCCGTGCTCGCGGATTGCAAGCTCCACCGCCTCGGCCGCCCGCACGTGTCCCGCCCCCACCGAAGCCGAGACGATCAGAATTCGCTTGCCCGCCATTCGCCCCACGCTTTTCCCTCCACTCCGAATCTACTACCGCCAGCCGCGTCCAGGAGCCGCACCCTGTGCTAGCCTGAAGTCGCGAGGTGAAGCCCATTCGCTTAGCCCCACTCATCGCCTCAGCGCTGCTCTCCGCCGGCTTCTGTTCAGCCGAAGTCATCGCCGGCAGTTGGAGCCTGGAGAAATCCCTGCTGCCCGGCCAGGTCCGGCTCACCCTGACGCGCCCCGGCGTCATCGTCGGTGGACGCCAGTTCCTGTATCTCGGCCCCTCCGAGACCGCCGGCCTCGATCCCGCGGCCTGGGAATCCGCCGGCGTCCCCGTCACCTGGACCCTTGCGCGCGACTCCGGCACGCTGCGCTTTGACGGCGTCTCCGAATCCGGAAAACTAGCTGGCCGCTTCAGCTTCGCCGAAAATCCACAATTCGTCGCCGCAGTCCGGGGGATGGTCTACAACTGGTGGGATTCGGCGAGCCTGCTCGATCTCGCCCTGCGCGCCGTCCCGCTGGCCTTTGCCCAGACCCTTCGCAACGCCGGCGCTTCCGGGATCAGCGCCTCCGAGCTTGCCCGCCGCTACGAGAATTCCATTCCCGATCCCGCGGCGGACCCGGCCCTCGAAGCGCCTGCGGTGAACGCGGCGACCCTGCGCATGCCCGGCCCGCGCGGCGCCCGCGTCGTTCCGCTCTCCGCCGGCGCGGCCGCCCGCCTGCGTTCCCTCGGCCTAAGCCGCGCCTACTATGACGAGCTCAAGGCCTCCGGCTACGCCATCTTTCCCGAGGACGCCGCCCGCCTTAACGCCCAGGGTGTTTCACCCGACCTGGTGCGCCAGATGAAGCTCTCCGGCCACGACAATTTCAACGCCAACGAAATGATCCGGCTGCAGAATTTCGGCGTCACCGGCGACGACGTGCGCAACTACGAATTCCGCACCGGCCGCACCAATCTCAGCGTCGACGACATCGTTAAGTTTAAGACCAACGGCATCCGCTGACGCTTGGGAGCCTTTCGCAATCCTCCAGAAAGTTTTGCGACACGTTTCCCCGTTCTGAAGGATCTACTGGGCGGAGAAGCCTTCGGACCTTCAGGAGGGACAGCATGCCCAAGTTCATTAAATATCTGGCGATGACAGCCTTTATTGCCGCCGTGCTCACGAACCTTTCGGACATCAGGCGCTACATCAGAATCAGTACGATGTGAGTCTATTCAATCGGGTACCACAGATAGCGGGAACCGTCCCAGTAAACGGCCGTCCCTTCTTCCCGATCGTCGACGAAACGAATGGCGTCGCCCTTCAGGCGCGGAGCCGCCGCCGCGGCCGCCGGGAGGCGCTCATCCGGATCTTTCCATAGTTTGCAGAGTCGGTCAGCGCGTACCGGCGCGCCGCGGCATGCGGCCCGGTCTGGCCTGCATCTTCCACGATCAGCAGCACCACCGCGGTCCGGTACCGTTGCGCCAGCTCGCCGAGGGTCATTTGCGCTTCCTGCACGTCTCGCGGCCCGGCGCCGGCGCTCAGCACCTTTGTGATGGTCAGCGCCGGCATCGAGCCCGGCTCGGCCCGCGACGCTGAAACTGTAACGAGAATCGCCAGGTCGGGCCGGCCGTCGCCGTTGAAATCGCCCGCGACCGAGACCGGGCTGATCTGCTGGCCCTGGCCGGAACCTCCCGCGGTGAAGATTCCCGCAAACTCGCTCTCCAGGATTCCGGCGGCTGGTTCTCGCGCCAGCAAAGTCGCGCAGATCCATAACGCCGTTGCGATCTTCATAGCGCGAAGAGGTGCCGCACCACCAGAAAGAAGACGGGCGCGGAAAAGCACAACGAATCGATACGATCCAGCACGCCGCCATGGCCGGCGACCAGCGTGCCGAAGTCCTTGATGCCCCGCGCCCGCTTGATGGCCGACAAGGCCAATCCCCCGCCGAAGCCGGCCAGCGTGATGGCAATGCAGATCGCCGCCGCCTGCAGGGGCTGGAAGGGCGTCGCGCGGTACAGAACCGTGCCCAGCGCGGTGGCAGTGAGCACGCCGCCGGCAAGTCCTTCCCAGGTCTTGTTCGGACTGATGCGGGGAGCGATGCGCCGGTGGCCCAGCAGCTTTCCCCAGAGATACTGCATGACGTCGCTTGCCTGGACGATCAGAAGGAAGTAGAACAGCAGCGTGATGTTTCCCGCCGCGTATCCGGGGATGTCCAGTGTGAGCACCGCCGGCGCGTAACTCAGCAGATAGGTGCAGATGGTGAGGCCTAGCACGGCTTGCGCCAGCCGCCCGCCTCCGCCGCCGGCCGCGGTGCGCACGGCAATCCAGATCAGCGTTCCGGCGGGAATCAGGAAGCCGAACAGGTCGTAGCGGCCTCTCCAGACAAACCAGTATTGCAGCAGCGTCGCGGCCGCCAGCAGGCCGAACACAAACCTGTCTGAAGCCCGGACCTCTCCGGGCGTCGCGCAGAACTCGTGGATCGCTAGGCAGGAAAACATGGCAAACAGCACCGCGACCGCGCCGCTGCCCACCGCCATCGCCGTTCCGGCCAGGCCGCACAGCACCCACCATGAGGCGATGCGTAGGTTCGCGTTCGCCACCGTTGCGCTCGCCCGCGGCGCGCGAATTACTCGACGCAGCACCTGCCCGGTGAGCGTCGCGACGACCAGGAACCCGAGCGTTAGTTGCAGCAGCGAGCCCAGGTTCATCGATCCCTCAGTTCCCGCAAGGACTCCCGGGCGCGCGACAGAAAATCGCCTTTGCCTTCGCCACCGCGTAAACGCAAGGGTGGTCCGAAGGTCACGCGGCTCGCCGACGGCGTGGGCAGGAACTCGCCTTTGGGCAGCACCCGATGCAGGTTTTCCAGGTACACCGGCACTGCGTCCAGATCGTGCCGCTCCCGGCAAAGCTGGTAAAGGCCGCCTTTGAATTCGCCGATCTCTGCTCCGTTACCGCGCGTACCCTCCGGAAACAGAATCAGCGAGCTGCCCTGGTCGAGCTCTCTAAGCAGCGGCGCCAGGATTGCCCGCGCGGCGAAAGGTCCGGCGTGAAGCCTGCCGATCAGAACTGAACGGAACAAGCGCGTGGCCAGCCAGTTCCTCAAACGTGAGCGCTGCCAGTAGTCCTGGGCGGCGACGGGGCGAGTCAATTCCCGGATCGGCGCAGGCAACGCCGCCCATAGCACCAGTGCGTCCAGATGGCTGGAATGGTTGGCGAAGTAGATGCGCGGCCGGAGCTCCTCAGGGCGCCATAGCCAGCGCACTTGCGCGCCGCTGACCCACTTGGCGAGCGACGCCAGCACTGCGGCTCCGGGATGGACGATCGCGCTCATGGTCTCCTCCCGAGTATAAGCATGTGCCCTTGGAGGAGGCTCGGTAGCGGGCATCGCTTCTGAGCCCCGACCGTCAGGGAGGGGGTCCTAACGGCGACGCTTCTTATGCAGCGACAGCCGCGGCCGGCACGGTCTTGCATGATTCCACCATGCCGTTGGCCGCAATCGCATAGCCGAGGTACGGATTCATCACTCCGGCGGTTTTCTGGATCATGACCGCCGTGCTGATGGCCGCCGCATAGGCGCCTTCCTCCACGGTGAGCTGATACTTGTGTAAGACCGCGTCGAAGGACGGGTCGAGCAGCGTCTGCATATCCATCAGCTCCATGTGAGGCTGATGATCGTCCGGGACGTTGCCGTCCACTTGACGGGGATCGACGGCGATGTTCAGGGATTCAAGGACCTCGTCCACGGTTCGCAACAGGAGCGGCCCCCGGTCGTTCATGATGTCGGAGAAGATGGGCGTGCCCGGCGTGAACCGTTCGAGGGGCAGCCCGCTCGACCGCAGCAGATAAGTGCCGGCCATACGGGCCGCCGCCGAAATAGCCGTCTCGGCATGAACGCCTTTTGCGGTCGCCAGCTTTGTAAGGATCGTATGCGTAAGCTCAGCCGACGCCTTAAATTGATTTGGGTTCTGGACCATCATGGAAACCTCCAACTTTCTGCTTTTCTTCGCACCCGGGGGCCGTTCCCCCATACAGGCGTGAACCGCTCTCAAATGCGATCAAAGTTTCCAAATATTTTTGCCTGGAGGCATGGCGCTATCAGAGCGCTCCCGGAACCTCGAGCTGATAGCGGATCATGATCCCGTTGCCGCCGCCTTCGGTCGGGAAATCCGCCGGATGCCAGGCGGACCACTGGCGGTCCCGGCCGCGCGCCGGATTCACAGGCAGCCGCAACTGGAAAATGCGGGATCCGCCGCTCGGGAGGTGTAACGTCAGCAGCCGGCGGGACGTGACCTGGTGGAGCCGGGCGAAACCCGACAGCACCGCGCGCCCGGCCGCCGGAGCGCTCATGCTGGCCTCCCATTCTCCGGCATTCGCTGGGGAATCATTCTCCCGGATCTCGACCGAGTAGCCCGTCGTGTCCGGCGCCGCCTCGCCTGATCCATCCGCACCGCGTAGTAGGTCTTCATGAAATAGGTTTGCGTATTCGTGTACCACCAGCGCCAGGAAACAAATACCAACGCTAGCGCGGCCGCGGCGATGAGCGAACCTTTTAGCATGCCGCCCACTGCGCGTGAAGCGCGTAAAAGATGCCCCCGAACATCCCGGCGAAGCCCGCCAGGAAACCGATTCCCAGGGCGAAGTAGCCGGGCCCGCCTTCCCGCGGCGGCATGCGGAGAATTCCGGCCAGGAGGGACGCGCCGGCCATGCCGTAAGCGATAGTGCGAAGGATGTTCATGGCCGGCCCTTCAGTCGTTCTCGGAGTTGCGCAGCACTTCTTCGCCGAATGCCCCATCGTGCGTCGGTTCATGGTTAACGGACGCCGGCGAGCGAAGCACGCGGATCGGGCGGGCGCCGGCCTGGATCGAATTCCGGATGTCGCCATCCGAATCGCCATAGCTCACCTGCGCGTTGATGCGCCGGAAGGCTTCGGTTTTGGGCTGGCGGTTGGTGAAGATGACCGCGGGGGAGTCGGCGGGCAGGCCGAACTCGCGGCGCAAAGTTTCGCTGAGGCGCTCCGAACCGGTGAAGATGCGCTTGGTGACGAAGTAGATATGGTCGCCACGGGATTTGTGCAGGGCGATCAGCTCACCGGCGATCCATTTCTTGACGCTGTACTGGTCCAGCTCGTTGTTCATACGCGTCCAGAACTCGCGGTATTTCCGGCGCTGCTCTTCGGTCGGCAGGTCTTCCTCGCGGATCGAAACGCCGGCCGAGACAATGGTCTCGCCGTAGGTCCGGCTACCCCATTGGAAGCCCGGCGAGGTGAACAGGGCCGTATCGTCGACGTCAAAGACGACGTTGATCGGGTCATGGGGAAGGCTGCGTGCCAGTTCTTCGAGCCCGATTACGCGAACCACGGCCGGATCGGCGGCCGGCATCAGGACCGCCGTAGCGGCCAGCAGGGCAAGGGTGAGAAGGGTTTTCCGCATCGTCATGTCTCCACCCCTACGGGCGTGGCCGGCGCGGAAAACAGATCACGCCCGTTTCAGTTTTCGCTAATGTCGAAGATTCCGTCGACGAAGCACTTGTAGGTTTCGCACTTCGGGCACTGGAAGACGTAGGCGGTGGGCCCGGTGTCCCGCTGCAGCGATTCCAGCATGCGCTTGGCCGCGCCGCCGGAGATGTGGAGGTCGTAGACGATGTTCCAAAGGACGTCGCTTTCGAGCTGCAGGTACCGCTCGCGGATCTCCTTGGTCCCCACCGGCTCGATGAAGGTCATGGCATCCTCGCAGCAGACAAACCAGCGCTGTTCCTGCCAGGTGTTGTAGCCGGGCGTGCGCGTGGAGATCTGTTCCACCGCCTCAGCCGGGACTTCATCGGGAAAGGCTTCGGAGTCGACGAAAGTGGCGTCGAATTTCTCCGCCGCCGATCCGTCCGCGATGCACCAGGGGCAGATGGCGTCGTCGAGGTCCTCTTCGGAGAACACCGGGCCGGTGTAGATGTAGCCGCGGGCTTCACCGCAGGCCTGGCATTCGTTGGGCGACTCCTGGATGCTGCCGCTCAGGATGGGGTCGCGGTGGTATTTGAAAACGGGTAGGCCCATAGGGCGCTCTTTCGCGGTCCTTTCAATTATTCATCAAGCCGGCGTGGGGTGCTGGGAGAAGCTTGATCTGTACAGGAGGGCGAAAGCGATCGGCGGTTTCGATCACTCTACCGTCGGAGACCATCGATTCGGATGACTTTGGAAATGGAGCAAGCGGACCGGATCATGCGAATTCCAGCAGCGGCACGCAAAGATGCCGGCCTGCTTTCTGTAAATCCTGATCGAGTGTGGCCAACCGCATCCCCTCCCGCCTGGCCAAGTCCAAATAGACGGCATCGTAGGCAGTCAGATGGTGTTCGCGGGCGAGCGGAAGCGCCGCTTGCCAAAGCCAAAGCGCCTCCCGGCGTTCGATCTGAATCGGCAAACGTCGAAGAGTCTCCAGGAATTCCGCTATGCCTTCCTGGGTGATACGTTGTTTCCGCTCCGCCAGCGCGAGAACGTTGGCGACCTCGAAGGGTCATAGGGCCGGGACCACCGCGTAGGTGGTTTCGAGCGAGGCCAACACAGCACGGCTAAGGTGTTTCCTCATCCGCGAAGCACCAGCTCAAGGTGAGCGATGCGTCCACCACGAATGGCTCCATTAGTACTTGTGGCCTTCGTGGAGAAGATCTCGAATGCGGAGGCCCTCTCCGAGCGTAAAGCGGTGCTTATTGGCGAATGCCAGCATATCCTGCACCGCTTGCCGCCGCCCGTCTTCGGTTGCACCCGTCGGCTCGCATCCTGCCAACGTTTCGAGCGCACGGGCGACTACCTCCTCGGGAGAATGGTACCGGCCGGCACGGAGTTGTTGCTCGATTAGGCGCTCACTCTGGGGATCGAGACGAACGTTCATGGGACTCGAGTTGACTCCAGTATACCGGCAAGAATTGGCTGCGACATCGGGCAGGCATGAGGGCCCGCAACGGGCTGGCTGTTTAGCGCATCCCTCAATGAAAATCATGCGACCGCGCCGCCGCGACCGCTTCCATGCCGGTCACCTCGCGCGCCCTTACCGACACCGCCCCGTCCTGGTTCTGCAACACTCCGGCGACCAGCAAATACGGCTCGCCGGTAATCACCCAGCGCCGGCGCTCGAACAGTTCGGGCTCCACAATAATATTGGCCACGCCAGTCTCATCCTCCAGGCTCAAAAAGACGAAGCCCTTCGCCGTCCCCGGCCGCTGCCTTACAATCACCGAACCCGCCACTTTCACCCAGCGCCCGTTGTCGAACCGTCCCAGCGCCGCGGCGGGCAGAACGCCCAGCGCAGCCATCTCCTCGCGGCGGTGAGCCATCGGATGCCGGCCAACGGTGAGGCCCGCGCCGCGAAAATCGGCCACCAGGCGCTCCACGGTTGTCATGGGAACCAGCACTTTTTCCGCAATGCCGGATTCCTGGCCGGCAAACAGATCGCCCGGCTCGCGCGCGGCCCGCTCCACCTCCCATAAAGCGTCGCGCCTGTGCGTGGCCTCTAGATGATTCAACGCGCCGAGCGCGGCAAGCTGCCGCAGCGCCGCCTTATCCAGCTCCGGCACGCGACGCGCCAGTTCGTCAATCGACCGGAACGGCCGCCGCGCCACGATCGCCCGCCCGGCTTCCTCCCGCAACCCGCGCACATAATTCAAACCCAGCCGCAGCGCTTTTCCGTCCACCGTGCAGGGCCAGTCCGACACCGCCGCGTCCACTGGCAGCACGCGCAGGCCGTGGCGCTGCGCGTCCTTGACGATCGTCGACGGATGGTAGAAGCCCATCGGCTGGTTGTTCAGCAGCGCCGCGGTGAAGGCCGCCGGGTAGTGGCATTTGAGATAGGCGCTCGAATAGGCGATCAGCGCGAAGCTGGCCGCATGCGACTCCGGAAAGCCGTACAGCGCGAACGACGTGATCGACAGCACGATCTTCTCCTGCGACGCCGCGTCGATGCCGTTGCGCGTCATGCCTTCGCGCAGCTTGGTTTCGATCTCGCGCATACGCTTCTCGCTGCGCTTGAAACCCATCGCGCGGCGCAGCTCCTCGGCCTCGCCGCCGGTGAATCCGGCCGCGATCATGGCCATGCGCAGCAACTGCTCCTGAAACAGCGGCACGCCCAGCGTGCGGCGCAGCACCGGCTCGAGGCAGGGATGCAGGCAATCCGGCGCCTCTCGTCCCTGCCGCCGGCGCAAATACGGATGCACCATTTTGCCGACAATGGGACCGGGGCGGATCAGGGCGACCTGCACCACCACGTCGTAAAACTTCTCCGGACACATGCGCGGCAGGCTCGACATCTGCGCCCGGCTCTCCACTTGAAACATGCCGATGGTGTCGGCGTCCTGCAGCGCGGCGTACACTTGCGGGTCGTCCTGCGGAAGCTGCGCCAGGTCCACTTCTTCGTGATAGGCGCCGCTCACCAGCGTGATCATCTCTTCGATCGCCGCCATCATGCCGAGGCCCAGCAGATCGACCTTGATGATGCCGAGATCGGCGCAGTCCTCTTTATCCCACTGCACCACGACGCGGCCCGGCATGGTGGCGGGCTCGAGCGGAACGATGGAATCGAGCTGCCCCTGGCAGATCACCATGCCGCCGGAGTGCTGGCCGAGGTGGCGCGGCAGGTCCTGCACGGCCACGTATAGCTCGAGGAATTTGCGGATGCGGCGGTCGCGGGGATCGAGACCGGCTTCACGAAACTGGCGCTCGGCGGTATCGTTCGGGTCCTTCCATTCCCACGTGCCGGCGAGGCTGGCCAGTCGCGCCACGGTGGGCTCGTCGTAGCCCAGCGCTTTGCCGACTTCGCGCGCGGCGGAGCGTCCGCGATAGGTGATGACGTTGGCGGTCATGGCGGCGCCGAGCTTGCCGTAGCGCTGGTAGACATACTGGATGACGTGCTCGCGGCGGTCGCCGCTGGGCAGGTCGATATCGATGTCGGGCCATTCGCCGCGCTCTTCGGAGAGGAAGCGCTCGAACAGCAGCTCCATGCGGACCGGATCGACCGCCGTGATTCCCAGCGAGTAGCAGACCGCGCTGTTGGCCGCCGAGCCGCGCCCTTGCGCCAGGATCCCCTGCTCGCGGCAGAAATTCACGATGTCCCAGACGATGAGGAAGTAACCGGGCAGATGGAGCTTCTCGATGAGGGCCAGCTCACGCTCGATCTGGCGGCGGGCGCGGTCGTGATAG
>JACXTT010000449.1_pt1 | contig 69843 bp, 62 predicted proteins | sample 9270951 | NCBI WGS metagenome assembly JACXTT01 (sample SAMN15532306, study PRJNA645909) | rock metagenome | isolation source: weathered quartz diorite | place: Puerto Rico | collected 2017-06-21 | reverse complement strand
ATCAGCGGGGTTTGGAATAACCTGCGCTCCATGACTAGCGGCTGGTATACGCTGCGGCCATGAGGCGTCGTCATTTTATGCTGCGCGTGCTGGGGATTATTCCCGCGGCGCTGCTCGCCGGTTGCGATAGGCTGTCCCGGAATGACGGGTTCGTGCGCTTGCTGGAAAGCGCCGAAAAGCTTACTTATCACGTGCAACGCCTGGTCACGTCACGCAACGCGATGGCGAAGGAATTCAGCGAGGCGGATCTCTCACCGGTGTTTCGCAGCAACGGCACCGACAATCCCGACAGCCCCGAGTATCAGGCGCACGCCGCCAATGGATTTATCAACTGGCGGCTAGAAATCGGCGGCCTGGTGGAACAACCCAGCGCGTTTTCTCTGGCCGAATTGCGCTCGCTACCTGCGCGCACCCAGATCACACGCCACGATTGCGTCGAGGGTTGGAGCGCCATCGGCAAGTGGAAGGGCGTGCGGCTCAGCACCTTGCTGGAGCGGGTCAAGCCTGTAGCTAACGCCCGCTATGTAATGTTTTACTGCGCCGATCCGATGGATGAGGATGGTAAGAAATATTACGAAAGCGTGGACCTGGAAGACGCCTACCACCCGCAGACTATCTTGGCCTACGAATTGAATCACCAGCCGCTGCCGGTCAAAAACGGCGCCCCGCTGCGGCTGCGCGTCGAGCGTCAGCTCGGTTACAAACACGCCAAATATCTGATGAGGATTGAACTGGTGGAGAGTTTTGAGAAGATCGCCGACGGCAAGGGCGGCTACTGGGAAGATCAAGGCTACGAGTGGTACGCGGGGATTTAGCGTTTAGGCCGTACCACCCACCGTCAATCCATCAACGCGCAAGGTCGGCTGGCCGACGCCGACCGGCACGCTCTGGCCTTCCTTGCCGCAGGTGCCGACGCCGTCGTCCAGTTTTAAATCGTTGCCGACCAGTGACACGCGCGTGAGCACGTCGGGGCCGTTGCCGATCAGCGTTGCGCCTTTCACCGGACGGGTGATTTTTCCTTTCTCGATCAAATAGGCTTCGCTGGCGGAGAACACGAACTTGCCGGAGGTGATGTCCACCTGCCCGCCACCGAAGTTGACGGCGTAAAGTCCCTTGTCCACCGAGGCGATGATTTCTTCCGGCGCGTATTTTCCCGCCAGCATGTAGGTGTTGGTCATGCGCGGCATGGGCAGGTGCGCGTAGGATTCGCGCCGCCCGTTGCCGGTGGGCGCGACGCCCATCAGGCGCGCGTTGAGCTTGTCCTGGATGTAGCCTTTAAGAATGCCGTTTTCGATCAACGTGGTGCATTGGGTCGGCGTGCCTTCGTCGTCCAGGTTGAGTGAGCCGCGCCGGTTTTCGAGCGTGCCGTCGTCCACCACCGTGCACTGTTCCGAGGCCACCCGCTCACCGATGCGCCCGGCGAAGGCGGAGCTACCCTTGCGGTTGAAGTCGCCTTCCAGTCCGTGGCCGATGGCCTCGTGCAACAGCACGCCCGGCCAGCCGGGTCCCAGCACCACCTGCATGCTGCCGGCGGGCGCCGCCACCGCTTCCAAATTCACCAAGGCCTGGCGCACGGCCTCACGCGCGTAATTGAGGCCGCGTTCATTGTCGAGAAAATACTGGTAACTCACCCGTCCGCCACCACCCGCGCTGCCTTGTTCGCGGCGGCCGTCTTGCTCCGCGATCACGCTCACGTTGAGCCGCACCAGCGGCCGCACATCGGCGGCGAAGGTGCCGTCGCTGCTCGCCACCAATATCACGTCTTGCTCGGCGGCAAGACTCACCATCACCTGCTTGATGCGCGGATCGAGCCGGCGTGCCTCGCTGTCCAGCCTGTGCAAAAGCTGCACCTTGCCGGTTTCACTAAGCGTAGCGACCGGATCCAGCGGCACATACAGCGCATGACCCGGCTTACCCGCCCAGCTCTTGACACTGCCGTTCTGACCGTTGCGCGCAATGGCGCGTGCGGTCTTAGCGGCCTGGGTGAGCGCCGGCAGCAGGATTTCGTCGGAATAGGCGAAGCCGGTCTTCTCACCGCTGACCGCGCGCACCCCCACGCCCTGTTCGATATTGTGACTGCCCTCTTTGACGATGCCGTCTTCCAGATGCCACGACTCCTGGCGGCTGGATTGAAAATACAGGTCGGCGCTGTCTATGCGGTGATGCATGATCTGGTCGAGCACATTGCCAAGCTCGACCTCGCCCATGCCGGAGGGCGCAAGAATCAGATCGCGGGCGATTTGGATTGGACTATTCATGATGCTTACTACGGCCAGTGGCACACTCAGGAATCGAGATATTAAGTTACTAGTATACGATGAAAAGGGTGTTTATATTTTTTATTAGATAAATCAAACGATTGCATTATAATCTGACGCCCACCCCCACGCCGATATGAAACCGCGGTGAAAGCGCCGGTCCGTCTTCCAGCGGCCATAGATAGAGATATTGGGCCTGTATCAGCGGGTGCAGATAGCGGGATTCACCCAGCGCTTCGTCACGCACACCGTCCAGATCGCCGATCACGCTTAAGCGGCGGCCGGGCGCATAGTCCGCCGACTCCAGATAGCCGGGCCAGATCAGGACGAAGCGGCCGAGCGCGGGCGTCGAGGTGAGCGGCTGCATTTGTGCGTCCAGTGGATAGGCGAGCACCACCACTTCGCTGCGCTGCGCCAGATTGCGCGTTTCAATGATGCGGCCGCCCCACACGATGCGCCGGCCGCGCAGCGTTCCGGAATCCGTTACGGCCTGTTGATACGAGAGGGTCTTATCCGCCCCGGACAGTTTTGCGCTGTCAAACGGTGGGGTAACGGCGCAGGCCGTCGGCAGCACCGCGAATAAGATCAGAGCCAAGCCGCGCATCATCGCCAGTGCCGGGGATACCCAAACGGCCAGAACGGATCGTAAAAAGGATCATAGAACGGATCGCGGTAATAATAGGGCGGAGCGTCGTAACCCTTGATCCGCAACGGCCACAGGTACAAGCTGTCTATCCGCACCCGCGGGTAACGGTATTGATACTCGCCGATCTTGCCCTCCGTAGGCGACTCCAAACGGCCGATGACCGTAAGTTCGCGCTCCTTGGCGTAGATCTCGGGGTCATAGAAACCCTTGCTGCAAGCGATAAAACGGCCCTGCTGAGTATTATCACCGAGTAGCGGCCGAGCCGCGCTGTCGAGCGGCCGGGAGATGATCTCGAAACACGTCTCATCCTTGCCCGGCAGGGTTTGGATGATCTCGCCGCCCCAGCGCACCGTCTGGCCCGTCGCCGCCTGGGTCAGGGATTGCTGGGGAGTGAGCGTAGCAGGTGTACCGCGCAGAGCGGCCGGCGGGACGCTGGCGCAGCCGCTTAGCAAAGCGGCCAACACAGCGCCGCTGTAGCGGAGTTTCCTTCGGCAAGTAATTTCTACCATGATACCGGTTCGACTCCGGCAATAAGTGGGAGTTGCGGGCTAACGGATTTTTAATACAGGAGCTTCATACCGGAGCAAGTATCGGCAGCTCCCACGGCCCGCTGTGTAGCCAGGTGGTCAGCTCCGCGGCGGGCACGGGGCGCTGGATGTAGTAGCCCTGGGCCGCGTCGCAACCCAGGATGGAAAGTTCGAGCCAGGCCTCATGCCTCTCCACCCCCTCGGCAACCACCTGTACCCCCAGGTTGTGAGCAAGATCTATGGTGGAGCGCACGATGTGGGCGTTATCGCCATCCGTCATCATGTCCGTGACGAAGGATTTGTCTATTTTGACGGTGTCTACGGGTAATTTTTTTAGATAGGCAAGTGAGGAATAACCGGTGCCGAAATCGTCTATGGAGAGGTTGACGGCCAGCTCGCTGAGCCGGGTCAGCACCCCTAGCGCGCGTAACGGATCGGCCATGATCGCGCTCTCGGTAAGCTCCAGTTCCAGCGCCTGCGGCGCTACCTGGTGAAATTGCAACAACTCGCCGACCTGCTTCGGCAGTTCCTGGTCGTGCAGATTACGCACCGATAAATTCACCGCCACCTTGATATCCAGACCCATGTGCTGCCAGGCCGTGTACTGTTTCAGCGCATGGTCTATCACCCATAACGACAGCGACTTGATGAGACCGGTTTGTTCCGCCAAGGGGATGAATTGATCAGGATAGATCAGCCCGCGCTGCGGGTGTTGCCAGCGCACCAGCGCTTCCACACCGATGATGGCTTGGGTCTTGAGATTAAGCTTCGGTTGATAGTGCAGCACCAGTTCATCGCGCTCGATGGCGTGACGCAACTCGGCCATCAAGGTCAGTTTGTAAGGGCTGTGCTGGTCGAGCTTCGAGTCATAAACGGCGTAGCCGCCACCTTGCCGCTTGGCTTGATACATCGCCACATCTGCATGTTGTATAAGCATATCGGCATCGGTGCCGTGCTCGGGACATAGCGCAACACCAATGCTGGCGCCGATCTCGAGGCTGAGCCCTTCCAGCAAAAATGCCGGCTCGAAGGCTTGCAGTATCCTGCCCGCCATCAGCGCCGCCTGGCCGACGTTGCTGACCGTGGGCAGCAGTACAGCGAACTCATCCCCACCGAGGCGCGCGACCAGGTCTGATGGCCGCAGCACCGTCTGAATGCGCGGGCCGATTTGTTTCAGGATCGAATCGCCCCGTTCGTGTCCCAGGGTATCGTTGATGTCTTTGAAGCGGTCCAGATCTATCAACAACAAGGCCAAGCGATTCGCCCCCTGTTGCGGGTTACCGGTGGCCAGCTTCAGACGATCACGCAATAAGGTGCGGTTAGGAATATCGGTGAGGCTGTCATAAAGCGCCAGTTGGCCCAGTTTGGCGGCTTGCCGTGCCCGTTCAACGGCAAACGCGACATGGCTGGCGATGGTCTGCGCCAGCTCCACCTCATCCTTGGAAAAAACATGAGGCTGATTGTGGTAGAGCATGAACTTGCCCGACAGGTGTTTCTGATATAGCAAGGGAATAAACGCCAGGGCGCGGATGCCCTCGCCCCGAAGTGCGTTCAAGAACTCCCTCGTGTCGGGATCCTGTTCGACGTCCGCGACCAGAATCGGTTGGGCGTCATGCTCGTCAGCGGCCCAGGGGCTATGTCCGTCCACCGCCTTGCGGTAGTATTCGGAAAGCCCGCGCCAGGCCACGAAGCGCATCACCCCTTGTTCATCAAACAGTAGAATTGAGGCACGATCGGCCTGCACGGCGTCCAATAAGGCATCCTGCGCTATTTCGTACACCTCGGCTATAGAGTCGGCCTGATTGACCGACTCGGTGAGGCGGTAAATGGCGTGCAACTGTTCGTATTTTCTGCGCAGGCTGAGCTCGATCTGTTTGCGCCCGGTGAGGTCCATCATCGAACCGATCATGCGCACCGGCCTGCCGGTGTCGTCATGCACTATATAGCCACGATCCAGCACGTAGGCGTAGCTCCCGTCGCTGCGCCGGAAGCGATATTCCTCCGACCAGTAGCGTCCGCCGCTGTTGATGAGGCCGTGGAAGCTGTCCAGAACCCGCTGCTTGTCTTCCCCGTGCACCCGGTTATTCCAGGACGCCATGCCGGGTTCGATGTCTTCCGGACGATACCCAAATAGGGTCGCAAAGCGATCATTCCAAACCAGATCCTCGCTGTTCAAGTCGAGGTCCCAAATCGCGTCGTTACTGGCGCTGATGACCAGTTGTAGGCGTTGCTCGCTGGCACGCAACGCCTGCGCCGCCTGCTCGGCCTCTTGTTTGCGGCGTTGTAGGGTCTTGGCCATTTCATCAAAGGCTTGGGCGAGTTCACCCAATTCATCGCGCTCGTAGTTGAGCCGGGTACGCACGGCAAGATCGCCCATGCTGATTTTTCCCGCCACCCGGGCGAGCCGCCGGATCGGCCGGCCGATGCGGTCGTCCATCAGTACGCTGAGCAGGATTACCGCCATGATGCTCAGCGATACCACGGCGGCAAACCAGATTAACGATTGAGCATAGACCCTATCGACCGTGGCGCCTGCCACCTTGGCCGCTGTCACATTGAGCTGGATGAGCGCGTCGAGCGCGCCTCCAGCCTTGTCATAGGCTTTCGTCGTAGCAGCGCCGTTTAGCCCCTCGGCAGCGCCCGGCTCGGAACTATTCACAGGCGAGATACGCTGATACTCTTGCCACCATTTAGTGAAATCCTGGTAAAGACGCCTTTCCTCCATCGAGGCGATAAGCGGTTCGTAGCGATTCTGGATTTTTTCGAAAGACGCTCGCTTGGTTTGCATGTCCAGCACAAGCTGGTGTCGCTGCTCGGGTGGGGGGGATTGGAGGTATTGCAATTCGATATTACGTAAGTCGAGCAAGGCATCGCGCATTTGGGCGATGTATTGCGCGCTCGGCAGCCAATTGGTGACGATCTCGGTGGAGGCGGTGTTGATGGCCTTTATTTTGACGGCGGAAAATATGCTCAAGCCCGCTATGATCGCCAACATGACGCAAAAGGCCGCCAGCAGCTTCATTTTTATGGAGAGGTTGTAGAACCAATTCATGGCGCCCTATCCTCAAATAACCTGCGTAAACAAGCACTAAGAGTACCCTGCCTTAGCCCCGCCGTAAAGCACAGGCGTCGTCTAGGTCATAAAATTACTCAGGAGTCATAAAGTAAGATCACACCGCTAATGGTGTGACGCTAAGTAAATACCCTGTTTTACCTACCCCCAGCCTGTCCGCTTTTGCGCTGTGCTATGCTTGCTCCGTGCAAAAGTCCAGCCAGGCCATCCTGGCCTGGCGTTCGGCCGCTACACGGCCTCACCCCTGCATAGGGGGTGGGGACATAGCGGGAAGTGTAGTTATACTTATCGACTTATGAGTAATCCCGCTGCTGTAGCGCGCGTTTATGACCCGCGCGCCGCTATACCGCACACCGGGCAGCCGGGGTCTCTCGCCAGCTTCAGGCGGCGCCACTCCATGGTAAGCGCATCGAGCACTAATAAATAACCCGCAAGCGATTCCGTGATACCGGCGAGCAATTTGACAAGCTCGACCGCCTGCACCGCGCCGATCACGCCCGGCACCGGGGCCAGCACGCCAAGCTGCGCGCAGCCCTCCTCTTCGCCCGGCCTGTCTCGATACAGACAGCGGTAGCAAGGGCTGTCATGGCGCCGCGCATCGAACACCGCGATTTGACCTTCCATGCGTATCGCCGCGCCGGACACTAGCGGTTTTTTGGCGCGCACGCAGGCGGCGTTCAAGGCAAAGCGGGTGGCGAAATTGTCGCTGGCGTCGGCCACTGCGTCCACCCGGTTAATGGCGTTTTCCAATTCCTGTTCCGTCAAACGGAAATCGAGCGGAGTGATTTTTACTTCCGGGTTGAGCGCAAGCAAGGTATCACGCGCCGACTCCACTTTAGTGCGCCCGATATCGGCGTTGCGGTGGATGATCTGGCGTTGCAGATTGGATAAGTCCACCCGGTCGCCGTCGGCGATCACCAGCTCGCCGACACCCGCCGCGGCGAGGTACATGGCGAGCGGCGAACCCAGCCCACCCAGGCCGACAATCAGCACGCTCGAATTCAGCAACTTCTGCTGCCCCTCCAAACCGATCTGTGGCAACAGGATTTGGCGGCTGTAGCGTTGCAGTTGCGCGTCATCCATCAGAAGTCTTCCATTGCGACGTGCATGGGTGCGCTAGTGTCGCGTGAGGCAGGACGCCGGGAGCGACCGCGACGCTGACGCGCGGTACGCCTGCCAAATCCGCATAATCTTGCACGTCCGTGTAACCGAGATCGGCCAGCAAGCGCAGCAGCGCCGGCGCTTGATCGTAGCCGTGCTCCAGTAATAGCCAGCCAGCTCGCTCCCGGCTGCGCCACCCTCTCCCTTGATGGAGGAGGGGTAGGGTGGAGGTGAAATACCCGCGCGCTGTGCCGGCAATCGCGCGCAAATGCTGCAAGCCGTCCGCGCCCGCCACTAGCGCAACCTCTGGTTCGAAACGCAAGGCATATAAGTGTGGATCGCCGCTCGTTACATAGGGTGGGTTAGAGACTATCATCTCGAAACGCTCATCACTCAACGCGGTTAACCAATCGCCTAAACGGAATTCAACATTGCGAATCTCCAGACGCGCGGCGTTGGCGCGCGCCACATCCAGTGCCGCGGATGAAATATCGCTCGCCACGATCTGGCAGGCAGGGCGCTCCTTGGCGATGGCCAACGCGATTGCGCCCGATCCGGTGCCGAGATCGGCGATGCGCCAACATGCGTTTTGCGGAATGCGTTGCAGCGCAAGCTCGACCAAACATTCTGTTTCGGGGCGCGGGATCAATACGTCGGGTGTAACCTGTAAATCGAGCGACCAGAATTCCCGCCGGCCGGTGAGATAAGCGGCCGGCTCGCCCTGCAAGCGGCGCTCGAGGAGTCGGTTAAATTGAGTCAGGCGATCTTCACTCAAGTCCCGCTCCGTCAGGCTCAACAACCGGCTGCGCGTCACTCCCAGCACGTAGACCAGCAGCACTTCGGCCTCCAGCGCGGGCTGTTCGAGACCGGCCAGCTGCCGCGCGGCCTGTTTCAGCAGCGCCGCAACGCTTTTTGATGATAGTACTTCCATAATAATTTACTGCTTACTGCGCAATCGCGGCCAGTTGCTCGGCCTGATGTTCGCTGACGAGCGGGTTTATCAGCAGATCGAGATTGCCTTGCAACACACTGTCGAGCTGGTACACCGTCAAATTGATACGGTGATCGGTAACCCGGCCCTGCGGAAAATTATAGGTGCGGATGCGGTCGGAGCGGTCGCCGCTACCCACCAGGTCTTGTCGCAACTGGGCTTGCTCGCTTTGTTGTTTGCCGCGCTCGGCGGCGAGCATTCTGGCCCGCAACAGCGACATGGCGCGGGCGCGATTTTTGTGCTGCGAGCGTTCGTCTTGACACTCCACCACGGTACCGCTGGGCAGATGCGTGATGCGGATTGCCGAGTCGGTCTTGTTGACGTGCTGGCCGCCGGCGCCCGAGGCGCGGAAGGTATCTATCTTCAAATCCGCCGGGTTGATGGCGATCTCGTCTATCTCCTCCACTTCGGGCATCACCGCCACGGTGCAACTCGAAGTGTGGATGCGGCCTTGCGCCTCGGTTTGCGGCACCCGCTGCACGCGGTGGCCGCCAGATTCGAATTTGAGGCGCGAGTAGGCGCCGCGGCCGATGACGCGCAGGATGATTTCCTTGTAGCCACCGTGTTCGCCGTGACTTACGCTCATGATCTCGACCTGCCAGCCGCGCGTCTCGGCGTAGCGTGTGTACATGCGGGACAAATCGCCCGCAAACAGGGCCGCCTCGTCGCCGCCGGTGCCGGCGCGGACTTCCAGAAAAATGTTGCTGGCGTCGTGCGGATCGGTGGGCAACAGCAAGGTTTGCAGTTCGGCCTCGAGCCGTTCCTGTTGCTGGCGCGCCGCTTTTATCTCGTCCTCCGCCAAGCTGCGCAGACCGGGATCCTCGTCGCGCAGCATGATCTCGGCCTCGGCAATTTGTTCGAGCGTCGCCCGATAACGATGGAAGCACTCAACCACCGGGCTGAGTTGCGCATACTCCTTGGAATAGTCCCTAAAGCGGGTCTGATCGCGGTGCGTAACAGGATCGGCCAGTAGGGCGCTGATTTCTTGCAGGCGCTCGGAGAGGTTTTCGAGTTTGCTGCGTATGGAGGTTTTCAATGGAGTTGCTTCTCGCCCCCCACCCTCCCCCTGGAGGGGAGTTAGGGAGGGGGTGTTAGCTATCGGTGTCTTTCAGATCGAACAACTCGCGCGCGGCCTGCAGGAGTTCCAGACGGCCTTCAAAGCCGGCTTGCTTCATCTGGATGCTGGGGGCGTGGATGAGTTTATTGGTGAGTGCGCGGGCGAGGAGGTGCATGACTTGTTCGGGGTCGCGGCCCTGGGCGAGCAGGCGGCGGGCGTTTTCTAGTTCCTGATCGCGGGTCTGTTCGGCCTTGCTGCGATAGGCGCGTATGGCGGAGACCGCATTGAGCGATTGCAGCCAGCCCATGAAATTGGCAACCTGGGTGTCTACAATCTCGCGCGCCTGTTTGGCGGCCTCTTGGCGCGACTTCAGATTTTCCTGGATGACCTCTTGCAGATCATCCACGGTGTAGAGATACACATCGGGTAGTTCGCCGACCTCGGGCTCGATATCGCGCGGCACCGCGATGTCCACCATGAACATGGGCCGGTGCTTGCGCAGCTTGAGCGCGCTTTCCACGCTGCCCTTGCCGAGGATGGGCAGTTGGCTCGCGGTGGACGAGATGATGATGTCGGCCTCATAGAGGTGCGCTGGCATCTCGGCCAGCGCGATGGCGTAGCCGTTGAATTCGGAGGCCAGGGTGTGGGCGCGCTCCACGGTGCGGTTGGCGACAATGATGCGGCCGATCTCGCTTTCGTGCAGGTGGCGGGCGGTCAGTTCGATGGTCTCGCCGGCGCCGATCAAGAGCGCGGTCTGCTCGGAGAGATCGCCGAAGATCTGCTTGGCCAGACTTACCGCGGCGAACGCCACCGACACCGGGCTTGCGCCGATGGCGGTATCGGTGCGCACCTGCTTCGCCACCAGAAAGGTGTGTTGGAACAAACGCCCCAGTAGCATCCCCACGGTGCCCGCCTCGCAGGCAGTCTTGTAGGCGGCCTTGATCTGCCCCAGTATTTGCGGTTCGCCCAGAATCATCGAATCCAAACCGCAAGCGACTCGCAGTACGTGGTCCACGGCGGCTTGCTCGGAATAACTATAAAGATAAGGTTCGACCTCGGCGGGGCTCAGGCCGTGATAGCGGCACAGCCAGGCGGCCACAGTAGTGACGTCATCCTTGTCCAGGTTGCAATAGAGTTCGGTGCGGTTGCAGGTTGAAAGCAGCGCCGCTTCATGCAGTTCCGGCAATGCGCCCAGGTCGCGCAGCGCCTCCGGGATACGCTCGGGGGCAAAGGCCAGCCGCTCGCGCACCTCGACAGGCGCCGTCTTGTGGTTGATGCCAATGGCGAAAAAGGGCATAGAGCGATTCGACGTCTTTATTAGTTAAGGAAACTCTGATGTGTCAGAGCTTCCGCGCGATGCAGGGACGCATCGCCATTTTTCAAATACGCAAGTATTTGAAAAATGAAGAAAAGCAAAAATGACATTTTTGCTTTTCGTGCTCTGATAATTCCATGGATGGAATTATCAGAGCTTCCTTAAGATAAAAGGCTTGCAAGCCCTGTCCAACCTTGAATTTTGACCGATACGGGGCCGGAAAACAAGCAACACGGCCTGAGCAACGCGCGTGCCAAGTAGGGGTAAACTTCGGTATAGTAGGCACTTGCCCGTTACTTGAATGGATTCACCTTTCTCGCGACCCCGTCTTTAATTTAGGTGTTAGATGATTAAACCGCTGCTGCGGGCCGGTTTTTGGGCTCGATTATTTTCTGTGCCGTTATTGGTTGGATGTGTCGCCGGGCAGCAGGGGGGGCTGCTGGTGGCATCCCATGCGGAGGAGGCCGGCAAGTCGCACGGCGTTCCGCCGCCGCTGCCGAATGTCCCTCTTACCGAAGATCTGCTTTATAAGCTCCTGGTCGCCGAGATCGCCGGACAGCGCGGTGAGAGTAAACTCGCGGGCGAGCGTTATCTAGAACTGGCGAAATCCACCCGTGATCCGAGAGTCGCGCAGCGCGCCGCGCAAATCGCCTATTTTCTAAAAGACCCGCCAATGGCGCTGGCGGCGTTAAGGCTGTGGGTGGAGTTTGCCCCGAACAATATCGAAGCGCGCCAGGGTCTAGTGGCCTTTTTGGTGCGCGACGGCCAGGCCGATACGGCGCTTCCGCACCTGGAGAAATTGCTTACCCTGTTGCCGCTGCCTCCCTCCGCGCAGGCAGCGGCCACGCCCAACGGTCCGGAGTTCATCACCGAGCAGGGCTATGCCTTCATGTTCGTCGCTTCCCTGCTCAGCCGGGAACAGGACAAGCCGGCCACGCTGCGGTTGATGAAAAAATTCACCGAAGGCCATCGCGATAACCCGGACGCACAGCTCGCTCACGCCACGCTGGCGCTCGGTGTGGCCGACTTTCAGGCGGCGCGCGCGGCGCTCGATCAGGCCCTGCAACTTAAACCGGGCTGGGGTAGGGCCGCCGCACTGCGGGCCCGCATGCTGCAAATGCAAGGCGACAGCGACGGCGCATTGAATTATCTGCAAGAGGTCATCAAAGATCATCCCAAGGATCTGTCGCTGCGTCTCAGCTATGCGCGTATGTTGGTGGACGCCAAACGCCTCGAACAGGCGCGCGAACAATTTACAACCATCGCGCAGCAAATGCCCGACAACCCCGACGTCGCGCTCAGCCTCGGCATTTTATCCTTGCAGATCAAACAACCGGATGATGCGGAACGCTATCTGAAACAGGCGCGCCAACTCGGCAAGTACCAACGCGAGACCAGCTACTATCTAGGCCAGATTGCCGAATCGCGCAAGGATTATGGCACCGCCATCGGTTTCTACAAGACGGTGGATCAGGGCGAGGCCTATCTGGATGCCCAGTTGCGCGTGGTCGGACTCCTGGCCAAGCAGGGCGACACGGCGGGCGCCCGCATTTATCTGCGCAAGATCAAACTCCAGTCTCCGGAACAGGCCAAGCTCATCACCCTGGCGGAGGCTGATCTGCTCCGCGACGAAAAACGCTACACCCAGGCCATCGAGATCTATAATATCGCGCTCCAGCAAGCGCCCGCCGACAACGATCTGCTCTACGGCCGCGCCATGCTCGCCGAAAAGATTGACCGGCTCGACATCCTGGAACAAGATCTGCGCAACATCCTCGCGCGCGAACCGAAAAACGCCCGCGCCCTGAACGCCCTCGGCTATACGCTGGCCGACAAAACCACCCGTTTCCAGGAGGCCCTAGATTACATCAAACGCGCCCTGGAACTCAGTCCGCAGGATGGCGCCATCCTCGACAGCATGGGCTGGGTACAATTCCGGCTTGGCAATAGAGAGGAGGCGTTGCGCTACCTGAGGCAGGCCCTGGAACTGACGCCGGAAGCGGAGATCGCCGCCCACCTGGGCGAGGTGTTGTGGGTGACGGGCGACCAGGATCAGGCGCGCAAGATCTGGCAAGATGCGCTGAAGACCTCTCCCGAGGATGAGATTTTGCAGAGTACCGTCAAACGCTTTACTCCCTAAACCCTTATTCTTCGTGAAAAATTTATTGTTGGCAAGTCTGGCGCTGCTGCTCTGCGCCTGCGAGGCCATTCCCACTCAAGCGCCGCAAATCCTAGACGCCGAACAGTCCTGGCGCGCGCGGCAACAGAGCTTGTCTGCGCTCAGCGCTTGGGGCTTGAGCGGACGCATCGCCATCCAGACCCCGAGCGAGGGCTGGAACGCCTCCTTGACCTGGGAGCAGCGCGGCGAGAGCTACGCCATTGAGTTAAGCTCTCCACTCGGTCAAGGCACGCTGCAATTGAATGGCAATCCTTTCCAAGTCACCCTGCGGACCGCCGCGGGTGAAGACACTGCGCAAGACCCCGAAGCCCTGCTGCAAAGGCAGCTGGGCTTGCGGTTGCCGATCTCGAGTCTGCGTTATTGGGTGTTGGGTCTGCCCGACCCCAGTCTGCCCCTGGAACTCAAAGAGCTCGACGGCCTGGGCCGGCTTGCCCGCATCCGCCAATCCGGCTGGGATATCGAGTTCCGGCGTTACGCAACCGCCGCTAGCGTGGATTTGCCAGACAAGTTGTTCTTGAGCAATTCAAGCGCTGAGCCGCATCTGGAGGTGCGTCTCGCGATGGAACGTTGGGAACTCAATCGTTAAGCCGCTATGCCCAGCCTGATCTGGCCCGCACCCGCCAAGCTCAATCTGTTTCTGCACATCACCGGCCGGCGCGCAGACGGTTACCATGAGTTGCAGAGCCTATTTCAATTTCTCGACTACGGCGATGAGTTGCGCTTTACGGTGCGCGCCGATGGCGTGATCCGCGCGCTGCACAGCCTGCCCGGCGTGGCATCCGAACACGACCTCACACTACGCGCCGCGCGGCTGCTGCGAGAGTGCGCGGGCAGTCCGCTCGGCGCTGATATCGAACTTACCAAGCGTTTACCCATCGGTGGCGGTTTGGGTGGCGGCAGCTCCGATGCCGCCACCACCCTGGTTGCCTTGAATCAGTTATGGAAGCTCGGACTGTCTGTGGATGAGTTGGGCGAGCTGGGCTTAAGACTCGGTGCGGATGTGCCGGTGTTTGTGCACGGCCGCGCGGCATGGGCCGAGGGGGTGGGTGAACGGCTCACTCCAGTAGATCTGCCGGAGCCATGGTACCTGGTCATCGCGCCGCCGTGCCGGGTCTCGACCGGGGAGATTTTCGCCGCGCCCGATTTGACACGCGACGCCAAGCCCATCACAATACGCGACTTTCTCGCGGGTAAGGGGGGCAATGACTGCGAGGCGCCGGTATCCCGGCGCTACCCCGAAGTGGCCGAGGCGCTGCGCTGGTTGGGCCGCCACGCCCCCGCCAGGATGACCGGCACCGGTGGCGGTGTGTTCGCTGCCTTTCCAGATGAGCCGTCTGCACGCCGGATTGCGCAGCAATTTACCGGACAACGGCCGGACGGCGGGCAGGCGCTCGTCGCCCAGGGTTTGAATCTATCCCCACTGTATCGCTTCATCCATAGTAAAATATAAAGAATCTCTGATTTATCAGAGGTTCCGTGCAGTGCATGGGTGCGATGCAGGACGCCGGGCAGGATGCCCCAATGCCGCGGCGCAGGGATACGCAGCAGCGGCCGGGTTGAAAAAGCCCATGGAGGGGCTTTTCCAACAACCTGTTAGATCATTGGGGTGTCGCCAAGTGGTAAGGCACTGGATTTTGATTCCAGCATTCCCAGGTTCGAATCCTGGCACCCCAGCCATTTTAATCGGGACTAGGGACTAGGGATTAGGGGCTAGGGGTTGGTTATGCAAGATAGCAGAATGGTCGTGTTCTCGGGCAACGCCAACCGGCCATTGGCCGAGAGTGTGGCCAGCTACCTCAACATGTCGCTGGGCAAGGCCACGGTGGGCCGCTTCAGCGACGGCGAGGTGATGGTCGAGATCATGGAAAACGTCCGCGGCAAGGACGTCTTTATCGTGCAGCCGACCTGCGCGCCGACCAACGATAATCTGATGGAGTTGCTGGTCATGGTAGACGCGCTGCGGCGCGCCTCGGCGTACCGGATCACGGCGGTGATTCCGTATTTCGGTTATTCGCGCCAAGATCGCCGCCCGCGCTCGGCGCGCGTGCCGATCACCGCCAAGGTGGTGGCGAACATGATCGAGAGCGTGGGCGCCAACCGGGTGTTGACGGTGGATCTGCATGCCGACCAGATCCAGGGATTTTTTGATGTGCCGGTAGACAACGTGTATGCCTCGCCGATCTTGCTGGGCACCATCTGGAGGCACAAGTACGACAACCTGATTGTGGTCTCGCCGGATGTCGGCGGCGTGGTGCGGGCCCGCGCGATCGCCAAAAATCTGGACGACGCCGAACTCGCCATCATAGACAAACGCCGGCCGCAGCCGAATGAGGCGAAGGTAATGAACGTGATCGGCGACGTGGAAGGCCGCACCTGCGTGCTGGTGGACGATCTCGTGGATACCGCCGGCACCTTGTGCGAGGCGGCGCGCGCGCTCAAGGAACACGGCGCGGTACGGGTGGTCGCCTATTGCACGCACCCGGTGCTGTCCGGCCCGGCGGTGGAGAACATCAGCGCCTCGGTGCTGGACGAACTGGTGGTGACCGACACCATCCCGCTGCGCGCCGAGGCAAAGAGCTGCCCACGCATCCGTCAGATCAGCATCGCCGAGATGCTGGCCGAGACCATGCGGCGCATCAGTAAGGAAGAGTCTATTAGTTCGTTGTATATGGATTGAAGCAGGGGCCAGGGAAAACATGGTAACCTCCAGCCTCTAGCCCCTAGTCGAGTTGATCCGCACTGGTCGCGGTGCGGGTTTTTGTGTGTTGTTGTTATTGGAGAAATGGTATGAAAGAAACCTTTGAATTGATCGCAGAAGAACGCCGTGACAAGGGTAAGGGTGCGAGCCGCCGCCTGCGTCACAGTGACAAGATCCCGGCCATCGTTTATGGCGCGGAGCAAGCGCCAAAATCGCTTACGCTGGACCATAATGCCGTGTCGCTGCACCTGGCGCACGAAGCCTTCTATTCGCATATTCTGACCTTGAAGGTGAACGGCCGTGAAGAGAAAGTGGTGTTGCGCGATGTACAACGCCATCCCAGCAAGCCGCGCATCCTGCACATGGATTTGCAACGCATCAGCGCCACCAAAAAAATGCGTATGCGTATCCCCTTGCACTTTACCGGTTCCGATATCGCGCCGGGCGTTAAACAGAGCGGTGGCATCATCTCGCACCTGTTGAACGACGTCGAGGTGTTGTGTCTCGCCGCGGATCTGCCCGAGTACCTTGAAGTAGACATGAGTCAGGTCAAATTGAACGAGACCGTGCATTTGTCCGACCTCAAACTACCCAAGGGTGTGGAGCTAACCGCATTGACGCATGCCCATGATCAGCCGGTGGCGAGCATCCATCTGCCGCGTGCGGTGGTTGAAGAGGTCAAGCCTGTTGAAGAAGCCGCGCCTGCGGAAGGCGCAGCGGCGGCGCCTGCGGAAGGCAAGGCCGAGGCCAAGCCCGAAGCCAAGGCAGAAACCAAGGGCGGCAAGGGCGAGAAGGGTTAAGCTGCCGCGACGTCCTGAATGTCCATTGACCTCATCGTGGGCCTGGGGAATCCAGGCCCCGACTATGAGCTCACGCGCCACAATGCCGGCTTCTGGTTTGTGGACGAACTCGCACGCCGGGCCAAACTGAACTTCAAGTTCGAGACCCAGTTTCAGGGCGCGGTCGCCAAGTATCCGGTAGCGGGCGGACACGACTGCTGGCTGCTCAAGCCGCACACCTTTATGAACAAGAGCGGTCAACCTATCGCCGGCCTCGCCGGGTTTTATAAAATCCCCTCCGAAAATATCCTGGTGGTGCACGACGACCTCGATCTGCCGCCCGGCACAGTGCGCCTCAAACAAGGCGGTGGGCACGGCGGACACAACGGCCTGCGCGACATCATCACGCATATCGGCGACGGCTTCTTGCGCCTGCGCATCGGCATCGGCCACCCCGGCAAGGGCAACGACGTGGTCGGCTACGTGCTCAAGCGCGCACCTGCCGCGGAACAGCCGTTGCTGGATGCGGCGCTGGAAGAAGCACTGGCGGCCCTGCCGCTGATTCTGAGCGGTGCAATCGAAAAGGTGATGCAGCGATTACACAGTAAAGTATAAGCTAATGAATATTGTACACTTTTAATAAGTTATAATTTGTGTTACAATTCGTATTCCATTTTGCAATACGAATTTCTGGTGAACCATGAGCACTATTTCCGTAAGGCTGCCGGATCATTTACTTAAGGAAACCGACCGGCGCGCAGAGCAATTGCACGTTTCCCGAACCGATTACATCCGCAAGGCGCTGGAGACTATGAACACCGAGGTGCAGCGCAGAGAGCGCAATGCGCGATTAAAGGAAGTGTCCAGGCGCGTGCGCGAGGAAAGCCTGCGCGTCAACGCCGAGTTTGCCCGCATCGAAGCCGCCCCGGATGCCTGAATACGGCCAAATCTGGCTGGCCGACTTAAGCCCCGCGCAGGGTACAGAACCGGGTAAGCTGCGCCCCGTGCTGATCGTACAAACCGCCGCGTTATTGGAGGCGGGTCATCCCTCCACTCTAATCATTCCGCTCACGACTCGCCTGATAGACGACGCCGAGCCGTTACGGGTACGCGTAGCAGCAGGCGAGCGGCTGCACGAAACCTCCGATTTACTCATTGACCAACTGCGCGCGATTGACAATCGGCGCTTCGCGGAAAGTCCGTTAATGTCATGTTCGGCTGAGTTGCTTGGCAAGGTGCGTGACGCATTGCGGATAGTATTGGATATCGGCTAATCATGGGATTCAAATGCGGCATCGTCGGTCTGCCCAACGTGGGCAAGTCGACTCTCTTTAACGCGCTCACCAAGGCGGGCATTGCGGCGGAAAATTATCCGTTCTGCACCATCGAGCCGAACGTGGGCATCGTACCCATGCCCGACCCGCGGCTTGATCAGCTTGCCGTCATCGCCAAGCCGCAAAAAATTATTCCGACCACCATGGAGTTCGTGGACATCGCCGGGCTGGTCGCCGGCGCGGCGCAGGGCGAAGGCTTGGGTAATAAATTTCTCGCCCACATCCGCGAGACCGACGCCATCGCTCACGTGGTGCGCTGTTTTGAAGACCCCAACGTGGTACATGTCGCGGGAAAAATTTCGCCGCTCTCCGATATCGAAGTCATCAACACCGAGCTGGCGCTGGCCGATCTTGAGAGTATAGACAAAGCCTTGCAGCGCGCCACCAAAGCCAGCAAGACCGGCGACAAGGCGCTGCTCGCGCAGAAGGCCTTATTGGAACGTGTCCACGCGCACCTCAACGTAGGTAAACCGGTGCGCTCCAAGGCGCTTACTGCGGAGCAACGTGCGGCGCTGCGCGAGTGGCATCTTTTGACCATCAAACCCACCCTCTACATCGCCAATGTCGCCGAAGACGGCTTCAGCGACAATCCCTACCTCGATCAGGTGCGTAAACAGGCCGCCGCCGAGGGTGCGGGCGTGGTGCCGGTGTGCGCGGCGATAGAAGCCGAAATTGCCGAGCTGCCCGATGCGGACAAGGCCGAGTTTCTGAGAGAGCTGCACTTGGAGGAGCCCGGTTTAAACCGCGTGATCCGCGCCGGTTACGCACTGCTCGGGCTACAAACCTATTTTACGGCAGGCCCCAAAGAGGTGCGCGCCTGGACGGTTCCGGTCGGCGCCACCGCGCCGCAGGCCGCCGGTGTGATCCACACCGATTTCGAACACGGTTTCATCCGCGCCGAGGTGATCGCCTTCGAGGATTACATCAAGTACCGCGGCGAGCCAGGCGCAAAAGAGGCGGGCAAGTGGCGCTTAGAGGGTAAAGATTACCTCGTGAAAGACGGCGACGTGATGCACTTCAGGTTTAATGTTTGAAAAACAGGGAAAGGGGAAAGATACAAGGGGAAAGGGGAAAGACAAATGCGAGGAAAGTCTGTAAAATTATATTCCCTTGTATCTTTTCCCTTGTCCCTTTTCCCTGTTTTTATAAGGCTATGTAGCTCAGCTGGTTAGAGCGCGGCACTCATAATGCTGAGGTCGGTGGTTCGAGTCCACCCATAGCCACCAGTCTCTTTAATTTCCGTTTTTCTTCCAACCCTGCGCAAAGGGGTTCAGTTCAGCCAGGCGAGAAACGCGGGGATAAAATCTAGTGCACCCAGCCTAATGACCGTCAGGCAGCTTACGCAGCTTGACCTGCAGCACCCTTATGTAAGTATGGCTGTAAGCTTCCGGGTAGGGTAATATTTCCGTGTGCCAGAGCTAAGTCGCTTGTTTGGGATTATCATCCGCATGTACTTGGAGATGGGCGGACCGCATCATGTGCCGCATTTCCACGCCTATTACCGACAGGAAGTCGGCATTTACCTATTGAGTTGATGGCGGGTTCTTAGCCCAAACGTCAACAACGGCTGGTTGTGGCGTGGGCTGAACTGCATCAGGCGGAATTATTCAGTGACTGGGAATTGTTACAGAAAGGCCACAAACCATTACCTATCAGTCCGCTGTCGTGAGGAATAAGCCATGAGTCATCCTATTTACCAAGTTCAGTCCTTTGAAAAATTGGGCGCCTATACCTTGCGGGTTCATTTCAACGATGGCGCAGAACAGGTTATCAATTTGAGCCTATGCTGGCCGGGGAGTTGTACGGTCCTTTGAAGAACGCGTCTCTGTTTAACCAGGTCACCATAGATCCCGAGGTGCATAGCTTGGTCTGGCCCAATGGCGCGGATTTCGATCCCGCCGTGTTGCATGATTGGCATCCAGCCTAGCGCGACATTAGCACCTCCTTGTGCGTTACAAGTAATTGAAAAATGGCGGTGCATTCATGCACCGCAGAAACCTCTGATTAAATCAGAGGTTCCCTAAGGAAGCTCTGAATAAGTCCATCCTGGACTTCTCAGAGCACGGCCGCTCCTGCGCATCCCTGCGCTCGCGGCATTAGGGCATCCTGCCCGGCAAAAAGCAAAAATGCGATTTTTGCTTTTCTTCATTTTTCAAACACTTTGGTGTTTGAAAAATGGCGGTGGAACCCTTCGCTGCGCTCTTCCCTGCACCGCGGGAACCTCTGACTTAATCAGAGGTTCCCTAATGGTGATGATGCCCGTCGCCGGAATGGACGTGGCCGTGTTCGAGCTCTTCTCCGGTCGCTTCGCGGATGTCCGTGACCTCCACATCAAAATGCAGGGTCTTGCCGGCCAGTGGGTGATTGGCGTCCAGAATCACGCCGCTGTCTGTGAGTCTGACCACGACCAGGGAGATCGGTCCGTGCTCGCCCTCGGTTTGTACCCGCATCCCGGGAGTAAGGTTCATGTCGTTGGGGAAATGCTTGCGCGGGGCCTCGAAGATGGCGTTGGAATTCATCTCGCCGTAGGCCTCGGTGGGTGCTACCGTGATCTTGGATTTGAAGCCTACCGCCGCTCCCTCCATGGCCTTTTCCAGGCCCGGAATGATGTTGCCATGACCGTGTAAATACACCAGCGGTCCCGCCCCTTTGCTGCTGTCGAGCACCGTGCCGCTGTCATCGGTGAGGGTGTAGTGCATACTGACGGCCATGCCGCTGGCGATTTTCATAACGCTGTCCTTGAATTGAGGGGGCGGGGGAACGCCCCCAGGCGCGCCCATGATAGCATGATCACCGCGGGCAATCGGCGATTTAATGCGTTCTAAGCGGTTTATGTGGCCGGCGAAGGCGTTCGACTTTGGGGGTAGAACACCCTAAAATTGACGGCTTACAACTCTGGCCTAAACGATTCTGAAAGGGGAGCTATGGAGAACTTGAAATCCGGTAGCGATGTATTGTTTATTTTGATCGGTGCGGTGATGGTGCTCGCCATGCACGCGGGGTTTGCGTTTTTAGAAGTCGGCACGGTGCGTAAAAAGAATCAGGTCAATGCACTGGTTAAAATCTTGACCGACTTCGCCGCCTCGACCATCGCTTATTTCTTCATCGGTTACGGGGTCGCGTATGGGGTCTATTTTTTTCAGGGCGCGGAGCAGTTGGCGGCTAAAAATGGCTACGAACTGGTCAAGTTTTTCTTTTTGCTGACCTTCGCCGCGGCGGTACCCGCCATCGTCTCGGGCGGCATCGCTGAACGGGCCAGGTTCAACCCGCAGCTTGCCGCCTCGTTTTTATTGGTGGGGCTGGTTTATCCGTTTTATGAGGGGATCGCTTGGAATAATCATTATGGTGTGCAGGACTGGCTGTTGGCGCAGTTCGGCGCCAAGTTTCACGATTTCGCGGGCTCGGTGGTGGTGCACGCGATGGGCGGCTGGATAGCGCTCGTGGCGGTGTTGCTATTGGGCGCGCGGCGCGGGCGTTACTCCAGCGATGGCGGGATAATGGCGCACCCGCCGTCCAATATTCCGTTTCTGGCAGCGGGCGCTTGGGTGCTGTCGGTGGGCTGGTTCGGTTTTAATGTGATGTCGGCGCAAACCCTGGAGGCGGTCAGCGGCCTGGTCGCGCTCAACTCGCTGATGGCAATGGTGGGTGGCATCCTGGCGGCGCTGATCATGGGCCGCAACGATCCCGGCTTCGTGCACAACGGGCCGCTCGCGGGGTTAGTGGCGATCTGCGCCGGTTCCGACGTGATGCACCCCGTGGGCGCTTTGCTGACCGGCGTGGTGGCGAGCGCATTATTCGTGTGGACGTTTACGCTTACACAAAACAAGTGGAAGATTGATGACGTGCTCGGTGTGTGGCCACTGCATGGCCTGTGCGGAGTATGGGGCGGCATCGCCTGTGGTATCTTCGGCGCTCAGACGCTCGGCGGTTTGGGAGGGGTGAATCTTACTTCGCAAATTTTGGGGACGGGACTGGGCGTGGTGATTGCCTTGGCCGGTGGCTTTGTGGTCTATGGCGCGATCAAAGTGATAGTCGGCATCCGTCTCAGTCCAGAAGAAGAATACGCCGGTGCGGATTTGAGCATTCATAAGATCGGCTCGACGCCGAAGTTCGAGGATTAGACTGTAGACCGAATGAATTCGGCCCTGGCTTCTTGGTAATCATGCCGCGTACACTCTACATCAAAACCTTCGGTTGTCAGATGAACGAGTACGACTCCGTCAAGATGGCGGACGTGCTGGCGCGTTCGCATGGGCTGAAGCTGGCCGCCACGCCCGAACAGGCGGACGTGCTGCTGCTGAATAGTTGTTCGATACGCGAAAAGGCCTCCGAGAAGTTGTTTTCGGACCTCGGCCGCTGGTATGAATTGAAGCAGCAACGGCCGCAGAGGGTGATCGGCGTGGGCGGTTGCGTGGCGAGCCAGGAAGGCGAGAATATTCTTAGACGCGCGCCGTATGTAGACATGGTATTCGGGCCGCAGACCCTGCACCGTTTGCCGGAGATGCTCACTGCTGCGTTACGAAGGCGCAAACCGGTGGTGGATGTGTCCTTTCCCGAAATCGAAAAATTCGATCACCTGCCCACGCCGCGCGCCGCAGGCCCGGCTGCGTTTGTCTCCATCATGGAAGGGTGCAGCAAGTATTGCACATTCTGCGTGGTGCCCTATACGCGCGGCGAGGAGATGAGTCGGCCGCTGACGGACGTGCTGAAGGAGATACGCCAACTTGCCGCGCAAGGCGTGCGCGAGGTGACCTTGCTGGGTCAGAATGTGAATGCCTATCGCGGTGCGATGGAGGACGGCGATGTCGCCGACCTGGCACTGCTCATCCGCTATGTTGCCGCCGTCAAGGGGATAGCACGCATACGCTACAGCACCTCGCATCCGGTGGAATTTTCCGACAGTTTGATTGAGACCTACGCCGAGGTGCCGGAGCTGGTTAATCATCTGCATCTGCCGGTGCAGAGCGGTTCGGACCGTATTTTGCGTTTGATGAAGCGCGGCCACACGGCGCAACAGTATAAAGACAAGATTCGCCGTTTGCGTGAGCGGCGGCCCACCATCAGCCTCACTTCCGATTTCATTGTGGGATTCCCGGGCGAAACCGACGCCGATTTTCAGGCCACGATGAATTTGATTGAAGAAGTGGGTTTCGATCAGTCGTTCAGTTTTATTTACAGCCCGCGCCCCGGCACGCCTGCGGCGAGTCTGCCCGACGATGTGCCGCCTGAGATCAAACAGGAGCGCTTGAATATCTTGCAGGCGCGCATCGCCCGGATGGCGAATCAACTCAGCCGCCGCATGGTCGGCACCCGCCAGCGCATCTTGGTGGAGCGGCCCTCGCGCAAAGATCCGACGCAAATGGCCGGCCGCACCGAAAACAACCGCGTGGTCAATTTTCCCGCCTCAGCCGGGTTGATCGGCCAATTTGTCGAGGTGCTAATCACGGAGGCGATGCCCAATTCGCTGCGCGGCAGACTGGTGGAAATGAAAACACTATAGAATGGTGAAAATGTGGCTTACCGGGCGACTGGCTAGACTTCCTTGAATCTTTTTACCGCTCTCGTATACTAGTATTGTGAAAAGCCAGCTTAAGCGCGGCGTACGTTCTGTCCGCGCTACCGACGAATCACCTGAATCCTGCGATATTACCCTCGAACCCGCCGATAATCAGCGGCTGGCGATTCTGTGCGGCCAGTTTGATGAACACTTGAGGCAGCTTGAAGGCCGTCTGGGTGTCGAGATCGCTAACCGTGGCAATGTGTTCCGCGTCATCGGCGGAAAGGGCTCGGTGCAAGCGGCGAGCGAGGTGCTGAAAGATCTTTACGCTCAGGCGGCCGGCGGATCGCTCGCCCCGGCGCAGGTGCATCTCTCGCTCAATAAGGCGCATGTCGAGGATCTGGCGCGCCCGGAAGCGGGGGCAGCGCGCGCGGCTACAGCGGCGATCTCCATCCGCACCCCGCGCGGCACGATCAAGGGCCATAGCCCCAGCCAACTGCGCTATCTCAAAAATATTCAGACCCATGATATTAGTTTCGCCGTCGGTCCAGCCGGGACGGGGAAAACCTATCTTGCCGTGGCCTGTGCGGTGGAGGCGTTGGAGAGCGAGCGGGTGCGCCGCGTGCTGCTGGTGCGCCCGGCGGTCGAGGCGGGCGAGCGGCTGGGATTTTTGCCCGGCGATCTCGCGCAGAAAATAGATCCGTATTTGCGCCCCTTGTACGACGCGCTCTATGAGATGCTCGGTTTCGAGCGCGTGGCGAAACTGATTGAGCGCAATGTGATTGAGGTCGCACCGCTTGCCTATATGCGCGGGCGCACACTGAACGAAGCCTTCATCATTCTCGACGAGGCGCAGAATACCACCGTCGAACAGATGAAGATGTTTTTGACGCGCATCGGTTTCGGTTCCACGGTGGTCATCACCGGCGATGTGACCCAGATTGATCTGCCGCGCGAGCGCAAATCCGGTCTGCGTCACGCGGTGGAGGTGTTGAAGGGTGTGGAGGGCATCAGCTTTAGCTTTTTTCGCGCCGAGGATGTGGTGCGTCACCCGCTGGTGCAGCGCATTGTCACGGCGTATGAGAGTTTTGAGCAGACGCCCGTCGGGGACTCGACGAAGTGAATAATAAGGGGTCAGGACTATAGCGCCATGAAGAGTAACCCCTCCTCACTTAAAGTATCGGTGCAATACGCCGTGGCGCAGCACGATGCGCCTGCGGCGGCGGCAATCAAGCGCTGGGTTGCAGCGGCGCTACCGGAGCGGAGTGGGACGGTCACGGTGAGGATAGTGGATGAACAGGAAGGCGCCACGCTGAATCGTTCTTATCGTCACCAGCACGGGGCAACCAACGTGCTCTCCTTTCCGTTCGATCCGCCTGTGGGGGTTGCTGCTTCGGTGCAGGATTATCTGGGCGATATCGTGATTTGCGCCCCGGTGGTGACACGCGAGGCGCGCGAGCAGCACAAGGCAAGCGAGGCGCACTGGGCGCATATGGTGGTGCACGGCTGCCTGCATCTTGCGGGTTATGACCACCGGCGCGAGGCAGAGGCCCGCAGCATGGAAACACTCGAAACACGAATAATGAATAAATTGAGTTATCCCGATCCCTATCTTGAGCATAAATCAACAAGTCCATGACCGACCGACCTAGTGAGCCCGCACAACGTTCCTGGCTGGAGCGTCTGGGGCTGGCGTTTTCAGGTGAGCCGCAAGATCGCGAGCAACTCACCGAGCTGCTGCGTGATGCGCAAAAACGCAATCTCCTCGACATAGACGCGCTGGCGATGATCGAGGGCGTGCTGCAAGTCTCCGAGATGCAAGTGCGCGACATCATGGTGCCACGCTCACAAATGGTGGTGGTCGAGCGCGATGTGCCGCCCGAGGAATTTTTGCCGGTTATCATCGAGTCGGCGCACTCGCGCTTCCCTGTGATCGGCGAGAGCCGTGACGAGGTGATCGGCATCCTGCTGGCCAAGGATTTATTGACCTATTTCAGCGCCGGGCGCAAGGGCGTGTTTCAGGTGCGTGATGTGTTGCGCCCCGCCGTGTTCATCCCCGAGAGTAAACGTCTTAATGTTTTGCTTAAGGAATTCCGGGCCAGCCGTAACCATATGGCCATCGTCGTGGATGAATACGGCGGCGTGTCGGGTCTGGTGACCATTGAAGATGTGCTCGAGCAGATCGTTGGCGAGATTGAGGACGAACATGATGTCGAGGAAGAAAGTTATATCATCAAGCATAGCGACATCAGCTATACGGTAAAGGCCATCACGCCGATCGAGGAATTCAATAAACAGTTCGGCACCGATTTCAGCGACGCGGGGTTCGACACCATCGGCGGATTAGTGGTGCACGATTTCGGACGCTTGCCCAAGCGCGGCGAGAGCATGGAGCTTGGGCGGCTGCGACTCAAGGTGCTGCGCGCCGATAATCGTCGCCTGCATCTGTTGCGGGTGAGCTTGCCGGCCGCCAAACAAAATATCAACGAAAGCGAAACGTAACGTTGTGACCATGCGCCTGCCCGGCAGCCTGACGACGGGTTGGAGAGGCGACCTGCTGGCTCTATGCGGCGGAGCTTTATTGCCACTCGCCTTTGCGCCGTTTCAGTTCTCCCCGCTGGCCGTTCTGGCGCCGCTATTGTTGTTTCTCGCCTGGCTGGATATTTCACCGCGGCGTGGCTTTTGGCGCGGCTGGCTGTTCGGGGCGGGGATGTTCGGCGTGGGTGTGTCATGGGTGTATGTGGCCATCCATGTCTTTGGCGAGGCCGGTGTACTGCTGGCGGGACTTCTCACCGGCCTGTTCGTCGCCGTGCTGAGTTTGTTTCCCGCGCTGTTGGGTTATACAGTGGCACGCGGCTACGCGCAGCGAACACTTGCGGTAAAACTGGTGCTGATCTTTCCCGCCGCCTGGGTATTGTTCGAATGGCTGCGCGGCTGGGTGCTGAGCGGCTTCCCGTGGCTGAATCTGGGCTATAGCCAGATCGGCGCTCCGCTGGCGGGGCTCGCGCCCATCCTCGGCGTGTACGGCGTATCCTGGGCCGTGGCGCAGAGTGCGGGCCTGCTGCTTTACGCGATTAGCACGGCGAATGCTCGCCGTTGGCGAGCGCCGGCGCTGCTGGTTTTGCTGTGGAGCGGTTGTGCGTTGCTTACACCCATCGCGTGGACCCAGCCGCACGGTGAACCGCTGCGCGTGAGTCTCATCCAGGGCAATATCCCGCAACAGATAAAATGGCAACCGGAGCAGCGCCGCCGCACGCTCGATCTTTATGCGCAGCTTACCGCACAGCGCTGGGGCGATGACCTGATCGTCTGGCCGGAGGCGGCCATCACGATGTTTTATCATGAGGTCGCCGATAATTATCTTGCGCAATTGGCCGCCTCCGCACGCCGCCACAACAGCGATCTGATCTTCGGAATTTCGGTGCAAGATCCGGACAGCGGCCGTTACTACAACAGCATGATGAGTCTGGGCCGCAGCGAAGGTTTTTATTTCAAACGGCACCTGGTGCCATTTGGCGATTATGTCCCGTTCGCGGACTGGCTGCGCGGGCTCATTAAATTTTTCGATTTACCCATGTCGGGCTATAGCCCGGGTCCGCTCAACCAGCCCTTGTTGCAGGCCGCCAGTCATAAAATCGCCGCCACTATCTGCTATGAAGATGCGTTTGGCGAGGAAGTGATTCGCCAACTGCCGGAGGCGAGTATGCTGGTGAACCTTACCAACAACGCTTGGTACGGCGACTCCTTCGCCCCGCCGCAGCACTTGCAAATGTCCCGCATGCGCGCGCTGGAAACCGGCCGCCCGCTGCTGCGCGCCACCACCAACGGCATCTCGGCGATCATAGATTACCAAGGCAAAGTCAGCGCCGCCTCGCCGCAGTTCAAGACCTATGTGTTGAGCGGCACGGTGCAGCCGATGCAGGGTGTAACACCCTATATATGGTGGGGCAACTTACCTGTCTTGTTGGGTCTGGTTTTGGTGTTGACCACGGCGGGAATGCGTTCTAAGGAAACGCTGATTTAATCAGCGTTTCCGTGTGGCACAGGGAAGAGCGCAGCGAAGGGTTCCGTGCCCGCAAGGCAGCGCTGCGCGCACCGCTGGTATATAATTCAGGTTTTGGATTTCATCGGGTTTCGGATGCAAGAACGCTATACCCCCGCGGAGATTGAACAAGCGGTCCAACAATACTGGGAGCGAAACCAGGTATTTAAGGCCGAGGATAACGATCCGCGCGAAAAATACTATTGCCTCTCGATGTTTCCCTATCCCAGCGGGCGGTTGCACATGGGGCATGTGCGCAATTACACCATCGGCGACGTGATTGCGCGCTATCAACGCATGCAGGGCAAGAATGTCATGCAGCCGATGGGCTGGGATGCGTTTGGCCTGCCCGCCGAGAACGCGGCGATGCAGAACAAGATTCCGCCCGCCAGGTGGACCTACGACAACATCGCCTACATGCGCAAGCAGTTGCAGAGTCTCGGTTTCGGTTACGACTGGGCGCGTGAGCTGGCCACCTGCGATCCAAACTATTACCGCTGGGAACAATGGCTGTTCACACGCCTGTTCAAGAAAGGGTTGATCTACAAGAACAGCGGCGTGGTGAACTGGGATCCGGTGGATCAGACCGTGCTCGCCAACGAACAAGTTATAGACGGACGCGGCTGGCGCAGCGGCGCGCCGGTCGAGAAGCGCGAGATCCCGATGTACTACTTCCGCATCACCGCTTATGCCGAGGAATTACTCGCCGGACTGGACCAACTCCCCGGCTGGCCGGAGCAGGTGAAGGCCATGCAGCGCAACTGGATCGGCAAGAGTCGCGGTATGGAGGTGCACTTTCCGTACATCCTCTCACCCCCGCTCTCTCCCACAACAGGAGAGGGGGTTTCTAAAGGTGCGTTGAAGGTGTTCACCACGAGGCCCGACACGTTGATGGGAGTAACCTATGTTGCAGTTGCCGCCGAGCACCCGCTCGCGGCGCAGGCGGCGGCAAACAATCCGAGGCTGCGTGCGTTTATCGAAGAATGCAAAAAAGCCGGCGTGACCGAGGCTGAGATTGCCACGCAGGAAAAGAAAGGGATGCCTACCGGCGAGTTCGTGACGCATCCTTTCACTGCTGAAAAACTTCCGCTGTGGGTGGCGAATTATGTGCTGATGGGTTACGGCGAGGGCGCCGTGATGGCGGTGCCGGCGCATGACGAGCGCGACTTTGAATTTGCTACCAAGCATAGCTTGCCCATCAAGCAGGTGATTAAACCCTGTGAAACGTCGGCAGTGAGAGGTGACTTGCCATTTACCGAATACGGCGTGCTATTTAATTCCGGCGAATTTAACGGCCTTGACTTTGAAATGGCGTTCGAACGCATGGCGCAGGTATTAGAGGCCAAAAATCTCGGCGGGCCGAAGATTCAGTTTCGCCTGCGCGACTGGGGCATCTCGCGCCAGCGCTACTGGGGTTGCCCGATTCCGATTATTCATTGTGCGGCGTGCGGCGATGTAGCGGTGCCGGATCAAGATCTGCCGGTGAAATTGCCGGAAGATATTGTGCCGGACGGCAGCGGCAACCCGCTGGCCAAACAGCCCGCATTTTATGAAACCGCTTGTCCGCAGTGCGGCAAACCGGCGCGCCGTGAGACCGACACGATGGATACCTTTGTCGAGTCGTCCTGGTATTACGCGCGGTTCTGCTCACCCGATGCGGTTACCGGGATGGTGGATGAGCAGGCGCGTCACTGGTTGCCGGTGAATCAGTACATCGGCGGCATCGAGCACGCGATCTTGCACCTGCTGTACGCGCGATTTTTTCACAAGCTGATGCGGGATGAAGGACTGGTCAGCGGCGCTGAACCGTTCATTCATTTGCTCACCCAGGGCATGGTGCTGGCCGAGACGTTTTATCGCGTGCACGAGAACGGCAAGAAGGACTATTTTTTTCCGCACGATGTGATGATGCAGCGCGACGCGAAAGGCCGCATCGTCGCCGCGACGCTCAACAGCGACGGCCGGCCGGTGATGGTGGGCGGCATTGAAACTATGTCGAAGTCTAAGAACAACGGCGTGGATCCGCAGGAATTGATTAGCCAATACGGTGCCGACACCGCGCGTCTGTTCATGATGTTCGCCGCGCCGCCGGAACAATCTCTGGAGTGGTCGGATGCCGGAGTGGAGGGAGCTTATCGCTTTTTGAAACGCTTGTGGGCGTTTGCCTATGCGCAGCATGCCCGATTTGCGAAGCACGTTGGCGTGAATGGATCGGCGGCAGACTCCGATACGCTTGCGTTGCGGAGAGACATCCACCTGATTCTCAAGCAGGCCAATTATGACTTGCGCAAACATCAATTCAATACGGTGGTGTCGGGCGCAATGAAATTACTGAATACCTTGGACAGGATACCCGCCGGGACCGGAGACGACGTGCTGCGCGAAGGGATGAGTATGCTGCTGAGGTTGCTCGCGCCGATCACTCCACATATCAGCCATGCCCTGTGGCATGAATTGGGCTTTGCCGGCGACATCACTCAGGCGGCATGGCCGGAGGTGGACGAGTCTGCCTTGGTGCAAGACGAAATCGTCCTGGTGGTGCAGGTCAATGGCAAATTACGGGGACACATCACGGCGGCGAGCAGCGCCAATCAAGCCGACCTACAAGCAGCGGCGCTGGCAGACGGCAACGTCAAACGCTACACCGAAGGCAAACAGATCAGAAAAGTTGTGATTGTGCCCGGCAAGTTGGTTAATATTGTGGTGAGCTAAAATTCCCTGCGGTAAGAGCGCAGGGAATTTCCCCGTTTGATTTCGCTACCCGCGGAGTGAATCCGCGCGTGCGACCAAAGGAGAAAATCGCGTTTCTCCCCTTTGGAAACCCCATCGCGTATGGAGCCTGCGGCAAAACCGCAGGGAATAAATTTAATATATGAAAATCTGGGTACGCATAGCAGTATTCGCATTGGCCGCCACGCTGGCGGGCTGCGGCTTTCATTTGCGTGGCCAAGAGGACAAGGGTATTGCTCCACGCGTGCTGCCCATGACCTATGTGCAAGGCGGCAACCCGCAGACCGGTTTAACGGACGAGCTGCGCCGCAGCGGGAGTCACATCATCCAGGACCGGCAACAGGCCAAGCTGTTATTGACCATACTCACGGACGGCTTTGAGCGCCGCCTGCTGTCGGTGGGCGCCACCGGCAAGGCGCGTGAGTTTGAGCTGTACTACACCGTCAACTTCGAGGTGCGCGATCAAGCCGGGAAAGAGTTGCTCCCGAAGACGGATATCAGCCTGGTGCGCGATTACCGTTTCGATGAAACGCAGTTGCTGGGCAAGGATGCGGAAGAGGCTGTGCTGCATCAGGATATGGTGCGCGATGCAGTCCAGCAAATCCTGCGGCGTTTGCAGATGCTGGACGCACCTTGAACCGATGCGCTTAAAACCCGAACAACTCGGAGGGCACTTGCAGCGCGCCCTTACGCCGGTTTATCTGGTGTGCGGCGATGAACCCTTCCAGATGGATGAGTCGTGCGCGGCCATCCGCGCGGCGGCGCACGCCCGGGGTTATACGGAACGCGAGGTGCTGACGGCGAACAAGGACTTTGACTGGAACACGCTGTGGCAAGTCGCCCACAGCCCATCGTTGTTTGCCACACGGCGGCTGATCGAACTGCGCCTGGCTACCGGCAAACCCGGCGCTGCGGGCGGCGCGGCGCTGCTGGAGTATACGAGCGGACCGGGCGCCGACACGCTGCTATTGGTGATCGCCCCTAAACTCGATGCGCAGACGCAAAAGAGTAAGTGGTTCGGCGCCCTGGAGCAGGCGGGCGTGGTGATACAAATCTGGCCGGTGGAGGCGAAGGCGCTGCCCGGCTGGATCGGCCGGCGTCTCGCCACGCGGGGTATACAGGCGAGTTCCGAGGTGTATGGCCTGCTGGCGGAGCGCGCGGAAGGCAACCTGCTTGCCGCCGCGCAGGATATCGAGAAGCTGTACCTGCTCTATGGTGCAAGCAAGCTGGATATGGAGCAGGCGGCTGCCGCGGTGGCCGATAGCGCACGCTTCGATATTTATGACCTGGTGGACGCCGCGGCGAGCGGCGATATTGCGCGCGCCGCGCGTATTCTGAACGGTCTGCGCGATGAGGGGGTGGAGCCGGTGCTGGTGTTGTGGGCCGTGGCGCGTGAATTGCGCAGTCTTGCGGGTATGGCCTATGAGAGCGAGCACGGCGCGCGCCTTGAGCAGATCTACACCAAATATAAAATCTGGGAAAAGCGCAAACCCATTGTGCAGCGGGCTTTGCAGCGTCACAACACGCGCGTTTGGCACGGGCTGTTGCAGCGCGCCGCGCGTACCGACCGCATCGTCAAGGGCCTTGCCTCGGGCGATGCCTGGGACGAGTTGTCGGCGTTGAGCTTGGCGATGGCTGGTGCGCCGCACATTTTGCGGGTAGAGTCTCACTGATGGACATCAAAAAATACATGCAGGACGTTGGCCAGCGCGCACGGCGCGCGGCGCGCACCTTGAGCAAGGCCGACACGGCTGCCAAAAACGCCGCTCTGCTCGCGGCGGCCGAGGCCGTTGAGAGGGGTAGCGCCGCGCTGCTTGCGGCCAACAAAAAGGACATGGACGCCGCCCGCCAGGCCGGTCTCGACAGCGCCATGCTGGATCGTCTGGAGTTGAACGAGGCGCGCGTCAAGAATATGGCCGAAGGATTGCGCCAGATCGCGGCCTTGCCCGATCCGGTCGGTGAGATCACCGATCTCAAATACCGCCCGGCCGGTTTTCAGGTCGGCAAGATGCGGGTGCCGCTCGGCGTGATCGGCATTATTTACGAGTCGCGTCCTAATGTCACGGCCGATGCCGCGGGGCTATGCCTCAAAGCGGGTAATGCCGCCATCCTGCGCGGCGGCTCCGAGGCGCTGCATTCCAATCAAGCCATCGCCGCTTGCCTACACGCGGGGCTCAAGCGCGCCGGTTTGCCGGAAGACGCGCTACAAGTCATCGAGACCAGAGACCGTGCCGCAGTCGGTGAGTTGATCCGCATGAAGCAGTACGTGGACGTGATCGTGCCGCGCGGCGGCAAGGGCCTGATCGAGCGCATCAGCAAGGAGGCCTCGGTGCCGGTGCTGAAACACCTGGACGGTGTCTGCCATGTGTACATAGACGACAAGGCCGATGTCGAGAAGGCCGTCAGGGTCGCCTACAACGCCAAGACCCAGCGTTACGGCACTTGTAACACCATGGAAACCTTGTTAATCGCCAAGCACATCGCCCCGCGCGTGTTGCCACAACTCGCCAGGATGTATCAAGAGGCCGGCGTGGAACTGCGCGGCGACGAGGCGACGCGGGTGTTGGCGCCCAACGCCAAGGCCGCGACCGAAGAAGACTGGAGTACCGAATATCTCGCGCCGATACTCGCGGTGCGTGTGGTGAACAATATTGACGAAGCCATTGCACATATCGAGCAGCACGGATCGCAACACACCGATGCCATCGTCACCGAGGATTTTTCTCACGCGCAACGCTTTCTGCGCGAGGTGGATTCCAGCTCGGTGATGGTGAACGCCTCCACCCGGCTCGCCGACGGTTTCGAATACGGGCTGGGCGCGGAGATCGGTATCAGTACCGATAAACTGCACGCGCGCGGCCCGGTTGGGCTGGAGGGACTGACCACGCAAAAATTCATCGTACTCGGCGAGGGGCATGTTAGAGCTTAGGGAAAAGGGGAAAGGGAAAAGAGAAAAGGGAATCTTTGCTCCCGCCTTTTGCCTTTTGCCTTTCCCTTTGCCATTGTTTTTATGATTGGCATCTTAGGCGGAAGTTTTGACCCCATCCATTTCGGTCACCTGCGCCTCGCCGTGGAAGTGCAACAGGCCCTACGCCTCAGTGAGTTGCGCTTAATCCCCGGCGGTCAACCGCCGCACCGCAGTCCCCCAGTTGCAAGCGCCGGACAACGCTTGAGCATGGTCAAGGCCGCTATCAAGGGCGTGCCCGGTCTGCGCGTGGATGACCGCGAGCTGCGGCGCAGCGGCCCTTCCTATACGGTGGACACGCTGCTGTCGCTGCGCGCCGAACTCGGCACCATGCCGCTGTGTCTGATTGTAGGCATGGATGCGTTTTTAAAACTCAACACCTGGCATCGCTGGCAAGAGCTGCCGGGGCTTGCCCACATCGTGGCCGCGCACCGCCCCGGTTGGACAGGCGAAGCGGCGGGTGAGATCAGACAGTTGCTCACGGAACGGCGGGTGGATGATTCTAAGCGACTCACAACATCCGGCGCCGGTTGTATTTTTCTCTGCCCCATCACCCAACTGGACATCTCCTCATCGCAGATCCGCCGGCTAACTGCGGAGAGCAACAGCGCGAGTTTTCTGTTACCGGAGTCCGTGCTGAAAATCATCAAGGTCGAGAACCTGTATTCAACTGTTCACAAGGAGAACCGATGCGACTCGATCGCTTGAAGAAATTGGTGATAGACTCCCTGGAGGATCTCAAGGCGCAGGATATCAAAGTGCTCGACGTGCGCGGCCTAAGCAATGTCACCGATCTTATGATCGTCGCGAGTGGAACCTCGGATCGTCAGGTCAAGGCGATCGCCTATCACGTCGTCGAAAAGGCAAAGGAAAAAGGTCTGCCGCCGCTTGGCGTGGAGGGCGAGCAGGCGGGTGAGTGGGCGCTGGTGGATCTCGGCGATGCGGTGGTGCATATCATGCTTCCGCAGACGCGCGATTTTTATAATTTGGAAAAACTCTGGGGCGATGCGGCTATAGAGGAAGACGCCGGTTCCGCGAAAGGCGCCAAGCCGAAAAAGAGCGCGAAGTCTGCTGCCGGAAGCGGCGTTACTAAACCCAGTCGCTCCCGGTCTTCTGCCAAAAGAACCGCGGCTGCAAAAACCACAGGCAAGCGGCGGGCGCCTGCCGTCAAGCGGGTTCGCGGTACGGGAATCTGACGCTGCGGATTTATCTCATCGCGGTCGGCGAGCGGATGCCCGATTGGGTGAAATCGGGCTATGACGAGTATGCCAAGCGGCTGCCGCGCGAGTGCCGCCTGCAGCTTGTGGAGATCCCGGCGGGCAAGCGCGGCAAGGGCGCCAATCTGCCGCGGGCGATCCAGGAGGAAGGTGAGCGCATGCTCGCCGCCCTGCCCAAAGAGGCCCATGTGATCGCCCTCGATATGCGCGGCAAACAGTGGGACACTCCGCAGCTCGCCCAGCAGCTTAAAGATTGGCTGCGAGACGGTCACGACCTTGCCTTGCTCATCGGCGGCCCGGATGGTTTGGCCGAAAGCTGTCTCAGGCGCGCGGATCATCTGTGGTCGCTTGCAAAGCTCACCCTGCCTCATCCGCTGGTGCGCATTATAGTCGCCGAGCAGTTGTATCGCGCTTGGAGCTTGCTTACCGGTCACCCCTATCATCGCTAAGTATGACGCCCCAGATCTACCTCGCTTCCGCTTCGCCACGCCGGCAAACGTTGTTGCAGCAGATCGGTGTCCGCTATCATGTAGTAGAGGTTTCCGTGGACGAGAGCTGGGATGGGCGGGAATCGCCGCGGGAGTATGTGCAACGGCTGGCCCTACTCAAGGCGCGCCTGGCGCGGCGCAGTGTCGCGGACCAGGCGTTACCGGTGCTGGCGGCCGATACAGCGGTGGTGCTGGAGGGGCAGATCCTGGGTAAGCCCAAGCATCGCCGGGAGGCGCTCGCCATGCTGGAGCGGCTCTCCGGGCGGAGTCATCAGGTGCTGACGGCGGTGGCGCTGGTCAATGACCAGGAGACGCTGCGCATCAGTCTCAGCGCGGTCACCTTCGCGGCTACTACGCCGGAGCAACGGGCGGCCTATGTCGCCGGCGGTGAGGTGGATGACAAGGCGGGTGCTTATGCTATTCAGGGCCGCGCGGCGGTCTTTATCGAACGGCTGGAAGGCAGTTATTCCGGCGTCATGGGTCTGCCGTTGTTCGAGACGGCGGAGTTATTGCGTAGCGGCGGCATCGAGGTGCTGTAAATGGGTATGGAAATATTGATTAACATCACCCCGCACGAAACCCGCGTGGCCGTGGTCGAGAACGGCGTATTGCAGGACGTGTTTATCGAGCGCGTCCACAAGCGCGGCCTGGTGGGTAACATCTACAAAGGCCGGGTGGCTCGCGTGTTGCCGGGGATGCAGGCGGCGTTCGTGGAGATCGGCCTGGATCGCGCCGCATTTCTGCACGCCTCCGACATCCTGCTGGCCGCGAAGGGTAGCGAGGAGGGTAAAGTCCGCACCCCGTCCGAAGCTATCAGTGAGTTGCTGACCGAAGGTCAGGAGATTCTGGTGCAGGTTGTCAAAGACCCGCTGGGCACCAAAGGCGCGCGGCTCACCATGCAGATCGCCATCCCCTCGCGCTACGTGGTGTTCGTACCTTACACCCAGCACATCGGCGTCTCGCACCGGCTGGAGGACATAGCGGAGCGGCAGCGCCTCAAGGATATCGTGAACGCCATCGTGCCGCAGGAAGGCGGCGGCGGGTACATCCTGCGCACCGCGGCCGAAGGCATCAACGAGGAGGATCTGCGCGCCGACATGGATTTTCTGCATAAATTGTGGCAGTCGGTCGAGGAGCGCGCACGTAGCGAGCCGCCGGGTTCGCTGATACATGAAGATCTGCCGCTGGTGCTGCGCACCTTGCGCGACCTGGTGCGCGCCGAGATCGAAAAGCTGCGCATAGATTCACGCGAGACCTGTCAAAAGGTGATCGGCTTCGCCGAAAAGTTCATGCCCGAGATGGTATCACGCATCGAACACTATCCCGGCGAGCGACCGATCTTCGATCTCTACGGTGTCGAAGATGAAATACAAAAGGCCCTGGAGCGCAGAGTGCCGCTCAAATCAGGCGGCTATCTGATTATAGATCAGACCGAGGCGATGACCACGGTTGACGTGAACACCGGCGCCTTCGTCGGCCATCGCAATCTCGAAGAGACCATCTTCAAAACCAATCTGGAGGCGACGCAGACTATCGCCCGGCAACTACGGCTGCGTAATCTCGGCGGCATCATCATCATAGACCTGATTGACATGGAAGACCCGGAGCACAAGCGTCAGGTGCTGCGCTCGCTGGAAAAATATCTGGAGCGCGATCACGCCCGCACCCATATCAGCGGTGTCTCCGCGCTCGGCCTAGTGGAGATGACGCGCAAGCGCACCCGCGAGAGTCTGGGACACATCCTGTGCGAACCGTGTCCGGTATGCAAAGGACGCGGTTCATTGAAGACCGCCGAGACGGTGTGTTACGAAATCTTCCGCGAGATTCTGCGCGAGGCGCGCCAATATGAAAGTCAGAAGCTTCTGGTGTTGGCCTCGCAAGAGGTGGTGGACTTGATGCTCGATGAAGAATCCGCCAGCGTGGCGGAGCTTGAGGAATTTATCAAGCGGCCGATCAGGTTTCAGGTGGAGTTGTTGTATACCCAAGAGCAGTATGACGTTGTACTGACTTAAAGCCCTGCGGGGTCTTACTTATAGTAAGGGTATCCACAAGAAATCATGCGGCGTTTTCTTAAATATTTGCGAGTCGGCCTCACCAGCGCGGTGATTGTGCTGATCGTGCTGGCCGCCGTGGCGATCGGTGTGGTGCGCCTGGTACTGCCGTTTGCAGGTCATTACCGCGCCGATATCGAGCAACGGGTCAGCGAGACCCTGGGCCGGCCCGTCAAGATCGGCGCGGTGGATGTAGAGTGGCGGGGGCTGAATCCGCGCATGCGGCTCAGCGATGTGCGCCTGGTGAATGACACGGGTGAGCGCACCCTGTACCGCTTAGGCGAAATGGTGGTCGAGGTGGATCTCACCTATTATCTGCGCCACGGGCGCGTCAAGCCAGGCGGATTGCGCGTCTCCAAGGTGATGCTCTCGCTGGTGAGACGCAACGACGGCAGTCTCTTGCTCGAAGGTATGAATGGCGAGGTAACCGGCTCAAGTGATGTGCTTGACTGGTTCGTGCAGCAAGGACATCTGCGCGTGGTGGACAGCGAACTCTACTGGACCGATCAGCAGACCCAAGGCCAGCGTCTGCATTTCACCGGCGTCAACCTCGCTCTCAGCAGTCAAGGCACGCGGCATCAGTTGAGCGGTAGGCTGACGCTGGCTGGGGAAGACGAGATGGCACTCCCGAAAACGCCGGATCAGCGTCTTGACTTTGTCTTGGACTTTAACGGAGCGGTGACGCAGCCCGCCGGGTGGATAGGAAAATTTTATGTGCGCGGCCAGTCTATGGGGCTGCTGCAGTGGACGCAGTTGCTGGGTTCGACCGACATCAAATTCAGCGAAGGCACGGGCGATTTCAGGGTGTGGGGAGAATGGACGCAAGCACGCCTCGGACGCTTAGATGGAGATTTCAGTTTTGCTGATGTGTCTTTGGCGGCTGCACCCGCCAAACTGACTCGCGCCAGTGGGCTGTTTAGCTGGCAAGGTGATGCCACGGGCTGGGTGCTGGGCGTAGAGCGGCTGGTTATCAGGCGCGGCAATACCCCGTCACCGGCCAGCCGCTTGACCGTGCAAGCCACGACGCAGGCCGGCGCAACCACCGAACTGGATATTCGCGCCGATAGCTTGCGGCTGGAGGATGTCAATGCAGTGGCATTAGCGGGAGGGGTGCTCCCGCCCGCGCTGCGCGAGCCCTTGCAGTCCCTGCAACCGCAAGGCGAGTTGCGTGATCTCCGCTTACGCTTGCCGATCGTCACGGACGGCGCCCGATTCGAGGCTGCGCCGTTCTCGGTGCAGGCCCGCGTCGTGGATCTCGCCACTCATGAATGGAACAACATTCCGGAAATGTCGGGCCTGGATGCCGTGCTGCGCGGCGATCAGAATTCCGGTGTTCTCGATCTCGACACACAGCGTGTCTCGTTTATAGCAGATAGAGCATTACAAGCATCCATAGGACTCGATACACTGTCGGGCCAAGTGAGCTGGCAACATACAGACGGTGCATGGCGGATCGGCACGGAGAGCCTGCGTCTCGGTAGCGCCGATCTCGCCGCCGGACTGACTATGCGCATGGAGTTTCCTGAGGACGGGTCGTCGCCCTTCCTGGACGCGCGCGTGACGCTGGAAAATTTCGATGTCGGGCAACTATCGCAGTATCTCCCGGTAAATGTCATGGCGCCCAAGGCTGTGCATTGGCTGGAGCAGTCCTTTCCCAGCGGCCGTGTCACCGGCGGCAGCGCCTTGTTCTACGGACGGTTGAGCGATTTTCCCTTCGACGCCCATCAGGGCAGTTTTGAAATCAGTCTCACCACGCGCGATCTGTTATTGGCCTATCACCCCGAATGGCCCTGGCTGGGCGACACCGAAGCGGAAGTCGTTTTTCGCGGCCGCCGCCTGGAGGTGAACGTGGCGAGCGCCAAGATCTACAACTCGGAACTCATCGAGGCGCACGCCGAGATTGCCGATGTGACCATGCACGAGCCGTTGCTCACGGTAAAGGCCAAGGCGCAAGGGCCGACCTCAGACATAGTGCGGCTGCTCAATGAAAGCCCGCTCAAAAAAGAATTTGGCTCTTATATCAGCCGGCTCAGCGCGGGAGGACAGAGTGTCTTGAACCTTGACCTGGAAATCCCGCTCTCCCCGGCGCCTAATCGCGTGAAGGGCACGCTGGAATTGAAGGACAGCAGCGTGCGGCTGCCTAAAGAACAGTTTGGACAAGCCATCGAGTTCACTCATATCGCCGGAAGTGTCGCCTTTATGGAGGGCCTGAGTCTCACCGGCAACGACCTTGCCGCGACCTTCAACGGCCAACCGGGACGGCTCTCCCTGCGCACCGAGCGAGGGACACGGCAAGCCGGCGCTAAGGGGCCGACGCCCATGACCGGCATCATTGAGCTGCGCAGCCGAGCGGATATCGCAACGCTCGTCAAACAACTCAAGCCGGTTGCGCCCGACATCAAGACCGAATGGTTCAACGGCCTGCAAGGCGAAACCGACTGGCTTGCGACGCTGCGGCTTTCGGATACGGCCAACGGCGCCGTGCAAGCCGATCTGGCGCTCGCCTCCAATCTGCAAGGTGTGACGGTGCATCTGCCCGCGCCGCTTGCCAAGGCCGCAAATGAAGAACTGCCGGTGCGCATCACCACCGATCTCGCCAAGCGGGGCGGCCAGCGGCTCGCGCTGCGTTACGGTGATCGCATCGCCGGCGTGTTTGAGTTGGCGCAGCAAAATGGATGGAATCTGAAACGCGGCGAACTGCGCTTCGGCGGCGCAGAGGCAAGTTTGCCTGAGCAGGGCCTGCGCCTGAGCGGCGAGCTGCCGCAGTTGTTATGGGCCGATTGGCAGGCCTACCTCGGCGCACCCGCCGCGGGCTCGCAACCTAATCCGCTGCTGCAACGTTTGAATCGTATAGACGTCCGCTTCGGCACATTGGAAGTATTCGATCAGCGTCTCAATGACATCGCCCTGCGCGCCGAACAAGACGCGCAAGGATGGAACATCGCTCTTGCCGGTGAGGCCATCGCAGGTGGCGGCCGTTTCCTGCAAACCCCCGAGCAAAATCTGACCATGAACTTCGAGCGGCTGCACCTTGCCGCGCTCTCTAAGGAATCAAAACCGTCGGCCTTCGATCCGCGTCACTGGCCGGCGTTGCATCTTACCAGCCAGAGTTTCAAATACGGTGATATTGACCTGGGACGCACCACCCTTGATGCCTCCAAACAGACCGATGGCCTGCGCGTAGACCGGCTGCAACTGGAATCCGGTCAGCTCCGCTTCGATGCCACCGGCGACTGGCGTATAACCGGCGGCCGGCAAAACTCCCATATAAATGGCAAACTGGATAGCGATGACCTCGGCAAGGCGCTTGCGCAACTGGGTTACGCCGAGACCGTGGCGGGCGGCAAAGCGCAGATGGAAATCGCCGCCAATTGGCCTGGCGGACCCCGCGACTACGCACTCGCCCATCTCAACGGCACGCTCACCCTCAAAGCCAGCAAGGGACGCTTCCTCGATATCGAACCCGGCGCGGGCCGCCTGTTCGGTCTGCTCAGTCTGCAAGCCCTGCCGCGCCGCTTGACCCTCGACTTCACCGACCTGTTCGCCAAAGGCTTCGGCTTCGACAAACTGAGCGGCGACTTCAACCTCCAACAAGGCAACGCCTATACCAATAACTTCATCATGGAAGGCCCGTCTGCGGTGATCGGCGTCACCGGGAGAATCGGGCTGGACGCCAAGGATTACGATCAAGTTGTCACCGTGGTCCCGCAGATCGGCAGCACCCTCCCGCTCGCCGCCGCCGTCGCCGGCGGACCGATCGCCGCTCTCTCCGCCTTCCTCGCCGGCAAACTGCTCCCCGGCATCAGCGAGATCGCCCGCTATCAATACACCGTCAAAGGCCCGTGGGACAAGCCCGTCATCGAACCGGTCAGCAAGCCGGTTGATGCCAGGCCCTAATGCTCATTATCTCAGCGCGTACCGCAAACAAACGGGAAGTGTAGCCATACTTATTGACTTATGAGTAATACCGTTGGGGCTGTAGCGCGGTAGGGTGGATTGATAAACCCAGCATTTTTTTAATCGTGATGGTTACCGCTGGGTTTCGTTCCTCAACCCAGCCTACTGCACTCGGACAGTAAAAAGCTGCGCCGCCAGGAAAGCGGGATGGGGTCTTGCAATGACCCACACACATACAGACCCTGCGCGAATCCGGGACACAAAAAAAGCGGGACTGGTGTCCCACTTTTTGTTTTCGCTAAAACAAATGCTTCAGGCGCGAGAGCGGGCGCTGCTCCGGCGGTTATCGGCACGTCCGGAGGGACGGCTTTCGCCGCGACCCTTACTGAAGCCCTGCTTAAATCGGCCCTTGAAACCACCGCCTTTGCCGGCGGGGGGCTTCTGCCCTCTACCTTTACCTTGGCGCGGGGCAGGCCGGGACGCTCTGGATTCCGGGACGGTGGGTTCGAGACCGGGGACGACGTGCCGCTCCAGGCGATTGCCCGTGAGCCGCTCAATGCCGGCGAGCTTGCTCCAATCTTGAGGCCCCACCAGCGATGCGGCGATGCCAAAGGCTCCGCCGCGGCCGGTACGGCCGATGCGGTGAACGTAATCCTCGGCCACCATGGGGAGATCGAAATTAATGACGTGGCTGACGCCTTTGATGTCCAGGCCGCGCGCGGCGACATCGGTGGCGACCAGTATCTTGACGTTCCCTTGGCGCAGGCGTTGCACGGTGCGGTTACGCGCGCCCTGTTGCATGTCGCCGTGCAGGGCGGCGCAGGCGTGGCCATCGGCCGTCAGTGACTTGGCCAGATCGTCCGCAGACCGCTTGGTTGCGGTGAAGACGATGGCTTGATTGAGATCCTTGGTGCACAGGATGTGGTCGAGTAGACGCCGCTTGTGACGCAGGTCGTCGGCCTGATGTACGCGCTGCTCGATCTGGGCATGCTTCTCCTGCGCACTCGCCACTTGTATGCGCTCGGGGTCTTTCAATAGCTTACGCGCAAGGCTTAGAACCTTGCCTTCTAGGGTCGCGGAAAACAGCAAGGTTTGCCGCTCAGCCGGGGTAGCCTTGCTGATGCGTTCGACGGGCTCGATAAAGCCCATATCGAGCATGCGGTCCGCTTCGTCCAGCACCAGCATCTCGACGCGCGTGAAGTCCACGCGGCCGCGCTCCATGTGGTCAATCAGACGGCCGGGGGTGGCGACTAAAATATCCAGGTTTTCACGCAGTAGTTTTTGCTGGGCAGGGTAGGGGGCGCCGCCGACGATGGCGCCGGTGCGTAACGGCGCGAATTTGCCGTAACGTTTGACGGCATCCAGTATCTGCGCGGCGAGTTCGCGGGTGGGCGTCAAGACCAGCATGCGCGGCCCGCGGCCCTGGCGCGGGGAAGCCGTGAGCAGGCGCTGCAAGGCGGGCAACACGAAGGCGGCTGTCTTGCCGGTGCCGGTCTGCGCCGAGGCCATCAGGTCGCGGCCTGACAGAACGACCGGAATAGCCTGGCTTTGAATATCCGTGGGAGTGGTGTAACCGCTCGCTTCAATGGCACGTAACAGCTTTGAATCAAGTTTTAATGTTTGAAATGACATGATAATATTTCCCGCAACTTGGTTGCGGGCTCCTTAAGGCAATGGGGTTTCCAAAGGGGAGAAGCACAGCTCTCCCTTTGGTCGCCCACGCGGTTTTACACCGCGTGGAGCGAAAAGAACGGGATATCCTCGTCCGCAGTCCACGTGCGGATTAAAAATTAAAAAACCGGTGCTTAGCAGCAAAACGCGTCCTATCGAATCAATAGGAATCGCTACAGTGCAAACTGTTAGGGCGGATACCGCAGTGGCTGGGATTGACCGCCAGGTTCCTTAATAATACGTCGCTATCGGGAAACCTGCGGTATAAAACCGGAGAGAGATCTAGAGACGCGTATGCTCCATATATCGAACTGCCTATATAGAGGCTGCGCAGTATATACAAGTCCTGCCTAAAACGCCATAGTGAGTAGCAGGAGTATGAACCGCCTATCGTGGCGAAAAGGCCTGGTTTTGATCCGGCTCCAAAAATCTGCTAAACTCTACGTTGAGTCTAAATCTCAGTTGTACACAAATTTTTAACCCAACATTAAGGAAGACAAGGTAATGAGACACACTGCATTAATTGGCATCAGTTTGGCGTTGACTCTTAGCGCCTGTGGCAAACAAGAAGAAACCACCGTAACCCCTGCGCCAGCTCCTGCTGAGTCGGCAGCCCCTGCCCCGGCTGCTGCGCCAGCCCCGGCGCCCGCTGCTGAGCCGGCTCCTGCTCCTGCCGCAGAGCCTGCTCCGGCCCCGGCGCCTGCTGAATCTGCCCCCGCAGCACCCGCCCCAGCTAAGTAATCGTCGTAAACCAGCGCCAGGGCTACCCTCGAGGTAGCCCTGACCTTTTTCATTGGGGCTAAACTCCTGCTTTCTTATGTTGTATAGTATGGCAAGCCCACTCGTCTTCTATCCAAATAGTTGTTGGGCCCTAACCGAGCAGCCGGGAGTACCACGATGAGACTATCTATCTTAACGATTACTGCTCTCACTTTATTGGTGAGTGCGTGCGGCAAGCAAGAGGCGGCGCAGACGACGAGCGCCCCCGCGGCTCCCAAGGCGCCCGCCGCGACCACGACACCGGCGCCTGCTGCCACCGCGACTGCGCCTACAGCTGCGCCCGCGCCGACCGCGGAGAAACCGGCTGCACCCCAGCCTGCCCCAGCCGCCGCCGAAGAACCGGCCAAAGCGGCTGCCACTGCGGCGAGCGCGGGTAAGGTGCTGAGCCGGGAAGAGGGCACCGCCCTGGCCAAGAGCAGCGGTTGCTTCGCTTGTCACGATAAAGAGTTTAAGCGGCGTATCATCGGCCCAGCCTGGGGCGATGTGGCCGAGAAATACCGGGGCAAGCCGGATGCCCATGACGTATTGGTAAAGTGGGTACACACCGGCGGCACCGGTCGTTGGGGAACGGCGGTCATGCCGCCTTATTCACCCCGCGTGCCGGACAACGAGATCGAAAAACTGGTGGATTTTATTCTGTCTCTCCCCAAACCCTCTTGATTCGGCTAAGGGTAGCTCTATCCAGGCCAGCCATGGGCTGGCCTTTCTTTTTCTGAAACAAGGAACACGTTGCGCTGGAGTATAATGTTGTCAATATGGATACCGAAGCGGCGCTGTGACTGACCTTACGCACATCCGCAATTTTTCTATCATCGCCCACATTGATCACGGTAAGTCTACGTTGGCCGACCGCTTCATCCAGATCTGCGGTGGTTTGAGTTCCCGGGAGATGTCCGAGCAGGTGCTCGATTCCATGGATCTGGAGCGCGAGCGCGGCATCACCATTAAGGCGCAGAGCGTGTCACTCCATTATCGCATCAAGGACGGCGCCGACTATCTGCTGAATTTCATTGATACCCCCGGTCACGTGGATTTCTCGTATGAGGTGTCGCGCTCGCTAGCGGCCTGCGAAGGAGCCCTGCTGGTGGTGGACGCCGCCCAGGGCGTGGAGGCGCAGAGTGTGGCGAACTGTTATACCGCGATCGAGCAGGGACTCGAGGTGGTGCCGGTGCTGAACAAGATTGACCTGTCCTCCGCCGAACCCGAACGTGTCATCAAGGAGATCGAGGAGATCATCGGCATCGAGGCCAAGAACGCGCTGCGGGTGAGCGCGAAGACCGGTGCGGGTGTCGCGGAGTTGCTGGAGGAAATCATCGCCCGTATCCCGCCGCCCAAGGGTGATGTTAACGCGCCGCTGCAGGCGCTGATTATAGATTCCTGGTTCGACAATTTCGTCGGCGTGATCTCGCTGGTGCGCGTGATGCAGGGTACGGTGGCCGCTAAGCAAAAGCTCATGGTGATGTCCACCGGCCGCAACTATCAAGTTGATAAGGTTGGTATCTTCACACCGAAACGCACGGAAACAAACCAGCTCAGCGCCGGCGAGGTGGGTTACATCATCGCCGGAATCAAAGACATCAACGGCGCGCCGGTCGGCGACACGCTCACTCACCTGGAGCGGCCGGCCGCCGCGCCGCTGCCCGGCTTCAAGGCCGTGCAGCCGCAGGTGTTCGCCGGCCTGTTCCCGATAGACGGTGAAGACTACGAGGCCTTCCGCGAGGCGCTCTCCAAGTTGCGTCTGAACGACGCGGCGCTGTATTACGAGCCGGAAACCTCGCAGGCGCTGGGATTTGGTTTTCGCTGCGGTTTTTTGGGACTGTTGCACATGGACATCGTGCAGGAGCGCCTGGAGCGCGAATACAATTTGCAGCTCATCAGCACCGCGCCGACGGTGGTCTACGAGGTGTTGACCACCAAGGGCGAGGTGCTCAAGGTAGACAATCCCGCCAAGCTGCCGGAACCCAATTACATCGCCGAAATGCGCGAACCCATCATCGAGGCGCATATCTTGACGCCGCAGCAATATCTCGGCAATGTGATCAGCTTGTGCGAGGAGAAGCGCGGCGCGCAAAAAAACATGCAGTATCTCGGCAACCAGGTAGCGCTCAGCTACGAGTTGCCGATGAACGAAGTGGTGATGGATTTTTTCGACCGGCTCAAATCCGTCAGCCGTGGTTACGCCTCGCTGGATTATAAATTCGCGCGCTTTCAGGCTTCCAACCTGGTGAAGCTGGATATCCTCATCAACGGCGAGAAGGTGGACGCCCTGTCGCTGATTGTGCACCGCGATCAGTCCGCTCACCGCGGCCGCGAGCTGACCGACAGGATGAAGGAGATCATCCCGCGGCAGATGTTCGACGTGGCGATACAGGCGGCGATCGGTTCGCAAATCATCGCGCGCCAAACGGTCAAGGCGCTGCGTAAAAACGTGATTGCGAAATGTTACGGCGGCGACATCACACGCAAACGCAAGCTGCTCGAAAAACAAAAGGCGGGAAAAAAACGCATGAAGCAAGTTGGTTCCGTGGAGATCCCGCAAGAGGCATTTAGGGCGGTATTACAGGTGGGGAAAAAATAAGGAATCTCTGATTTATTCGAGTTTTTATAGGAATTGCTGATGAACTTCGATTTTCCAACAATTTTGGTGCTGGCGACGGCGCTGACGGGAGCGATCTGGCTGACGGACAGCCTGATCTTCGCGCCGCGCAGACGTTTGGCGGCGGCGGGCGGCGCGACCCGGGATGCCCAGGTGCCCAAGGAACCCTCGATCGTCGAGTATGCACGCTCGTTTTTCCCGGTGATACTCGCGGTGCTGGTGCTACGTTCCTTTGTGGCGGAACCGTTTCGCATTCCCTCCAACTCGATGATGCCGACGCTGCTCACCGGCGATTTCATTCTGGTCAATAAATTCAGCTACGGTTTGCGTCTGCCAGTGCTTAATCAAAAAATCATCGCCTTGGGTGAGCCTAAGCACGGCGATGTGGTGGTGTTTCGCTATCCCAACAATCCCACGATAGACTATATCAAGCGTGTGGTAGGCGTGCCGGGCGATAAGATTACCTATACCGATAGAAAGCTGTATATCAACGGCAAGCCGATGGCGCAACAGCCGCTAGGCGAGTACACCGGCACGGGCGCGGGAGCGGGCATGACGGGGGCGAACCTGCTCAGGGAAAATCTCGACGGCGTGGAGCACGCTATCTTGATACGCCCCGGACAGATCGCCGCCGAAGGCGAGTTCAGCGTGCCGCCGGGAGAGTATTTTGTGATGGGCGATAACCGCGACAACAGTAACGACAGCCGTTACTGGGGGACGGTTCCGGAGGCCAACCTGGTTGGCAAGGCGTTTATGATCTGGATGAACTGGGATGTGTCCAACGGCGGCATCGCGTGGGAACGTATTGGCTCGACCATACACTGATTAGACACTCTGAAATAGTAAAAGACAGCTCTTGTAACTTGTTACTGATTTACTCAGGAGTCACAAATTAAGACTACACCGCTAAGGATGTGACGCCTGAGTAAATACCCTGTTTTACCTACCCCCCACCCTGTCCCCTTTTGCGCTGTGCTATCCTTGCTTTGCGCAAAAGCCCAGCCAGGCCATCCTGGTTTGGCGTTCGGCCGCTACGCGGCCTCACCCCTACATAGGGGGCGGGGACATAGCGGGAAGTGTAGCTATACTTATTGCCTTATGAGTAATAACCATGTGAGCAGAGGTGCTATGAACAAGAATCACGCACGGCAGCAGGGCATGACGTTTATTGGGTTGGTGATTGTGCTGGGCTTGATTGCCTTTTTTGTGCTGGCCGCCCTCAAGTTGATTCCGCTTTATCTGGAGAATTTCAAGATCGTCTCTAGTCTGCAATCGCTCAAAAGCGAGCCGGATCTCGGCTCCAGGTCAGTGCCCGAAATCATGAAGCTGCTCAGCAGACGGCTTGAAATCAACGATGTGCGGCGCCTTACCCCCAAGGATATCGAGATCAAGGCGGGTTCCGGCCGCGCTTTGGTGCGAATCAAATACGAGGCGCGTGAATCGTTTATCGGCAATGTGGACATCGTCGCCAAGTTTGACAACAGCGTGGAGCTGGCCGGTCTTTGAGCGGCGCCGCCGGCAAATTAAATATCGGCTACCATTTCGCCGACGGCACACTGCTCGAGGCGGCCTTGACCCATCGCAGCGCAGGCAGTATAAACTATGAACGGCTGGAATTTCTGGGTGATGCGATCCTGAATTTCATTATCGCCGAAGAAATTTATCAGCGCTTTCCGCAGGCGCGCGAAGGCGAGCTGAGCCGGCTGCGGGCTAGTCTCGTCAAGGAGGAAACGCTGGCGCAGCTCGCACGCGACATGCAGCTGGGCCAGCATCTCATACTCGGTCAGGGCGAGTTGAAGAGCGGCGGCCACCGCCGTGCCTCCACGCTGGCCGATGCACTTGAGGCCCTGATCGGTGCGGTATATCTGGACGGAGGGTTCGCCGCGTGCCGTGGGATGGTCGTGTCGCTGTATCGTGAACGTCTCGACGTCGCCTCGCCCAGCACCGATCTAAAGGACCCCAAGACCCGTCTGCAGGAATATCTTCAGTCGCGTAGACTGCCGCCCCCGCTCTACAATGTGCTGGAAATCTCCGGCGAGGCGCATGCCCAAATATTTCAAATGGAATGCATCGTGCAGGGCCGCGAGTCCACACAAGGCGCCGGCAGCAGCCGGCGGCGTGCCGAACAGGACGCCGCGGAGAAGATGCTCAAGCTACTGGAAGCGAGATAACGGATGCTGGCGCATTGCGGCCATGTCGCCATAGTGGGACGGCCCAATGTGGGGAAGTCCACGCTGCTTAACCAGATACTCGGCCAGAAAATCAGCATTACCTCGCGCCGGCCGCAGACTACGCGTCACGCCATCCTGGGCATTAAAACCGAGCACGACACGGTCGCTCCCGGCGCCCTGCCTCCCGCGACACTAGCAGGTCCCTGCATGTCGCAGGTGATTTACGTGGATACGCCGGGTCTGCACCGGGGCGGCAAGCGCGCCATGAACCGTTACATGAATCGCGCCGCCAAGGGCGCCCTCGGCGATGTGGACGCAGTGGTGTTTCTGGTGGAGGCTATGCGTTGGACGGCCGAGGATGAACATGTCTGCGAGATGCTCAAGGGCATCCGTGCCCCGGTGATTCTGGCGGTCAATAAGGTGGACAAGATCGGCGACAAGACGGTCCTGCTACCTTTTTTACAAACGCTTTCCGGTAAAATGGATTTCGTCCACATCATTCCGCTCTCCGCCCGCAGCGGCTACGACGTGGCGGCGTTGGAGGAAAAGGTGCGGAGCCTGTTGCCGCCGGGGGAGGCCTACTATCCTGAAGATCAGGTGACTGACCGCAGCGAACGTTTTCTCGCCGCCGAACTCATACGCGAAAAATTGATGCAGAGTCTGGGGCAAGAGCTGCCCTATGCGGCCACGGTGCAGATCGAGAAATTTTCCCGCCAGGATGCTGTGTTGCACATTGACGCAATCATCTGGGTGGAGCGCAGCGGGCAAAAGGCCATCGTCATCGGCGAGGCCGGCAAGCGTCTCAAGGAGATCGGCCGGCAGGCGCGTCTCGATATGGAGCGGCAGTTCGAGAGTAAAGTATTTTTGCAGATGTGGGTAAAGGTCAAGGAAGATTGGTCAGATAATGAGCAGGCGCTGGCGAGTTTGGGCTTCGATTAAGTGAACACCGTCCGCATAAAACTTCAACCCGCCTACGTGCTGCACCAGCGGCCGTATCGAGACACTAGCGCGCTTATCGAGGCGTTCAGCGCCGACCACGGCCGCGTGGTGTTGGTGGCGAAAGGGGTGCGCGCGGCGAAGTCGCGTTTGGCCGGGATGCTGCAACCCTTTCAACCGCTGCTCATCTCCTGGAGCGGGCGTGGTGAACTTGTCACGCTCACGGCTTGCGAGGCGGATGGGGTGAGGCTGGAGATCTCCGGCCGCCTCGCCATGAGCGGATTTTATATGAATGAGCTGCTGCTGCGGCTGTTACACCGGCACGATCCGCACCCTGCTTTGTTTCAGGACTATCTCGCCACCCTTGCCGGTCTGGCGCAGGGTGAAGGCGAGGAACGCGCGCTGCGCATCTTCGAACTGCGGCTGCTCAAGGAAATCGGTTACGCCATGACACTCGATCATCTGGCCGGGAGCGGCGAACCGGTGGAGACGGACAAGGTCTACAGTTATCATATTGAGCGCGGTCTCACCCATTACAACGCGGCCGCGCCGGAAGGTATCCGGGCGCTTGGCAGCAGTTTGCTATCGTTGAAAGATGAGGCGCTGCACGATGCGCAAAGCCTGCGCGACAGCAAACGTTTGATGCGCGCCGTGCTCGGCCGCTATCTCGGAGACAAGCCGCTGCAAAGCCGCGAGTTGTTTATGAATTTGCAGAAGCTGCGCACGGCTGCACCCGCCATAGAGATACTTGAATGCTAAATTCCGCAAACACGATTCTCTTAGGCGTCAATATTGACCATGTCGCCACGCTGCGCCAGGCGCGCGGCACCCGTTATCCAGACCCTATCCAGGCGGCCATCGAGGCCGAACAGGCGGGCGCGGACGCGATCACCCTGCACCTGCGCGAGGATCGCCGTCATATTCAGAAACGCGATGTGGAGATGTTGAAGGCTATTCTGCTCACCCGCATGAATCTGGAGATGGCGGTCACCGAGGCGATGCTCACATTCGCCGAAACGTTGCGCCCGCAAGACTGCTGCCTGGTGCCCGAACGACGCGAGGAACTCACCACCGAGGGCGGGCTGGACGTGGCAGGACAACTGCCGCGCATTAGCGAGGCCTGTGCTCGCCTGTGCGCCGCCGGGGTGCGTGTGTCATTATTTATTGATGCCGAGCTTGTCCAGGTGGAGGCCGCTGCGCGCGCCGGCGCTCCGGTCATCGAAATTCACACCGGGCACTATGCCGACGCGACCGGCACCGAACAGCGCACACAGGAGTTGCAGCGCATTACCCAGGCCGTCAAGCGCGGCAAGGAGTTGGGGTTGCAGGTTAATGCGGGGCACGGCTTGAATTATCAAAACGTCGCCACGATTGCCGCGTTGCGCGAGGTGAGTGAATTGAATATAGGTCATGCCATCATTGCCCGCGCCTTGTTTAGCGGGTTGAGCGAGGCGGTGCGCGAGATGAAACGGTTGATGTGCGAGGCGCGCCATGGTTGACAGAATTTTCGGCATCGGTACGGACATCGTGCGCGTGGCGCGCATGCAGGCCAGTCTCGCGCGCTATGGCGAAAAATTCGCCCGGCGTATTCTCACCCCCAACGAGATGAGCGAATTTTTGCATAACGATCGCCCCGCCCATTTTCTCGCCAAGCGTTTCGCCGCCAAAGAGGCGGCCGCCAAGGCGATGGGCATGGGCTTCAGCGGCGGCTTGACACCGCGCCAGATCGGCATCGGCCACGAAAAAGGTGGCAGGCCGGTGTTGGAGTATTATGGCAAGGCCAAGGCGCTGGTTAAAAAATTCGGTATCAGCGCCGGCTATCTCAGCATCGCCGACGAGCAAGATCACGCCGTGGCGTATGTGACACTGTTGGCACGCTAACGGATATATGAGCTTTCCCACCATTGAATCCTTCATCGGCAACACGCCGCTGGTGAGACTGCAACGTCTCCCGGGCGACACCGGCAATGTGATTCTCGCAAAACTCGAAGGTAATAATCCGGCGGGGTCGGTAAAGGACCGTCCCGCGATGAGCATGATTAGGCACGCCGAGGCGCGTGGTGAGATCAAGCCCGGCAACACCCTGATCGAAGCGACCAGCGGCAATACCGGTATTGCCCTGGCGATGGCCGCCGCCATACGCGGTTACCGTTTGATTCTCGTCATGCCGGCGCACATGAGCGAGGAGCGGCGCGCGGTGATGAAGGCGTTCGGCGCCGAGATTATCCTGGTGACACGCGAACAAGGCATGGAAGGGGCCCGCGACCTGGTGCTCAAACTGCGCGACGAAGGCAAGGGACACTTGCTGGATCAGTTTGCCAATCCCGACAATCCGCGCGCTCACTACGAAGGCACTGGCCCGGAGATCTGGCGCGACACGCAAGGCAAGATCACCCATTTCGTCAGCTCGATGGGCACTACCGGCACTATCATGGGCTGCTCGCGCTTTTTCAAGGAAAAAAATCCCGCCATCCAGATCATCGGCGTGCAACCCACCGATGGCTCGCAGATCCCCGGCATCCGCCGCTGGCCCAAGGAGTATTTGCCCAAGATTTACGATTCGGCAAGGGTGGACAGGATTATTGATGTGGCCCAGAGCGACGCGGAACAAACTACCCGCGCCCTCGCCGCGCGCGAAGGCATCTTCGCCGGCATTTCCTCCGGCGGTGCGTTGTGGGTGGCATTGCGATTAGCGCAAGAAGTCGAAAACGCCGTGATCGTCACCATCGTGTGCGATCGAGGCGACCGCTATTTATCCACTGGTGTTTTTCCAGACTAATGTGAACACACGCCTCCGGCAGCGCTTAATCATAGTGCTGCTTGCCGGATTCACTGCACCACTTGCCCAGGCCATAGACACGCTGCACCTCCACGCCGCCGCTGTGAAAGGTGCGGGGTGGGAGATGCACGACACCGGCCTCGAGCTGGATCTGCAACGTCCCGGTGCAGACCGGCGGATACTGTCGGCCTCCCGTCTGCAATTTCCCAAACCTCTGCATACCTTGCAGGGTTTAAGATTCGAATGTCCCGCTGCATTATTCGAGGTGCAGACCATACGTTGTCAACAAGGACTATTGTATCTCGATAGTCCCACGCTCGACCGCGCACAAGGCAAGGCCGGTCTCGATTATGACCGGTTATCCGGCGAGATTCATTTTGTGTTGCAGGGTTTTGGCCTTGCGAAAGGCAGCACTGACTTGAGCGGCAGTTTCAACGCGAACCAAGACTGGCGATTACAACTCAAGGCCGCAGCGCTCGATCTCGCGCTGCTGCCGCAGAGTCTGCACGACTTTTTTGAATGGCCCAAAGACTACACCGTCAAGGGCGGACTCAGTCTGACTGCGCAGTTGGCGGGGCATGGGCCGCAGCTCGATAAGATCGAAACGGCAGGCAAACTCAGCGCATTGAATTTCACGGAAACCTCCGGGCAACAGGCCGCGCAAAGTCTGGCCTCCGATTTTATGTTCGCACTCAAGCCCGCCGCCGAGCGCTGGCAATTTCAGGCGAGCCTTGCTCCGCAGCAAGGCCAGCTCTATGTCGCACCGGTGTTTGTGGAGTTTTCCGGCGATGGGATGAAACTCGATGCCGGCGGTGAATGGAGTAAAGAGCGCATCACCCTCAGCCGGCTGATATTAGATCACCCGTCGCTGGCCCGGGTGGATGCGCAGGTGGCGCTGTCTCGTAATCCGCTACGTTTACAGGCCGCGACACTCAAACTCGACACGCCCAGGGCCGGCGAATTTTATCGGCGCTACCTGCAGGCAATATTGAGCGGCACGGCATTCGAGGCCCTGCAGGCCGACGGCGGCCTCGTTGCTGCGTTGCAATATGGAGATCAGGGTTTTGAGTACATCAAGACCGACCTAAAGCAACTCAGCATCAAGGATCAGCAAGGACGTTACGAATTACGCTCTCTCAACGGCTCATTAGCCTGGACTCGCGGCAACACAGCGCTGTTATCCGACTTCCAATGGCGGGGCGGAAATGTTTATAAGCTCACGCTGGGTGCGGCGAGAATACGTGCGGAGTCTGTCAACGCCGGATTCAGCCTGCCGGAGGGTGTGGACATTCCACTGCTGGACGGGGTTCTAAAAATGGACAGCGCCACGCTGGAAAATGCAGGTCAGCCCAACCAGCGCCTTGAACTGAGCGGCGCGCTCACGCCGGTGTCCATGCCGGCCTTCAGCCGCGCGATGGGGTGGCCCGACATGAACGGAAAACTCTCGGGCATCATTCCGGCGCTCAGCTATTCGCAAGGCAAATTAGAGATCGGCGGTGCGCTGCTGATGAAGGTATTCGACGGCGACGTGGTGGTGCGCAATCTGAGCCTGGTTGATCCTTTAGGCGCGACGCCGGTACTGAACGCCGATGCGGACATGGACAACCTGGATCTCGACATGCTCACCCAAACCTTTTCTTTCGGGCGCATCCAGGGGCGGCTCAACGGCACGGTGCACGATCTGCGTCTGGAAAACTGGAACCCGGTTGCTTTCGATGCGCGCTTCGTTACGCCCACGGGCGACACCTCGCGGCATCGCATCAGCCAGCAGGCGGTGAACAGCCTTTCCAGCCTGGGCGGCGCGGGCGGTGTGCTGTCGCGCAGTTTTTTACGCTTCTTCGATGAATTTTTCTATGACCGCCTGGGTCTAATCTGCCGTCTACAACGCGGCGTGTGCAAGATGGATGGCGTAGAACAGGTCAACAACGGTTATTACATCGTCAAGGGCGGCGGTATCCCCCGTATAGATGTGATAGGCTACGCAAAAGAGGTGGACTGGGATGTGTTTCTGGAGCGTCTCAAACAGGCCACACGCAGTGAAGGACCGGTAGTGCAATAAATCCCATTGTTCGAGAGGCAATCATGATAGCAAAACGCTTTGTAACACCCTTGGCTTTACCGCTGCTGCTGCTCGGCTGTGTCACGGTGAATATTTATTTCCCCGCCGCCGCGGCGGAAAAGGCCGCGGATCGAATCATCGGCGATGTGCTGGGGAAACCCGCTGATGGCGCGAAACAACCGGTGCCCAAGACACCCGAGAAGTCGCCCGACAAGAGCTCCTGGAACTTGCTCGATGTATTTGTCACCCCCGCCCAGGCCGTTGCAGCCGATATAAACATTGCCACGCCGGCGATTGACGACCTGCGCTCCTCCATGAGGTTGCGCAATGCCGCCTTGGCCCCCTATTATGACGCTGGCATTATCGGTTTTAGCGCGCACGGACTGGTGTCGGAACGCGACCCGAGCGCTACACCCCTCAAAGACCGCAACGCTGTCAAACGGCTCGTCGCGGCAGAAAATGCTGATCGTACTGCACTCTATCGAGAGATCGCCTCCGCCAACGGCCATCCCGAATGGGAGGCGGATATTCGCAACACCTTCGCTCGGCGCTGGGTGGAGAATGCCGCGCCAGGCTGGTGGTATCAGGATAACAGCGGCGCCTGGAAACAAAAATAATATTGGATCCTCTTCCTCTTTGGGATAACAGTATCTACTGGGCTTAGAGAGGGTAAGGGTGAGTATGAACGTGCTGGTTTTTGATATCGAAACCGTTCCCGACGTGGTGAGCGGGCGTAGACTCCATCACCTCAATGGATTGAGCGATAAAGAAGTCGCCGAGGTTATGTTTCATGTCCGCCGCCAGGAGACCGGCGGCGCGGATTTTCTGCGCCTGCATCTGCAACGCATTGTCGCCATCTCCGCGGTGCTGCGCTCGCGCGAGCAGCTTAAAGTCTGGTCGCTCGGCGAAGCGGATTCGTCAGAACACGAGTTAATCAAACGCTTTTTCGACGGCATCGAAAAGTACACGCCCACCTTGGTATCGTGGAACGGTGGGGGTTTCGATCTGCCGGTGCTGCATTATCGCGCGCTGCTGCATGGCGTAGCCTGCCCGCGTTACTGGGACACCGGCGAGGAAGACAGTAGCTTCAAGTGGAATAATTATCTAAGCCGCTACCATGCTCGCCACACCGATTTGATGGACGTGCTCTCGGCCTACCAGCCGCGTGCCAGCGCGCCGCTGGATGAGATCGCGGCGCTGCTGGGATTTCCAGGTAAGATGGGTATGCACGGCTCGCAGGTGTGGGACAACTATCTCGCCGGAGAAATCGCCGCCATCCGCAACTACTGCGAGACCGATGTGCTTAACACCTATCTTGTTTATTTGCGCTACGAACTGATCCGCGGTCACCTGACACAGGAAGAATATGGGCGTGAATGTCAGCAGCTGCGCGATGAACTGGTGAAGGAAAATAAACCGCATCTGAATGAGTTTATGGCCGCTTGGCGCTGATGCGCCACTCGCATTTTTTCTTGCTACTTGTAACTTGCCGCTGTTTTTCAATGTCCCGCCGCCCCCGTAATAATAAACTTCTCCCACCAGAGCCTGTCTTGGCACATGTCGAGTCGTTATCGCATGATGGGCGAGGTGTGGCGCACGTCAACGGCAAAGCCACCTTCATAGACGGCGCACTGCCGGGCGAAGAGGTGTTGTTCACCTATATCACCCAGCGCAAGCGATTCGATGAGGGCCGGGTTGCAACAATAATCTTGCCAGCAGCGGATCGCAGCGAACCGCGCTGCAAACATTTTGGCGTGTGCGGCGGATGCAGCCTGCAACATCTGTCGGTGGAGGCGCAAATCCTGGCCAAGCAGCAGGTGTTACTGGACAGTCTCAAACACATCGGCAAGCTTGAGCCGGAAACATTACTGCCGCCGCTCAGCGGGCCCGCTTGGGGCTATCGCCGCCGGGCGCGGCTGGGCGTCAAGTTCGTCATCAAGAAAGACAAACTGCTGATCGGCTTCCGTGAAAAACGCAGCAGCCTGCTCGCCGACCTGGAGTGCTGCGAGGTGCTGCACCCCTCGATCGGTACCCTGCTGCCCAAGTTGCGCCAACTTGTCATGAGCCTCGCCTGCCATGACCGTATCCCACAGATTGAGGTGGCTGTAGGCGATGATGCAGCGGCCTTGGTGTTTCGCAATCTTGTTGCGCTGGACGAAAACGATCTCGATGCATTACGCCGCTTCGGACAAGGGCATCATTTTCAAATTTACCTGCAACCAGCGGGGCCGCAGAGCATCACCCTAGTCTGGCCGGAAGCGGCGATCCTAAGCTACCGCTTGCCGGACTATAACGTGGAATTATTTTTTTCGCCCACCGACTTCACTCAGGTCAACGCCGACATCAATCTCCGCATGGTGGCGCGGGTCATGGAGATTCTCGATCCTCAAGCGCATGAGCGCGTGCTGGATCTGTTCTGCGGCCTGGGAAATTTCACGCTGCCGCTGGCGCGCTGCGCCGGGCACGTCGTGGGGTTAGAAGGCGACGCAAGGCTTGTTCAACGCGCCTGCGATAACGCTACGCATAACCGGATAGCGAATGCGGAATTTCATGGCGCCGATCTTGCTGAGGACTTTAGTGGTGCAGAGTGGGGTAAACAACGCTACGACAAAATACTGCTGGATCCGCCGCGCACCGGGGCGCTGGAGATCGTCAGACAACTGCCAGCGCTCGGCGCCTCAAGAATTGTTTACGTCTCCTGCAACCCAGCAACGCTGGCGCGCGATGCGCATGAACTGGTGCATCATCACGGCCACCGGCTGGTCAGCGCCGGCGTGATGGATATGTTCCCGCACACCACGCACGTCGAGTCAGTTGCCTTATTTGAGCCGGCTAGTTAATCCACTTGCGCGCATTATGAAACAGGCGCAGCCACGGGCCGTCTTCACCCCATTCGTCAGGGTGCCAGGAGTTGGCGACGCTGCGGAACACGCGCTCGGGATGCGGCATCAGGATGGTGAAGCGGCCGTCGGGTGTGGTGAGGCCGCAGATGCCAAGTGGTGAACCGTTGGGGTTCGCTGGATACAGCTCGGTGGGTTTGCCGTAATGATCCACCCAGCGCAACGCGATCAACCCTTTATTCAGCGCCTGCCGGGCAGCGATGCTGGTCTGGAATTCGGCGCGGCCCTCGCCATGAGCGACGGCAACCGGCAGGCGCGAACCCGCCATATCCTGGAAGAATAGCGATGGCGAGCGCGGGATCTCCACCAGTGAAAAACGCGCCTCGAATTGTTCCGACTTGTTGCGCGCAAACTGCGGCCAGTCCGCCGCGCCGGGGATCAGTTCTCGTAACTGCGACAGCATCTGACAGCCGTTGCAAACACCCAATGCAAAGCTGTCGCGGCGATTGAAGAATGCGGCGAATTCATCGTGCGCACGCGAATTAAACAGGATCGCTTTGGCCCAGCCGGCGCCCGCACCCAACACGTCACCATAAGAAAATCCGCCGGGCGCCGCCAGGCCCTGAAATTCGTGCAAACGTCGGCGCCCTTGCAAGATGTCGCTCATGTGCATGTCCACGGCGGTGAAGCCCGCGCGGTCGAAGGCGGCGGCCATCTCGACGTGGCCGTTGACACCCTGTTCGCGCAACACGGCAATGCGCGGTTTCAGGGCCTTGTTGATATAGGGCGCGGCGATGTCTTCATTGACGGAGAAGGTCAGGTTGACGCTCAAGCCCGGATCCAGTACATCGAGTACGGCATCGTATTCCTGTTGCGCGGAGACCGGATCGTCGCGCAATTTCTGCATCTGATACGAGGTTTCCGACCAGGCGCGCTGCAAGTTCACGCGTGTATCGGAGAGTATTGTCTTGCCGTGATGCGTGAAGACGATGCGATCCATGTCGTTGAGCCGGCCGCAGTCGTGGCTGTAGCGGCCCAGTCCGTGTTCGTGCAAGAGGGCAAGGACACGTTCCTTGTCCGCCATGCGGACCTGCAAAACGGCGCCCAGCTCTTCACTGAACAGCGCCGCGCAGCTATTGCTGTCAATGCCGTCGAGGTGCACGGTGACGCCGGTGTGCCCGGCAAAAGCCATTTCACACACCGCCGCGAACAGACCGCCGTCGGAGCGGTCGTGATAGGCAAGCAGCAAGTCGTGCTGGTTGAGCCGTTGTATCGCGGCAAAAAAAGATTTCATCAGGGTCGGATCGTTCAAGTCCGGCGACTCTCTTCCCAGGCGGTTATAAGCCTGCGCCAGCGCCGAACCTCCCAGCCGGTTTTCGCCCATGCCAAGATCAACTAGAATCAGCGCGCTCTCGCCGCGGTCGCTGCGTAACTGCGGTGTGAGCGTCTTGCGGCAATCGAGCACCGTTGCGAAGGCGCTCACAATCAGCGACAGCGGCGCGGTGACAAGCTTGGCGGCGTCGCCGTCGCGCCACAGGGTTTTCATGGAGAGCGAATCTTTGCCGACCGGTATTGCTATGCCGAGGCGCGGACATAGCTCCATGCCCACGGCTCGCACCGTATCAAACAACGCGGCGTCGTCACCGAGATGATTCGCCGCGGCCATCCAGTTGGCGGAGAGTTTGATGTCGGAGATCGTCGCGATGCGCGCCGCGGCGATATTGGTGATCGCCTCGCCTACCGCCATGCGCCCCGAGGCGGGTGGATTGAGTAGCGCCAGCGGCGAGCGCTCGCCGACGGCCATGGCCTCGCCGGTGTATGTGTCGAAGCCGCCGGCGGTGACCCCTACATCGGCCACCGGCACCTGCCATGGCCCCACCATCTGGTCGCGGGCAACCAGTCCGCCCACGCTACGATCGCCAATCGTAATCAGAAAACTTTTATTCGCAACGGCGGGAAAACGCAGCACATGCAGTGCGGCTTCGTGCAGGTCTAAGCCGTGTGTGTCGAAACGGGTTTTTAGCGGCGCAATCCGCGTGACGTTACGCACCATCCTGGGCGGCTTGCCCAGCAGCACCGGGAGCGGCATGTCTATCGGCGTAGTTTGAAAGTGGGCGTCGCTCACAATCAATTGCTGCTCCGCGGTTGCCGTGCCGACTACGGCGTATGGGCAGCGTTCGCGTACGCACAGTGCCTCGAACTCGGCGACTCGCTCACCCGTAACCGCCAGCACGTAACGCTCTTGCGCCTCGTTGCACCAGAGCTGCATGGGCGACATACCCGGATCGTCGTTCAGAATCTTGCGCAGCTCGATGTGTGCGCCGCGGCCGCTGTCATGGACCAGCTCCGGTAGCGCATTAGACAGGCCGCCGGCGCCCACATCGTGGATGGAGATGACGGGATTGCCGTCGCCCATCTGCCAGCAACGGTCTATCACCTCCTGGCAGCGGCGTTGCATTTCGGCGTTGTCGCGCTGCACTGAGGCGAAGTCCAGCGCCTGATCGCCGCTGCCGGCGGCGATGGACGAGGCCGCACCGCCGCCCAGACCAATCAGCATCGCCGGCCCACCCAGTACGATGAGCGCCGCCCCCGCAGGGATGGTGTCTTTCTCAACATGCTGCGCGCGGATAGTGCCGAGACCGCCAGCCAGCATGATGGGCTTGTGATAGCCGCGCCACTCGAAACCGCTTTCGCTCGGGACGCGCATTTCAAAGGTGCGGAAATAGCCGCAGATATTGGGGCGGCCGAATTCATTGTTGAACGCCGCGGCGCCGATCGGTCCTTCCAGCATAATCTCCAGACTCGACGCGATGTGTTGTGGCCTGCCGTAATTTTCCGTTTCCCACGATTGCGAAAATTCAGGAATGCGCAGATGCGAGACCGAGAATCCGCACAGGCCCGCCTTCGGCTTGGCGCCGCGACCGGTGGCGCCTTCGTCGCGGATCTCGCCGCCGCTGCCGGTGGCCGCGCCGGGAAACGGCGAAATCGCCGTGGGGTGATTGTGGGTTTCCACCTTTATCAGAATATGCGCATCTTCGGCGCGAGAGGAATATTCTTGATTCTGCGGGCTGGGGAAAAACCGTCCCGCCTTGGAGCCCTGCATGACCGCGGCATTGTCTTTATAGGCCGAAAGAATGCCTTGCGGATTTTTCTGATAGGTGTTACGAATCATGGCGAACAGTGAGAGCGCCTGCGGCTCGCCGTCAATGATCCAATCGGCGTTAAAAATCTTGTGCCGGCAGTGTTCGGAATTCATCTGCGCGAACATCATCAACTCGGCGTCGCTGGGATTGCGTTTGAGCGCTGTAAAATATTCCAAAAGATAGGCGATTTCATCGGACGATAGCGCCAGGCCCATTTTTTCATCGGCATTAAGCAGCGCCGGGCGCCCTAAGCCTCGCACATCCACGCTGGTCAGTGCTGCGGGCTCGGCTGTCTGGAAGAGCAAGCGCGCGGCGGAGGGATTGCTCAACAACTGCTGCGTCATGCGGTCGTGGATAAATGGCGCGATCAGGCCGAGTTCCTGATGGGTTAGGGGTGAACCGCTCGCAGTAAAGCTATACATTACACCGCGCTCAATGCGCTTGATCTGGTTCAGGCCGCAGCGATGCACGATGTCGGTGGCCTTGCTGGACCACGGGGAGAGGGTCCCGAGACGCGGTGCTACGAGCAACGCCGCCGCTCCTGCGGAGTCAGCCTCCGCCCCTGAACCGCCGTAGCTCAGCAGCCGGACCAGCCGCTCGTGTTCTTCAGGGGTAAGGGTGGCGTCGAGGTCTACGAGATGGATAAATTCGGCATGAACCTGCCTGAGCCTGGGGACCGCCTGGCATAACCGGTTAAGCAGCTTCTCGAGGCGGAAGGCGGAGAGGGCTGGCGCACCGCGCAGTTGCAGCATGAATTTATGTATTATGAGGGCGGAACAAGTGTGAATTTTAACAAAATTCTCAACACTCGGCTAATGTATGGCTATGTCAGCACGCAACTGTCGCCGTGCTCGATCAGCAGCGCGTTACCTCGACTTCCGCTACCCAGGCAGGCGAAGCGCACGGGGAATTATTTACTTTAACTGCTCTTCAAGCAAGGCGAGTATGCGGTTGGAGGTCTCGGAATTCTCGGGCTTGCCGTCTTTGCTGAGTATCACGATGCGCGTCCTGGACTCGGCGCTGATCAGGCTGACAAGGTATTGCTCGGCAATGGCTTTGTCATCCTTGCCTCCCCAGAATTTCAATTTCGATAAAAATCCGTCGTCTTTTTTCTCATCCTTGAGCGGATCGGCGTAGCGCACAAAATACAGGCCACGCGAACGGTCACGGTCTTCGACGGTGAAGCCGACGCGATCGAGGGCGAGTCCGGTGCGCCGCCAGGCGCGCGAGAAATCTTCCTCGACCGTCAATGCGCTCTGGCCGCCGGCATCGCGCGTGAGCGCGGTGCGCGGATGCACAGGCGCGCCTTGGGCGAGCAACGCCTTGGCCTTTTGTTGGTCCACGCCAAACGACACCACCAGCCGGTTCAACATCTCGACCTCGAGTTCCGGGTCGGAGGGCCGCGACTGCCAGATGGTGCTGCTGCCGTTCACCACTTCTTCGACGCCACGGTGCGAGAGATACAGTTCGGTGGTGCCGGTTTCCTTGCCGCGCTCCAGGCGGACGCGGAACTTGTCGCGCGTCGCGGCAGAATAGAGCGAATCGAACACCTTGCTCAGCACCGAGCGGATCGGGTCCTTGGGGATGTCAGCGCGGTTCTCCATCCAGTCGGTTTCCATGATGCCGATCTTGGGATCTTCCTGTTTGATGAGGAAGCCGCTTTGGATAAAGAATTCGCGCACCTTGGGCCAGATCTGCGCCGGTTCGCCCTTGATGACCAGCCAGCGCTTGTCGCCCTCGCGCTCCATGCGAACGGTGTCTTGCGCGGGTAATACGTTTTCGCTGCGCGCGGCGGCCGGGTCGTGGCGCTCCCCGCTGTAGGCCGAGAAGGTGGCGCTGCCGGACGGGGTGATGTCCGGCACCACCAGGCTTTCGTCTATGGTCGAGCTGGTGAGATCGGGGGGCACTTCCAGCGGCGGTAAGCTGCGGCTTTTTTTGTAATCCACTCTGTCATTTTGACTCAGCTCGTCGAGCTTGGCGCTAATCGTGCTGCAGGCGCTGAGCGCGGCCAACCAGAAAATCATAACGCTGAGGGGGAATAATTTACGCATAGTTCAATATTGCCTATAGTAAGCCAGCTTGTTGCAAAGCCCGTCGCACCCGGCCGTGAGCGGCCGCGGACAATGGCGTTAACGGCAAACGGATGCCAGGCGGTATTAAACCCATTTGCTGCAGCGCCCATTTGACAGGGATGGGGTTGGACTCGATAAACAGATCCTGGTGCAAAGCCATGAGACGATCATTGATGTTCGATGCCTGGGTCCGATCACCGGCCAAGGCCGCCGCGCACATCTCACGCATCAAACGAGGCGCCACGTTTGCGGTTACTGAGATGACTCCCTTGCCGCCCATTAACATCAACTCCATGGCGGTCGCGTCATCGCCGGCATAAAGGTCTATTTTATCACCACAGTATGCCAGAATCTCACCGGCGCGCTCGAGATTTCCGGTGGCTTCCTTGATGCCGATGATGTTGGGAATCCCGGCCAGCCGCGCCACAGTGTCGGGCTGCATGTCGCAAGCGGTGCGGCCGGGGACATTATAGAGTATTTGCGGGATAGGCACAGCCTCGGCTATGGCCTTATGGTGGAGATAGAGGCCCTCTTGGGTGGGCTTGTTATAATAAGGCGTGACCAGCAGGCAGGCATCGGCGCCGGCCTGCATGGCGCAGCGGGTCAGGCCGATGGCCTCGGTGGTGGAATTGGCGCCCGTCCCGGCGATCACCGGGATACGCCCGGCGGTAAAATCCACCGTCTGGCGGATCACCCTGCAATGCTCCTGCTCATCCAGGGTAGCCGATTCGCCGGTAGTGCCCACCGCCACGATGGCGTTGCTGCCCTGCTCGATGTGGAACTCGACCAGGCGCCGCAGGGACTCCGGGTCGAGCGCGCCGTCCGCCTGCATCGGCGTGACCAAGGCTACCATGCTGCCGTGAAACATATACCGCTCCGAAGCCCTTACCATAAACAAACAAACATGGTACTTGGAGCCTCAAGCCATGACAAGTTGCCGTTCGCCGGCTATTGGCTATTTGCCGTGTGATAATCTACTATTTGCTTGGCGAGTTGAACAAAGTCCACATGGCTGGGCTTTTTCAACAATACTATCAAGTTCATGCCTGAACGGTACGATATTATTAGATCATGGCCATATCGAACGTAAAACTCAACGTGAGCGGGTTGGGGCGCCGCCTGGTGCAGGATGGCCTGTTGACTGAGGCCCTGGCCCAGCAGACCTACGAACAAGCTCTGCGCAGCAAGGTTCCCTTTGTCACCTATCTGGTACAAAGCAGAATCCTGTCGAGCCGGGCCATCGCCACCGCCGCCTCCCAAGAGTTCGGCGTACCGCTTTTCGATCTCAGCGCGATGGACATGGATCAAACCGCCGCGGCCCAGGTGGATGAAAAGTTGATGCGCGAGCATCACACCCTGCCGCTCTTCAAGCGCGGGAATAAGCTGTTTGTCGCGGTAGCCGACCCCACCAATGTGCGCGCCTTGGATGAGATCAAGTTCCACGCCGGTCTCAGCACCGAGCCGGTACTGGTCGAGGAGGACAAGCTCGCCAAGGTCATAGACAAAGTCCTGGAGGCCCGCGACAGCGCCATCTCGGCCCTGGACGATGTCAGTCTGGACGACCTCCAGATCACCTCCGGCGACGAGCAGGCCGCGACCGATGCCTCCGAAGCGGATGTAGACGACACGCCGGTGGTGCGGTTCGTCAACAAGGTCTTGCTGGACGCCATTAATAAAGGGGCGTCAGACATCCACTTCGAGCCCTACGAAAAGACGCTGCGGGTGCGGTTTCGCCAGGACGGTGTGCTGCGTGAGGTGGCCGCCCCCCCGGTGGCGCTCGCCAACCGCATTGCCGCACGCTTGAAGGTGATGTCGCGGCTCGACATTTCGGAGCGGCGTATCCCGCAGGACGGCCGCATGAAGATGCAGATCTCCAAGAACCGCGCGGTGGACTTCCGCGTCAGCAGTTGTCCTACCCTGTTCGGCGAAAAGATCGTGATGCGCATCCAGGACCCGGCCAGCGCCCAGCACGGCATAGATGCGCTGGGGTACGAAGAAGTGCAGAAGAAGCTCTTCATAGAAGCCGTCCACCGCCCCTATGGCATGGTGCTGGTCACCGGCCCCACCGGCAGCGGCAAGACCGTGTCGTTGTACACCGCGCTCACCATTCTCAATACCGCCGACCGCAATATCTGTACTGCCGAAGACCCGGTGGAAATCAATCTCCCCGGCATCAACCAGTTGAATGTTAATCCCAAGGCCGGATTGACCTTCGCCTCGGCGCTGCGCGCCTTTCTGCGTCAGGATCCGGACGTCATCATGGTGGGAGAGATCCGCGACCTCGAGACCGCCGAGATTGCCATCAAGGCCGCCCAAACCGGCCACATGGTGCTCTCCACCCTGCACACCAACGACGCCCCGCAGACCCTGACCCGCCTCGTGAACATGGGTGTCGCGCCGTTCAACATCGCCTCCTCGGTGTCGCTCATCATCGCCCAACGCCTCGCCCGGCGTTTGTGCACTCACTGCAAAAAACCCCTGGACCTCCCGAACGAGGCGCTGCTCGAGGAAGGCTTCAAGCCGGAAGAAATCGGCAGCTTCAAGGTCTACGGCCCCGGGGCCGGCTGCGAAAACTGCGCCGAAGGCTACCGCGGCCGAGTCGGTATCTACCAGGTCATGCCGGTCTCCGAGGAGATGGGCCGTATCATCATGGCAAACGGCAATTCCATGCAGATTAACGATCAGGCCAAAAAGGAAGGGGTATCCGACCTGCGCGAGTCAGGGTTAAAGAAGGTTAGGCAGGGCGTTACCAGTCTGGAGGAAGTGAACCGGGTCACCAACGAATAAAGTTTCAACGAAACGCTAAAGTTATGTATTGTGCTGCCGCTAATGTCAAATTAAGGAGCCGTCTGTCTTGTATGCACACTGATGTGCTGATATTGCGGGAGGTAGGACGCCGGGAGCGATCTGGATTATACGAGAGGTCTTGAACACTATGGCTGCAAAGGCGATTAAACAAGCTACCTTCGTTTGGGAAGGGTCTAACAAGCAGGGCAACCGTATCAAGGGCGAGACGCGCGCTACGACCATCGCGCTGGTCAAGGCGGATCTGCGCCGCCAGGGCATCAACCCGATCAAGATCAAGAAACGCTCTAACTTCGGGCGCCGCAAGAGGAAGATCACTTCCAAAGACATCGCCGTGATGAGCCGCCAGCTTGCCACCATGATCTCAGCGGGCGTGCCGCTGGTACAATCCTTCGAGATCATCGGGCGCGGCAACAACAACGCCAGCATGCAGGAACTGACGCTCGCCATCAAGGCCGATCTGGAGAGTGGCACCTCGTTGCACGAGGCGCTGGAAAAACACCCCTATTACTTCGATGAATTGTTCTGCAACCTAGTGCGCGCCGGCGAGCACGCCGGTATTCTGGAAACTTTGCTGCACAAGATCGCCACCTACAAGGAAAAGATCGAGAATCTGAAAGGCAAGATCAAAAAGGCTTTGTGGTACCCTACCGCCGTGCTGGTGGTGGCTTTCATTATCACCGCCATCCTGCTCATTTTCGTCATCCCGCAGTTCGAGTCCTTGTTCAAGGGCTTTGGCGCCGATCTGCCGGCCCTGACCCGTTTCGTCATTGGCCTCTCGGCGGCCTTCCAGCAATGGTGGTGGGCGATCTTCGGCGGAATAATATTGGCCGTCATGGGAATCATGCAGGCCAGGCGCCGCTCGCGCAAATTCAGCCGTCTGCTCGACCGCATGCTGTTGAGGGCGCCGATCATCGGCGACATCATCACCAAGGCCACCATCGCCCGTTATGCGCGCACTCTCGCCACCATGTTCGCCGCCGGCGTGCCGCTGGTGGAGGCCATGCAGTCGGTCGCCGGGGCGGCGGGTAACATCGTCTACGCGGACGGCATCCTCAAGATGCGCGACGAGGTATCCACTGGTCAGCAGTTAAACCAAGCCATGCGTCAATCCAATCTGTTTCCGAACATGGTGGTACAGATGGCCGCAATCGGAGAAGAATCCGGCGCGCTGGACACTATGCTCACCAAGGTCGCCGATTTCTACGAGGAAGAAGTGGACAACCAGGTGGATTCCCTGAGCAGCCTGCTGGAACCGCTCATCATGGTGATACTGGGTGTGCTGGTCGGCGGTTTGGTGGTGGCGATGTATCTGCCGATATTTAAGTTGGGGTCGGTTATATAAGTTGGTGTTGCCGTAGGTGACGGGTATTTTAATCGGGGTCTCGTCCTCGGGGGCGAGGCCTGATTAGAACAAGCCTTGCCAAGGGCGACACACTATACTCACCTCCATGAACCTACTCACTCTACTCCAAACCAACCCGATACTATTCATAGTGGCAGCCGGTCTCATCGGCCTCATCGTCGGCAGTTTCCTGAATGTTGTGATCCACCGGTTACCGCAGATGATGGAGCGCGAATGGGCCGCGCAGTGTGCGGAGTTGAATGGCGCAGCACAGATCACTGCGGCGGCGCGCTTTGATCTGCTGCACCCACCCTCGCACTGTCCTCAGTGTCAGCGGCGCATCCGGGCCCTGGAAAATATTCCGCTGCTGAGTTATCTATGGCTGGGGGGGAGGTGCGCCGGTTGCGGGGCGCGCATAGCGCTGCGCTATCCGATTGTCGAGGTCTTGACGGCGCTTTTGTCGGTGCTCGTCGCGTGGCATTTCGGCGCTGGCGCGGCAGGGCTCGCTGCGCTGCCGCTGAGCTGGGCGTTGATCGCGTTGAGCTTTATAGATTTTGACCGTCAACTGCTGCCGGACAGTATTACCCTGCCCATGTTGTGGGTCGGTCTTGGGTTGAGTTTATCCGGCGTGTTCGTAGATAGCCAAACTGCGATTATCGGCGCCATGGCGGGTTACCTCAGCCTGTGGACGGTCTATATCGTGTTCAAACTGGTCACCGGCAAGCAAGGCATGGGGCACGGCGACTTCAAGCTGCTCGCCATGCTGGGGGCCTGGCTGGGCTGGCAGGCTCTGCCAGTCGTGATCTTGCTGTCGTCCCTGTTGGGAGCGTTGGTGGGTATCGCATTGGTTCTAGTGCGCGGCAGGGACAAGAACGTGCCCATCCCCTTCGGGCCATATCTGGCCCTGGCAGGGTGGTTCGCGTTGTTGTGGGGGAAAGATCTGACCCAAATGTATTTGCAGTTTGCCGGGCTAGCCTAGCCGCATCCATGATTTACAAGGTCGGGCTGACGGGCGGCGTAGGCAGCGGCAAATCCACCGTGGCGGGCATGTTCGCCAGGCTCGGGACGCCGCTGCTGGACGCCGATGTCATTGCGCGTGAACTGGTAATCCCCGGCACACCCGCGCTGGCCCGTATCGTCGAGGTCTTCGGCGCCGCTATCCTCACCGCTCAAGGCATCTTGGACAGGCCGCGCCTGCGGCATATCATCTTCAGCGATGCCGCCCGCCGCAAGGCCCTGGAGGCCATTTTGCATCCGCCTATCCGCGCGGCGATGCATGAACGGGTGGCCAAACTTGCCGGCCCTTACTGTGTGCTGTGTATTCCGTTGCTGCTGGAGACGGGGCAACAGGCCGAGGTAGATCGCATTCTTGTAGTGGATACACCTCACAGCCTCCAGTATCGGCGCGTCATGGCGCGCGACGGCCTAAGCGCCGCCGAAGCGGCCGCCATGATGCGGGCCCAGCTCGGCTGGCGTGAGCGGCTGGCGCGCGCCGATGACGTGATCGTCAACGATAAAGGCCTCGCCGAGCTGGAGCGGCGGGTGAATGAGTTAGACGGGCTCTATAAGAAACTCGCGGCGACGGGTTTGCCAGCGCGCGGCAAGTAATGGACAATAACGGGCGTATGATGCGCCTTAGCCCCGTCCCTCTCGCTGGTAACGCTAGTGGTAGAAACGATTACATACGAACAACCGCTTAACGAAAGGGTTCGCACCTTTCTGAGGTTGGAGTTTCTGTTTCACCAGATCCAGCACACGCTGCAAGGCGACACGGAATGGGACAGCCGGGCGACGATGGAAACTCTGCTCGACATCCTCAATGTGTGCGGGCGCAGCGATCTGCGCACCGAGATTCTGAAGGAGCTGGAACGCCACGCCGTCACCCTGACGCGGCTGGAGCACGCGCCCGGTGTGGATCAGCCGCGTCTCACTCAGATATTGGATGAGATTGATGTACTGGTTGACCGGCTGCACGCCCTCAACGGTCAACCCGGCCAACTGTTGCGCCACAACGAATTCATCACCAGCATCAAACAGCGCAGCGCCACACCGGGCGGCACCTGCGACTTCGATCTTCCCGCCTACCATTACTGGTTACAGCGCCCCGCCTACGAACGCATCGGCGACCTGGAACGCTGGCTCACTTCGCTGGACAGCGTGCGGCTCGCGGTGGGGCTGATTCTGCGCCTGGTGCGCGAGTGCGCCATGCCCAGTCGCGAACTCGCCATCGGCGGGTTTTATCAAAAATCACTCGATCCGGAAACGCCCTGCCAGTTGGTGCGCATCCAGATCCCTCTGGACTCGCCCTATTACGCCGAGATCAGCGGCGGCAAACACCGCTTTACGGTGCGTTTTATGGAACCGGTGGCCAACGGCCGCGCCCTGCAAAGCGCCGAAGATGTGGAGTTTGAGATGACCTGTTGTGTGATATGAGCGCGGTCAAATGCCCCACCTGCGGTAAGGCCGTGGAGTGGTCTGAGGAACAGCGCTGGAAACCTTTCTGCAGTGAGCGTTGCAAACTCATGGACCTCGGCGCCTGGGCCGGGGAAGGCTACCGGATTCCCGAGCGCCCTGGCAAGGAAACAGCGGGCGAAGATCTGCCCGTCAACGACCCTGAAAATGAAGCATGAATTCGGCTGGTTTTATACTCGACCAGACACCGCGCACGGCAATACCCTGCGCGCCATGCTGCCAAGCCGTTTCGAGCTGTTCCGGGCGCATCCCCCCTAAGGCATACACCGGCACGGTGGCCTGCTCGGTCAACGTCCGCAAGCCCGCCCAACCCAGTGTCGCGGCCCCCGGGTGACTTGTTGTGGGCAGCAGCGGAGAGACCACTACAAAATCCACGCCGATGGCGAGTGCGTGGGCCAGTTCCGCCGCGTTATGGCAAGAAGCGGCGACCCACTTTTCCTTTCCCAGCGGCCGTTTTTCAAAACCCAGCAGTTGCGCGCTGCTCAAGTGGATGCCGGGGGCGTCCAGTTCCGTGACGGTTTGCACCGGCGCATTCAAAAGCAGTTGCGCGTTATAATTTTTGCACAAGGCCAGCGCCTTGCCGGCCAGCGCGGCGTATGCGTCTTCGCCCAAGCTCTTGGCGCGCAACTGAATCAGTCTGGCGCCGCTTTTCAACCACGCTTCGAGGGTGGCGAGAAAGGTGGGCAGGTCTGCGGGTTCCTCACTGATGAGATAGAGCGAGGGCAGCTCCAGCGCTGTGATGACGGGGAGATTGGCCGCAGGATAATTCTTGTCGCGCAGTTTGTTCAGCGCTACCCATTCCAGGTGTTGCCCCTCACGGCCATGAGCCTCGTTGGCAAAATCATCCACGCGCCACACATCCAATAGCACGGCCTTGTTTGCATAACGATGCGGAATGCGCATCAGCGGCCGGGCGCGAGTGACCGTGATCCCCAGTTCCTCGTGCAGCTCGCGGGCAAGTGCGCTACGCACGTCTTCACCGGCTTCGACCTTGCCGCCCGGAAATTCCCACAAACCGCCTTGATGTAAATGCGCGGACCGCAAGGCCAGCAACAGCTTGCCCCGTTTGTTAAAAATCGCCGCTGCTACGACATGTTGCTGATTTGGATGTTCGATCACGTGTAGAGTTACCCATAAGTCAATAAGTATAGTCAATAAGTATAACTACACTTCCCGCGGTGCAGGGACGCACCGCCATTTTTCAAACACGAAAGTGTTTGAAAAATGAAGAAAAGCACCATAATTAATCTTATGGCCGCATTTTTGCTTTTTGCCGGGCAGGACGCCTCAACATCAGCGACCGTGCTCTGAGAAGTAGTCGCTCCCGGC
>JACXTT010000448.1_pt1 | contig 69843 bp, 71 predicted proteins | sample 9270951 | NCBI WGS metagenome assembly JACXTT01 (sample SAMN15532306, study PRJNA645909) | rock metagenome | isolation source: weathered quartz diorite | place: Puerto Rico | collected 2017-06-21 | reverse complement strand
ACCTCTCGAACATCCTGAACCGGATCACGCTGCCCGGGTCGCTCTTCCTCGCGGCGATCGCCCTCATCCCCTCGGTCTTCCTCGCGATCTGGGCGATCACGGCCTTCCCGTTCGGGGGCACGACGATCCTCATCACCGTGGGCGTGGCACTCGAGACGATGAAGCAGCTCGAGTCCCAGCTCATGATGCGGCACTACGAGGGGTTCCTGCCCTAGTGCGGATCGTCCTCATCGGGCCACCGGGTGCCGGCAAGGGGACGCAGGCCGCCCGGCTCGTCGAGCGACACGGACTGTTGCACATCGCGACCGGTGACCTCTTCCGGGCGAACGTTCGCGAAGGGACCGAGCTCGGGCGGGTCGCGAAGGCACACATGGACCGCGGCGACCTGGTCCCCGACGGCGTCGTGGTCGGCATGGTCGTCCAGGCACTTCGCGTCGCGAACGACGGGTTCGTGCTGGACGGGTTCCCGCGGACCGTGCCCCAGGCCGAGGCGCTCGAGAGCGAGCTGCTGGCCACGGGCCGGCCGCTCACGGCGGCGCTCGCGCTGGACCTGGACGACGGGATCGCGGTGAAGCGCCTCACCGGGCGGCGGGCGCTCGAGCGGCGGCAGGACGACGACGAGATGATCGTGCGACGCAGGCTGGAGGTCTACCACGAGACCACACGCCCGCTGAGGGAGTTCTATGCGGGCAGGGGGCTCCTTCGAGTCGTCGACGCCGATGCCTCCGAGGACGAGGTCACCGCGAGGCTCGAGGCCGCGCTCGCATGATCATCCTCAAGTCGCGGGAGGAGATCGGGCTGATGCGCCGGGCCGGCCGCGTCGTGGCCCAGACGATCGAGCGCCTGATCGCCGAGGTCCGGCCGGGGATGACCACCGCCGACCTCGACGCGATCGCCGAGCGGCTCATCAGCGAGGCGGGCGCGCAGCCGTCGTTCAAGGGCTACCGCGGGTTCCCCGGGACGATCTGCACGTCGCTCAACGAGGAGATCGTCCACGGCATCCCCGGCGAGCGCAGGCTGATCCCGGGGGACGTGCTGAAGCTCGATGTCGGGTGCATCTGGCAGGGCTACCACAGCGACTCCGCCGTGAGCGTGTTCGTCGGCGGCCCCCCGTCGGAGGAGGCGACCAAGCTCGTGCGCGTCACCGAGGAGTCCCTGGAGGCGGGCATCGCGGCGCTGCGGGCCGGTCGCCCGCTCTCGGAGGTGGGCCACGCCGTCCAGCAGGTCGCCGAGGGGGCCGGGTTCAGCTGCGTCCGGGAGTACGCGGGCCACGGGGTGGGCCGGGCGCTGCACGAGGACCCCTCCGTCCCGAACTACGACGACGGCCGGCGCGGGCCCGTCGTGAAGCCCGGGCTGGTGGTCGCGATCGAGCCCATGGTGAACGTCGGGGACTGGCGGACCCGCGTCCTTGCCGACGACTGGACGGTCGTGACGAAGGATCGAAGCCTCTCGGCCCACTTCGAGCACACGATCGCGGTGACCGAGGAAGGGCCCGAGGTCCTGACCGCTCGGTAGACGCCTCAGGCACGGGGCGCCTATACTTCTGGGCTGGCCCGGAGCTCGAGGACGTGAGTGATGGGCCGTTTCGGCATGTTCGAGAGGTAGCCCAGGAGCTTGGCGAAGAAAGATGCGATCGAGGTCGAGGGGACGGTGGTCGAGCCCCTTCCCAACGCCATGTTCCGGGTGGAGCTGGACAACGGACACAGGGTCCTGACCCACATCTCTGGGAAGATGCGGATGAACTACATCAGGATCCTGCCCGGTGACCGGGTGCTCGTGGAGCTGTCCCCCTACGACCTCACGCGGGGCCGGATCACCTACCGGTACCGCTAGGCACGGGGGAGCGTCGAGGAAGGTTGGGTTCGCGGTGAAGGTTCGCCCCTCGGTCAAGAAGATGTGCGACCAGTGCAAGATCATCACCCGGCATGGCCGGGTGATGGTGATCTGCTCGAAGGACCCCCGGCACAAGCAGCGGCAGGGCTAGGAGGCGAGGGTGGCGAGGATCGCAGGCGTCGACCTCCCCCGCGAGAAGCGGGTGGACGTGGCGCTCCGCTACATCTACGGGATCGGACCGACGCGCGCCCGACAGACCGTCCTGGGACTCGACCTCGACGGCGGCCGCAAGGTCCGGGACCTCACCGACGAGGAGGTCGTGCGCATCCGCGACTGGATCGACGCCCACTACAAGGTGGAGGGCGACCTCCGGCGGGACGTCGCGCAGGACATCAAACGCAAGATCGAGATCGGCTCCTACCAGGGCGTCCGGCACCGTCGGAGCCTCCCGGTCCGGGGCCAGCGCACGCACACCAACGCCCGCACGCGCAAGGGCCCCAAGAAGACCGTCGGGGTCAGGCGCAAGAAGGCGACGAAGTAAGGAAGGGGACGCGTGGCCAAGCCCAAGACGAAGAAGCCGAGGCGGCGAGAGAAGAAGAACGTCTCGCACGGGCAGGCGCACATCAAGTCGACGTTCAACAACACGATCGTCACGATCACGGACCTCGACGGGAACACGCTCTCCTGGGCGAGCGCGGGCAACGTCGGGTTCAAGGGATCGCGCAAATCGACGCCGTTCGCCGCGCAGCTGGCCGCCGAGGCGGCCGCCCGCCGCGCCCAGGAGCACGGGCTCACCAAGGTCGACGTCTTCGTGAAGGGCCCGGGATCCGGCCGCGAGACGGCCATCCGTTCGCTCGCCGCGACCGGCCTCGAGATCCTCGGGATCCAGGACGTGACGCCCGTGCCGCACAACGGATGCCGGCCCCGGAAGCGGCGCCGCGTCTAGATTCGTTCGTATCGACACCAAGAGCGGCGGGGCAGGACTGGTTGATCCCCCGCCAAGGAGGCAGGAAACGTGTTCATCGTCGCTCGACCCCAGATCCAGGAAGAGACCATCACGCCCACGCGCTCGCGGTTCTCGATCGAGCCGCTGCAGCCCGGGTTCGGCTACACCCTCGGGAATGCGCTCCGCCGGACCCTGCTGTCCTCGATCCCCGGCGCGGCCATCTCCTCGGTGAAGATCGACGGGGTGCTGCACGAGTTCTCGACGATCCCGAAGGTCACCGAGGACGTCACCGACATCATCCTGAACCTGAAGGAGCTCGTGCTGCGCTCGGAGGTCGACGAGCCGGCCACCGCGTACCTGAAGGCGAAGGGGCCGGCGGACGTCACCGCCGGGGACATCCAGCCGCCCGCCGGGGTGGACATCCTGAACCCCGAGCTGCACCTCGCGACGCTCGGGCGCGGCGCGGCCCTCGAGCTCGAGGTGGTCGTGCAGCGGGGCGTCGGGTACGTGCCCGCCGAGCGCAACAAGAGCGCCCGAGACCCGATCGGCGTCATCCCGGTCGACTCCATCTTCTCGCCGGTGCGCCGCGTGACCTACGCGGTCGAGAACACGCGAGTCGAGCAGATGACGGACCGGGACCGGCTGATCCTGGACGTCGAGACCGACGGCTCGATCAAGCCGCGTGAGGCCGTGGCCTCAGCCGGCACGACGCTCGTCGCGCTCGTCGAGCTCTTCCGCGACCTCGCCGAGAGCCAGGGCATGATCCCCGACCAGCCGAAGACGGACGAGGAGTATCGCGGCGACGACGCGATCACGATCGAGGAGCTGAACCTCTCCGTCCGGTCCTACAACTGCCTGAAGCGCGAGGGCATCAACACGGTCGGCGACCTCCGCCAGAAGAGCGAAGCCGAGCTGATGGACATCCGCAACTTCGGGCAGAAGTCCATCGACGAGGTGAAGGGGAAGCTCGAGGAGCTCGGGCTGTCCCTCCGGGAGGACTAGATGCCGCGTCCAAGGAAGGGGCCTCGGCTTGGGTCCGGGCCGGCACACGAGCGCCTGCTCCTGGGCACCCTCGCCGCCCAGCTCTTCACGCACGAACGGATCCGCACGACCGAGGCGAAGGCGAAGGCGCTCCGGCCGCTCGCGGAGCACCTGATCACGTTCGCGAAGCGCGGCGACGTCCATGCGCGCCGCGAGGTGCTGAAGACCGTGCCGGACCGGGACGTCGTGCACAAGCTCTTCGCCGAGATCGGGCCCCGCTACGCCGAGCGGGCGGGCGGCTACACGAGGATCCTCAAGCTCGGCCAGCGCCAGGGCGACGCGGCCCCGATGGCGCAGATCGAGCTGCTCCCCGCCGAGGAATAGCCGGGGTCGCGGCCGGACCCACGCCGATGGCCGTCGTTCGGCTGCTGCTCGCGTACGACGGGACGGGATTCCATGGGTGGGCGGCTCAGCCGGGGGTCCGAACGGTGGAGGGCGTGCTCGGCGACGCGCTCGAGCGGGCGCTGGGCGCTCGGCCACGCCTGTCGGTCGCCGGGCGGACCGACGCCGGGGTCCACGCCTCCGGCCAGGTCGCGTCCTTCCCGCTCCCCGAGCCGACGGACGTCGACAGGCTCCAGCGAGCCGTGAACGGGATGCTCGCCCCGGAGGTCGTGGTGCGCGAGGCCAGGCTGGCCCCGGCGGAGTTCGACGCCCGCCACCGCGCGACGGGTCGCGAGTACGCGTATCGGATCGACGTCGCCATGGTTCCGGACCCGATGACGGCACGGTATGCCTGGCACCGGCCGGGTCCGCTCGCGCTCGGGCCGATGCGGGCGGCGGCACGGGATCTGCTCGGCGAGCACGACTTCGCGTCGTTCTGCCGGGTGCCGTCGCCTCCGGCGAGCACGGTCCGGACGCTCCGGCGCCTCAGCGTGTCTCGCGACGGCACGGAGGTCCGGATCCGGGCCGAGGCCAACGGGTTCCTGCACCAGATGGTCCGAAGCCTGGTGGGGACGCTCGTGGCCGTGGGCGAGGGGTCGATGGCTGCCGACGCGATGCCGGAGGTGCTGGCGGCCCGCCGCCGTCGGGCGGCGGGCCGCGTCGCCCCACCGCACGGCCTGACCCTCGTCCGCGTCACCTACGGGGCCCGACCTTTGACGAGGCCGTGAACGCCCAGGTACACTGCCCTGTCGGCCTTTTCGGCCGCGTTTTCATGATGGGATCCAATCGGTGAACACGAAGACCTTCTCCCCGCGACCGCGAGACATCGACCGCCGCTGGTACGTGATCGATGCCGACGGGGCGACCCTCGGGCGCCTGGCCTCGGAGGTCGCGAAGATCCTGCGGGGCAAGCACAAGCCGATCTTCGCCCCACACGCGGACACCGGCGACCACGTGATCGTGGTGAATGCCCGGGGCGTGCGCCTGTCCGGCGGCAAGGAGGCGGAGAAGATCTACTGGCGCCACTCCGGCTACCCCGGTGGGATCCGCGGCATCGGCTACGCACAGCTCCTTGCCGAACGGCCCGCGATCGCCGTGGAGAAGGCGATCAAGGGGATGCTCCCCAAGAACCGGCTCGGCCGGCAGATGTTCGGCAAGCTCGCCGTCTATGAGGGTCCGGATCATCCGCACCAGGCACAGAAGCCGGCGCCGCTCGGGATCGGCGAGATTCCGAAATGGGAGGGGCTGCCCGCTCCACGGCCCGCCGCGCCGCCCGCGAAGGCGGCGGCGAAGCCCAAAGCCGGGGCAGCAGAAGCGAAGGGACGCCGCGCGCCATCGGCGAAGCCCGAGACGGGGACGCGACGGACCACGCGGACGGCACGCACCACGCGAGCCGCCGGCGCCCCGACGAAGCCACGCGCCGCCACGCGCACCAGGACACGGAAGGAGCCAACAGGTGGCTGAGACCCAGTCGGCTCGAGAGGTCGGCGGCACGGGACGCCGCAAGGAGGCCGTCGCGAGGGTTCGCCTCGTCGAAGGCGGGACGGGACGGTTCGAGTTGAACGGCCGGTCGCTCGACGACTACTTCCGCTCGCGCGCCCACCGGATGGTCGTGACCGCGCCCCTGCGGGTGATCGGTCGCGAGAAGGACTTCGACGTGATCGCCCACCTCGACGGAGGCGGTGTCTCCGGGCAGGCGGGCGCCCTCCGCCAGGGCCTGGCGCGCGCGCTCATCGAGCTCGATCCGTCGCTTCGGCCCGAGCTGAAGCGCGAAGGCTTCCTCACCCGCGACGCGCGTGAGAAGGAGCGCCGCAAGTACGGGCTCAAGAAGGCCCGCAAGGCGCCGCAGTACTCCAAGCGGTAGCTACGGGCGCCCGGTGCCCTCATCGCCCGAGGCCGCGTCCTCGAGGAGCATGCGCGCCTGGACCTCGAGCTCCTGCGGGACCCAGAGCTCCATCGGGCCGATCCGGTACGGGCCCTCGGCTTCGCCCTTCGTGACCACCGGGATGCCCTCCGCCTCCAGGAGGCCCTTCGCGACGAGACCCTCGGGGATCGTCGGGGCCGTCAGCACGAGCACGAGGCGTTCGGGATCCGATTCGTCGGTGTGGTGTGACACGGCGCCCGTAAGATAACCCGTCGATGGCACGCCTGTTCGGCACGGATGGGGTCCGAGGCATCGCCAACCAGGAGCTCACTGGCGACCTCGCGTTCCGGCTGGGGCGGGCCGCGGTCGTCGAGCTCACCGAATTGGGTGAGGCACGCCCGGAGATCCTGGTCGGGCGGGACACGCGTGCCTCGGGCGAGTTCCTCGAGTCGGCGCTCGCTGCCGGCATCTGCTCCGCGGGGGGGGACGCGGTGCTCCTGGGTGTCGCCAGCACGCCCGAGGTGGCCTTCCTCACGACCGACCTCGGCGCGCAGGCGGGCGCGGTCATCTCCGCCTCGCACAACCCGGCCGAGTACAACGGCATCAAGTTCTTCGGCGAAACCGGCTACAAGCTCGCCGATGCCGTCGAGGACGAGATCGAGGCCCTCATCATGCAGGACGCGGGTCCGAGGCCGACGGGTCGAGGGCTCGGCCGGGTGCTTCGGCTCGAAACGGCGAGCGAACGCTACCTGCGACACCTCGACTCGGTCCCCGGCTGCTCGCTCCAGGGCATGCGCGTCGTGGTGGACTGCGCGAACGGCGCGGCGTCGGCGCTCGCGCCCGAGATCCTGCGGCGTCACGGCGCGAAGGTCGTCGCGCTGTTCGATGCCCCGGACGGATGGAACATCAACGACGGCGTCGGGGCGACGGTCCCCGAGGTGGTCGCCCGAGCCGTCGTGGAGCACGGCGCCGACGCCGGGGTCGCACACGACGGCGACGCTGACCGAGCGATGTTCGCCGATCACGAGGGCCGGGTCGTGGACGGCGACCAGGTGCTCGCTGCCTGCGCGATCGACCGCCATCGCCGGGGCGAGCTTCCCGGCGATCTCGTCGTGAGCACGCCGATGGCGAACCTTGGGTTCCACCAGTGCATGCGGGCGGCGGGGATCCGCGTCGCGGAGGCCAAGGTCGGCGACCGCTACGTGCTCGAGGAGATGCTGCGCTCCGGCGCGCGGCTGGGCGGGGAGCAGTCGGGGCACGTGATCTTCCTCGACCATGCCACCACGGGAGACGGCCTGCTGACCGCCCTGCAGTTCCTCGGGCTCGCCGTGCGAACGGGTACGTCCGTCGCCGAGCTCGCGGCGGGGATGCAGAGGTTCCCGCAAACCCTCGTGAGCGTCGAGGTTGCCGACCGCGACCGGCTGGACGGCGCAGGCCCCGTCTGGGACGGGGTGCGTGCGGCCGAGCGGGCGCTCGGTGAGCGTGGCCGCGTGCTCGTTCGGCCCTCGGGCACCGAGCCCGTGGTCCGCGTCATGGTCGAGGCCTCGACGAAGGAGGAGGCCGACCAGCACGCAAGGTCGATCGCGGAGCTCGTCGCCGCGACGCTCGGCTGATGCCACCGCCGCTGGGGGGCGGGAAGCGGGCGGTACCATGGACCCCTCATGTGCGGCATCGTGGGCTACGTTGGCCCGGCCCAGGCCCTGCCCATCCTCATCGAGGGGCTCCGGCGGCTCGAGTACCGCGGGTACGACTCCGCCGGCGTCGCCGTCATGAACGGAGATCTGGCCGTCGTCAAGCGGGCGGGCAGGCTCTCCGAGCTCGAGCGGGCCCTGGACGAGGTGGGCGGCCTCTCCGGAACCGTCGGGGTGGGCCACACGCGCTGGGCCACGCACGGCGCCCCGACCGACGTGAACGCCCACCCGCACCTGGACTGCACCCGGCACGTCGCGGTCATCCACAACGGCATCATCGAGAACTTCCAGGTCCTCCGAACTCGGCTCGCCAAGACCCACACGCTCGCGTCGGAGACCGACACCGAGTGCGTCGCGCACCTGATCGAGGAGGCCTACGACGGCGACCTCGCCGGCGCCGTCCGCGCGGCGGTCGCGCAGCTGACCGGGGCCTACGCGCTCGTCGTCACCTCGACGGAGGAGCCGGACGTCATCGTGGGCGTCAAGGTCTCCTCGCCGCTCGTGGTCGGGCTGGGCTCGGGCGAGAACATGCTCGCCTCCGACATCCCGGCGCTCCTGGATCGCACGCGCACGTTCGTGCCGATCTCCGAGGGCCAGGTCGTCGAGGTCCGCGCCGGCTCGGTTCGGGTCAGCGACCTGGAGGGCCGGGACGTTCCCGTGGAGCCGATCGAGATCACCTGGGACCTCGCCGCCGCGGAGAAGGCGGGCTTCGAGGACTTCATGCTGAAGGAGATCCACGAGCAACCGACGGCCATCAGGGACACCCTGCGCTCGCGGATCGGTCCGTCCGGGCGCCTGGACCTTGACGACCTTCGCATCCCGGAGGAGCAGATCGAGACGGTCGACAAGGTGTTCGTCGTCGCGTGCGGGACGGCCTTCCATGCGGGTCTCGTCGCCAAGTACGCGATCGAGCACTGGGCCCGCCTGCCGGTCGAGATCGAGATCGCGAGCGAGTTCCGGTACCGCGACCCGGTGCTCGACGGGAACACGCTCACGCTCGGGGTCTCACAGTCGGGCGAGACGATCGACACGCTCGAGGCGATCCGCCACGCTCGGGCGCAGCAGTCGCACGTCATCGCGATCACGAACACCGTCGGATCGTCGATCGCGCGCGAGGCCGACGGCGTGCTGTACACGCACGCCGGTCCCGAGCGCGGGGTGGCGGCCACGAAGACGTTCGCCACGCAGATGGCGGCCCTGCATCTGCTCGCGCTCTATCTGGGGCAGGTGCGCGGCACCCTCTACCCGGCCGACACCCACGCCTGGGTCGAGGAGCTGCACGCCCTGCCCGATCGCGTGGAGCGGGCCCTTGCCCTGGACGAGCAGGTGGCCGCGCTCGCCGGGCGCTACGCGCAGGCACGGGACGTCCTGTTCATCGGGCGGCACACGGGATACCCGGCCGCGCTCGAGGGCGCGCTCAAGCTGAAGGAGATCTCGTACATCCACGCCGAGGGCTACGCGGCGGGGGAGCTCAAGCACGGGCCGATCGCGCTCGTCGAGCCCGGCGTCCCCGTGGTCGCCATCGCGACCGAGTGCCACATCTACCCCAAGGTGCTCTCGAACATCCAGGAGGTCAAGGCCCGCGGGGCCGAGGTGATCGCGGTGGCCACCGAGGGGGACGAAGCGATCCGGAGCCTCGTGGACCACGTGCTGTACGTGCCCCGCACGCACGAGCTGCTCTCGCCGGTGGTCGTGACCGTGCCCCTGCAGCTCTTCGCGTATCGCATCGCGAAGCTCCGCGGCTGCGACGTGGACCAGCCGAGGAACCTCGCCAAGAGCGTCACTGTGGAGTGACGGTTCGGCCGTGGACATCGTCGGCATCGGGGTCGACCTCGTCGATGTCGCGCGGGTGCAGCGACTCCTGTCGCGGCGTCGGACGTTCGTCGAACGCGTCTTCAGCCCCGACGAGATTTCATATTGCGAGGGCCAGGGCAACCAGGCCGAGTGCTATGCCGCTCGCTGGGCTGCGCGGGAGGCGTGCCGAAAGGCGCTCGGCGGGATCCGCGAGATGCGCTGGCACGAGGTGCGCGTCGCGCGCGCGCCGAGCGGCGCGCCCAGCCTGGTGCTCGAGGGCTCGTCCTGGGCGAGGGCCCGCGCCCTCGGTGTCACCGAGGTGAAGGTCGCGCTGACGCACGAACGTCGGATGGCGGCGGCCTTCTGCGTCGCGGTGCGAGACTGATGCTCCCGATCCTCACCCCGGCGGAGAGCGCTGCGCTCGACGAGTCGAGCGCCGGGCGAGGGGTGACGGCCGACGCGCTCATGGAACGCGCGGGGTGGGCGATCGCGCGCGCGGCCGGCGAACTCACCGGCGGCGCCGCCGGGCGCCGCGTCGTGGTCGTCTCCGGGAAAGGGAACAACGGGGGCGATGGTTTCGTCGCCGCGCGGCACCTCGAACGATGGGGCGCCGCGGTCACGACGTTCCTCCTGGATCCCGGCGCGACCCTGTCGCTGCCGGCCGTGCGCAACCTCGGGCACCTGGAGGCGATGGGCGCGCGGGTGCGCAGCTTCGCTCCCGACCAGCTGCACCGCGAGCTCGCGCGGGCGGATGTCGTGGTCGACGCGATCTTCGGCACGGGGTTCCACGGTGCCACGTCGGGACCGGCCCGGTCCGCGGTGGAGGCGATCAACGACGGCTCCGCCCCCGTGGTGGCTGCGGACATCCCTTCGGGGGTCGACGGCGAGACCGGGGCCGTGGAGGGGGTCGCGATCCGAGCGCGGGCGACCATCGCGCTCGGGACGCTGAAGCCGGGCCTCGTGTTCCATCCGGGCGCCTCGCACGCAGGCGCCGTCGAGGTTGCGGACATCGGGTTCCCCCGGGACCTCGTGCGGACGGAGCTCTGGCTCGCCGAGCGGTCCGACGCCGAGCGGCTCGTGCGCCCACGCGCGTTCGAGGGGCACAAGCGGACGTCGGGAACCGTCCTGGTCGTCGCCGGGTCCAGGCGCATGACCGGCGCGGCGATCCTGTGCGCGAGCGCCGCCTATCGCGCGGGCGCCGGTCTCGTCACGCTCGCGGTGCCGGAGGGGATCCTCCGGGTCGTGCAGGGCGCGCTTGCGGAAGCCACGTTCCTTCCACTTCCCGAGACCGACGCCGGCAGCCTGTCTGAGGCCGCGTGGCCGCTCATCGAGGAGCAGCTCGCCTCGGGCGGCCCCGCCGCCGCCGCTGCGGTCGGTCCCGGCCTCACGACCCACCCCGCCACCGCGGAGCTGGTCCGCCGGATCGTGCGCGCATCACCGATCCCCCTCGTCCTGGACGCGGACGGCCTCGGCGCCTTCGTCGATCGAACGGGCCACCTGGCCGAACGGCGATCGGAGATCGTCATGACCCCGCACGCGGGCGAGCTGGGGCGGCTCGCGGGGATCACCTCGGAGGACGTGACGAGGGATCGGGTGGCCCACGCTCGAAAGGCCGCGGCCGAATATCGCGCCACGGTCCTCCTCAAGGGATCGCGAAGCGTCATCGCGGACCCGGGCGGGTCCGCGATCGTGAACCCCACGGGCGGGCCGGTGCTCGCCACCGGGGGGACGGGCGACGTCCTCACCGGCGCGATCGCCGCGCTGCTCGCGCGCGGACTTCGGCCGCCCGAGGCCGCCCTCCTGGGCTCCTTTGCCCACGGCCTGGCGGGGGCCCGGTCGGGGGCCGACCTCGGTGAGGGAACCCTCGCCTCCGATGTGTCCGCTGGCCTGGCGGCAGTCCTCGCCGGCCTCGCGCGGGACCGCGGTGAGGCCTGAACCATGCGGACGCTCTCCCCGCCGGCGATCGACTTCCGCCCCACGGTCTGCGTCGTGGACCTGGCTGCGATCCGCCACAACGTTCGCGCGCTCATGCCGCCGCGCGCCCAGCTGATGGCCGTCGTGAAGGCGAACGGTTACGGGCACGGTGCGGAGCCGGTCGCCCGCGCCGCCCTGTCGGCGGGCGCCACGTGGCTGGGCGTCGCCCTCGTCGAGGAGGGCATCCGGCTCCGCGACGCGGGCGTCGCGGAGCCCATCCTGGTCCTCACGCAGTTCCCGGCCGGATCGGAGGGCGCAGCGCTTGCCGCGGGCCTCACCCCGACCGTCTACACGACCGAGGGGCTCGAGCGGCTTGCCGCGGCGGCGGTCGGACGAGCGATCGGCGTGCACGTGAAGGTCGACACGGGGATGCATCGCGTCGGGCTGGACCCTGCCCGCGCCGTCGAGTTCGTGGCCGACGCCGTCCGAATGGGCCTGGAGGTCGAGGGCCTCTGGACCCACTTCGCGGCGTCGGAGGATCTGGGGGAGCCGTTCACGCGCGTGCAGCTCGAACGGTTCGACGACGTCGTCGCCCGCGTGCGGAGCACGGGCGTTCGTCCTCGGTACCTTCACGCGGCGAACAGCGCGGCGGCGATGGCCGTGCCCGAGTCGCACTTCGACATCGTGCGGTTGGGCCTCGCGATCTACGGGCTCTCGCCGGCCGCCGGACTCCCGGGGGCGGAGGCGCTTCGACCCGCGATGCGATGGAGGAGCAGGGTGGCCGCCGTTCGCCGATTGCCCGCCGGGGAGCGCGTCTCCTACGGTCTTCGCTACCGGCTCGAGCGAGCCTCGACGATCGCCACGGTCCCGGTCGGCTACGCGGACGGGTACAGCCGGCTGCTCTCCGGGTCCGGCGAGGTGCTGATCGGCGGTCGCCGGCACCCCATCGCGGGGACCATCACCATGGATCAGCTCATGGTGGACTGCGGGGACGACCGCGTCCGCGAAGGCGACGACGTCGTCCTGATGGGACGGCAGGGCGATCAGGAGATCACGGCCGAGGAGCTCGCCGCCCGGATCGGGACGGTGAACTACGAGGTCGTGTGCCAGGTGAGCGAGCGCGTGCCGCGTCGTTACGAGGACGGCGACGCGGGGTGAGCGCCGGCCGGTGATCACTCGGGTGCCGGGCATCCTGGTCGGCCACTGGACCGATCCGATCGGCCGCACCGGGTGCACGGTGGTCCTCTGCCCGCCCGGCACCGTCGGGTCGGGCGAGGTGCGGGGCGGTGCGCCGGGGACGCGTGAGACGGATCTCCTGCGGCCGGGCACGCTCGTCCAGGAGGTGCACGCGGTGCTGCTCACCGGAGGGAGTGCCTTCGGCCTGGCCGCCGCCGACGGCGTCATGCGGTTCCTCGAGGAACGCGGGGTCGGCTTCGAGACCCTCGCGGTCCGAGTCCCGATCGTGCCGGCCGCCGTGCTCTATGACCTCGGCGTCGGCGACCCGGGCGCCCGGCCGGGCCCCGAGCAGGGATATCGGGCGTGCGCCGCCGCATCGGCAGATGTGATGGAGGGGAGCGTGGGCGCGGGGACGGGCGCCACGGTCGCGAAACTGCGCGGGCCCGAGGGGGCGGCGACCGGAGGCGTCGGGAGCGCCTCCGTCCAGGAGGGTGACCTGATCGTGGGCGCGATCGCCGCGGTGAACGCGCTGGGCGAGGTGGTCGACGACGCCGGCGACGTGCTCGTCGGTTCGAGCATCGCCGCGCAGGCCGTGGCCGCGCCGGAAGCGGGCGGCACGAACACGACCCTCGTCGTCGTCGCGACGAACGCCGTCCTGTCGAAGGAGCGCGCGCACCTGCTCTCGCTGGCCGCCCACGACGGTATCGAGCGGGCGGTCCGGCCGGCGCACACGCTCTGGGACGGCGACACGGCGTTCGCGCTCGCGACGGGCAGCGTCCCCGCCGATCAGCGGCGGCTGGAGGAGCTTGCCATCGACACCGTGGCCGAGGCCATCCGGCGCGGATGCGGCGTCGGCCGCTGAGCCCGTTCGACCTGTTGCGGAGCGCGTGCCCCGTGCTACAACTGACGGCGTCCGCGAGTTGAAGGGGGATGCCACGGAGGACCAGGGGGGTCCGGGCTCGGGCGTGGGCGATCAGCCGCCCGAACCGCCGCTGCGCCCGGATCCGTATCCGGAGTTCGTCTATCCGCAGGGCCAGCCGACCCCTGCCTCCCCGGCGAGCCGACCGACGACCACATGGGGCCTTCCGGTCGGCGACGCCTCGACGATCCCGCCCTCCGAAGCCGGCCCGCCGCCCCCACCTCGGCGCCGCGCGCTCCTCGTGGCCGTCGCCCTGGTCGTCCTGGGGAGCCTGATCGCGGTCGTCATCGTCGCCACCGGGGGTGGCGGCAAGCCGGCGGCGAACGGATCGCCCACGCCCTCGGCGACGCCCGCTGTCGTGGAGCCGGCCGGGCTCACCTCGAACGTCAACGTGCTCGCCGTGACCCTCACCTGGTCGGAGCCGGGCGGCGGGGCCGCCGTCGTCCAGTACAACGTGTATCGGGACGGGGCGCTCCTCGCGAGCCCGGGGCTCACGACCTACACCGATACCTCCGCGGTGCCCGGCACGACCTATTCGTACGACGTCGAGGCGGTCGGGCCGACGGGAACATCCGCCCGCGCCTCGATCCAGGTCGCCGTCCCCGTGCCCTCGCTCGCGCTCGCGCGCCTGCAGGGGGACTTCAACGTCAAGGCGAAGACGCTCACCCACAGCGGGTATTCGAGCTACCCGGCGTCCTTCACCCTGGGGTACCACTTCGATCCGAAGTGCGACACGGGGCCCTGCAACGTGGTGTGGACCGATCTCAGCGAGAAGCGGTTCAAGGCGACGTTCACCGAGAAGGGGGCCAGCTACACGGGCTCGGACACCGGGGATTTCGGCGCGGTCTGCGGGAGTACCGCGCACGACTCGCTCCTCACGTTCTCCATCCGCGTCGTGAAGGCGAAGCCGATCGACGGGAACTGGCGGGCGAGCAAGCTGGTCGGGACGGTCACGCAATACGACGCGCCGCAGCTCGGGTGCGTCACCGGGCGGGCGACGATCTCGATCACGCTCACGCTGATCTCCTGACGACCGTAGACTCCTCGCAGTCGAGTTCGAGCTTCCCCCCGGGCCGGGAAGGGGCTGCACCATGAGCATGAGCCTGGAGGAGCTGGCGTCGGCGGCCGCCGGCTGCACGCGATGCCGCCTGTCGAAGGGTCGCACGCAGGTGGTCTTCGGCGTCGGGGACCCCCACGCCGACGTGATGTTCATCGGGGAGGGACCCGGCTACTACGAGGACAAGCAGGGCGAGCCGTTCGTGGGCGCGGCCGGCCAGCTGCTCACGAGGCTCCTTCGCGAGATCGGGCTCGAGCGGTCGGACGTCTACATCACCAACGTCGTGCGCTGCCGCCCGCCGGGGAACCGAGACCCACTCCCCGACGAGATCGAGGCATGCACGCCCTGGCTGGCGGGGACGCTCGAGCGGGTCGCCCCTCGCGTGATCGTCACCCTCGGGAACTTCGCCACCCGCGTGATCCTGGATCGAGCCGTCTCGATCAGCCGGGTTCGGGGACAGCGCTTCGAGATCGACGGCCGAACCGTCGTTCCCACGTTCCATCCGGCGGCGATCCTCCACGGAGGCGGGGAGTCCAGCTCGCAGATGGCGGCCCTCCGGTCAGACTTCGCGACGATTCGCCGCATCCTGAACGAGCCGACCCCCGTCGCGGTTGCCGCCGAGGAGCAGCTCGGCCTGTTCTGACACGAGCGATGCGGGCTCTCAGCGTTCGAACCGGCTCCGCGGCCCAGACCGCGGCGCTCGGCGGGGCCCTGGGCGCGCTCCTCCTCGAGGGCGACGTCGTCTCGCTCTCGGGCGACCTCGGAGCCGGGAAGACGACCTTCGTGCAGGGCGCCGCGGCGGCGCTCTCCGTCGAGGAGCCCGTCCTGTCGCCAACGTTCACGCTCATGCGGACCTACGCCGGCCGCCTCCTCGTTCACCACGTCGACGTGTATCGCCTGCGGGCCTTCCAGGACGTCCTCGACCTCGGGTGGGACGAGATCCTCGAGAGCGGCGGGGTGGTGTTCGTCGAATGGGGCGACGCGATCGATTCGCTCCTGCCCGGCACGCGCCTCGAGGTCGAGCTCACGATCCCCGACGGTGAGGCGGAGGCCCGCGACGTCTCGGTGCACGGGCTGGGCGGCCGGTGGGAGGATGCCTGGCCGTCCGTCGCCGACGCCGTCCGTGCTGCGGGCGGATAAGCTCCGGCGATGCTCGTCCTGGGGATCGAGACCTCGACGCCGCACACGTCCGTCGCCCTCGGGTCCGAGACGGGCGTCGTGGTGGCCTCGCTCCTTGCAACCGGCCCGGCGAGCCACGAGCTCGTCGTGTCCGAAGTGGAGCGCGCGCTCGACCGCGCCGGAATGCCGCGCTCGGCGCTGACCGGCGTGGCGGTCGGGCTCGGGCCGGGACTCTTCACCGGCATGCGGGTCGGCGTCGCGACGGCCAAGGCGATGGCGCAGGCGCTCGTGGTCCCGATCGTCGGGCTCGCCTCGCTCGACCTGGTCGCCTTCTCGGTGCGCCACTGCCGACGGCTCATCTGCGTGGCGGTCGACGGCAAGCGCAAGGAGCTGTTCTTCGCGTTCTACCGTCCGGTGCCGGGGGGTGTGACGCGGACCACCGAGTTCGAGGCGGCCTCGCCCGCGCGCCTGGTCGCCGACCTCGTCGCGCGGCCCGAGGATATCCTGCTGGTCGGGAACGGCACCCTGGTGTACCGTCGGGAGCTGGAGGAGGCCGGGAAGCACGTCGAGATCGCGTCGGCGGCGTTCGGGTTCCCCTCCGCGACGACCCTGGTCGAGCTCGCGATCCCGCGGTTGCAGCGAGAGGACTTCGACCGGCTGTACGACCTGCGGCCCCACTACGTGAGGAAGTCGGATGCGGAGATCGCCTGGGACTCGCGTCGACGAGCCGATTGAGCTCGAGATCACGCGCATGCGCCGTCGCCATCTGAAGGGCGTCATGTCGATCGAGCGCCGCGTCTACCCGCGTCCGTGGAGCCCGAACCTGTTCCTGTCCGAGATGAGCGAGCTGCGCAATCGGGCCTACCTCGTGGCCAAGGTTGGGCGCGAGGTGGTCGGCTACGCGGGGATGATGTGCTACGGAGACGAGGCGCACGTGACGACGATCGCCGTCGCGCCCGCCCACCATCGGCGAAAGATCGGCACGCGCCTGCTCTACGAGCTCATCCGTGAGTCGATCCGACAGGGCGCTCGGGCCGTGTCGCTCGAGGTCCGCTGGACGAACTACGGCGCCCAGGACCTCTACACGAAGTTCGGCTTCCGGCCGGTCGGGCGCCGGAAGAACTACTACCAGGAGACGAACGAGGACGCCCTGGTGATGTGGGTCGACGAGATCCGAAGCCGCGACTACCAGGATCGTCTGGACGCGATCATCGCCCAGGCGCCGGGCGGCGCCCGGCCGCAGTAGCCGCCCCGGCCACCGATGCGGATCCTCGGGATCGAGACCTCGTGCGATGAGACCGCGCTCGCGGTCGTCGATGACGGCCGCACCGTCCGCTCGAACCTGATCTCCAGCCAGGCGCATCTGCACGAGCGCTTCGGGGGGGTCGTGCCCGAGGTGGCGTCCCGCGCGCACCTGGAGAACCTTAACCCCCTCCTCGACCTCGCTCTGCAGGAGTCCAACACGACGCTCAAGGACATCGACGCCATCGCCGTCACCGTCGGTCCGGGCCTGGTCGGCGCGCTCCTCGTGGGGATCGCGGCGGCCAAGGCGCTCGCCTTCTCGCTCGACGTGGCGTTGATCGGCGTGCACCACCTCGAGGGCCACATCTACGCGAACGTCCTGGCGCACGGGGAGCTCGAGCCGCCGTTCGTCTCGTTCCTGGTCTCGGGGGGGCACACGATGCTCGTGCACGTGCCCGAGCCGTTTCGCTACCGGATCCTCGGCCAGACGCTCGACGACGCGGCCGGCGAGGCCTTCGACAAGGTCGCGCGCTTCCTCGGCCTGGGCTTCCCCGGCGGGCCGGAGCTCGACCGGCTCGCGAGGGCCGGCGACCCCGACGCGGTCCGGTTCCCGCGGGCGGTCACGGAACGCCGCTACGACTTCTCCCTCTCGGGCCTGAAGACGGCGGTCGTCCGGTACATGACGGCGGAGCGCTCGCAAGGCCGTGAGCCCCCCCTCGCCGACGTCGCAGCCTCGTTCCAGGAGGCCGTCGTCGACGTCCAGGTCGACAAGACGGTCGAGGCCGCGGGCGACACCGGCGTCCCCACGATCGTGCTGGGTGGGGGGGTGGTGGCGAACTCCCGGCTTCGGGCCTTGATGGGCGAACGCGCCGAGGCCGCCGGCATGAACCTGTTGATCCCGCCGCCCGACCTCTGCACCGACAACGGGGCCATGATCGCCTGCGCGGGCTTCTACCGGCTGGCACGAGGGGAGCGGAGCGGCCTGGACGTGGGCGCCTCCCCGAGCCTTCCGCTTGCCTGAGGGGCGAAATCTCCCGGAAGCCCTTGTGATTCGGCGCTCCCCCGTGATTGGATGGCCGATTGTCCGCGCGGTGGCGCCCGCCACCCCCCGACCGAAGGAGGAGGATGTCCTTGAGGAAACGCGCGTCTCTCGTGCTAGGCGTTGCGCTCCTGTCAGTGAGCCTGTTCGCCGGCTTTGCACCATCCGGCGCAGTCGCCCAGCCCAAGGCCAAGCCGGCGGCGTTCGACGGCGTGGCGTACCTCCGGCTCCACGGATACCTTCCGCTTCACGGGCTTGACACCCTCCAGCGAGCCAAGGCCTACTCCGCCTCGCTCGTGGCGAATCACCAGCTGCCGGCCGCGCCGGCCGCGCCCAGCGCAGGCGCAGCCCCCACCATCGGGGCGAACTGGACCGGAGTCGACAACTTCAACGTGACGCCGCCCGACGCCAACGGCGCCATCGGCCCGAGCAGCTACGTGGAGATCATCAACCAGAACATCGCGATCTACACGCGCACCGGTTCGCTGATCACGACGGCGACCCTCGGCACGCTGACGGGCCACTCCACGCTCAACGAGAGCGACCCGATGGTGCTCTGGGACCCGGACACGCAGCGCTTCTACTACAACGTGTGGGACACGAGCGCCGCGACCATGCAGTGGGGCTTCAGCAAGGACTCCAATCCCACCGCCATCCCGACGAGCTTCTGCAACTACAGCCAGAGCTTCGGCTACCTGAGCACGAACTTCCCCGACTACCCGAAGCTCGGCCAGACGAAGAACTTCCTCATGATCGGCGTGAACTTCTACCCGACGATCAACAACCTGCACGCCACCGAGTCCGACCTGCTCTGGATCAGCAAGCCCCAAGGCCAGTCTCCGGTGACCACCTGCCCGGCTGCGAGCACATTCAAGTCCGGGAAGTTCGCCAACCTGAGGAACCAGGACGGGACCCAGGCCTTCACCCCGGTCCCGGCCATCCAGACCGACCCGTCGTCGACCGGCTTCGTCGTCACGATGTCCGACATCGAGTGCCCGGACATCTGTGGCACGGGGACCCAGATAACGGTCCACGCGGTGCGGCCGAGCCCGACCGACCCGACGGTCCCGCAGCTTCTGGTGACCGGCAAGTCGATCACGGTTCCCGGATACACCTCCCCGCCAGACGCGCCCCAGAAGGGTTCGTCCTTCCCGATCGACACGCTCGACGGCAGGCTGACGCACGCCGTGTCCGGGATCGACCCGAGCAACGGGAACAAGCTCGCCATCTGGGTCGCCCACACGGTCGCCGGCGGCGCCGGGAGCATGATCAACTGGTACGAGATCAACCCGCTGCCGGTGAAGCACCCGAGCCTGTTCCAGTCGGGCAGCGCGAGCGACGCGTCGCTCTACGTATACGACGCCGGCATCTCGAACGACCGCGCAGTGGTCGCGGCCGGAACCGGTTCGCACGGCTCGGCGATGGTGCTCGGGTTCACGACCTCATCGACGACCGCCTTCATCGCGATCCAGATGGTGTCCAAGATCGGCACCGGAGCGCAGTCGGCCTTCGTCCTGGTGAAGCAGTCGGCTTCAGCGGAGACGGACTTCAGCTGCGCGCAGCTGGGCAGCTGCCGCTGGGGTGACTACGGCGGCGCCACGCCCGATCCGGTTGCGAGCCCCACGAACGCGAACGGAGAGGTGTGGCTCTCGAACGAGTACGCCATCGGATCTCCGGTCCAGACGTTCAACTGGGAGGCGCTGCCGTAAGGCACGCCGACGGTCTATGGTGATCACGCAAGAGGCCGGCCCCTGCAAGGGGGCCGGCCTCTTCGGTTCGCGAGTCCAGATCAGCCGACCCCGAGGTCGCCCTGGAGCCCGCCCTCGCACTCCTCGCCGGTCACGAGGTTCTGCGCGTGGATCCGCAGCGCGTCGATCCCGACGCGGTTCGCCGTCTGCTGCTTGAACTCGAACCCGCCGTCCGCGTCGGTGACCTGGTTCCCCTTGAAGACGAGGAAGTTGTTGTAGTACATCGCGAAGTGCCAGGTCTGGTTCGCGACGCCGGACTCGATCCCCATCTCGAACTCGAGGCCGATGTCCTGATTGGCCGTCAGCGACCATTCGCTGTCGCCCTTGCAGGCGCCGGTCGCGGACATCGCGCCCGCTTCGGCGGCCGACGTCGGCCGGGCGACGGCGAGGATGGCCGTCCCCATGCTGCCGGCGAGCAGCGTGGTCAGGGCGAGCCGAATCGTTCTGCGCATGAGATCCCCCTTCTGGACGCGGGCTGAGGTCCGAGGATCGTACGAGCGCAGGTGTTCTCGGGTCCAGGGTTTGGCCGGATTCGGCCATTGGCGATCCGCACGCGGGGTCGCTAGACTGTTAGCACTCTGACCGCAAGAGTGCTAACCGATCCACCGCCGGGCGCCAAGGAGGAGCGAATGGCAGACAAGAAGTTCAAGCTGCAGCCGCTGGAGGACCGCATCGTGGTCAAGCCCAGCGAGGAGGAGGAGATGACCGCCTCCGGGCTCGTCATCCCCGACACCGCCAAGGAGCGCCCGCAGGAGGGCGAGGTCATCGCGGTGGGCGCCGGCCGGTTCGAGGACGGGCAGCGCATCCCGATCGACGTCAAGGTCGGCGACAAGGTCATCTACTCGAAGTACGGCGGGACCGAGGTCAAGATCGACGGCGTGGAGTACCTGATCCTCTCCGCCCGTGACGTGCTCGCCGTTCGCGGCTAACCAGGAAGGATCGCGTTCATGCCAGCCAAAGTCCTGAAGTTCGACGAGGACGCCCGGCGGGCGCTGGAGGCGGGCGTCGACAAGCTCGCCGACGCCGTCTCGATCACGCTCGGGCCGAAGGGTCGCAACGTCGTCCTCGACAAGAAGTGGGGAGCCCCCACGATCACCAACGACGGCGTCACCATCGCCAAGGAGATCGAGCTCGAGGACCCGTGGGAGAACATGGGCGCCCAGCTCGCCAAGGAGGTCGCGACCAAGACGAACGACGTGGCCGGTGACGGCACCACGACCGCCACGGTGCTCGCGCGCGCGATGGTGCACCTCGGCATGCGAAACGTCGCGGCCGGCGCCAACCCGATGGCCCTCAAGCGCGGCATCGAGAAGGCCGTCGGCGCGGTCGTCGATCACCTGCAGAAGCAGGCCCGCGACGTCGAGGGCCGCGACGAGATCGCCCACGTGGCCGCGCTCTCCGCGGCCGACCGGGCCATCGGCGACCACATCGCCGAGGCGTTCGAGAAGGTCGGCAAGGACGGCGTGATCCAGGTCGAGGAGTCGCAGACCTTCGGCATCGAGCTCGAGTTCGTCGAGGGCATGCAGTTCGACAAGGGCTACATCTCGCCCTACTTCATCACCGACGCCGACCGTATGGAGACCGTCTACGAGGACCCGTACGTGCTCCTGGTCGGCAAGAAGATCTCGAGCGTGCAGGACCTCCTGCCGGTGCTCGAGAAGGTGGTGCAGGCGGGCAAGCCGCTCCTGATCGTGGCCGAGGACGTCGAGGGCGAGGCGCTCGCGACGCTCGTCGTGAACAAGATCCGGGGCACGTTCGCGTCCGTCGCGGTGAAGGCGCCGGGGTTCGGAGATCGCCGCAAGGCGATGCTCCAGGACATGGCGATCCTCACCGGCGGGCAGGTCATCTCCGAGGAGATCGGCGTCAAGCTCGAGAACGTGGCGATCGACATGCTCGGCCGCGCCCGCAAGATCGTCGTGACGAAGGACGACACGACGATGGTCGAGGGCCAGGGCTCCGAAGAGGACATCAAGGGCCGCATCAACCAGATCAAGGCGGAGATCGAGCGCACGGACTCGGACTGGGACCGCGAGAAGCTCCAGGAGCGGCTCGCGAAGCTCGCGGGCGGCGTCGCGCTGATCAAGGTCGGCGCGGCCACCGAGGTCGAGCTCAAGGAGAAGAAGCACCGCATCGAGGACGCGGTCTCGGCGACCCGGGCGGCCATCGAGGAGGGGATCGTCCCCGGCGGTGGCGTCGCGCTGATCCGGGCCGAGGAGGCCGTGGACGTCGACGCGCTCGGCCTGTCCGGCGACGAGGCAACCGGGGCGCAGATCGTGCGCCGGGCGCTCCAGGAGCCAGCGAAGCTGATCGCGGACAACGCCGGGTTCCAGGGCGCCGTCGTCGTCGAGCGGATCCGCAACGAATCGGGCCCGCAGGGCTTCAACGCGGCGACGGGGGAGTGGGTGGACGTCATGAAGGCCGGGATCATGGACCCGGCGAAGGTGACGCGCTCGGCCCTGCAGAACGCCGCCTCCATCGCGGCGCTCGTCCTCACGACCGAGAGCGCCATCGTGGAGAAGCCCGAGGACGAGGAGCCGGCCGCGGCCGGCGCCGGAGGCCACGGCCACATGCACTGACGCGTTCGCGCGTGGCATGGAAGGGCCGGGAGCGATCCCGGCCCTTCTGCCTATCCGGGGTTCGGCTGCTCCTGCGAGGCGGCGTAAAGCCCGAACAGCAGCCCCAGCGCGAACACGACGAAGATCGCCGAGAGGAGCCACCAGAGACCCGCGGCCTGGTGGGGGCCCAGGCCGAAGGCGACGTTGAGGAGGGTCACCGCGGCCATGGCGGTCGTCACGAGCGCGAACGCCCAGGACCACCACCAGATCTCTTCGATGCGGTGGGCGACCAGGATCATCAGCATGGCGAGGCCGAGCGCCTGGAGCCCGACGATCCGCTGCCATGCGAACTCCTGATAGGCGGGCTGGCCGAAGATCGTGACGAGGACGAACTCGGGGGCGATCAGGAGCGAGAGGCCGGCGAATGCCCAGACGCCGGCCTGCACGTAGAGCGTCCGCCGGAGGATCTGCATGGGCCGGTACAATACTCGCGCTCACCGAGCCGCCCCGTCCCGTTCGTCGCTCGTTCCCACTGCATCTCGCCACGAGGAGCTGATCGCACCGATGCAAGGCCCACGGGTCGCCGTCATCGGCCTGGATTGCGGGACCCCGCAGCTGCTGTTCGACGAGCTGCAGGCCGAGGTGCCGGCCATCGCCGAGCTCATGCGCCGTGGGATGCACGGCCCGCTCGCGAGCATCACGCCACCGATCACCATCCCGGCATGGGCCTGCGCGATGACGGGCAAGACGCCGGGCCAGCTCGGCGTCTACGGGATGCGCAACCGGAAGGACACGAGCTACGACGGGCTCTCGCTCGCGACCAGTCTCTCGATCCACGAGCCGGCCGTCTGGGACGTGCTCGGCGCCCGTGGCCTTCGCTCGCTCCTGATCGGCGTCCCGCCCGGCTATCCGATCCGGCCGCTCGAGGGCTGGCGCGTGTCGTGCTTCCTCACACCGCCGACGGCCGAGGTCTGGACCCATCCCGCCGACCTTCGCGGGGAGATCGAGGAGGAGCTGAGCGGCGAGCCGTACCTCTTCGACATCCCGAACTTCCGCGAGCAGGGCGAGGACCTGGTCCTTGAGCGCGTCTTCCAGATGACCGAACGGCGCTTCCGCGTCGCGCGACGGCTCGTTCGGACCAAGCCGTGGGACTACTTCATGTTGGTGGAGATGGGGCCAGATCGCTTGCACCACGTGTTCTGGCAGCACGTCGATCCGAAGCACCCCAAGTACGTGGCGGGCAACCGGTTCGAGTCCGCCTTTCGCGACTACTACCGTGCGCTGGACAAGGAGGTCGCCGCCCTGCTCGAGACGCTGCCCGACGACGCGGTCGTGATCCTCATGTCCGATCACGGCGCGCGCCGGATGGACGGCGGGGTGCGATTCAACGAATGGCTGCATCGAGAGGGCTACCTGGCGTTCACCGAGACGCCGACCGTTCCGACCGCCATCGGGACGGCGCCGATCGACTGGTCGAAAACCATCGCCTGGGGCGACGGCGGCTACTACGGACGCCTGTTCATCAATCGCAAAGGACGTGAGCCCCACGGCACGGTCGACCCGCAAGAGTACGAGCGCGTCCGCGCCGAGCTCACCGAGGCGCTGCAGGCGATGCCGGGACCGACCGGCGACCTGCTCGGGACGAAGGTCTACAAGCCGCAGGACGTCTACCCCGAGGTGCGGGGGGTTGCCCCCGACCTCATCGTCTACTTCGGCGACCTCGAATGGCGCTCCGTCGGACAGGTCGGCACGGGCGAGGTGTTCACGTACGAGAACGACACGGGGCCCGACGGCGCCAACCACGACCGCACCGGCGTCTTCGCGATGGCCGGCCTGCCCGGCCAGCCGCTGGGCCGTCAGGAAGGCCTAAGCCTCCTGGACGTTGGCCCGTCCATCCTTTCCCTGTATGGTGTCGAGACTCCAGAGGGCACGATCGGAAGGAGCTTCCTGTGACCACCACGCCCGCCGAGCAGAAAGGTTTCACGATCTGGTTCACCGGCCTCTCCGGGGCCGGGAAGTCGACGCTTGCCGAGATGCTGCTGCACGAGCTCCGCCGGCGGAGCATGAAGGTCGAGCTGTTGGACGGCGACATCGTCCGCACGAACCTCTCCAAGGGCCTCGGGTTCTCGAAGGAGGACCGGGACACCAACATCCTGCGGATCGGGTTCGTCGCGAACCTCCTTACCCGAAACGGCGTGGCCACGATCGTGTCGGCCATCTCGCCCTACCGCGAGGCGCGCAACCAGTGCCGCGCGCTGATCCAGGACTTCGTCGAGGTCCACGTCCACGCGACGGTCGAGGAGTGCGCCCGCCGCGACGTGAAGGGCCTGTACGAGAAGGCGCTGGCGGGAGAGATCACGGGCTTCACCGGCGTCGACGACCCGTACGAGCCGCCCTCGAGCCCGGAGATCTACATCGACACGCTCACCCAGGAGCCGGACGAGTCGCTCCAGCACGTCCTGGACTCGCTGAGCGAGGTCGGATACATCGCCGACCCCAAGCGACTGACCTCGCACCCGGAGCCGCACTCCGGCCTGACCGACCTCGCGCACAAGCGTTCGCAGCAGTCTTCCTAGGCTGGTAACGTCTGTCCATGAAGGACCGTGACGCCTGCCCTTCCCCGGGCGGGCGTCTCGCGTTTTCCGGTGACAATCGGTCTGGGGAGGTCCGCTAGTGGAAATCGAGATCGGCATCGGCAAGACCGGACGTCGCGCCTACGGGTTCGACGAGGTGGCGATCGTCCCCTCGCGCCGGACCCGCGACCCCGACGACGTCGACATCTCCTGGGAGATCGACGCGTGGACCTTCGAGCTGCCGATGCTCGCCGCCGCGATGGACGGCGTGGTCTCCCCGGCCTCGGCGATCGAGATCGGGAAGCTGGGCGGCCTGGCGGTGCTCAACCTGGAGGGCTTGCAGACGCGCTACGAGGACCCCGAGCCGGTGCTGGACGAGATCGCGGCGCTCCCCGACGACAAGGCGACGCGGCGGATGCAGGAGCTGTACCGGGAGCCCATCCAGGAGGATCTGATCGCCCGGCGGATCCGAGAGATCCGCGACGGCGGGGTGATCGCGGCGGCCTCCCTGACCCCGCAGCGCGTGGCGCGCTACGCCCAGCTGGTCCTGGACGCCGAGCTGGACATCCTGGTCATCCAGGGGACGGTGGTGTCGGCGGAGCACGTGTCCACCCGGACGGAGCCGCTCAACCTGAAGGAGTTCATCGCGAACTACGACCTGCCGGTGATCGTGGGCGGGTGCGCGTCCTATCAAACGGCGCTGCACCTCATGCGCACGGGCGCCGTCGGCGTGCTGGTGGGCGTGGGGCCGGGTGCCGCATGCACGAGCCGCGGCGTGCTCGGGATCGGCGTGCCGCAGGCGACCGCCATCGCCGACGCGGCGGGCGCGCGGATGGAGCATCTGCGGGAGACCGGCCGGTACGTGCATGTGATCGCGGACGGCGGGATGCGAACGGGCGGCGACATCGCGAAGGCCATCGCGTGCGGTGCCGACGCGGTGATGATCGGCTCCCCGCTCGCGAAGGCGTACGAGGCGCCGGGCCGCGGCTTCCACTGGGGCATGGCGACGTTCCATCCGGACCTCCCGCGCGGGACGCGCGTGGCGACGCGGCGGATCGGGTCGCTGAGCGAGATCCTGGTGGGGCCGGCGCACGAGAACGATGGGACGCTGAACCTCTTCGGCGCGCTGCGCACGTCGATGGCGACCGCGGGCTACGGCTCGATCAAGGAGTTCCAGAAGGCCGAGGTCATCGTGGCGCCGGCGATCAAGTCGGAGGGCAAGGCCCTGCAGCGAGCCCAGCACCTGGGAGCGCAGTAGGCGGCCGTGGGCGAGCCCCGGCCGGTCCTGGTCCTCGACTATGGAGCTCAGTACGCGCAGCTGATCGCCCGCCGGGTCCGCGAGTGCCACGTGTTCTCGGAGATCGTCCCGTTCGACCTTCCGCCCTCCGAGATCGAGGCGCGGCGGCCGGCGGGACTGATCCTCTCCGGCGGCCCGGCGTCGGTCTACGAGCCGGGAGCGCCGGCCGTCGACCCGCACCTGTTCGAGCTGGGGATCCCCGTGCTCGGGATCTGCTACGGGCAGCAGCTCTTGGCCCAGGCACTCGGGGGACGCGTCGAGCACACCGGGCTGCGCGAGTACGGCCGGACGACGATCTCGGTGACCGAGAGCGTGCTCCTGCAGGACCTGCCGCCGAAGGACACCGTGTGGATGAGCCATGCGGACGCCGTCACCGAATCGCCTCCAGGATTCACGGTCACAGCCCGAACGGACTCGGCGCCCGTCGCTGCAATGGAAGACGTCGGTCGGCACCTGTTCGGCGTGCAGTTCCACCCGGAGGTCGCCCACACCCCGCGCGGCCAGGATGTGCTCAAGCGATTCCTCTACGACGGCTGCGGTCTCCTCCCGGAATGGACGCCGGCGAACGTGATCGAGCGCGCGGTCGAGCGGATCCGGCTGCAGGTGGGTCAGGCGCACGCGCTCTGCGCGCTCTCGGGCGGCGTGGATTCCTCGGTCGCCGCGCTCCTTGTCCACAAGGCGATCGGCAAGCACCTCACGTGCGTCTTCGTCGACACCGGGCTCATGCGGGCGGGCGAAGCCGAGCAGGTGGTGGAGACGTTCGGGGACCACTTCCAGGTGCCGCTCGTGCACGTGGACCGCGAGGACCGATTCCTGTCGCAGCTCGAGGGCGTGAGCGACCCGGAGCGCAAGCGAGCCATCATCGGCGAGCAATTCATCCGCGTGTTCGAGGCGGCGGCGCGCGAGCTGGCCGACCGGCCCCGATTTCTGGTCCAGGGGACGCTCTACCCCGACGTGATCGAGAGCGGCTCGCGGACCGCGGCGAAGATCAAGAGCCACCACAACGTGGGCGGGCTCCCCGCGGACATGGACTTCGAGCTGGTCGAGCCGCTCCGAGAGCTGTTCAAGGACGAGGTGCGCGACGTGGGCACCGAGCTCGGGCTCCCGGAGGAGATCGTCTGGCGCCAGCCGTTCCCGGGGCCGGGCCTCGCCGTCCGGATCGTGGGCGACGTGACCCGCGAGCGCCTGGCGGCGGTGCGGGGGGCGGACCGGATCGTCCAGGAGGAGATCCGCCGCGCCGGGCTCGCCCAGGAGCTGTGGCAGGCGTTCGCCGTGCTGCTGTCCGTGAGGAGCGTCGGGGTGATGGGCGACGGGCGGACCTACGACAACCCGGTGGTCATCCGGGCCGTCACCAGCGAGGACGCCATGACGGCGGACTGGGCCCGCATCCCCCACGACGTCATGGAGCGCATGGCGTCGCGGATCGTCGCCGAGGTGCCGGGCGTGAACCGGGTCACCTACGACATCACGAGCAAGCCACCCGGCACGATCGAGTGGGAGTAGCCGCTCCTACGGGTTGACCGTGATCGACACGGGCACCGAGTAGTTCGACGTCCCGCCGTTCACCGTGTTGTGCAACCGAGCCTGGAAGCTGTAGACGCCCGTGCCGCCGTCCGGGGTGAACGTCGTCGACTTGAGCGCGGTGAGCGGCAGCCAGTCGCTGAAGGTCGTGTCGCTGGGGCGCTTGATCTGCACGTCGAACTTGTAGCCGGCCGGTGGCGTCCCCGAGGCCCACGTGATCGTGAAGGTGGTGGTCTGCGTGCCGGTGGTCGGCACCGCCTTCATCGGAACCTTCACGGTCATCGTCATGAAGGTGTGGATCGTGCAGAAGACCGGGTATTGCCCTGCGGCGACGAAGTTGAAGACGAAGAACCCCCCCGCGTTCATCGTGCCGGAGTCGAACAGGCCCATGTTCGGGCTGGAGTTGTCGGTCACGGTGTGCGTGGAATGGATCTCCCAGAGGACGGTCCCGCCGAGCTTGGGCTTGGCGATGTTGGGCGTGAACGAGAAGTCGTCCACGACGATCGGTGTGAAGGAGACGGTCTCCCAATCCGGCGACGTGTCGTTGAACGATAGGTCGTTCGAGATGTTCGTCTGGCTCCCGCCCGTCGTGGTCATCGAGTAGATCTCGTAGAGGCAGGTGAGCGTCGCCTCGCACGTCGGCTGGTTGGGGTCGTCGCGGTCGGAGGCGAAGAGGATCGTCGTCCCGTCGGGCGACCACGCGGGGCGCGCGTCGTCGAACGAGTTCGTCGTGAGCCGCGTCTGGTTCGCACCCAGGGATGACATGGTGTAGATCTCGCTCGTGAGGAGCGACGTGGTCGGCGCGGCGGGCCTGGCGAACGACGTCGGGCAGCCCGAGACGAACTGCTCCTCCTCGAGATCCGGCGTGCCCAGGGGCGGGGACGGCGGACCATAGAACTGACTGATGTCGATCGATACGCCGTTCGACGTGAACTGCCCGATGCCGGTGGCGTCTTCGCTCGTGACAAGGGCGCTCGGCGTTCCTGCGAGCCCTGGGAACGAGTTCGCGGAGAACTTCAAGATCTCGTTCGAGCCCTCGATGTTCACAAAATACGCGCCGCCGGAGGTGCTCCAGTTACAGATCCCGTGTGGGACGAACAGGACCTGTTCGGGCGCCGGCCATGTCCCCACGACGCTGAAGGCGTTGTTCGGACCGGGTCCGGGAGAGATCGCGTAGACCGTGTTGTCGAACTTCGAGGCCGCCATGAGGTCGCCGCCGAAGGGCGCCCACGTGAGCGGCGCGACCTCGCTGCCTTCGATCTCCGGCGTGGTCCCGCTCAGGTCCGCGAGCTGGCTCCAGTTGCCGTTGCAATCGATGCCGTACACCTTCGACCGCTGACCGGCGATGACGAGGAGGCCGAAGCCGAATGTCCCCTGCTGGTCGAACGTGAGGAAGTTGTTCGAGTTGGGCAGGTCGGGGATCGTCGCGAACGTCGTGACGGCCTTCGTGATCGGGTCGATCTGGTAGATGGTCTGCTGCACCGAGACGTACACCTCGCCCGCGGTGAAGCAGCCGAGACCGGGCGACACGGCGATGTAACGTTCGATGTCCGCGTTGCCGGTCGAGGGAAGCGTGGCGTAGGTCGTCACCACGCCGGCTGGGCTGACCGTGGAGACCTTGTCCCGCCGCTGCTGCGTGATGAGCAGTCCCCCAGACGTGAAGGCCATCCCAACGGGCGCATTCACGCCGGTCACGAAGGGAACCGGCCCCGTCACGCTGTCCCGCGAGCTCTGGAACGCGATCGTCTTGTTGTCCGGCGACCAGCTGGGGTGGCTGTCGTGGCCGCTCGTTGTGAGCTGCTTGAGATTGATGCCCGTTTGCTGGATCGACCAGATGTTCGTCGCCCCTGTTGCGTCGGTTCGGTCGAACGCGATCGTGATGCCGCCCGGGGACCACTGCGGGTTGGCGTCGAAGTTCGTGAGGTCCGGCGTCAGGTCGACCATCCCCGTGCCGGTCGGCTTGACGGTGTAGATGTCACTGTCGGTACCCTTCAGCCCGGCGAAGCCGATCGCGGTCCCGTTCGGCGCCCACGTGGGATGCGAGGGCGTGACCCCGGTCGTCGCGACGAGTGTCTGCGAGCCGCCCGTCGCCGTCATCTGGAACAGCTGTGGTGAGCCGTTCCGGGTGCTGATGAACGCGATCCGGGTGCCGTCCGCGCTGAAGGCCGGGTCGTAGTTCGTCCCGCTCGTGCTGCTCGTGAGCTGGATCCCGGCCGTGCCGTCGGGCCGTACGGCCCAGACCTGCAGGCTGCCACCCCGGTCGCTCGCGATCACGATCCGGCCGTTGATGCCGGAGACGACGGCCCCGGCAGGACTTGCGCCTACGAGCACGAGGGTCGCGACCATGATGACGCTGGACAGGAACGCGAGGGGGAGCCTGCGAGCCATGGCGGTCCTTTCCGGATGCGGGCTGGTGAAGGGAGTCGATTCTAAACCAACCCCCTCCGGCCGGGAAGGTCGAACGGGCACGTCGCCGGCCGCACCTAGAATCGCCATATGACGCCTGAATCACCCCTCCTCGAGGGGCTGAACCCCGTCCAGCGCGAGGCCGTCCTGCACACCGAGGGACCGGTCCTGATCGTGGCCGGGGCCGGGTCGGGAAAGACGCGGGCCCTCACCCACCGGATCGCCTATCTCATCAGGGAGCACGGCGTGAGTCCGTACGAGGTGCTCGCGATCACGTTCACGAACAAGGCGGCCCAGGAGATGGCCGACCGGGTCGAGGGGCTCCTGGGCTCGCGGATCGCGAAGGGGATGTGGATCCTCACGTTCCACTCGGCCTGTGTGCGGATCCTGCGTCAGCAGCACGAAATCGCCGGCCTGCCGTCACACTTCTCCATCTACGACGAAGGCGACACCGAGCGCGTCCTCACGATCGTCCTGCGCGAGTTGAACGTCGATCCCAAGCGGTACCCGCCCCGGCAGGTGGCGGCGGTGATCGGGCACGCCAAGGACCAGCTGATCGGGCCGGAGGAGTTCGGGCGCGACGCGGCCAACTACTACGAGCAGACCGTCGCCGGCGTCTACGCGGAGTACCAGGCGCGGCTGCGGGCCGCGGGGGCGCTCGACTTCGACGACATCATCATGGAGACGGTCCGGCTCTTCCGCGAACGCCCGACGGTCCTCGAGCACTACCAGCAGCGGTTCCGGTACATCCTCATCGACGAGTACCAGGACACGAACCGCGCCCAGTACCACCTCGTGAACCTGCTCGCGGCTGCGCATCGGAACCTCTGCGTGGTGGGGGACGCTGACCAGGGTGTGTACTCGTGGCGCGGCGCCACGATCAAGAACCTGCTCGACTTCGAGCACGACTACCCCGACGCCGCGGTCTTCGTGATGGAGCAGAACTACCGCTCGACGCAGGCGATCCTGGAGGTGGCGAACGAGCTCATCACCCACAATGTCCAGCGCAAGCCGAAGTCGCTCTGGACCGAGGCGGATCACGGGGAGCTCGCCGTTCGGTATCGGGCCGACAACGAGCACGACGAGGCGTGGTTCGTCGCGGGGGAGATCGAACGACTGGTGCAGGAGGAGGGCTACCGCTATGCGGACGTCGCGGTCTTCTACCGGACGAACGCGCAGTCGCGCGTGCTCGAGGACGTGTTCATGCGAAGCGGCCTCGCGTACAAGATCGTGGGCGGCGTTCGCTTCTACCAGCGCCGCGAGGTCAAGGACATCGTGGCCTACCTGCGCGTGGTGGTGAACCCGGGCGATCTCGTGAGCATCCGCCGCGTGATCAACACGCCGAAGCGCGGGATCGGCGACGCGACCATCGCGTCGCTCGAAGGGTTCGCGGCCGACGGGGGCCTTCCCTTCCTGGAGGCGGCGCGCCGTGCCGACGAGGTGGGCACGCTCGCGGCCCGCGCGAAGGGGGCCGTCGCGGGCTTCATCGCGGTTCTCGACGGGCTCAGCGTGCTGGTCGCGGACGGCGCCGGCGTGGCCCGATTGGTCGAGGCGGCGTTCACCGATTCGGGGTATCTCGCGGAGCTCGAGGAGGAACGCACCGTCGAGTCGATGGGCCGCGTGGAGAACCTGAAGGAGCTGGTCGGCGTCGCGGCGGAGTTCGAGGCGCGCAACCCGAGCGGGGCGCTCGCCGACTTCCTTGAGCAGGTGGCGCTCGTGAGCGAGGTCGACGAGTACGAGGAGGACGACCCCGCCGTCACCCTCATGACCATGCACAACGCGAAGGGGCTCGAGTTCGACGTCGTGTTCATGGTGGGGATGGAGGATGGCGTCTTCCCCCATTACCGATCCATGACGGACTCGGCGGAGCTCGAGGAGGAGCGCCGGCTCGCCTACGTCGGCATCACCCGCGCGCGGCGGCGCCTCTACCTGACCCACGCGTGGAGCCGCTCGCTCTTCGGCGGGTCGAACTTCAACCCGCCCTCGCGATTCCTCTCGGAGATCCCGCCGCACCTCGTGCAACAGATCAAGAGCGAGCCGCACCAGCCGCCCGCGGCGTCAGAGGCGTCTCGATTCGGCCACGAGCCCGCCGAGGTCCGCGAGGGCGACACCGTCTTCCACGAGAAGTGGGGCGAGGGCGTCGTCGTCGCGGTCTCGGGCGCGGGCCAGCGGGCGGAGGCGACCATCGCCTTCGAGGACGTCGGCGAGAAGCGCGTGCTCCTCGCGTATGCGCCGCTCGCGCGACGCTGACCCGCTCCATCCGTCGCCCTAGGGCGGAAGTCCGGGACCGATCCGAGCACCCTCGGGGTACACTGGCCGGGCGTGTCCCCCCACCGAATCCAGCCCGACGGATCCGTCTCTTCCGTGATCGATCGCGAGCCGGAACAGCCGCCGACCGCAGCGGGCGACGAACCGCCGTCCGCCCCAACGGCACCGAGGAAGCGGCGCCACGTCGTTCGCTGGGCGCTCCTCGGTCTCCTGGCGCTGATCGTGATGCTCGGCCTCGTCGTGGCCGACGCGTACGCGCAGTCGTACCGGATCTACCGGGCCGTGAAGCCGGTCATCCCCCAGCTCGAGCAGGCGAGGAAGTTCCTCGCCGACGGCAAGGTCCGGCCCGGCGATCCGCTCGGGCTCGCGGTGCAGACGGCCGAGCGCGCCCAGCACGACGCCGACCATGCCGGCTTCGCGTTCCGCCTCACCGGCGCCCTCCCGTTCCTCGGGCGTCCGGTCAAGGCGGCGCGCATCGGCGCGGCGGCCGCCGGGGAGGCCGCGCAGGCGGCGAAGACCATCCAGGACATGGCCACGGCGCTCCTGGGCCCCGCGAACGGCGCCGCCGGTGGCTCGCCCGTGTTCACGAACGGCACGGTCGACGTCGGCCTGCTTCAGGGGATCGTCCCGAACCTCCAGTCGCTCATCGACCACCTCGAGGCCGCCAAGCGGGACATCGCCGCGATCCCCGACGTCCCGTTCGCCCATGACCTCCCCGCCCTGAAGGCGAAGGCGGTCGCGGAGTCCGACCAGGCGATCGCGCTCGCGAACCAGGCGATGGTGGGCGCGCGGCTGCTGCCGTCGTTCTTCGGCGCCGACGGGCCGAAGACGTACTTCCTCGCCATGCAGAACAACGCCGACCAGCGCGCCACGGGCGGAGACGTGCTCGCGTACGGGTTCGTGAGGATCGACCACGGTCGGCTGTCGCTCCTCGCCGGCGGCGGCATCCGCGAGATCGACGACCCTCACGGGTTCGCGAACGTGGACCTCCCGGCGGACCTTCGGTGGTACCTGGGTCACGTGACGCCGCGGCCTCGCCGCCGGATCGCGAACATCAACCTGACGCCGAACTTCCCCGTCGTCGCCCAGGGGTGGTCGGCGCTGATCAAAGCGGCCACGGGCCGGCAGATCGACGGCGCATTCGCCATCGATCCGATGGCGATCGCGCAGCTCCTCGGCGACCGGAGCCTCCACATCGGCGCGTTCTCGCGTCCGCTGAACGCCGGCAACCTCGTGCAGATGGTCGAGAACCAGCAGTATCGGCTCGCGAAACAAGTTCAGAACGTCGTCCCGCAGCAGCTGATCGGCGCCTTCTGGGGCCTGTTCACGAACCCGCCGAACATGCTGGACTTCGTTCATCACCTCGGGACGACGCTCAAGGAGAAGCACGTCCAGCTCTGGTCCGCGAATCCCGATCTGGAGCGCTACGTCACGCAGCTCGGGTGGAGCGGCGGATTCCTGGACCACCAGACGGGCGATTACCTGTCCGAGGTGGACAACAAGCTCGAGCCCAACAAGGTCGACTACTACACGCACACGACCATCACGTACAACGTCGTCGTTCACGCGTCGGGCAGCATCAGCTCGACCTGCACGGTTCGGCTGGTGAACGACACGCCGCCCGGTCAGTCGCCACCCATCACGAGCAGCAAGGTGGGCGCCGACAACCGCGCGCTGATCACGTTGTTCGTCCCGACGCAGGCTCGGCTGCTCACGAGCAGCCCGGCGGCGAACGACCCGGTGGACGCGGTTCCCAACCACAGCGAGGACGGGCTCCTGGTCTTCGGCAGGGCCGTCGACGCGTGGCCGGGCCGCCCGGGCGAGCTCTCGTTCGGCTACGAGGTCCCGGGGGTCATCCAGTCGACGCCCACGGGCCACGTCTATCAGCTCACGATCCAACATCAGGCGATGGTCAACCCCGCTCAGCTGACCCTGACCGTGACGTTGCCTCCGGGAAGCTCGGTGCGATCGATGGACCCCGGGTGGACGGTCGTCGGCAACGTCGCGACGCTGACGACGACCCTGACCGCCGACTTCGTGACGCAGATCGGCTACTAGGCGACCAGACCGCTCACGGGCACGAGGGCGCGGGTGACGCCGGTGCCGGTGCCGGCGTGTGATCGGCCGGATGGTCGGGATCGACGTAGACCTGCCCCCGCGACACCATCACGGGCAAGAGATCGAGCGCCCCATCGTGGCCGGGAGAGCTGCCGTCGATCGCGTAGGTCGCCCCGCGGCAGTCCACATAGCGGCCCGCGCAGAAGGCGAGCGAGCAGCCGTCTTCCTGCCGCACCGCGAACAGGCGATCGCCGTCTCGTCCCACCCACACGCCGGGGATCGCCACGGACCTCGCCTGCCCGTCGACGAACGACGATGCGGAGCCGACGGGCTCGAACGAGCCGCCTGGCATCCCCGGCCTCAGCAGGACGAACCATGCCGAGGCGGCCAGCACCACGCCGAGCACGAGCGGCGCGGCGACCCACGCGATGCCGAGCCGTCCGCGGAAGGGGCCGAGCGGGCCGATCCGGGTCCACGGCTTGACGCCCGGCGGACGAAAACGGAACCGGCGCCGCCGCATGCCAACGGGCGAGTATAGGTGCGCGATCCTCTATAGTTCCGACGGCATGCCCTACCGGATCGTCATCGCGAAACCCGGGCTGGACGGCCACGACCGGGGAGCCAAGATCGTCGCGCGGGCGCTTCGTGACGCCGGCTACGAGGTCATCTACACCGGGCTGCACCAGACGCCCGAGCAGATCGCCGAGACGACCATCCAGGAAGACGCCGACGCGGTCGGGCTCTCGTGCCACTCCGGCGCGCACATGACCCTGTTCCCCCGCGTCGTGCAGTTGCTGCGGGAGCACGGGGCCGGCGACGTCCTCGTGTTCGGCGGCGGGATCATCCCCCGCGAGGACATCCCGGCGCTCAAGGAACGCGGGATCGAGGAGATTTTCACGCCCGGCACCTCGACCGCCGACATCGTCGCGTGGCTCGCCGCAAGGCTCACTCGGAAGGCGAGTTGAGCGGTTGGATCTGTACGAGCATCAGGGCAAGGATCTCTTCGCGGCGCACGAGATCCCCCTCGCCGACCGCGGCGTCGCCGAATCGGCCTCGGAGGCACGATCGATCGCCGAACGGCTGGGCGGCAAGGTCGCGGTCAAGGCGCAGGTACAGACCGGCGGGCGCGGCAAGGGCGGGGGGGTCGTCCTGGCCCAGTCGTCCGAGGAGGCCGAGGCCGCGGCGGCTCGCATCCTGGAGGCGGGATTCGGCGGAACCCCGGTGACGCGCGTGCTGGTCGAGCGCCTGGTCGACATCGCGGACCAGCTGTACGCGGCCATCACGCTCGACCGATCCCAGAAGTGCTACGTCGCCATGGTCTCGGCGAAGGGCGGCATCGACATCGAGGAGATCGCGCGCGATGAGCCGCGGGCGATCCGACGATCCGCCATCGATCCGATGCTGGGCCTGCACGGCTTCCAGGCGCGATTCCTGGTCGGGCATCTCCCCCATGCCGCCCGTGAGGGCACGGCCGGGATCCTTTCGAAGATGTACGAGGTGCTCATCGCGGCGGACGCGACGCTCGTCGAGATCAACCCGCTCGCGCTGCTCGCGGACGGCGAGGTGGTTGCGCTCGACGCGAAGGTCGCGATCGACGACAACGCGCTCGGCCGACAGCCCGCGCTCGCCGAGCTTCGCGCGAGCTTCCCCGTCGATCCGACGCAGGCGCGCGCCAACGAGGCGGGTCTGCAGTACGTGAAGCTCGACGGCGAGGTGGGGATCATCGGCAACGGGGCCGGGCTCGTCATGTCGACGCTGGATGCCGTGAGCCAGGCGGGCGGACGGCCGGCGAACTTCCTGGACCTGGGTGGTGGCGCGAGCGCCGACAGCATGGCCACGTCGCTCGAGGTCGTGCTCTCGGACCCCGGCGTGCGCGCCGTGCTCGTCAACATCTTCGGCGGCATCACCCGCGGCGAGCTCGTGGCCGCCGGCATCTTGGAGGCACTCCAGCGTGTCGATCCGAAGGTCCCGATCGTCGTGCGCTTGGACGGGACGAACGCGGCCGAGGGGCGGCGCATCCTCCAGGAGGCGAAGGATCCCCGCATCGTGCCGGCGGCGACCATGCTCGAGGGGGCCGAACGGGCGGTGGCGCTCGCGCAGGAGACGGCCTAGATGGCCATCCTCGTCGACGAGCGGACGCGGCTCATGGTTCAGGGCATCACCGGGAAGGAGGGGAGCTTCCACGCCCTTCGCAACCGCGACTACGGCACGGACGTCGTCGCGGGCGTGACGCCGGGGAAGGGCGGGCAGTCGATCGACGGGATCCCTGTGTTCGATACCGCCGCGGAGGCGGTGCAGGAGACCTCGGCGAACGCCTCGCTGATCCTCGTCCCCGCGCGCTTCGCGGCCGAGGCCATCTACGAGGCCGCTGGAGCGGGCGCCGAGCTCATCGTCTGCATCACCGAAGGCATCCCGGTGCTGGACATGGCGCGGGTGGTGGGGTACCTGGCGGGCCGGGGGCACGCTCTGATCGGGCCGAACTGCCCCGGCGTCATCTCGCCGGGGAAGGCGAACGTCGGGATCATCCCGCCGGAGATCTGCGCGCCCGGCTCCGTGGGTCTCGTGTCGCGCTCGGGGACGCTCACCTATCAGATCGTCCACGAGCTCACGGGTCGCGACATCGGGCAGTCGACGTGCGTCGGCATCGGTGGCGACCCGGTGCACGGCGTCGGATTCCTCGAGGCGCTCGCGGCCTTCGAGGCCGACCCGCAGACCGAGGCCGTGGTGCTGATCGGGGAGATCGGCGGGAGCGACGAAGAGGCCGCCGCGCGGTACATCGCGGAGTCCATGTCGAAGCCGGTCGTCGCGTACGTCGCGGGATTCAGCGCGCCGCCGGGAAAGCGGATGGGACACGCGGGGGCGATCATCACCGGGTCGAGCGGGACCGCGCGGGCGAAGGCGGAGGCTTTGGAGGCCGCCGGGGTACGCGTCGGCCGAAACTCGGTCGAGGTCGGGGAACTGATGCAGGATGCGATGAGGGGAGCGAAGCCATGATGCAGGATTCGTCGTCCGTCCCGCCACCACCGCCCGTCCCACCGGTCGCCCAGGCGCCACCGGCCCGATTTCGACCCGGCGACGGATGGGGTCCCGCGGCGATCGAGGGCCTGATCGCGGCGCTCATCCTGCTGGTCGCGGCCCAGATCGTCGCGTTCATCCTGTACGTGGTCTCCGGCTCGTCACGGCCGTCGATCCTGATGACCTCCCGGATCGGGATCGTGATCTTCACCCTGTTCCACCACGTGGGGATGGTCTTCGACGCCCCGAACGTGACCGTGTCCGAGCCGGCGCTCGGCGCGCTCCTGCCCCCCGGGGCGGGGTTCGCGCTGACGGTCGCCGCCGCGCTCATGGGGGGCACGCTCATCGTCGGCGCCGTCCTCTATCGCGCAGGGCGCATCGTCGGCCGTGGCGTGTCCGGGCCGGCGTGGGCGCGCGGCCTGCACGGTGCCAAGATCGCCCTCACCTACACCGCGGTCGCGGCCGCGGCCGGCCTCGCGATCCATTTCACCGTGCAGATTCCCTCGTCGCCCTTCATCTCGGGCGCGTTCCGCATCCATCCGTCGACGATCGCGTCCATCCTGTGGCCGCTCGGGCTCGGGATCGGGTTCGGTTTTGCGGGTGGGTTCCGGGCTGCTCCGCCCCAGGACGAGCCCGAGACGATGGCCCGCGCGAGAGCCGTCGTCTTCGGTGGGTGGCGAATGCTCCTCGGCGGGCTCGCGCTCTCCTTCGTCGGGCTGCTCGTGCTCGCGGCCGTGAAGCCGGGGGCGCGGCCCGTCGCCTACAACATCCCGACCTCGAGCGGCAGCGATGCCGTGGGAGGGACGGTCTTCACGGTGCTCACGGTGCCGAACCGGGCCGCGCTCGCGCTCTATCCGTCCATGGGCTCGTGTCTGGGGGTCTTCGCGACGGTCCAGGGGGCGGACGTCTCCTACTGCGCGGTCTCCTACTCGCACTTCCCCAGCCGATCGGCCCTGGGCGCGATCGGGCCCGCCGCCGCGGCCGCAGGGCCGGGGGGGATCCCCGGCCTTCCCTCGGCGCCGCGCTCCTACCTCTTGTTCCTCCTGGTACCGGCGGCGGCGACCATCCTCGGCGGCATGGCCGCGGCGAAACGAGCGAACGTCTCTGACCGGCGCGTCGGGGCGGCGGTGGGAGCACTCGCCGGCGTGGCGTTCGCCATCTTCCTGCTCGCGGTCGGGATCCTGTCCTCGCTCAGCTTCCGGTTCGCCGCGCACGCGCAGGTCGGCGGCGTCTCGTTCGTCGTCCGCCTGGGTCCCGACCTCGTGATCGGGACGCTGATCGGCCTGGCCTGGGGCGTCGCGGGCGGCGCGATCGGCGGAGTCATTCGCCCTGGGGCGCCCGCTCGCCTTCGCGAGAGCGGTGGGCCCGCCTACGGTTTCGAGACCGCCGCGCCGCCGCCGGCCCCGCCGACAGCCCCCTAGCGGCGACCCGCCGGCCCGACCCCGATCCGCCCCGCTCGAACGACCGCGAGCGCCTTCAGCACCGCACCGACCACGGCGAGCGAGGCGCCGAGGACGGCGATGAGCGGCGCGGGCGATCCGATCGAGAGCGGCGGGGGGTGCTGGTAGTGCAACTGTGCCGTCGCGAACGCGAGCACCCCGAGCGTCCCGGTGACCACGGCAGCGGCGAGCGGGCGTTCGGGTCGCCGCCACGCGTAGAGGGACGCCCCGAGCCCGGCCAACCCAGCAGCCACGGCGATGAGCGACCAGTGCAGGGTCCAGGCCGCGAGGAGGCGCGAGCTGTCACCGAATCGCGACCAGGGAAGCACGGACACGAGCACGACGATCGCGAAGCCGAGGATGGTGAGCGCGTCGCCTCGGCTCGGCACGACCAGGCTGGGAGGGGCCCCCGGCGAGCCCTCGTCGAGGACCGCGCTCAGGCATTCGGGCCCGATCAGGCTCCCGCGGACGGGTGTCGCGCACACCGCGCACAGCGAACGGCCGCACCGCGCGCAGGTACCGGCGCTCGCGATCGCCGGGTGGTTGGCGCATCGTCGTGGCCGGGTCGCGGATGGTGCCTCGATCGATTCCGGCATGCCGAACAGCGTATGCCGTTTCGGAGTCAGATGGATCGGGCGCCCGAGCGACGGGCGCGAGGGAGCGTGCTACCCGTTCCCGCCGTCGCTGCCGCTGCCGCCCTGGTCGCCGCTGGTGCCGCCGCTGCCCTGGTCGCTCCCGTCCCCGCCGGAGCCTTGATCGTTCCCGCCGCCCCCGCCGTTCCCCTGCTCGTTCTGGCCCTGGTTGTCGTTGTTGCCCTGCCCGTTCCCCTGCTCGTTCTCGCCGGAGCCCTTGGGCGATGGCGACTCGCTCGGGCTCGGGGAGGCGAGCGATGCGCAGAACTCATCGACCGTCTGGCCCGCCGCTGCAGCCGCGGCCTGCAGGTTCTGGAACGCGACGGAGTCGTCCTTCCCGCCGTTCGTGCCCCCCTGGCCGGACGCGAACGCGTTGCAGAGCCCTGCCGCAGCCGGACCCGGAACGCTCGGCCCGACCGGCGAGGGGGCCGTCCCGCCGTGGTGGGCGTGGACGTTCAGGCCGAAGGTGTGCAGGATGTGCGCGGCGACCGACTGCAACGGTCCGAGCGCGCCCGCGTAGGCGAGGCCCGTTCCCAGAACGAGCGTGGAGGCGAACGCGACCGCCGCCACTCTCGCCCTGATCCGGTGCCTCCGGCGCACGAGGCTCCTCACCCGCGGGGCGGGAACCGAGGAACCGCCGCCCGCGAGCACGGCCGAGGACATCGCCGCGATCAGCTCTGCTCTCGGCTCGGCCGCGGCGCCTCCGGGGGCCGCGGCTGCACGGAGGAGGTTGGTGAGCGCGGCGACTCGGGGCCCACCCTCCCCGGGCTCCATCTTCCCGGAGAGGATGCGGTCCACGGTCCGCGCGTCGAGACGCTCCTTGTCCATATCGCCTGCTACATCGAGGGGAGCTGGCGCTCCGTTACCGCCTCGCGGGCCAGCTCACGGGCCAGTCGGGCCAGGGCGCGGTGCTGCACCACCCGAACCGTCCCCGGCCGGCGGCCGGTCATGGCGCCCACCTCGGCGGCGCTGAAGCCGCCGATCACCCGCAGGAGCACGACCTCGGCCTGCTCGGGGGGGAGGGCCGCGATCCGAGCCAGCGCGGCCTCGGTGGAGATCCGGTCGAGGGCCTCGGCCTCGACGTCGTCGCTCGCCGCCTGTGCCGGGAGCTCGTCCGGGGCGACCGGGTCGGTCCGGCGGCGCATCTGCTGGCGGCGAAGGTCGATCAGCCGGCGACGGGCGATCGTGAACATCCACCGCCGGAAGTCGATCTCCTGGCCGTCGAACGAGGCCAGACCGCCGGCGGCGTCCAGCCACGTCTGGGACTCGAGGTCCTCGGCCTCGTTGGGCTCCTGGGTCCGGAGGTAACGCAGGAGGTCGACGTGCAGGTCGCGGTAGAGGGCCGTCAAGGCCCACTCGGCGCCCGTGCGGGCCGCATCAAGGACGGAGCCGAACCGATCTCCCAACGTCACACGAGCAGGTATCGGCAGCGAACCCGTGGACCTTGGGTCAGGTCCGGTCGATCGCCAAGGGAATGCAGGAGTTCGACTGCTCGATACCGGTCGGATCCACGTACAACAGGACGGAAGCTTCCGAGCGGTTGTGTCGCCCGTGACCCCCTCAAGAGGAGGCTTCGTCATCGTGCGTCGGATGTTGCTTGGGACCCTCGCGATCGCGCTCTCACTGACGGCGTGCGCTTCCCATGGGTCGGCGGCGAGCTCGACCTCGCCCACGCCGACCGAGAGCCCCGTGGCGTCGCCCCAGGTCCTGCCGGCGGCCGCGATCGGAGGGACCGTCACCGTCAAGGGCAACAAGCCGGGGGAGTCGCTCCAGGTGCAGCTCGTCTCCGTGCGCGATCCGGCGTCGAGCGCGCTCGTCGCGCCCGAGCCCGGGAGTCGGTTCGTGGGCATCGACCTCACGGTGCGGGATGTGGGGACCGCCGTGTATCACGACTCACCGTCGAACGGCACCGCGCTCTTCGGGTCGGACGGTCAGCGTTATCTTGCCGATGTGCTCGACGCGGTCCAGCCGGCGCTCGGGACGCTCAGCCTGGCTCCTGGCGCGAGCGCGACAGGCTTCATCACCTTCCAGGTGCCGACTGCCGCTCGCCTCGTTCGGTTCAACCTGACCCTGGACCTGGGGTTCGGGCCGCAGACCGGCACGTGGGTCGTCGGTCCGAGCAGCTGACGCATCGCCGTCGGGCACGCATGGGGCGTCCTTGGGGGTGAACGCTCCGATCGTGGTCATTCCCCCTGATTACCTACGACGTCGGACGTCCCGGATCTCGTAGGCGGGAAAGGCCCGCGCGAACCCCTTGAGCTCGAGGTCCCCCACTGGGGAGGCATCGACATCATCCTCCACGGCGGCAAAGAGCCGAGGCCCGACGAGGATCTGCATCGCTGCGGCACGGGTGCTCAGCCGCGAGGCCAGATTGGTGACCGGGCTGACGGCTCCGTAGTCGTAGCGTCCCTCGTAGCCGATTCGCCCGAGGGTTGCGTACCCAGCTTCGATTCCGATGCCGAGCCCCAAATCCGTCCCTCGCTTCTTCCAGACCCGCGCCAACTCCGCGAACGCCTCCCGCGCCGCGACGGCGAACCCGACGGCCTTCAATTCATGTTCCTCGACCGGCAGTGGATCGTTGAAGAAGATCATCAGCCCGTCGCCGGCGAAATGCTCCAGGGTTCCTTCGAACTGCGGGAGGAGCGCTCCGAGCGCCGCATGGTAACCGCGCAGCACGTCAAGGAGGTCCTCAGGCGCGGCACTCTCAGCAAAGGCGGTGAAGTTGCGAAGGTCGCAGAACAGACAGGCGATGTACGCCCGATGGCCGGCCAGGAGTCGTTCCCCGCCGGGCGACGAGACGAGCTCCGCGACCTGCGGCGACAGGAATCGAGCGAGCTCGGTGCGCTGCCGCTCGACGGCATCGAGCAGGCGTGCGTTGGCGATCGCGATCGCGGCTTGATCGGCAAACGTCCGGACCACCTGCACCTGCTCCTCGGGGAACGCCCCAGGTTCACTCCGACCGACCGCGACCGCACCGATCAATTCGCCGTCAAGCTCGATCGGCACCCCCAGCAGGGCGCGGAACCGGGCGATCCGCTGGCCGCCGTAGTCGTAGTCCGGGTCGGCGAGCACGTCGGGTATCTGGACCAGATCGCGTGTGAGGGCGACCCGACCGACGACCGTCGTTCGGTCACGCGCGTGCGGGTGCTCCTGCGCATATTTCAGACCCCTTGGCTTCCCGCCGCTCGTGCCGACGACGCGAAACACGTCACCGTCCGCGACGAAAAGCTGAGCGTGCTCTCCGCCGCACAGCCGCTTCGCGCCATCGACGATCTCGTCGAAGACCACCTGGAGGCCCTCCGATCGAGCGACTGCCCGAAGCACGTCCGCGACCGCGGCGCGTTGAGCGCGTAGGTGATCGATCTGTTGCTGCAGCTCGGCGATCCGCGGTGGCCGTTTCGGCACGGTGGGAACTCTATGCCTGCCCAGCAACCGCGTTGGGGAGCTCAGGAGCACCAGGACGGGCGGCCAACCTGGCCCTGATCTTGAGCCGCCCTTCGGGGCGTAGCATGCTCGTTACGGAGCTCGTTACGGAAGGGAGTCCACCGCGGCTCGCCTCGCCTCGGCAGGCAGCACAGCTTCGGCGCGCTCCAGCCAAGGAATCGCCCGAAGCCGTCCAAAGATGTCTTGAGCCTCGACGAGGAAGGGGCCAGCTTCCTCGGAACGGCCCTCGCTGATGAGCCATTTCCCGTGCTCGAAGAGAGTCACGGCGAGCCAGAACGGCAGGCCGATCTCACGGAACGCTCCCACGGCTGCCCTCGACCCACGCTCAAACGCCTCGGACTCGGCTTGGCGCGACGCTAGCTTCGCGCCGAGCCTCAGACTGTGGGCCCGGAGGAATGCAGGCCGCCGGACTGCGGGAAGCGCCTCGATGGTCGAGAGCAACTCCTGGGCGCGTTCGAGATCACCGTGGTCGATCGCCGCCTCAATGGCGATCACGAACGACTCCTTGACCGCGTGGTGCCCGTACGAGAGTGCGTCGGCTTGATCGACCACTTTGCTCGCGGCTGCGAGCGCCCCCTCAGACTCGCCGAGCGCGAGAAGGAGGGTTGCCTCACCGCACCCGTACTCCGCTCGCTCCTGGACATCAGCGGAAGCGCTCATCTCCTTGAACAGGGCGACGCGCTGTTTCGCTTCATCCAGTTCGCCCCTATGGACGTGGATGGCCGTACCGAACGCGACATAACCCTGCGCGAACGCGACCCTCATGTCCGTGAGGTCCTCCCCCGCCAGCTGACCCATCTGCGCGAGGGCCTCGTCCCACCGTCCCATGCAGTAGAGCGGGTAGCAGTAGCCGAGGAAGGCCATCTCCCAGTAGCGATTGCCGACTCGCCTCGTGAGCGTCAGCCCGTCGTTGACCCGTGCCAGCGCCTCTTCGTAGCTGTCCCGGTGTGTCGCATCATCCACCAGGTTGTTGTAGGCGCGGAGGGCGGCTGACGGCTTGTCGTTCGCCAACGCCACGGCGAGCGCGTGGCGGAGGAGCGCCCCGGCCTCCTCGTCCCTGCCCCGAGCGCCCAACAGGAGCGACTTGGTATTGAGGGCCTGCGACAAGGTCTCCCAGAGCCCGAGCTCCTCCGCGATGTCAAGCGCGACCTCGATCGGCGTGACCGCAGCATCCACATCTCCCGCGAAGAACAAGAACCTCCCCAGTTGCGCTGCGAGCCAGGCAAGATCCTCATCGCGTTCCTCGGGGGACAAGACCTGGAACGCATGCTCCATCGTCGCCAGTCCTTCCCTCAGCCGGCCTCGGTCCCACATCTGCTGCGCAAGGCGAGCCGAGACACGCGCGGCAGAGTGCGTGGCGCCAGCCGATTCGAAGAGGGCGAGCGCCTCCTCGAAGTGGCGTGTGGCATCGCCCTGACGAAGTGCTGCCCACGCCATGGTGCCGGCCCGTTCGAGTAGCTCGGCTTGGTCAAGCGACCCATCCGCGAGCTCGGCGGCACGTTCGAACGATCGCTGCGCCGCCAGGCTTGCTCCGAGCGACGAGGCTCGCTCGGCCGCCCGGACCAAGCTCGTTGTTGCCTTCGCTCGGATCTCGGGCGCGTCGGGCGCCTCGGGTCCGGCCCGGTAAGCGTCGAGCAAATGGGCAGCCACGACCTCGATGATCTCGTCCTGCTCACCGCTCGATGCCTCGAGGAACGCGGCCGCAGCGAGATGGTGGGTCCGTCGTTCCTTCTTCGACATCGTGTCATAAGCGACCTTCTTGACGAGGTCTTGGAGGAAGCCGAACTGCCCGCGCTCGGGCGACATCGGATCGACTGACAGCGTGAGCACCTCCTTGCGCACCAACGAGGCGAGGATGGGCTGCAAGTCCGTCTCCGGCCGACCGGTCAGGGCGGAAAGACCACTGACCGCGAAGGTTCGCCCGAGCACGGAAGCAGTCTGAAGGAGGTGTCGCTCCTCAGGCTCGAGACCATCGAGCCGGGCCGCGATCAACGCCTGGAGCGTTTCGGGCACCTCGAGGGTTTCGATCGGGCCGGCAAGGCGATGGCCGTCCCCCTCACGGATCAGGAGTCCGCGGTCGATCAACATCCGCACCGTCTCGACTGCATAGAACGGCACGCCCTCCGCGCGATCGAGGATCTGCGTGCGGACTTCGATCGGAAGTTCGGGGACGGGAGCTCGGAGCAAGAGATCCATGGCATCAGGCTGGAGGGGTCCCAAGGAGAGCGAGGTGAAGTTGCGTTTGCCTGCGCCCCACGTCGGGTGTCGTTCGATGAGCTCCGGGCGGGCGAGGGTCACGATGAAGATCGGATGCTCGCGTGACCAGTCGAGGAGATACTCGATGAAGTCGAGCAAGGACGAGTCTGCCCAATGGACGTCCTCGAACACCATGACGGTCGGCCCTGATTCGGCGAGACGCTCAAAGAAGATCCGCCAGGCGGAGAAGAGGTTCTCCTGGTCCCCCTCGCCGCGGTCCTCCAAACCGAGCAGGTGCGCCAAGCGCGGCTCGGCGAAGCGCCGCTCGACTGCCTCGGTAACGTGCTCCGCAACCGCGGAGGCGAGCTTCGCCCGAGCGCTTGCTACGTCCTCGTCCTCGACCACCCCCGCCCGGCCGCGCACCATCTCCGCCAAGGCCCAGAACGCGACGCCCTCGCCGTAAGCGAGGCAGCGCCCCTGATGCCACCACACCTCCTCGGCCAGGCCGTCGATGTACTTCTGGAACTCCCACATCATTCGTGACTTCCCGATCCCTCCCACGCCCACGACGGACACGAGGTGCGGCCGGTGTTCCTCCGCGGTCGCGTGGAACAGCTCCTTGATCAACCTGAGTTCACGGTCACGTCCCACGAACGGCGGCTCGATCACGGACGAACGGAGGACGCCGCCGCGCAGTCCGATGACGCGCATCGCCCGCCAGAGCCTCACCGGCTCGGCCTTGCCCTTCAACCCATGAGACCCGGCATCCTCGTATGCGATCGCGCCGTCGCTCGCCCTCCGCGTTGTCTCACCGACCAGAACACTCCCCGGCTGCGCGACGGACTGGATCCTCGAGGCAGTGTTGACGAGATCCCCCGCAACCATGCCCTGACCCTCGGCGCCGAGATCGACTGCGGCCTCACCGGTCAGCACGCCGGCGCGCGCTCGCAGCTCGGGAACGCCGACTTCCTGGCCGAGAGCGACGACCGCTGCCGTCAAATCGAGGGCCGCACGTACCGCGCGCTCGGCGTCGTCCTCCTTTGCCGACGGCGTTCCCCACACCGCCATGACCGCGTCGCCGATGAACTTCTCGACCGTGCCTCCGTATCGGTCGATCAGCGTCCGGCACGTATCGAAGTAGCGGGACAAGAGGTCTCGGACCTCCTCGGCATCACGAGACTCGGAGAGCGCCGTGAACCCAACGAGGTCGGCGAACAGGACGGACACGAGGCGGCGCTCGGTCGCCGACCCAATCGGGTGGGGTGTGGTGATGGCCGCTTTGGAACCGGCCGTTGGGGACGCGCCGCCGATGGCGGAGCCGCACTCGCCGCAATAGCGCACCCCGGGCTCGTTCATGGCTCCGCACGCCGGGCACGGAAGAGCCAGCGGGGCTCCGCATTCCCTACAGAACTTGCGTCCCGGCGCGTTCTCGGCTCCGCAGTTTGAGCAGACCACCAGCCCTCCCTAGGTGGTGAATCCGGTGGGAAGGGTACGCCTTGCAGCTAGGGGTTAGGAAGGGGCGGAAGGAGCGAATCACAGGCGAGCCCGCCGCTGGGCCTGACGGCACCTGGCCGAGCAGAACCGGGCATCGGGCTCGAGCCCTCTTGGGCAAACGTCGTCCACACCACTGACAGGTCCTTCGCACGGTCCCCACCGACAGCTCGCGGAGGTAGCAATACAGCGTCCCGGCGCGGTCGGGCGAAGCCTCCGCCCCGACCTCCCGGAGGCGCTTGTTCGCAAACCCGGCCGCGGCGGTCAGGTACGTGTCGGCCCGAGCGCCGAACGGCCTGGATCTGCCCGCCATCACCTCGAATGCGGCGGAGCGTTTGCGCCCTGTCCTCGCTATCAACTCCTCGGGGCCCAGCTCCTTCAACACCGGCAAGACCAGGGCGCCCCACCGATCGATTCGGCTGCCGTACTCGATCCGGTAATCGTCGGGATCGTTCACCTCGCCCGTCATCCTCGTTCCGCATTGCGTCAGGGTCTCGGCTGCCATGCGGGGCAGCAAGTCTGATCTTGCTGCCCCGAACTGGAAACCACTGTCCGGCGGTGGGTCCCGTCGGCGTCCACGACGATCACGCTCGAACCCAGCTGTGACCCCACTGCCGGGCCGGCTTCGGAAAGACTGAACACCACGAAGCGGCCATCCGGAGACCAACTCGGCTCCAAGATATCGGCTCCATCGTTCGTCGTCGTGAACAACGAATGCTTGCCGCCTCCGTCGGCCTCCACCACTTCTATCGACAGTGCCGATCTGCCCTGCTCGACGAAATCGTGCTCGACGAAAAGGATCCACCTACCGTCGGGTGACCACGACGGCTGGTCCGCGGCACACAGCCCAGGCACGTGATCTGGACAGTTAACGAGCGTGTTGATCCGTCCGGTGCGGAGGTCGGTCGTCAGCAGGTCGCCACCCTCTCCGAAAGTGATGCGAGCACCATCGGGAGACCAAGTCGGATCCGTATAGCCGCCGTCGTTGTTGCACTGGGGTGCGGTGCATCGGGCGACACGAGTGAGGTGGGCACCACTCGGGTCCATCACGTAGATCGCGTAGGGTTCGGAGGAGTTCCCCTCGAACCGGGAGGCGGCGAAGGCGATCCGCGACCCGTCGGGTGACCATGACGGCGTGACGTTGTGGTCGGAGCCGCTCCCGTGTGTGAGCTGACGCAATCCGGATCCATCCGCGCCGACGACGAAGATGTTCGACGGACCGAACTCCCCTCCTGTCTGCTCGAACGCGATCTGCTTGCCGTCGGGGGACCATGTGAGGCCCACGCCGACATGCAGGCCGCGCGTGGCCTGCCGAACGTTCGCTCCGTCGGGGCCCACCAGATAGATCTGCGCGGAGCTTCCGCCGATGAACATCGGTCCGCGGACAAACGCGATGTCGCCGTTCGCATGAGACACCGGCGAGAAGGACGGCGCGATCGCACGGACGGGGTTCACGCTCCCCGCGCACCCCACGGCGAGCACACCGCTGAGCAGCAGGACTCCGGTCAGACCGGTACGACGCATCTAATGACTATTCTCATCTCAAGGGGTGGGCGGTTGCGAGTTCGACGGTCGCAGCCGTTCCGCAGGTTCCCCTCCGGAAGGATCGGAGCGGCCACCGCTACGCGTTGTCCTACCCCAGGTTTGGCGGCCCCAGGGCGGGAATCTCGCGCTAACCGCGGACGCACGCGTCCCGGGCAAGGCGCCCTGAGCGTTCGCGCCCGGCCGCGTCATCGGGGAGGCGTGACGGCGAAGGGCGATGTCGGTCACGATAGATACCGGTTGAGGTCCTTCCACGCCACGAGTGTGTCCTCCGTCTCATCATGTGCGGCCCGCAACTGTGTGACGTACGTCGCGACCTCCGCAAGGTCCCACCACTCGCGGTACAGATCCAGGATCTCCGGCCGCAAGACGATTGGGCCGGCCTCGGCGACGTACTCATCCCAACCAGTTTGGTTGGCGTCCAGCACCATCCGCAGGTCGCGCTCGGGTGGTGCGATGCGAACGGTGTCCCAATCGACCAGGTGGACGTCGCCCTGCGAACCGACGATCACGTTCGCCCGGTGTGGCTCCCCATGGGTCACAACCCACGGTTCGTGATCGTGCCGGGTTCGGTCGGCCGCCTCGTCATAGGCGACCAGGCGCTGTCGCAACTCGTGAGCGCGGGGCCGGATCAGCAACTTCGTCCGTTCGCTAAACGCACCGGCGTTCCACGGTACGTCCAAGTCGTCCAGCGCCTCTTCGAGGTAGACCCTGCATGGAATCGCGAGATCGTCCCGCAGAGCAAGGCCGACCGGGAGAGGGACAGCGTGGAGTCGGCCCAGCGCCGTCGCCATCCGGCGACGCTCCTCGGGAGTCTCGTACTCACCTCCGTCCATCGTCGCGCCATCGATGTACGGCTCCACGCGGAGGGCATAACGATCGTCGAGGCGCCGGAGGACCCGCCCCTCGCCGTCGCGTCTGGGCGCGACCACAAACCCAAGCCCATGCTCCTCCGCGAGCGTCGCGGCAGTCCGGATCGCGCGATCGAGCGCGTCGAACGCCGTGTCCACGTCCGCACCGCCATGATGGCCACTGGTCAGGTCGTCGACGGTCACGAAGTGACGGCCGCCGTCGCGGTCCGTCGCACGCCAATGGTGGCTGCCGAACCCTACCGGTACGTATCGGAGCGTAGGGTCGGAAAGGCCCCAGTATCGCTGGAGTTGGCGCGCGAGCGCGCCTTCATCGACATCCCTCGGCTTGGTGAACATCGGACACACCATAGGAAACCCCGATTCCCCGCGCGAGCGCCCTTATAGATCTGGATCAGGTCCGCGACTGAGGATGCGAAGGGACACCGAGCTGCTAGCCCGTGCCGGTCGCCCATCTTCGGCGCGCCCGACGCGGACCCTCGCGTCCCGGGCTCGGCTTCCCTCAAGTCCGCCGTTTGGCTTGCTGAAGCCACTTGCCTGCGCAACGTCCCAGCAGTAGGTCCTGATCGCCTTCGCCCACCGAGTTGAACCTTCGGCGATCCTCAGTTTGATGGCCGCGCTCCTACCGCTGGAAGACGATCAACTCGCTGGTCTCGTATTGAGGCCCGTCTTCGAGCGAGGGCAGGGCTGCCTCGATCCGGGCGAATCCCGCTTGGATGTCCTCCTCGCTCAATAGCTCGAACACCGCGACGGCACGCAGCTTGAGCCTGTCGAAGTCTGCGGCGAGGTTCGCCGAGCGAAGCCAGGTGACGTCATCGCGGGAGACGAGCGTCCACCCGGCGCCGGCGAATTCGCGTTGCATGTCTTCCTCGGTCCCGAACTGCGCCTGGTCGACGGTTCGCCATTCGGGCACGACGCGGAACCACCAGGTGACAGGCATCCGGTCGGAGAAGTTCCCGCCCACGAAGAGCTTCCCGCCTGGCTTCACGACCCGAAATACCTCCTGAGCCGCGCGCTCACGATCGACGACGTGGTGCCAGACGAAGAACAGCAACGCCGCGTCACACGAGGCATCCGCCAGAGGGATGTGCTCGGCAGACCCAGCCGAATACGTGACGGCGGGATGGCCAGCGTGGGCAAGGGCTCGAGCGCGCATCTTGGCTGACGGCTCGACTCCGTGCGCGGGGCCGCCGAAGGCGGTCGCCAGCGAGGGGGTCATGCGGCCGGTACCCGAGCCCAGGTCGAGCCAGACCAGTGGCCGTGTCTCCGGCAGGTGGCGAGCGAACGCCTCCATCCAGATCTGGAGGGTAGCGGGCGACATCTGCCGACCGGCGGCGTAGACGGCGTGCAGGCGTGCGTCGTAATCGACCTTCTTCATGCCGGCTCCAAGCGTAGCTGGGTCAGTACAGCCCTAAGTTCCTTTTCGCGAGTGAAAGAGCTGGGCGGCCCGACTCGCGGATGCAGAGGACCAGCGGTGGATCGGGCCGACCATCAGCCAGACGGCTGGGCCGGCGCGACCCAAAGGGCCAAGCCATCCAACCGAATGATGGTCTTGGTCACGAGCTTGCATTTCAGAGGACGGGACCGGTCGCTCAGGATCGGGCCGTCAAGGACTCTGGACGATGAGCCAGGCGTTCATGATCGGGGCGATCGGATCGGACTGCATCCAATACCACCCGGCAGGAAGAGCTGGCACCTGGTAGACGATCGATCCTGGCGCGAGGACCTCATCTCCTCGGAAGATGGCTTCGCGGGGATGCGGCTCAAAGGCGGTGCCACCGTCCGTGACGGTGTACCCCTCCTCCGGGCTGTGATAGATGGATAGCCCCAAGCTCAGAGGCGTCCCTGAATACGCGATCGTGTTGTTACCAAACAGGAGCACGAGCGGCACATCAGCCAGGGCCGTATAGCAGGCGCCGTCGAGCTGTGTGTTGTGGTCAAGGGTTGCCAGGTCGACTTCGGTCCCCGGAACGCCAGGGCATGCTGTCAGGGCGATCTTCGAGAAGTGGGGAACGCGGTCGGACACACCCCGTGAGGCAAGTCCTTGGGCGGCGCGAGCACGTGCCGGAGCTGTCAGAAGCACGAGGGACAGCGCAAGCGTGGGCACCAAAGGAGGCTTTGCGGTGCTCACGCAGACCCCTCTCCTGGTTCGGTTCGCCTAGCCCATCAGTCGTTCGGGTCCCTCATCGGCGAGGATACCCACTCCAGACACGGACGAACCCCAGGCCACTAGTGGACGCTGCGGACGCTCGCGTCCCGGGTTCGTCGTCCTACGCGGCCGGCGCAAGCGCGGCTGTTGGCTACGTCAGCGCGATCCCGACCGCTAGGACCCCAACCGCAACCACGGCGACGGCCAAGGAAAGAGGCTTGACGGGCGACGGGTGACTCGAACGAGTCGACCGGGTCCAAGCCAGAGTGGTGAGGAGCCCGGCCACCACCAAGGGCAGCCCGATCGAGAACAGCCCAAGAAGCCCGAGTGCGAGGAGCCCACCGGATGCCGCCCCGAGCAGCACTACCCGAACCGCTCGCCGACCAACGAGCGCCGCACCTAAGGCGACGGCCGCCTCCGTCGCAATGAAGAAGGCGACGAACATGACGCGGGCGTCCAAGGAGTTCCCCTGGGACCGGATAAGGAGGATGTAGAGCGCGTCGTCGGCGAATGCGATCAGGGCGGCGATCAGGGAGAGAGTGGAGATTGTCCGTGATCGGGGGCTCTGGACGACCGCCACGATTCCATCGTAGGCGCCCGGCTTCCCAATGCTCATCTGTCCGGTTTCGACCCCCGCCTTATCCTAGCCCGGGCGCCGTTTGACGCGAAGGGAGAGAGGGGAAAGGCTGGGACGGCCGCGAAACCGGGACAGGCGGGAGAGGGCCGCAGGTCAAGGCCCACGGGGGCAGCAGGCGGACGATGGACGGCGGACGATGCACCACCGCACCCCTCACTCAGGGCGCTGAGCTGCAGGGCGCGTCACCTCGCAAGCCTTGCGCCGGCCGCGTAAGGCGGTGAGCCCGGGACGTGAGCGTCCGGGTCGTCCGCCTGAACTACAGAGGACGCGTCCCGCAGTTACCCCTTTACAGACGCCAGGCCGGGGGGTAGCGTCCGGCTCGAGCCTCATCACCTGTCGAGGCGAGCTGGACACGCCGATCCCGATCGGCACTGGATAAGGCGTGCCTGCAAAGGCCAGCCTCGGGGTGAGATGGACTACCTTGGCATACGTGGCCGCCATCCTCGTGTTCTGCCTGGCCGCCACGAGTCGTGACACCCTGAGCGCTGACCTCGCCTCCCAGCGCAAGTGCTACTCGCGCGACCGTCCGGGGTTCATCACGTGCGGCACGGCGATCTCCCAGGCCAATCGTGAGGGCGGCGCCGGGGTGCTCGCCGCCGCCCACCTCATCTCATACCGGGATGAGCAGACGCACAGGCTGGACTGGGTCTGGGTCGTGAGCTACCACCGCGTCCCGGACTACTTCCTTCCCTTCGGGGGGTGTGTCCTGATCGACGAGTGGGTGTCGGTGAACGCGCGGAAAGGTGGCATCCAATCCGACTTCGGGGGCGGGGCCGGACGGTGTCCCTAGCGGCTGGAAGAAGAGGGCGACGAACCCTGAACGTGAGTGTCCGCGGGGTCCGCCGCACCGAATTTGGAAGCGCGCGCTCTCGAAAATCGTCTTAGGTCCGCCTACCCACACTGCACCAGGTAGGAGGTCCGTCCGATCTCTTGCCCGTGATCGTCCAGGGCGACGACTGGAAGATCGCGGTTCAAGCTCTGGAAGCCGGTTCTCTCCTCCATGTAATACAGGCGGAGGGGAAAGCCGAGCTCTGGAGGAGGGGTCAGGATCGTCGCGTTGACCCATCTACCCGCTCCGAGCGAGACGCGAACGGATGCCACTTCGGAACTGATGGCCCCTATCACGAACATGCCAAAGCTGAACCCGGCGGGGTCCAGGTACAGCCAATTGGCGTATGAGACTTGAACGGCGTGGCCAGGTGCAAGCAGGAAGGCGCACGTGATGTCCCCTTCGAGCTGGACGCAGAGCGTGTTTGACGGTCCGGGCCACGCCTGAATTACTGATGCTCGACCGCGCACGCGGACGTGAGCGATCGTGAGAACAGCCGTCGGGCTGCTGCTCACGATGGGCGAACCACTCGCCGGGGTCTGACTGGGCGACGGTCGGGCGGAGGGGCGCCCGGAAGGGCGCGTCAGCGCGAACCAGACCGCTACGAGGAGGAGAACGGTGACGCCCGCCATCAAGCTCCGACTCGTATGGCGCCCGCGCCGCGACTCGGGATGTTCCACGTTCAATTGACGCACAACAGCGGAGGTTCGTTCTCACGGCCCTAACGTTGAGCCCGGGACGTGAGCGTCCGCGGCGTCCGCGGTGGACTGGTCAAGGGTTCTGTTTCGCCCCCTCCAGACCCGATCACACGGAATGAATCCTCGGATCTATTGAGTTCTTTCGGAGCGCGGGGCAAGTTCGCGTCAGTCGAAGCGGGGGGGTCCGATGCGAAAGGTCGCTGCGGTGCGCCACTGGTCCTTGTCCTGGGGCTGCTCGGGATGCCGGCGAGGGCGGCCTCGGCCCGGGTAGCGCACCCAGGCGAGTCCCCGGTCATGCTCTCGCGTCGCAGATGACGCTCGCCCAAGCCCCCAAGGCGCTGCAGGCGGCCGTCCGTGCCACGCTCGGCCCGACCTCCGATTCCAGTCTCTCCCCTAAGCAGAAGCTCACCGCTTCTGACGGCGCCATGAATGACCAATTCGGCCTCTCGGTGGCCATCTCCGGCTCCACGGCGCTGGTGGGTGCCTTCGAGAAGAACTCCGGTACCGTGGCGGCCTACGTGTTCGTGCAATCGGGATCCACGTGGTCCCAGCAGGCGGAGCTCACCGACTCTCCCGGCGCCATCAATGACTCCTTCGGCGTCTCGGTGGCCGTCTCCGGCTCCACCGCGCTGGTGGGCGCCTACGGCAAGAACTCGTCCCGGTGGCGGAAGGTGTCGGGAGGCGAGGAAGGCCCGGCCGCGCTTGTCGCTCCGGGGACTAACTGAAGATGGCTGGTCCGGCAGTGCGTGACAAGGTTCAGATCATGGACCATGTGGAGAAAAGGCATGAGACGCCAGTTGAAAGGACGCGACCGCAGCGGGGACTCCTCGCCTTGGCTCGGGTATAGCCGTCGCAAGCGATTCGTGCTGGGCGTCCTGCTATCTGTGGAGATCACCGTTGTCTTCGCTGCCATCGAGGTGGTCCCTCTCGGCAGATCGCCCCGCTCAAGGGGGATCGCGTGGGAACTTGCCGTCTTGGTTTGGTTCGGGATCTCCACTTACTTCCTCGGCTCAGTAATCGATCCAAAACGGGCCTGGGAGGGATTCGTCCGAATGTCCATCGGGATGCTCATCGTCGGAGTGGCCGCCGTCGTTGCCTTCTTGATCCTGCTCGCGAGATAGCTCCTGCAATACGCTTGAGTTTCTCCATCTAGTCGCGGACCTTGCGGACGCTCGCGTCCCGGGCTCACCGCGCCAATGGCCGGGTTCAGAGCTCCTAGGGGACCTCGGGGCGCGGTCTCAGGTCAATTGACGGCAGGCGCAACACCACCGTCGATCCAAGCAGGTATGAGAGGTGCACAACGGAGCCCTCCATGACTACCTCGGGTGATGGCAGGGTTGTCGAGCTTCCAGGCTCGTTGTGTTCGATCTGCGGCCACGGTCGATGGATGGTCTCCACGATGAAGTCTTGAACGGTGCTGATCACTGAGTAACACGCTGCCCAAACATGCTTCGCCACATCGCCTTCCTGCTCGACGATGTCGCACACGCCATTGACGTTCCACGTGTGGTCATCAGGGAAATGCCCAGGTACGAGGGTTATCGCGACGTGGCCGGGCGGCTCGTCTCGGATGATGAATCCTTCGGGGGCAGAGGTCGAAAGGCCAGCGGCAAGGTCTGCCGCTAGGCGACGGCAGTCGACGTTGAGCTGGGCGTCGTCCATTTCGCTCTGATTCTTCCATCACCTCGCGGACGGTGCGGACGCTCGCGTCCCGGGCTTACTGCCCCAGGTGGCCGGCGCGAGCCTTGCGGCTTTGAGGCGCAGGGCAGTTCAGCGTGGTGTGTGGTGTGTCTTGCCGTTCGTCCGTCCGCCTCTGGCCCGTCCGCCCTGTCCCGGTTTCGCGGCCGTCCCAGCCTCTGGCCTCTCTCCCTTCGCCGGCGCCGTTTGACACGCGAACTTCCCGACCCGTAGCTTGACGCGCCAGTGGATGCTCGGATCGCGGTGCTCGCCTCGGGCGCCGGCACCAACCTTGAAGCCTTGCTCGACGACCCCCACGTGGGCCCGTCCGTGGTGCTGGTCGTCTCCGATCGTCCCGGCGCGCTCGCGCTGGAGCGGGCCCGCGTGCGAGACGTTAGGGCCGTCGTGCTGGAGCCGGAGCACTACGCAAGCCGGGAGGCGTTCGATCATGCCCTTCGGTTGCTGTTGGAGGAGGACGAGGCGATCGAGTTCGTCCTGCTCGCCGGGTACATGCGGATCCTCGGAACAGAGGTGGTGAGGGCGTACCGGGAACGGATCCTGAACGTGCATCCCTCCTTATTGCCGGCGTTCCCGGGGGCGCATGCGGTTCGTGACGCGTTGGCGTGGGGGGTGTCGGTGAGTGGCGCGACCGTGCATCTCGTCGACGAGGAGCTGGACCACGGCCCCATCGTCGCGCAGGAGGCGGTCGAGGTGCGGCCGGACGACGACGAGGGGTCGATGCATCGTCGGATCCAGGCGGTCGAGCATCGGATCTACCCGATGGCCGCCCGTCTGCTGATCGAGGGCCGGCTGAAGGTCGAGGGGCGGCGCGTGCACGTGCTCGATGCGGTGACCTCCGATGGGTGACGTGGTCCCGGTCCGGCGCGCGCTGGTCGCGGTCGCGGACAAGTCGGGGGTCGTGGCGTTCGCGGGCGGGTTGGCCGATCGCGGCGTCGAGATCGTCTCGACGGGGAACACGGCGCGGACGCTGGACGACGCCGGGATTCCGGTCGTGGCGGTGGCGGAGGTGACGGGTTTCCCCGAGATGCTGGACGGGCGAGTGAAGACCCTGCACCCGAAGATCCACGCGGGCATCCTGGCCGACCGTCGAAAGCCGGAGCACGTGCGCCAGCTGGAGGAGCACGGCATCCGGCCGTTCGACCTCGTGGTGGTCAACCTCTACCCGTTCCGCGAGACGGTCGCGAGCGGCGCGGAGGGTGACGCTGTCGTCGAGCAGATCGACATCGGCGGCCCGGCGATGGTCCGCGCCGCGGCGAAGAACTTCGAATCGGTGGGGATCGTCGTGGACCCGGACGCGTACGACGAGATCCTTCGGGCGATCGACGCGGACGGCGGGCTGTCGCGCGAGCTTCGGTTGCGCCTGGCTCGGACGGCCTTCGAGCATACGGCCGCATACGACGCGGCGGTATCTGCGTGGTTCGCGGGAGAGGCGGGCTCGGGCGGGGACCTGCCCGCGCGGTTCACGCTCTCGCTCGCGACGATCGCGGGGCTCCGGTACGGGGAGAACCCGCACCAGCGCGCGGTGATGGCCGCAGCCGAAGGCTCGGGCGGGCCGCTCGGGGGCGCGGTCGTTCTGCAGGGCAAGGAGATGTCGTACAACAACTGGCTGGACGCCGAAGCGGCTCGCGGCGCGGCGGGTTCGTTCGATCCGTCGACCCCGGCGGCCGTCATCGTGAAGCATCACAACCCCTGCGGGGTGGCGCTGGCCGCCACGGCAGCGGAGGCGTACCAGCGCGCGCGGGACTGTGACCCGGTGTCGGCCTTCGGCGGGATCGTGGCGTTCAACGTCACGCTCGACGAGGCCGGCGCGCGGGCGATGGAGGGCGTCTTCACCGAGGTGGTCGTCGCGCCGGGCTACACGGAGGGAGCGCTCGGGGTGTTCATGGAGCGGGCGAACCTCCGGGTCCTGCGGGCGCCGATGCCGGTGCGGGGCGGCCTGGAGATCCGGCCGATCGACGGCGGCGCGCTGGTGCAGGACCTTGATTCGGTGGTTGAAGAGCGGGAGGGGATGCGCGTAGTGTCGTCGCGGACGCCGACGGAAGATCAGTGGGCCGACCTGTTGTTCGCCTGGCGGGTCGCCGCGCGCGTGAAGTCCAACGCGATCGTGCTGGCCTCGGGGTTGGCGACGATGGGGATCGGCGCGGGGCAGATGAACCGCGTGAACGCCGTCGAGCTGGCCGTTCGCGGCGCGGGCGAGCGGGCGCGCGGTTCCTGCCTCGCCTCCGACGCGTTCTTCCCCTTCCCCGACGGGGTGGAGCGCGCGGGCGAGGCGGGCGTCGCCGCCATCATCCAGCCCGGCGGGTCGGTTCGCGACGACGAAGTGCTGGCAGCGGCCGAGCGTCACGGCATGGCGATGGTGCTCACCGGACGGCGGCACTTCCGGCACTGAGGCGCGACCCGTGACGGCCACCATCATCGACGGCAAGGCGATCGCGGCCGAGATCCGCTCGGAGGTGACCGAGCGGGTCGCGAGGCTCGGGGAGCGCGGCGTGAGGCCGGGCCTCGCGGCGGTCCTGGTCGGGGACGACGAGCCGTCGAAGATCTATGTGGGCGGCAAGCAGAAGGCCTCCGCCGAGGTCGGGATCCATTCGGAACGGTTCGACCTCCCGGCGGAGACGACCCAGGACGAGCTGGAAGCGCTGATCGCTCGTCTGAACGCGGACCCGGCCGTGCACGGGATCCTCGTGCAGCTGCCGCTTCCCGCGCAGATCGACGTCACGGAGGTCCACCAGGCGATCGCGCCGGAGAAGGACGTGGACGGGCTCACGCCCGTGAGCGTGGGGCGCCTGGTTCGGGGCGAACCGCTCTTCTTGCCGTGCACACCGCTTGGGATCGTGGAGATGCTCGTTCGATCGGGCATCACGATCGAGCACGCCGAGGTGGTCATCGTCGGGCGCGGGGCGCTCGTGGGCATGCCGCTCGCGATCATGCTCTCGCAGAAGGCGCCACGCGCGAACGCGACCGTGACCCTGTGTCACACCGGCACGAGGGACGTCGGGGCCCACACGCGGCGTGCGGAGATCCTGGTGGTCGCCGCCGGGCGACCGAACACGGTCACGGCCGACATGGTTCGGCCGGGGGCGGCTGTGGTGGACGTGGCGGTGAACCGTCTGCCCGACGGGCGCCTCGTCGGCGACGTGGACTTCGGGCCCGTGTCGCGGGTCGCCGGTGCGATCACGCCGGTGCCCGGGGGCGTCGGGCCCATGACGATCGCGATGCTCCTCGCGAACACCGTCACCGCCGCCGAACGAAGCGCATGATCCCCGGCTCCCCGAGCCGCCTGGCGTCGCTCCTGCGCCAGGGGGTGTTCTGCGTGACCGCGGAGGTGGTCCCGCCAAGGTCGGCCGACCCCTCCGCGGTCTCGGCCCAGGCGCGGGCGCTCGTCGGCTACGCGGACGCGGCGAACGTGACGGACAACCCGGTGGCGTCGGCGCACATGTCGCCCGTCGCCGGCGCAGCCCTGGTGGCCGCGGCCGGGATCGAGCCCGTGATGCAGCTCACCACCCGGGACCGCAATCGCCTCGCGCTCACGAGCGATCTCCTCGGCGGCTGGGCGCTGGGCGCGCGCAACGTCCTCTGCCTGACGGGGGATCCCCCGACGGCCGGGGACCATCCCGACGCGAAGGGCGTGTACGACCTCTCGGTCGTCGAGCTCGTTCGGTTGGCGGTTCGGCTCCGGACCGATGGCACGCTGCTCTCGGGTGCGGCCGTCGAGGAGCCTCCCCGCTACCTGGTCGGGGTCGCGGATGCGCCGCTCGCCACCTCGTCCACGATCGCGCGTCTCGAGGAGAAGGTGGACGCCGGCGCAGAGTTCGTCCAGACGCAGATCGTGTTCGACGCCGACGCGTTCGAGGAGTGGGCCGGGCGAGCGCGCGAGCGAGGGATCCTCGAGCGGACGTCGGTCCTCGCGGGGGTGGCGGTCGCCGGCAGCGCACGGGCGGCGCGCTCGATGCGCGACCGGCTCCCCGGCGTCGTCGTGCCGGAGCGCACGATCGAGCTCCTCGAGAACGCGGGCGACGCGGCTGAGGAGGAGGGGCTTCGGCTCGCGATCGAGGTCGTGGCCCGGTTGAAGGCGATCGAGGGGATCGCGGGGATCCACGTGATGGGCATGGGCCGCCTCGATCCCGTCCGCCGGGTGATCGCGGGCTCCGGCCTCACGCCGCGGCCGCCCGTCGCGCGAACCGGGTGAGCTAGTCCCAGACCCCGTGGTCGATGCGCCTCAGGCGCTGCTCGCGCACGAGCTGCGATGCCTCGACCAGGGCCTCCAGCGCCTCGGGCTCGTTGAGCGCGCCGGCGAGGACCCCTGCGAGGTCCCGCTGGGAGAGGATCCCGACGAGGCGCCCCCCGTCCAGGACCGGGAGATGTCGGATCCAGCGGTCGGCCATGACCTTCGCCGCCTCGCGAAGCGACGTTCCAGGCCCGACCGTCACCAGGTCCTTGCTCATCACCTGGGAGATCCGCGTGTCGTCCAGCGACGCGCCCGTCGCCGCGGCCTTCAGCACGTCGCGCTCGGTGACGATGCCGACAAGGTCCTCGCCGTCCATGACGAGGAGCGACCCGGTCTGCTGCTCCCACATCTTGCGCGCGGCCTCGGCGAGCGTGTCGTCGGGCTGATCGATCACCGCCGCCTTCGTCATGATCTCGGAGACCCTCACAGGGCGGCCTCCTCGCTCTCGCGGTCCGAGGGGCCGCGGCTCTCGATCGGCGCCCAGACCTGGTCCCGCGGGCCGATGTACTCGCTCTCCGGGCGGATGATGCGGTTGTCGGCATACTGCTCGCGGATGTGGGCGGTCCAGCCCGCAGCGCGAGCCGACGCGAACATGGGCGTGAACAGGTCCTCCGGCAGCCCCAGGTAGTGCAGGACGCTCCCCGCGTAGAAGTCCACGTTCGGCCGCAGGCCGCGCTCCTCGAACGCCACGGCCTCCACCTCGCGCGCGATCTCGAACCAGCGGGGCTCCCCGACGGATTCGCCGAGCTTCTGGGAGATCGGCCGAAGGATCGTCGTGCGCGGGTCGTCCACGTTGCGATAGACGCGGTGACCGAACCCCATGATCTTCTCCTTGCGCGCGAACAGGTCCTGCACGTACTGCCGCGCCCGGCCCACCTCGCCGATGTCTTCGAGCATCCGCATCGCGAGCTCGTTCGCGCCGCCGTGCAGGGGCCCCTTGAGGGCGGCGATGGCGGCGGTGACGGCCGAGTGCATGTCGGAGAGCGTCGAGGCGACGACCCGCGCGGCGAAGGTCGACGCGTTCATCGTGTGGTCGGCATAGAGGATGAAGAGCGTGTCGAAGGCCTCGGCGAACTCCTGCGAGGGCTCCTCGCCGGTGAGCATGTAGAGGAAGTTGGCGGCGTGGGGGAGCATCGGGTTCGGCTCCACGATGGCCAGGTCCTTGCGGTGCCGGTCGTAGCTCGCGATGAGCGTGGGCATGAGTGCGATCAGGCGGAGGGCTTTTCGCTCGTTCGCCTGGGCGCCCTGGTCCCAGCCGTCGGGGTCATACGCCGAAGCCGCCGAAACGCTCGTGCGCAGCATCGACATGGGCGAGGTCTGCTCGGCGAGCGTCGGCATGATGTGGGAGAGGAACGCGGCCGCCTCCCGGTCCTTCACCATCTCCTCGGTGAGCCCCTCCAGCTCGTCGCGATTGGGGAGCCGACCGTGGTGCAGCAGGAAGGTGACCTCTTCGAAGGTGGAGTTGCGCGCCAGGTCGTCGATGGAATAGCCGGCGTACCAGAGCTTGCCCAGCTTGCCGTCGATGTCGGAGATGGCGGTCTGAGCGGCGACGACCTCCTCCAGACCCTTTCCTGCGGCCACGAACCCTGAGTCTACCAAGGGCCGGTTCGAGCCTTTCCGTCGTCCGTTACCATGGCGCGCGATGACCTACCGCGTGACGTTCATCCCCGGCGACGGCGTCGGCCCGGAGCTCTCGGAGGCCACGCGGCGCGTGCTCGAGGCGACGGGGGTCGCGTTCGACTGGGACGTCCAGGAGGCGGGCGCGGACGTCATGGATCGCTTCGGGACGCCGCTTCCCGAGCACGTGCTCGAGTCGATCCGGACGAACGGTGTGGCCATCAAGGGCCCGATCACCACCCCCGTCGGCACCGGCTTTCGAAGCGTCAACGTGGCCCTGCGCAAGGAGCTGGACCTCTATTGCTGCCTGCGTCCCTGCAAGTGGTACCCGGGCGTTCGTTCCCGCTACAGGGGAGTCGACCTGGTGATCTGCCGGGAGAACCACGAGGACCTCTACGCCGGGATCGAGTTCGAGCAGGGAAAGCCAGAGACCCTCGAGCTGATCGAGTTCATCTCGAAGCTCGCCGGCAAGCCCATCCGCCAGGACTCGGGGATCTCGATCAAGCCCATCTCCGTCACTGGGACGAAGCGGATCGTCCACTACGCGTTCGACTACGCGCGGCGCTACGGGCGGACGAAGGTCACCGCCGTGCACAAGGCGAACATCATGAAGTACTCCGACGGCCTCTTCCTGGCCACCGCCCAGGAGGTCGCGAAGGAGTACCCGGACATCGCCTTCGAGGATCGCATCGTCGACAACCTCTCCATGCAGCTCGTCCAGAGGCCCGAGGAGTACGACGTCCTGGTCCTGCCGAACCTCTACGGCGACATCGTGAGCGACCTCTGTGCCGGGCTGATCGGCGGTCTCGGGGTCGCGCCCGGGGCCAACATCGGCGACCACGCGGCCGTGTTCGAGGCGACGCACGGGAGCGCGCCGAAGTACCGGGGCCAGAACAAGGTCAACCCCATGGCGATGATGTTCTCCGGGATGCTGATGCTCCGGCACCTGGGTGAGGAGGTCGCCGCCGGCCGCCTGGAGCGGGCGCTGGCCGCCGTGATCGCCGAGGGGACCTACGTCACCTACGACATGAAGCCGACGCGCGACGACCCCACGGCGGTCGGGACGAGCCAGGTCGCCGACGGGGTGATCCGGCAGCTCGAGTCGGTGGCCTGAGCCCCGGCGTTCAAGGGGCCTCGGCTTCCATCCGATGCCTTGAGCAGGGAATGTGCACCTGTTCCCTCCATCAGCGCTGGAGGAACCCGGGATGATCGATGTGCCTGGCCTGCTTCGGACCCTCGTCGAGAACGACGGCTCGGACCTGCACCTCAAGGTGGGCGTCCCGCCCCTCATCCGGGTGGACGGGGCCCTGCGCCGGCTGGACGGGGAGCGGCTGACCCCGCAGGACACGCAGGACGTGGCGTGGTCGATCCTCCCCCCGGATCGCCGAACGGGCCTGGACAAGAACAAGGAGACGGACTTCGCGCTCTCCATGCCCGGGATGGGGCGGTTCCGGGCGAACGTCTTCTACCAGCGCGGCTCGGTGACGATCGTCCTTCGCCGCGTCCGGGTCGGAAGCCCGACCTTCGACGAGCTCGGCCTCCCGCCGGTCGTCCGCGAGCTGGCCGAGATGCAGCGCGGCCTGATCCTCGTCACCGGCCCGACGGGCGCCGGGAAGACCACGACCCTCGCCTGCATGATCGAGCACATCAACGCGACGAAGCCCGTCCACATCCTCACGATCGAGGAGCCGATCGAGGTCGTGCACTCCGACCGCGTCGCGACCGTGAACCAGCGCGAGATCGGGATGGACACCGACACGTACGCGACCGCGATGCGCTCGGCGGTCCGCCAGGACCCCGATGTCATCCTGATCGGTGAGATGCGCGACCCCGAGACGGTCGCCGCGGCCCTGGCGGCCGGCGAGACCGGCCACCTGGTGTTCTCCACGCTGCACACGACCGACGCGGTCGAGACCGTGAACCGCATCGTCGACTTCTTCCCCCCGTACCAGCAGAACCAGATGCGGGTCACCCTCGCGAGCGTGCTCCGCGGGGTCCTCTGCCAGCGGCTCGTGCCGCGCAAGGGCGGCGGCCGGGTGCCGGCGGTCGAGATCATGGTGAACAACGGCCGGATCGCCGACCGGATCGTAGATCCCAAGCGCACGCCGGAGATCCTGGACGTGATCGCGGAGAGCGGCTTCTACGGGATGCAGACGTTCGACCAGAGCCTGCTCGCGCTCGTGAAGGACGAGGTCGTGACCGTCGAGGACGCGCTCCTCACCTCCTCGAAGCCCCACGACTTCACCCTGATGCTCGAGCAGGCCGGCTTCGACGTCCGTAGCAAGGCTCGCGCCAGCTGAAGCTAGGATTGCCTCCTCACCCACGAGGAGGCTCCATGAGGGTCACGGTCGTTGGCAGCGGGTTCGTCGGGGCCACGGCGGCGATGCGGATCGTCCAGAAGGGGCTCGCCGACGACGTCGTGCTGATCGACATCATCGAGGGCCTCCCGCAGGGTCTCGCCCTCGACATGCGCGAGTCGGCGCCGATCGAGGGGTTCGAGCCTGCCATCATCGGCACGAACGATTACGCCGACACCTCGGGCTCCGACGTGGTCGTGATCACGGCGGGTCTTCCCCGGCAGCCTGGCATGAGCCGCATGGATCTCCTCGAGAAGAACGCGGGCATCCTGCGCTCGGTCGTGGCGAGCGCCGCCGAGCGCTCGCCCGGCGCCGTCCTGATCGTCGTGACGAACCCGCTCGACGAGATGACCTATCTCGCCGCCGAGGTCTCCGGCTTCCACAGGTCGAAGGTGATGGGCATGGCCGGCGTCCTGGATTCGGCGCGCCTGCGGTCCTTCATCGCCGAACGCCTGGGCGCGCGCCCGTCGGACGTGGAGGCCATGACGCTCGGATCCCACGGCGAGGCCATGGTGCCGCTTCCCCGGCACGCGACGGTCGCCGGCAAGCCCCTCGCGGAGCTGGTGGACGAGGCGACCCTTGAGGCGCTCTACCAGCGCACCCGCGACGGTGGGGCCGAGATCGTGGCGCTGCTGAAGAAGGGGAGCGCGTACTACGCGCCGTCAGCGTCGATCGCGCAGATGGTGAACGCGATCGCGGGCGATACCAAGGAAGTCCTCCCCGTGTGCGCCTGGTGCACGGGCCAGTACGGCATCTCCGACGTCTACGTGGGCGTGCCGGCGAGGCTGGGTCGCGGCGGCGTGGAGGAGGTCGTCGAGCTCGAGCTGAACGCCGAGGAGCTGGCCGCCCTTCGCACCGCGGCGGACGGCATCAGGGCGAAGTGCGCCGACCTGTCGGCGCTCGGAGGCGGGGGCGGGTCGAATGCCTGAAGGCCACGACCACGATCATCACGCGCAGGGGCGGACCGCCGCCGAGTACGTCCGCGGGTTCTTCCACAACTGGGGCGACTACGAGGGTCCGTTCGCGAAGAAGGTCGTGCTCACGCTCCGGAACCGCTGGCGCGCGCACACCCCGCCGTTCCGGAACTGCTGCGGACATCCGGGCGAACCCGGTTGTTGAATGCCGGCGAGGCCCTCCGGTCGGGGGGCTGAGGGGGCGGACTAAGCCAGCGCGCGGCGAACCGCGGCCGCGATCGCGCCGGCCATCTCCGAGGTGCGCGCCGTGCCGCCGAGGTCGCCGGTGCGAACCGAACCATCGGCCAGCACCGCGTGGACCGCGTGGTCGATCGAGCTCGCCGCGTGGAGCTCGCCGAGGTGCTCGAGCATCAGCGCGGCCGACCGGATGATCGCGAGGGGATTGGCGATCCCGCGTCCGGCGATGTCCGGGGCGCTTCCGTGCACCGGCTCGAACACGGCGTACTCCCAGCCCATGTTCGCGCCGGGCGCGAGCCCGAGCCCCCCGACCAGCCCGGCGCAGAGGTCGCTCATGATGTCGCCGTACAGGTTCGGGAGCAGGAGCACGTCGAGCGTCTCCGGCTCGGTCACCAGGCGAAGGGCCAGCTCGTCCACCTGCACCTCGTCGAACCAGACGCCCGGGGAGAACTGCGCCTCGACCCCGGCCGTGAACAGGAACACGCCGTCGGAGTCGTGCATGATGTTCGCCTTGTGCCCGAGCGTCACGCTCCGCCGCCCGTGGCGGCGCGCGTAGTCGAAGGCGAACCGCACGATGCGCTGGGTGCCCGAGACGCTGATCGGCTTGACGGTGACGCCGGCGTCCTGCCGGATCTCGAACCCCGCCAGGCGGCGGGTCTCGGCTCGGAGCCGCTCCAGCTCCTCGCTCCCTCGTTCGAACTCGATGCCGGCATAGAGGTCCTCCGTGTTCTCCCGGATGACCACCAGGTCGACGCCGGCGAACCGCGACCGGATCCCCGGCAGGGAATGCGAGGGACGGACGGCCGCGAACAGGTCGAGCTCCTGCCGCAGCGCGACGTTCACGCTGCGGAACCCCGTCCCCACCGGGGTCGTGATCGGCCCCTTCAGCGCCACGCGCGATCGCATGATCGACTCGAGGACCCGGCGGGGGAGCGGCGTCCCCGCCCGCTCCATCACGGCGGCGCCGGCCTCCTGGATGTCCCACTCGATCGGCACGCCCGCGGCCTCCACAACGAGCCGTGCCGCCTCGGTGACCTCGGGCCCGATGCCGTCGCCCGGGATGAGCGTGACGATGTGGGCCATGCGCCGCAGATTAGCGGAGGGAGCAACAACCGCGATCGTGGCGACCCGGCAACGATCGGGCGAACTCCCGGGAAACGCTAGACCCCGAGCCAATCCATCCTGCACACTCGCCCGTATCAGAGAAGACCCGCCCGCCATCGACGAAAGGAGTCCGCATGCTGCGCCTTGTCCGAAGGGCCGTTCCGGTCGCGCTGGTCCTTGCCATCGGCTTGCAGGGATCGGCGCTCGCCGCCACGAAGAACGTCACGGTCGCCAACTTCTCGTTCACACCGAAAACGACAAGCGCGGGGCTGGGCGACACCGTGCTCTGGACGAACACAGCGACGGCGACGAACCACACGTCCACACACGACACGACCGATCCGCTCGTGTGGGACTCGGGGACGATCACGCCCGGTGGCGGGACGTTCTCGTTCCTCTTCAACATCGCGGGGTCGTTCACGTACCACTGCAACTTCCACCCGACGCTCATGATGGGCACGATCAACGTCAAGCCGAAGGCGAAGCCTGCGAGCGGCGTCGCGGGGACGAAGTTCACGATCGGCGCCGCGCTCGTTGCGGCGACGGGCACGCTCGTCTACGACGTGCAGATGAAGGTGCCGGGCGGCCAGTTCGTCGACTTCGTGCTCGGGAACACCACGGGCAAGGTGACGTTCGACTCGACGGGCATGGCGACAGGGGTCTACCAGTTCCGGGCGCGTCTGCGCGACACCGCGACCGGGAACGCGGCGGGCTACTCGCCGGCCGTCTCGGTGACCGTCCAGTAGTCCCAGATCTGCCCGCACCGTTCGAGGCCCGGGCCTCAAGCCCGGGCCTCGAACCTTTCTCGCCGCCCGATCTGGACTTCGAACGGGCCGCTGCGGTACGGTGCCTGCGGTGATCCGGCGTTCGCTTCCGCTCGTCCTGCTCCTCACGCTCGTCCTGCAGTCGCCCGCGTTCGCCGCGACCTCGCAGGTCACGATCGGCGACCCCTTCTTCGACCCGACGTCGCTGAACATCAAGCTCGGGGACTCGGTGTTCTGGCTCAACACGGGGAACGCCGTCCACACGACGAGCGCGGACTTCCCGTTCCACCTGTGGAACTCGCCGCCCATGTCCGCCGGGCAGAACTTCACCTACACGTTCACGGCGGCCGGGATCTACCCGTACCGCTGCCGGTTCCACCCGGTCCTGATGCGAGCCAACGTGGGCGTGCCGGACGTCGCGCTCCCCAAGCACGGAGTCGCCGGGACGCAGTTCACGATCACCGTGGCGACCATCGACGCACCGGCCGGGTTCGTCTACGACATCCAGATGAAGGTGCCCGGAGGCTCGTTCACGGACTGGATGCTGGGCGTGACCACGGCCTCGGTCACCTTCGACTCCACGGGCATGGCCGTGGGGGCCTACTCGTTCCACTCGCGCCTCGACCGGCTGTCGGACGGTTCCTCGAGCCTCTACTCACCCCCGAGCTCGGTCACCGTCGGCTAGCCGCGTCGCTCCCGGTCAGAGCTTCTCGAACATCACGGCGCGCTTGACCTCCTGGATCGCCTTCGTGACCTTGATCCCGCGAGGGCACGCCTCCGTGCAGTTGAACGTCGTTCGGCAGCGAAACACGCCGGTCTTGTCCGAGAGGATCGCCAGGCGTTCCTCGGTCCCCTCGTCGCGCGAGTCGAAGATGAACCGGTGGGCGTTGACGATGGCCGCGGGCCCCACGTACTCGCCGTCTCCCCAGAAGATCGGGCAGGACGTCGTGCACGCGGCGCAGAGGATGCATTTCGTCGTGTCGTCGAAGCGCTCCCGTTCCTCCGGCGACTGGAGCCGTTCCCGGTCGGGCGGGTCGGTGTCGTTCACCAGGTAGGGGAGGATGCTCCGGTAGCCCTCGAAGAAGGGCTCCATGTCCACGATCAGGTCCTTCAGCACGGGGAGGCCGCGGATCGGCTCGACGGTCGCCTTGGGCGCCACGTCCTTCACGAGCACTTTGCACGCCAGGGCGTTGCGGCCGTTGATCAGCATCGCGTCGGAGCCGCAGATGCCGTGGGCGCAGCTTCGTCGCAGGGCGAGGGTGCCGTCGCGATACCACTTCACCTGGTGCAACGCGTCGAGCAGCCGGTCCATCGGGTCGACGTCGATGGTGAACGTGTCCCACCAGGGGTCGGCTCGCACCTCGGGGTTGAAGCGCTTGATCCTGAGCGTGAGCTCCACGGCGGCTAGTACTTCCTCTCCATCGGGACGTAGGGCCCGAGCTTCACGTCCTTGTAGTCGAGCCGCACGCTCCCATCGTCCCCCCGATACGCGAGCGAGTGCTTCAGCCAGTGATCGTCGTCCCGGAGGGGATGGTCCTCACGGTAGTGGGCGCCGCGGCTCTCGTCTCGCGCGAGGGCGGCCGCGACCAGGCAGTCGGCGCAGTCCAGCAGGAATCCGAGCTCGACGGCCTCCATGAGATCCGTGTTGTAGACGCGACCCTTGTCCATGACGACCGCGTTGCCGTAGCGGCTCCGGAGCGCCGCGAGGTTCGCCTCGAGCTTCTGCAGCCCGGGCTCGTTCCTGACGACCCCGGCGAGGTCGAACATCTCCTCCTGCAGGTCGGCGCGGATGTCGGCGATCGAATCGCCTCCGGTCCCCGAGAGGAGCCCGTGCAGCATCGCTTCGGTGGCCGCCTCCGGGCGATCGGGGAGGGGTGCGTGGTCGACCTCCGCGGCGTGCCCGGCCGCGTGCAGGCCGCCGCGCCTCCCGAACACCACGATGTCCAGGAGCGAGTTCGTGCCCAGGCGGTTGGCGCCGTGGACCGAGACGCACGCGCACTCGCCGGCGGCGTAGACGCCTGGGACCGGCGTCTCCTCGGGCCCCGACACGACCTGGCCCTCGACGGTGGTCGGGATCCCGCCCATCCCGTAGTGCGCGGTCGGCTGGATGGGGACGGGCTCAGTGAGCGGCTCGACGCCCAGGTAGATGCGGGCGAATTCCGTCACGTCGGGAAGCTTGTGCTCGATGATGTCGGGGTCGAGGTGGCGCACGTCCAGGTAGACGTAGTCGCCGCCGTCGACGCCCCGACCCTCCTTGATCTCCTGGTAGATCGCGCGGCTCACCATGTCCCGCGGCGCGAGGTCCTTCACGGTCGGCGCGTAGCGCTCCATGAACCGCTCGCCCTCGCCGTTGATCAGGATCCCGCCCTCGCCCCGGACGGCCTCCGACAGCAGGATGCCCATCCTGTAGATGCCGGTCGGGTGGAACTGGAACATCTCCATGTCCTCGAGGGGGATGCCCCGCCGGTAACACACGGCCATGCCGTCTCCCGTGAGCGTGTGCGCGTTCGACGTGACCTTGAACATGCGGCCGTACCCGCCGGTCGCGAACAGCACCGACTTCGCGCGGAACACGTGCAGCGTACCGTTGGCGAGTTCGTAGGCCACCACGCCCGCGCACCGGCCGTCCTCGGCGCGCAGGAGGTCCAGGACGTAGAACTCGTTGAAGAACCGCACGTCGCGCTTGATGCATTGCTGGTAGAGCGTCTGCAGGATCATGTGGCCGGTGCGGTCGGCGGCGTAGCACGCGCGGCGCACCGGCGCCTCTCCGTGGTTGCGCGTGTGGCCGCCGAACCGCCGCTGGTCGATCTTGCCCTCAGGGGTGCGGTTGAACGGGAAGCCCCAGTGCTCGAGCTCGATGACCGCGTCGATAGCCTCCTCGGCCATGAGGATGGCCGCCGGCTGGTCGACCAGGTAGTCGCCGCCCTTGATCGTGTCGAACGCGTGCCACTCGGGGTAGTCCTCCTCGACGTTGCCGAGGGCCGCGCACATCCCGCCCTGGGCCGTGCCGGTGTGCGACCGGGTCGGGTAGAGCTTCGAGATCACGCACGTCTTCGCGCGGTCGGAGGCCGCGATCGCGGCACGGAGCCCTGCGCCCCCCGCACCGACGATGACGACGTCGTAGGTGTGGTCGGTGCTCACGCGTGCCACTTGCTGGGGTCGAAGGTGAACACGACGATCGAGCCCAGCGCGAACAGCACGATCCCCACGATGTAGAAGAGCCACGTCACGGCGATCCGCGCGCCGGGCCGGCGGACGTAGTCCAGGATGATGACGCGCAGGCCGTTGATCCCGTGGACCGTCGCGAGCGACAGGATCAGCCAGTCCCACGTCCGCCAGAACGGGTGCTGCCACCGCACGGCGACGAACTGGAAGTTCACACGGTCGATCCCGCCGCCGAACACGTGCATGATCAGCACGTGCCCGATCACCAGGACCACGAGCAGGAGTCCCGAGACGCGCATGAAGGCCCACCACCAGAACTCCGCCCCGCGGCCCGGCGGCCGGGGCCGGGCGCCTCGCCGCCGCGCCGGCTCGCCAG
>JACXTT010000447.1_pt1 | contig 69923 bp, 60 predicted proteins | sample 9270951 | NCBI WGS metagenome assembly JACXTT01 (sample SAMN15532306, study PRJNA645909) | rock metagenome | isolation source: weathered quartz diorite | place: Puerto Rico | collected 2017-06-21 | reverse complement strand
ATCGCGCCGGACGAGTTCAAGGACGATGGCGTCCACGTACACGTGCCGGCGGGCGCGATCCCGAAGGACGGGCCTTCGGCGGGTGTGACAATGGTGGTGGCGATGACCTCGCTGCATACCAAGCTGCCCATGCGCTCGGATACGGCAATGACCGGTGAGGTTACTCTCACGGGGCTCGTGCTGCCGATCGGCGGCGTGAAAGAGAAGGTGCTCGCGGCGCGGCGCGCGGGATTGAAGCGGGTGATCCTGCCCAAGGCGAATCAGAAGGACCTGCGGGATATTCCGGAGAACCTGCGCAACGAGATGGAATTCGTGTTCGCCGAGAGGATCGAAGAGGTTCTCGAAGCTGCGATTCCGGCTCTGCAGCATTCGCTTACGCTCGAGTTGATTTGATCTGAACCTTAGCCTCTTAGTGAAGGGGCGGTGCTGCCGAAAGGCGGTTCCGCCCTATTTGCTTTTCAGAAGCCGGCGAATAGGTCATCAATGGCGGCTTCGAAGCCAGGTAGCAGCGGAGAGGTGAGTGTGGCGCCGGTTTGGAGCAGGCGGATTCCGGCGTTCGAATGGACGAAGACTTCGCCGTTGACGTGATCGAGGATCCAGACCTCCTGAGCGCTTGCGGTCAGGTATTCCTTCACCTTGCGATGGACGTCGATAGCGCTTTCGGAAGCGGATAAGACCTCCACGGCGATGTCGGGAGCGAAGGGAATGGGGATGGAATCCAGATCGACCGCCTGAAAACGGTCCCCCAGGAACACCGATAGATCCGGCCGGCGAATCGTTTCGTCTTTGATTCGACAATCGACCTCCGCGACTGCCCGGCCGGCCCGATTGCGGCGGAGGTAGCTCCGAAGGTAGTCTCCGGCAAGGTCGCGAACGAAGGCGTGTCTGGGGGTTCCACTCGACAAAGGAATCAACTCTCCTTCCACCAGCTCAAAGTCTTCGGTCTCCGCGGTGTGCATGCGCGAAAACTCCTCGACAGTCATCAGCGTCTTTGTGGCCATGGTGTGCGCTCCTTGGCAGGAAACAATTCTAATGCTAGCGTAACGGGACAAGCCAGACCGGATAAACTCAGGAGGTGCATTTTCGGAACTCCCTGAAAGCATCCCTATGGCTGGCCGCGATGGCCTGCCCGGCGCAGCAACCTTTTGATCTAGTCATCGCCAATGGACTGGTCATCGACGGCAGCGGTTCCGCCGGACGTAAGGCCGACGTTGGAATTCGAGGCGGCCGCATCGCCAGCATTGGGGATCTCAAAGCCGCCGCGCGCACTCGCACCATCGACGCGGCCAACCTCGCGGTGGCGCCAGGCTGGATCGACATGCACAACCACTCCGACGACACGCTCATCGACGATCCGCGGTGCGAGAGCATGCTTCGGCAGGGCGTCACGACGATGATCCTTGGCGAGGGAAATTCCGCCGGGCCGATCGACAAGGGGATCCGCGAATGGTCCACGCTCGGCGGGTACTTCGACTTCGTGACGAAGCGGAAGGTGGCCGCGAACATCGCCTCCTATGTCGGGCAGACGCAGGTCTGGACGTACGTCAAGAAATACGGTCTCGAACCCGCCACGCCGGAGCAGATGGAGAAGATGAAGGCCGAGGTGGCGCGCGCCATGCAGGACGGCGCCATGGGACTCTCGTCTTCCTTGCTGATGCCGCCTTCGAGCCTGATCACAACCCCGCAACTGATCGAGCTCGCCAAGGTCGCAAAACAATACGGCGGCATCTATTCGACGCACATTCGCGACGAGGGCGCAGGCGTGTTCCGCTCGGTCGCCGAAGCGATCGAGGTTGGCCGCGGCGCCGGCATTCGCGTGGATATCATCCACCTCAAGGTCGCAGACCAGAAGTTTTGGGGACAGATGAAAGAGGTCACGTCGATGATCGACAAGGCGCGCGCCGAAGGGCTCGACATACGCGCCCATGTCTATCCATATACGGCCGGGCAGAACAACCTGCGTGCGATCATTCCTCCTTGGGCGCACGATGGGGGCAACAAGGCGATGCTCGAGCGCCTGCGCAATCCCGCGGACCGCGAGCGCATGAAGAAAGAGATCCGCACCGGGCTGCCAAATTGGTACAACCACTATTTGGCCACTGGCGGCGGCTGGGAAGGCATGCTGCTCGTCTCTTTGAAGAGCGAGAAATACAAGGCTTTCACGGGCAAGCGGATGAGCGAACTGATTCGCGCGCAGAATGGCCGCGACGATGTGGAGGTGCTGTTCGATGTCTTGCTCCAGGAAAACGGCAGTGTCCCGTGCGTGTACTTTCATCACTCGGAAGGCGACATGACCTTCGCGCTCAAACAGCCGTATACCTCGATCGGCTCCGACGGCGCGGCGATTGCGATCGATGGCCCGGCGGCCAAGCAGTCGCAACCGCACCCCCGCTGGTATGGGACATTCCCTCGCATCCTGGGCCGTTATGTCCGCGAGCAGAAAGTGCTCACGCTCGAAGAAGCCGTCAAGAAAATGACCAGCATGAATGCCGACAAGATCGGCTTGCGCGAGCGTGGACTCCTCAAAGAAGGCTATTGGGCGGACATCACCGTGTTTGACCCGAAAACAGTTGCCGACCGCGCGACCTTTGAACAGCCGCACCAGTATCCGGTGGGCATAGCTTATGTCATTGTGAACGGCCAGTTCGTGATCGATGGCGGGCGGCACACAGGCGCGCTGCCGGGACAGGTTCTGCGCGGTCCTGGCTATCGCGGCGCTCCGATAAAATAAGGGTTGGACATGCTCCGTTTCGTTGTCTTTGCAATCGCCGCCTTGACGGCATCGGCGCAAGATTTCAGGACCACCCTCTACCCTGTGCTCGAAGCGGCCACGTGCAGAAAGTGCCACATTGCCGACGGGGTCGCCTCGGCGACGCGGCTGCAGTTTCCCGAATCCGATGCCCCGCCAGGCAAGATCGAGGCCTTTGGACGCTCGCTGGTGGAACTCGTGGATCGCGCCAATCCAGGCAACTCGCTCCTCTTGCGCAAGCCAACCGGGCGCGTGACGCATGCGGGAGGCGTCCGAATCAAGCCGGGCTCGCCAGAAGACGCGGCGCTCGAAGCATGGGTTCGCAAGCTGGCCAAGCTTACGAACGAGGAAGCACAACTTGCGATGACCTACCGCAAGCAGGAAGCTTCCGGCGCCGGCTATCAACAGACGCGAACCTTTCTGCGGCGCCTAAGCCACAACGAATACAACAACGTTCTGCGCGATCTGCTCGGCGAGACCTCACAGCCTGCGCAGCAGTTTCCGCCCGAAGATTTCGTCAACGGATTCAAGACCCAGCAGCAGGGCCAAAACCTGTCGCCTCTGTTGATGGAAGCGTACTCACAGGCCGCGGAAAAGGCCGCGCGCAACGCGGTGCGCCGCGGAACCCTGCCTGCAAAACCGGCGCCCGGCTTTGTCGAGAAGTTCGGCCGGCGAGCATTCCGGCGTCCGCTGCGCACTGACGAGAAGCTGCGTTACGAGGCCCTTGCCGCGAAAGGCGGCGCCCAGTTGGCCGCTGAGGCGATGCTGCAATCGCCCTCGTTCCTGTTCCGCCTCGAAGATACCGGCGACGCTGCAATGAAACCGTACGCGGCGGCGAGCCGGCTGTCTTTCACATTGTGGGGGAGCATGCCGGACGAAGCATTGCTTGCCGCGGCCGCGAACGGTGAATTGAGCACGGCCGGGGGTATCGAGAAGCACGCCCGGCGATTGCTTGCCGACGAGCGCGCGAAAGAAAACATCGACGAATTCACGGCGCAATGGTTACGGTTCGACCGCGTGCTCGGAACCGCCAAAGACCGCCGGCGGTATCCGAAGTTCAATCGCGAAGCGGCGGTCGCGATGACAGAGGAAGCCCGGCGGTTTGTGCGCGACCTCGCCTGGGGAGACCGCAGTTTCATGGAACTGCTGACCGATGCACATGGCTATTTGAGCGCAGATCTCGCGGCAATCTATGAGTTGCCCGCGCCGGCACGCGAATACGATCGTGTGCCTTTCGACGCCAAGAGCGAACGCGCGGGCCTGCTGGGGCAGGCGTTGTTCCTCGCGAGCACCGCCAAGCCCGACGATACGTCGCCGACCGCGCGTGGCCTTTTTGTGCGGGAGCAACTGCTGTGCCAGCACGTGCCGCCCCCTCCGCCAGGCGTGGATACGAATTTGCCGGCTGCGTCGGAAGACAAGCCGATGACAAACAAAGAGCGGCTTTCTGTGCATCTCTCGAGCCCGGCTTGCGCGGGCTGCCACACTCTCATAGACCCGATCGGCTTCGGCTTCGAGAAGTTCGATGCGATCGGCGGCCGCCGCGAAACCGCGCGTCTCCTGTTCACTTCGAAGAAGGAGAAGGACCCTCCGAGGTCGATCGAGCTGCCCCTCGACACAGCGGGCTACGTCGCAGGGCTGCCATCGGCGAATTTCACGAGTCCGAAGCAACTGGGCGAGATTCTCGCGCAAACGCCGACCTGCCAGGAATGCTTCGTGAAGCAGCTGTTTCGCTTCACCGTAGGGCGGCTCGAAACACCCGGTGACCGCCAGGCGATTCAGGATCTGACGCAAAGGTTCCGCGACTCGGGATTCCGGTTTCGCGAGTTGTTACTGGTGCTCGCTGTGTACCGGACAAGATGATGGCGAAGGGGTATGCTATTTCGTAGAGGGAACTGAGTGGCCAACCTGATTACGAAGCGAGTGCGCATTTCCCGGCGAACCCTGTTGCAGGGTTTGGCGTTGCCGCCTCTGGTTTCGATGTTCAATTCAACTGGCACAGCTTACGGCGCCTCCAAGGCGGCAACGCCAATCGAAAGCCGCTTCGTGCTGTGGTTCAACGGCAACGGCGTACCAGAGCGTTATTGGATTCCCACCGAAACCGGCAGCGATTTTCAGCTTTCCCCTTGCCTACGGCCGCTCGCGCAGGTGCGCGATCAGTTACACGTCCTTTCCGGATTGGACAACGCGGCGGCGGCGCTACCGGGTCCCGGCAACGGACATCACAATTCCATGAGCGCGCTCATGAGTTGCACGACGTTCACCGGCCGAGGCGCCGGCGGCGCTTCCATCGATCAAGCCATCGCGGGAAAAGTGGGCGGCGATTCGCGTTTCCGGTCTTTGCAGATTGGCGTGTCGCAGGAATCTTTCGGGGAAAGTATCCAGCGGAACATGAGTTGGTCCGGCTATGACCGGTCCCTTCCTCCGGAAATGATCCCGCATCGGCTGTTCGACCGCTTGTTCGGCGCTCGCGAAGAGGGCTGGGTGAATCGCAAGCGTTCGATTCTCGACGCAGTTCGCGAGGATGCGAAGGCGCTCAAGAGCAAGTTGCCCACCGACGACGCACTGCGCGTCGACGAGCATTTGTCGTCTGTGCGCGATCTCGAGCGTTCGATTGCCGGGCTGCCGCCGGAATACGGCCGCGTGGACCCGCCGGAATTCGATGGCGACATGAAGGATTGGCCGCGCATTGCGAAGATCCAAAGCGATCTTCTGGCACACGCTCTGATTACGCGGCAGACGCGCGTCGCCTCGTATATGCTGACCAAGTGCCAGGGCCTCGCACGCTTCCCTTGGCTGGGTTTCACCGCCGCGCGGCATCACGACTACACTCATGCGGACGGCAAGGCGCCCGGCGCCGACGGGCTCGATGGACAGCGCATTTTGCGCGACATCTGCCGTTGGCATGTCGAAGAATTCGCCTACCTGATTGCCCGTCTCAAGGCGACTCCTGAGGGCGACGGCACGTTGCTCGACAACACCGTACTGCTATTCGTGCATGAGCATGCGGAAGCCAACAGCCACAAGAACAATGGCCTCGCGGCAATCGTCGCCGGCAATGCGGGAAAGCGCCTGGCGTTGGGCCGGCACTCCAAAGTCACGGGAACAGTCGGAGACCTTTACCTCACGATCGCCAACGATGTCTTGCAGGCCGGCTTGGCAAAGTATCCGACGGCTTCCAAAAAGATGAGCGAGATCGTCGCTTAGTTTCGAATGGCGCACTGCGGCAGCGCGGCTCGCAGTTGCTGCAGGCCCGCATCGCTGATCTTCGTATCTTTGACATCGATCTCACGCAACGACTCCCATTCGCGCAGCACGGCGACGGCTTCGTCCGTGATCCGTTTCGCACGGTGCAGACTGAGGCGTTCGAGCTTTGGCAGGCCCCGGCGCAACTGTTCCAGACTGTTCGCGGTGACGTTCGTTCCGCCAATGCGAAGTTCGCGGAGGTTCGCGAGCGTTGCAACCGCGGCCACGCCGGATTCCGTCAGGCTCACGCTCCAGAGGCCGGAATCGGTCCGCTGCGGTCCGCTCAAGTCCAGATACTCGAGCGTGGGTATCAGGCGCAAGGCTTGCATCCCCGTGTCGGTTAGCTTGTTGCCGCCAAGGGTCAACTGCTTCAAACGCGGCAGGGTGGTCAACAGCTCGATGCCATTGTCCGTGATCTGCGAAAAGCCGACATCGATCGATTCGAGGGTCGCGATTCCGCCGAGATAGCCGAGCGTCGTGTCGGTCACCTTGGTGGCGCGCAAATCGATGCGCCGCAATTGCTTCCAACCCTTGACGGCCGACATACCTTCGTCAGTGATTAGTTCTGCGTAACGCAGATTCAATTCTTCGAGGCCGGTAAGGGATTTCAACTGCAACAGGCCCTGATCGCCGATGCGGGTCATCGAGAGGTCGAGCCGCTTCAAGCCCGGTTGACGCAGAAGCGCCGGGAGGTCGGCATCGGTGATCCAGCACGCACGCAGGTCGACGGATTCGCGGGACCAGCGTCCGCAATCCTGATCCGCAGCAAGTATGAGGAGGGCAATGAGCGGCAGCAGCATGGCCTTATCAACTCCCTCGCCGATTCGGGAGTTTGGAATCGCGATCCCAGATGATCCTGGTTTGCGGCAAGGCTTTCACGAGCCGGCCGTGGGCTTCTTCAGAAACCAGCGTGTGATAAAGGTTCACGAATTTCAGGTTTTTCATCGACGCGATCGTGTCGACGGATGCATCGGTGATGTTCGCGCTGTCGAGGCGGAGTTCCGCGAGAGGCAGCGCGGCGAGCATTTTGAGACCTTCATCGTTGAACGCCGTGTAGTCGAGGTTCAGTTGTTCGAGCTTGGCAAAGCCGGCGATGGTGGGTGCCGCTGCGGCATTGAGGCGCGTGCGGATTGCCTCGAAACGCCGAAGATTTACAAGCGGCGCCAGCGCCGCGATTCCCTTCTCTGTGAAACGCCCGTGATTGATCAGCAACTCTTCGAGGCCCGTGAGCCTGGCGAGTTCCGCGAGGCCGGCATCGCCGATGTCGGTGCCTGTGAGATTGATTGCGCGAATCGATGGACTCAGTTCTCCTGCCTTAGCCAGGGCCGCGCCATCGAGGTCTACGTAAGCAAGGTTCAAGCGGCGAAGCTTCGTGAGCGCGGAAATGCGCGGCAGAGCATCCGCAGTGATGCCCGTGGAGCTGAGGTCGAGTTCCTGTAGCGTCTCCGGCAGCGGCGCGAGTGCTCGTACGAGCGTACCCGATAGGCTCAATTGCTCGAGTTGCTTCAGCGCCGCCAGGTGGGTCAGGCCGCGGTCGGACACCGTCGTGGAGCTGAGTTTTAGACGTTTCAACGACGTGCATCGCGCCAGCGCCGCAAGCCCGATGTCTCCGATTTCGGTGGCGTCGAGATCGAGTTCTTCGAGTGCGCCGAGCGACGCGAGGATTGGGAGGTGAGAATCGTTGATTGAGGTGCGCGCCAGATGCAGAGCCCTTATTCGTCCGCGATCATTGGACTCTACGCGGCCGTGCAGTGAGCCCGTGATCCATTGGGCGATCGCAGATTCCGGCGCGCCCGGCGCTGGAGCTTTGGCCGCCGCGGCGGCGCCGCCGACGGATTTGCCCGCCGGTTGCGCTGTGCCTCCCGAAAAATCGATCCGGCACTTGGGCAAAGCCGCTCGAAGTTGATCGACGCCCGAGGCTGTGGCGCGAGTGTAACGCAGGTCGAGAAACGCCAGATCTCGCAACACGGCCAGTTTCGAAACTCCGGCGTTGGTGATCCCGGCGCGGTAGAGATTGAGTTCGCGCAACTTGGGAAGACCGGCGAGCACATCGGCTACTCCCTCGTCGGTGATGGGTCCGCCGAGGAGATTGAGTTTGCGCAGATTCTTCAGATTCTTCAAATGCGCGAGCCCGGCGTCGCTGATTTTGAGGCCATACAAATCGATTTCCTCGAGCGTTTGGATCGACGCGAGATAGGCGAGCCCTGCGTCGGTCACAAGTGTGTCCCGCAGGTTCAGCCGGCGCAGGCGGCTCATACCGGCGAGGCTCTTCAGCACCTCGTCGGTGGCCGTAGAGTAGCTTAGGTCAAGCGCTTCGAGTTGGGTAAACGGCGCGAACGAGAAGTTCTTTACGGCGCCCTGCGCGAGGCGAAGTTCCCGGAGATTGCCAAGGGTTTCGAGATTCTTCAGCCCCTTGTCGCGCACATTCACGTTGGTGAGAAAGTGCAGGCTGAAATGCAGCTTTTCGAGCGTATGCAGGGGCGCTAGAAACTTGAGTTCCTCATTCGCATCGAGACGGCTGCCTGCGCCGGGGTTCCAACTGGGGCCAGGCAGGTAAAGTTCTTTGATTTGCGTCAGCCCCGAAAGCTGAACGAGCTCTTTGGGCTCGATGATTGTGCCATAGAGATCGACGCCCGCGAGCAGGATCGGACCATTCGGCGGGAGCGCGGCCAGGTCCGCGAGAGGCGCGTGCTGTCCGGCGAGGATCACGCGGCCGCCCTGCCGAATCACCCATTCCGCAACAGTCCGCTCGTCAGTAGCCGTTGCTGCGAGAGCAGTGGTCAGAACCAAACCGCGCAGCAGAAAGAATGTCACGGCCTCATTATCTCCCGCGAGGCCGCGTGATCTCAACACGAGCGGCCGCAGCATGCTATACAAGTGAGTTCGACTCTTCATGCGAATTCAGCAAGATCTCACACCCCAACAACTGCTCCCCGGCATCCAAAGACTATGGCAGGCATCGGCCGCCAAGATCCTCAGCATCGAGGCCTCCTACAAGCCGGAAGACGGTACGCCTGTCTTCACCGTCGATGGCCGTTACACAGCGCGCGGCTGGACCGAATGGACGCAGGGCTTTCAGTTCGGCGCCGCGATCCTGCAGTTCGACGCCACCGGCGACGAGCAGTTTCTACAAATCGGCCGCCAGCGTACTCTCGATTTGATGGCGCCGCACGTGTCGCACACCGGCGTGCATGACCACGGCTTCAACAACGTTTCTACTTACGGCAACCTGCTGCGCCTGGCGGTAGAAGGCAAAATCGACGCCTCCGAATGGGAGCGCCACTTCTATCGCATGGCGTTGAAGGTCAGCGGCGCGGTGCAGGCCTCGCGCTGGACTGTCATTCAGCGCTCGGAGAATCCGCCTTCGTGGCTGTACGGTCCCGCGGGTTTCATTTACAGCTTCAATGGACCGCATTCGCTGTTTGTGGACACCATCCGTTCGCTTCGCTCGCTGGCCGTCGCGCATCGACTGGGCCATCAAATGATGGGCGAAGGCGACCGCAAGATCAGCCTGCTCTCGCGCCTCGTCCAGCACGCCGAAGCGACGGCGCGCTATTCCGTCTATCACGGACAGGGCCGTGACAACTTCGATTTGCGCGGACGTACGGCGCATGAATCCGTGTTCAATGTGAACGACGGCAACTTCCGCTGCCCGAATTCGCAACAGGGATTTTCGCCGTTTACTACCTGGACACGCGGCCTTGCATGGGCGATCTGCGGGTTCGCCGAACAACTCGAATTCATCGAATCGCTGCCTGAGGCCGACCTCGACGCGGTAGGCGGCCGTGGAGCGATCACCGCGATGTTGCTCACGACTGCTGAAGATTGCGCGGATTTCTATATCGATCGAGCCACGGCGCTCGACGGCATTCCGTACTGGGACCCCGGCTCAAGCAAGATTACGCTACTCGGCGACTACCTGAGCCGCGCATCCGATCCCTACAATCCGCATGAACCCGTCGATTCCAGCGCAGCCTGCATCGCGTCCCAAGGTCTGCTGCGGCTTGGCGCGTGGCTCGAAACCAAGGGCAAGGCGCAGAAGGCGGCGCGTTACCGTCAGGCCGGTCTCACGACCCTCGCCACCTTGCTCGAGGAGCCGTACCTTAGTTCGGACCCCAATCATCAGGGCCTCATTCTGCACAGCGTCTACCATCAACCGAATGGCTGGGACCGCGTGCATCCCGGCCAGCGCGTGCCCAACGGCGAGTCGTCTATGTGGGGAGACTATCACGCTCGAGAGGCCGCACTGTACGTACAACGCCTTGCGGAAGGCAAACCGTACTTGACATTCTGGGCGGAATAACTACTACCGCGGCGGCGGCGCGCTCGGCAGCATGTTGCGGATGGCCGCGATCTTCCAGCGGCCCTTCTCGCGCCTCATCACGAAGGTGCTCCACATGCGCCTAGCGTCCGTCGCAGAGCCTGCAATCGTGTAACGTCCGTCGGCGATCGCGACATGGTTCGAAACAAAGCGGATGGTCTCGATCTCGATCGTTCGCTTGCCGGTCTCTCGTGCGGAACTCGCAAGAGTGCCCTGCGCGAGAGGCATGCGGCCCTTACGCCATTCGCCGGATGAAACCAGTTGATCGGCGTCCGCGGTGAATAGAGCCGCAAGGGCTTTTTCATCGCGCTGCTCTCTCGCTTCGAGATAGGCTTTGACCACGCCTCGGATTGCGGTCTCTTCGGCTGGGCCTTGCGCGGATAGCCGCCAGCCGAGTAGGAGGATCGCGAACAAGCTTCGGTGCATACGTATATCATCGAACGATTTGGGCGGGAACGATTTGGCGGCCGCAGTTTCCCCGTAGATTAATGATCATCCCGATGCGAAGAATCCGCTTTAAAGTAGTAGACTAAAAAGCTCAGAGGACGGACCTACAAATGAACCCTGGCGGCCAATGGTATTACCTCGCAGGTAGCGACACCAAGGGGCCAGTGCCCCAGCAGCAGTTGATCGAGTTAGTGCGCTCGGGCCAGATTCCCCCGGCGACCATGGTCGCCGCGGCTGGATGGCAGCAGTGGCAACCTGCGAACGCTGTTTTCGCAGACCAACTGTCCACCCCGGCTCCCGTCGTGGCGCCTCCGATGCCCGCGCCGGCTCCCGCTCCGAGGCCGCAACCCCTGCCGCAGGCACAGGTCCAGCAACCGCAAGTCCAGCAACCGCAAGTCCAACAACAGCAGCCGCAGCCTCAGCCGATGCCGCAGCCACAGCCCGCGCGTCCGCAACCACAGCCGCAGCAGCCTTATTCGGCTCCGGCTCCAACGGCCATCGCAGCGGTGCAGTTACGTTGCATTGCAGGTCCCGACACCGGCAAAGTCTTCGTGATCAGTTCACAGGAAGTGACGATCGGAAAAGTCGCCGGCATCGGGCAAACCGATCCTTCGGTCGCCCCGCAGCACGTGATTCTCTCGTGGCAGAGCAACATGCTGCACTTCCGCACGGGCCAGGGCGCCACCATCGTGATCAACGGCATGACGCCCTCGCAGGGCGCGCTGATGCTCGGCCAGGAATTCCAGATTGGCGCATCCACCTGGCAGGTCAGCAATCAATCGTTCACGCTCGGAGGCTTGCTCGATAGCGTGGGCAGCCGCCTGAATTCGCTTGCCTCCACCGAGAAGCTCGAAGGTTTCAGCCTGGGCGACATGTTTTCCGAGGTCTTCAAGAAGCGGACCCAGGAAGAGACCGACGAGTACTTCATCTGCGGCACGAGCAAGACCACGCCTCCTATCGAGAAGGCGATTACGGGTTGGCCCAAGCCGTGGTTCTTCATGCGCGTGCTAATTTTCATGGGCCTCATCTATTTCGGATTTCTCGTCGCCTGGAAGGAGTTCACCAACATGAACCTCCTGCCCGGGTTGATGATGATGGGTTCGCTGGTGTTTCCGCTGGCCACCGTGATTCTGTTCTTTGAGCTCAATACGCCGCGCAACATCTCGTTCCATTACACGCTCGGGTTGCTCTGCGTGGGAGGAGTGGTTTCACTCTTCATCTCGCTGATCGGGTTCTCGGTATCGAGCCTGTCGAGCATTATCGGTCCGCCGGCCGCTGGCATAGTGGAAGAGATCGGCAAGTTGCTCACCGTGATCCTTGTGGTGCGCAACATGAAGTACAAATACGTATTGAACGGACTTCTCTTTGGCGCCGCGGTGGGCGCGGGGTTCGCCGTGTTCGAGAGCGCCGGCTATGCGTTCAATGCGTTTCTCGACCCGCTCATGACTGTCGTTTCAGGGCGTGCGCGCTTTGAAGGCGCCAACCTGCTCAGCTACGCGGGCGGCGTCATGACAACCAACATCGTGCTGCGCGGGCTGCTCAGCCCCTTCTGCCACGTGGCCTGGACCGCGATTGCCGCGGGCGCGCTCTGGCGCGTCAAAGGCGACCGGCCGTTCTCATTGACCATGTTGGGCAATCCGCTCTTCTTCAAGGCCTTCTTCATTCCGATGGGCCTACACATGATTTGGAACGCGAGCTTCATTCCCTCGCCGTTCTGGATCAAGCACATTATCCTCGGCGTCATCGGATGGTTCATCGTGTTCGGCATTGTCCAGCAGGGCCTGAAGCAGGTTCGCCAGTCGCAACTCGAGCAGGTTCGCGAAGAGCTGTCGAAGACCCAGTCGGTGATGGCGGCGGTGACCGGCCGCCACCTCGCGCCGACGCTGGCTGCTCGCTAGATGGGCCGCTGCAATACGTAGGTGATCATCGTTGGCGTGGACGATTCCTCGGCCATGCCGAGCCGTTGCATGACTCGCACCGAACTCGTATTTGGTGGATCGGTTCGGGCGTAGACTCGCTCGAACCGCGTGGAACGCCACAAGTATTCGAGCGCGGTCCGGCAGGCTTCCGTCGCGAGACCTTTTTTCCAATGTTCGGCGTACAGTCCATACATGAGTTCGATCTCTGGGCCGTCGCCGATGAAGCGGAGCCCGCAAAATCCAGCAAGCTGCGAGGGCGCGCTCAAAAGCCGGCGCAGGGCCGGACGGCCCACTAATGAAACAGAAACTCGACTTCGCTGCGCCGTCCGGCTCCGTTGCGCAGGCGAGTTCCTTAGAAGGATCACGGCCCAGTAACCGATGCCGTAACGCTCCGAGGCCGCTACGTGTGACTGAACCACTTCGACAACCGTTTCGCGCGGGATCGCCACGTCATCCCACAGGTACCGGCGTACATCGGGTGCGATGAACAGGGCATGAAGCGCGTCCACATCGTGGTGAGTCCAAGGGCGAAGGACGACGCGTTCGGAGTGGAGTTCGGGAAGGCCCATGCGCCAATTGTCGCAACGTGTGAGGATCACAATATGGCCCGAACATCGTATGAAGCGATTGGCGGCACGGCGGGTTGCCGCCGGCTCTCCACCGCGTTCTATGCTCGCGTGGAGAAGGATCCGGTCCTGCGTCCGCTGTTCCCGGGAAAGACGTTTACCTGCGCCATAGAGGAGTTCACAGCTTTTCTCGTGCAACTTCTCGGCGGGCCAAGCGAAGACACCCAGCGCAGGTGGTGGGTGAGCCTGCATGAATCGCACATGCGATTCAAGATCGGGGCGTGTGAGCGCGCGGCTTGGCTGATGAATATGATGCAGACTTTTGAGGACGTTTCGCTCGCGGAGCCGATTCGCGGGGAACTGATCGCGTTCTTCAAAATGTCGTCCGCGTATGTCGTGAATCAGGGCGCCCTAAAGGAGCAGGACGACGATGGCTCGCAAACGGAAATCTCGCGGAGGTGGGCGGATCAGCTCCGGCGAGACGAAACCGTGGCGGCAATTCGCCGCGGCGATGCGGATCGCGCCATCGCCTTGGCGGAGAATGCTGCTTCACTGAATGGCCTTCTCGCAATGATGATCCGCTCCGGTCAGGACGCACTGTTGCGTTATGTGAACGAGAAGCTGCCGAGGCAGCCGGAGTTGGTCCGCGAGCGATTTGCGGGCCGCACGCTTCTGCACGACGCCGCGGCCGCGGGCCAACTGCCGACTGTCGAATTGCTATTGCGCCTTGGCGTCGACCCGAACGTTCGTGACGGCGGCGAGCACACGCCCCTTTACTCTCTTGCCAACGAATGCGCCGTTGCCGGAGCATGCAGACTGGTCCGCGTATTGGTGGACGCCGGCGCCGGCGTGAACGCAAACGACGGCGCCAAGCGCTGCACGCCGCTGCACATGGCGGCCCGGCGCGACCACGTGGACATCGCTGAGGCGCTGCTCGAATGCGGTGCGGATATCGAGGCGCGCGATAGCGTCGGCGAAACTCCGCTGCGTCGGGCGGTGAATTGCAATCAGGTGAGGGTTGCCGCGTTGCTGCTCGCGCGCGGAGCGGATTTCAATTCCCGGGGAAGCAAAGGCGGGACGCCTCTGCTTGCAGCCAGGAGCGCCGCGATGAAGAAGCTGCTGCATGAAGTGGCCAGCAATATGCCGTCTAAGGCATACTAGAATCAAGTGGCCTGGGAAGTTGGGTCTACGGGTGAGTTTCACAGCTGGTGGGTTTCATTGAGCGAAGACGAGCAGGATGATGTAGCCCTGTCCGTGCGACATCTGGTTGCGAACACAGAGCAAGGGAAGGCCGCTGAGAAACGCTCTATGCTTTCAATCCTCTGCGAACCGCAATTCTGTTGATCGGAGGCGGCAAAATCGGAGACAACCGCTGGTAGGAAACTTACGTTCCCAAAGCTGACAGATTGTTCGAGGCTCACCTGAAGGAACTGAGAAAGGAAGGTCGACTGTAATGGCAACCCGTAACTTTAAGCAATTGGTGGCGGCGATGACGCCCAGCAGGCAACAGAAAGCTCGAGAAACGGTTTCAGGAAAGTCTGGCCGCCATGCCCCTCGACGAACTGAGAAAAGCGAGAGAGATGACTCAGTTACAGCTTGGCGATGTTCTTGGGGTGCATCAAAGCTAGATTTCCAAGATTGAGCACCGAACCGACATTTGCGTCAGTACGCTGGTCGAGTATGTCGAAGCGCTCGGCGGACATCTCGAGATTCGAGCCGTCTTTCCCGACCGTGAGGTGCTTATCAGCCAATTCGGGGAATTGAACCGGTAGCTCTTCACCGTCGCGGTCGCCCGCGCGTCCGGAGGCGGACCATTTGCACGATCGTATTCTGGGTGGCCTTGCCACCGTGGCCGTCTTCCGCGAGGCATTGCGACGGAAGGTTTGCTTCGGAATTGCAGTCTGTTGCACCTTCAACGATTGATGGCGGTAACGTCCCCGAGCAGATAGCTGCAATCTGCCACTCAGCTCAAAATTCTTAGCGCCTCGCGGGCACAATATCGAACCAAGCCGCTGCGATCGAAGGTCAGCGGATGAATGGCCGCAACGGCTGTTTTGATCTCGCGCAACCCTAACGCGTACACCACGTTCGCACGCACCTCAGAAACCGGGTCATGAAGCAGCGCAATGACGGATTCGCGGGAAACTCCTCGCTATGTTGGCAGAGCAGCGCCACTGCTTCAAGGCGGCTGGCTGAGTCGGCAGCTTGCAACTTGGCAATCAGTGCGGGAATCGGATGCCCCACATTTTCGTTCCCGTTTCCGGCCAAAATCTGTTCGTTTTCCAGCGCAGCCGGTGGCGCGTCACGTCGTGTCGAATCCGTTCACAGTCACTCTGGTGAGAAGGATCGATTCTCGCCAACGCTGAGGCCGCACGGCTTCGGTCGTACACAGTCCCCGCTGTCGAATTCATGAAATCGCGCAGCATTTCCGCGGACTCCGGGCAATCGAATCGAGCAAGAGCCTCGATCGCAAGATCGGAGTATCCAACGAGCAGCAACTGTGACAAGAGATGCAATGCCCGCAATTCACGCAGCGCTGCGAGCGCCAAGAATGCTTCACTCGTTCTCCAATAGTGTTCACTACTGCGATCAGGCTTTAGGGTCCCGAGCCATTTCAGGATCAAGTCACCCGCGGATCGGCTCCCGGTCCGCCCCAACACTCGCAGTGCCGCAATTTGGGCCTCTAGAGGCGCATCAGACGCTACAAGGAAGGAAGCCGCCCTCGTAACAGCAGCTTCGCCATAGGACCCTATCGCCACCTGAAAGTCATATCTGAAGACGGCTCGCCTATGCATCTTATTCCACTCTTCAGCATTGAAAACCTCAAAGCACGCATCCAGAACTCTCGGATCTGGCGTTGCCGATACAACTCGCAACGCGATTACCTTCAATACAATGCCTGGAGATAGCGCCGATGCTGCCGCCCGGTGGTTGGCGGCTGGAAGCCCGCCCTCAAGTTAACCGCCATCAAGACGTAGATAGGTCCCGAATGACAGCGTATCCGTCCAATATTTTTCCCAACGATCCTGCCAACCGGTTGCTCATTACTGCTAGTACCATTCAAAAGCGATGAAGGCGAAAAAATCGGCCAAATCGGGGGGTTCAGGTGTAGAATAATACCGTTCGAAGGACTGAGAAGCCCAAATCGTCTTCTTTCCTCGGCTGATATGTTCGGCGCCACAGTGTCGCTGTTTGAGACAGAGACCGGTTTCGGGCCGGCAAGCCGTAGCGCTAGGAGAAGAACTGTGGAACATCAACTCGCCTCTAAGTCGTAAGCCGAAAAGCAAGCCGAAGACTTGTGGGAGGAACGAACATGAAACGGATCAAACTCGCCAATCGGGTCGGTCGCCTGGGATGGATGTTGACTGGCGCCCTTATGGGGGCAACTTGGGTATCGAGCGGAGCCTCGGCCCAAACGCTGAACACGCTGGTCAGCTTCGGTGGCGCCGATGGCGCGTATCCCCTTGCCGGCCTGATCGCCGACGCCAGGTCGGCTGGCTCATTGCAAAGAAATTCAGCGGGCTCAGTCCCATAAGGAGGGTTTTAGTATGCTGACGTTCAACCGAAACAGGTTTGCTCATCACATAAGGATTCCTGCCGCTGTGGGCCGGGTACTAGCCGGCCTCCTGCTCTCGGCAGCTAGTGTGGGCTGGGCGTTTGCCTCGGCCACGGCGGCGGCGGGCTATGCCGTAACCAGCTTTGCCACTGGGTTTACGTACAACATCTGGGGCCCAATCGGAGTGGCCTTTGATGTATCGGGAAATCTGTTCGTTATGAATAAGCACGATGGCTTCTTGTACAAGTTTGGCCCGGCGGGCGGAGTCGCCTCGGCGGCCACACGGGTGAATACAACACCCATCGCAGGAAGCCCGGACGGCCTAGCATTTGCCCAAGATGGGCGCCTTTACCTATCCCGTCCTATAGGCGGCGGTACCGGCGACGTGGTAGAGCTTGATCCTGCCACTGGGACTGTAATCCGGACCGTAGCCCCTATACCTTTTGCCACGGGCCTGGCAACAGATCCCTTGAGCGGCGATTTGTTCGTCTCTTGCAGCCTGGGCATTGTACGTATTTCTAACTTCGCAAATGGCCCGGGAACCGTAACTCTCTACGCAAGCCGAGTGGCAGACGGGATCGCCTTCGGCGCGGACGGCACACTCTACGTTGCCTCGGGAGGCGCCGTGAAAATCGATGGGACGAATTCGGCAACACCCGGCAAGGTGACCTTCCTCATCGGCATCCCCTTTATCGACGGGATCGCGGTATCGGCGGACCCGACAAACCGCTTCCTCTATGCCAATCGGAACGATGGGACCATCACCAAGATCGACCTTACGACTGTTCCTCCGACACTCACGAACATTGTCACGGGTGGAACCCGTGGTGACTTCGCTACCGTTGGGTTTGACGGTTGCCTGTATGCCACGCAGACAGATAGCGTCCTTAAGGTGACGAATGCGGACGGAACCTGTGTGCCTCCGCCGCTCGGCCCGCTGACCCCATCAACCCCAGTTTTCCTCAGTAGCGGCTCTTTTGTGATTGGCGACCTCAATGCGGCCGTCGGTAACTTCGTAACATTCTGGGGCGCGCAGTGGGCGAACGTAAACTCACTGAGTGGTGGCCCCGCGCCCAATGATTTCAAGGGGTTCGCCGCCAACGCCCCGCGGACCTGCGCAGGGAATTGGACCAGCAGTCCGGGAAACAGTTCGGTTCCACCAAATAGCGTGCCGTCCCTAATGGCTGTACTCGCGTCCAGTTCAGTGAACATGCCGGGCGCCGCCATTTCCGGCAACATCCCCAAGATCGTCATCGTCCGGACGAATCCTGGGTATGGGCCGGATCCTAGCTACGCCGGAACCGGCACGGTAGTGGCAGTCTTCTGCGGCCACTAACCGCCCAGTAGTCCGGTCTAAGCGGGCCTCAGGGTTTCCAGCCCACCGCCAAGAGAGAGAGCTTGTAATGCCCGGCAAAACCTCATTGCTCGGGCCTTCTGAAAGCATGCCGGGCAGATGAGGAGAGTGTTTTGTGAGATGAACCTGGGGGGCTTCGCGGGCTCGAATTTGGCTTAAGAGGTCGGCAAGAGGGCGGCAGCGCTGATGGAGCAAACCTGAACGTCGATTTCTACCATCGTGGGACCGTTTCATAAGACGGAGGTGCAAGCCTCCGCTTCCTGAAGCCTCCTGAGCGCTGCGCAGAAATTTCGTTAGCTCTCCCGCAGAGGCTCCATCGCAAATTCCAGATTGTCGTGAGCCACCGCTGATACAGCCAGAAAAGCCCGGCTACACGCGGGAATGGGCCGGTATTTCGATACTAATCATGGCGCGCCGTCGGCGCCCACGAAAGTCTCCTGTCATGCACTTGCTGTTTACCGCGACTGAGAGGTAACGTCTCAAAGGCTCTCGTCGCCGATTGACGAAGCGGAAACGGTATCTGCTGCGTTTTTCGAGAAACCAAGCCACAAGGGTGGCCGCGATCGATGTATCGCAATCTCTGGCCAGTTTCATTCCCGCAGCGTATTGAACGGCAGTGTCAGCGTCCGGCAAACAACGCAAGAGCTGGCGAGTGGATAAGTGCTCGACTGACTGGAAGCGCTTCCGCCAGCCTCCATTCGGCATCGGTTCGATTTTCTCGGATGGTATCGGAACATACGAGTCCAGCTTGGGCTCACAGCGACGGCGCCACGTATCCAGCCATAGGCCAGGGGACATGCATACCTCCCGGCAGACTTCGGGAGCCTCCTTTGTACCGAACTCGCACGCCCTCGGGCAGGGATTTCCAGTAGGTCGCCTTCCAAGGCCGCAGGACACGCAATTTTTCCGATCCAGGAATGCTGGCTTTGGTCCAATCGAGATACACATCGATTGTTTCCGGATTTGACGCTTCGAGCCCATCCTCAACAGATCCACCGAGGTAGTAGTTCCAATCGAACTTCGACATGATTTCCCACCTGGAACCGCCTTGCGGAGTCATGCGCCGGCGTGAACGCAAACGACGGCGCCAAGCGCTGCACGCCGCTGCACATGGCGGCCCGGCGCGACCACGTGGAAATCGCCGGGGCGCTGCTCGATTGCGGTGCGGATATCGAGGCGCGCGACAGCCTCGGCGAAACTCCGCTGCGGCGGGCGGTAAATTGCAATCAGGTGAGGGTTGCCGCGTTGCTGCTCGAGCGCGGGGCGGATTTCAATTCCCGTGGAAACAAAGGCGCTACTCCCCTGCTTGCGGCCAGGAGCGCCGCGATGAAGAAGCTCCTGCAGTGCGCGCATCAAGCTCCTATTCTTTGAACGGCACATCGACCTCGACGTAGCCGCCGGGCATCGACTCATTGACTGCAGCCGCTATTTTCGATGCAACCAGTTTGACCATCGGCCATCGGGAATGGCTAAGCACAACCAACGCAAGCTTTCTGCCAGCAAGATTCTGTTGATACCGAATGTTTTTGTCTGTTGTCACGAGAAGATCAAATCCAGCTTCTTCCGCAGCCGCGATTAGGTCTCCGTTTGCGAGCTCTTCCCAGCCACGGGTCCTCGCTTCGACCATCGTGTGTCCATCAAGATCCTTGGCCAAGCCACGTGGCGTGCCGTTGTCAAAAACAGAATTCGCATCCCACTATCCGTAGCTTGGCGCTTTCTCGAGCGAACGCGCGACAAAGGCCATCAGGCTATCGATCTGCTGGCGAGTTACCGGAAACTGTTCGATGACCTCTTCAATGGTCATACCCGCTTCCAGGTTCTCAAAAATCACCTGGGCGGGAGTCCGCGTCCCCTTCAATAACCAGGCGCCGCTCACCTTGCCTGGAATGCTCTCGACAGCAGGGCATTGTGACCAATCGATCATGATTCTGCGCCTCCAGTTCGATGCTAACTCGAACTCACTTCACCGTCGCGGTCACCCGCTCGGTGTCTGTCTCTCCTAGTTCGCCTGCAGCGGTGATCACGTATGTGGTCGTCACTTTGGGATAATCCACCGCGCAGCCTCCCTTCGCGTCAGGAGGCGTGCGCCATTGGCCCGCGGAAAGTTTCCAACTCTTCACATTTACTGACCGCACGCAGAACGGGAACGCCTCGCCCGCGGCAATCTCGAGGGCATTCACCGACACTTCCACGATCTTCGCCACAGGCGGACCCATTTGCACAATCGCCTTCTGGGAAGCTTTGCCGCCGCGGCCGTCTTCCGCAGTCAAAGTGTAGGTTGTCGTGGCAGTGGGGCGGATCTCGATACAGCGCACCGGCGAGGGCCACAGCCGTTCGACGGGCGGATCGAGGGTTACCGTTTTCGCGCCCTCGACGCCGTAGCAGAGCATTACTTTTTCGGTTCCGCGCATCACCGCGGGTTCCGCGTAAAACTGCGTGATCTTCAACGGAAACACCGGCGCCATTGGCTCCGGCGCCTTCTCCGCGGGCTTACAGGCAGCCAAAACCAACCCTATTAGCACCACAAGCGCCACTCGCATCGTCCGATTTTACCAGCGCCGTGCGTTAGAATCACAGAACAAGCCATGTCGGCCGTTGCAGCAGCAGTTCCCAATAACGTCCACAGTATGACCGGGTACGCCCGCGTCCGCAGGCCTTCGGCTGGCGGCGGCGAAATCTCGGTCTCTGTCAAGAGCGTCAACCACCGCGGGCTGGACATCCACATCCACACCTCGCTCGATCTTTCCGTCGAAAACGAGATCCGCGCGGCCATCAAGAAGCGCCTGACCCGCGGCCATATCGAGGTTCGAGTCGGATTCATTCGCGTGCAGGCAGGCGACGCCGTCGCACTGAACCGCCCCCTGTTCGAGGCTTATCTTGCGGCCTTTCGCGAGGCTTGTGAAGCTGCTGGCGCAAACACCCCCGTGGACGTCAACGCCGCGATGCGAGTGCAGGGCATGATTTCCGCCTCAGGCGACCGCGAACTAACTCCGGAAGACGAAAAGATCGTCGTGGCGGCCCTTGAAGAGGCTCTGGACATCCTTTCCACTTTCCGTCTGCGGGAAGGAGCGGAGTTGGTTTCCGCCATGTTCGCCCACAACTCACGCGTGCAGGAACGCGGCGCAAAAATCGGCGAACTGCGCGGCCAGGCGACCGAACTCTACCGGGCCCGCCTCGAAGAAAAGCTCGGCGAACTGCTGCGCGGAACCTCGATCGAGCCGCAACGCCTCGCGCAGGAGGCAGCCGTGCTCGCCGACCGGAGCGACGTCAGCGAGGAGGTGACCCGCCTCGGCATCCATTGCGCGGAACTAAATACGATCCTCCAAGGCGGCGGCGAAATGGGCAAGAAGATCGACTTTCTATTGCAGGAAATGAATCGCGAGACCAACACCATTCTGTCCAAGACCAACGGCGTCGGCGGCCTCGGCCTCGAAATCACCAGCCACGGCATCGCCATCAAGAGCGAGATCGAGAAGATCCGCGAGCAGGCGCTGAACCTGGAATGAGCAGTCCGGCAATTTTCATCATTTCCGCGCCGTCGGGCTCGGGCAAATCCACTCTCGTCAACCGCGTCATGGTGGACGACCCGAAGTTGCGGTTTTCGATTTCGTACACGACTCGGGCCCCGCGCGGCAAAGAAAAGCACGGCGAAAACTATTACTACGTCAGCCGCGATGACTTTGAAGAGCGTATGGCGGCGAACGAATTCCTCGAATGTGCGGAGGTTTTCGGCAATTACTACGGGACACACCAGTCGGAACTCGAGTTCGCGGCGAGGGACGGTTGCGACCTGGTGCTCGACATTGACGTGCAGGGTGCGGCACAATTAAAGAAGAAGATCCCAGACGCGGTTTCGATTTTCATTCTGGCCCCTTCGCGTGAGATTCTGGAGCAACGGCTCCGGGCGCGCGGCGAGGATGCGGAAGAAGTCGTCCAACGCAGGCTGATGAAAGCAGCTGAAGAGATCCGGAATTACAATCAGTACGATTACGTGCTGGTGAACCGTGAAGTGGCCGATTCGGCCGCAACTCTCGCAGCCATCGTGCGGGCGGAGCGGACGCGCCGGATCCGCGTGGAAGATCAGATCCGGCCGATACTGGCTGGATTCGAGAAAGGTTTCAAGTAGTAAACAAATGACCGAAAAGCACCTGCGCAGCAACTCGAACTTCATCATTCCGGACGATCCGGAAGCCAGTTCCTACCGTTACATCATCGTGGCGGCCAAGCGCGCACGCCAGCTGCAGAGCGGCGCACGCTCCTTTCTGCCCACCACATCGAAGAAGCCGACCGTGGCCGCGATGGAAGAAACCCGGCGTGGCCTAGTGAAGTACGACGATCCGCAGCGCCGCGCGCTCGTGGACATCACGGAAGAGTAACTGTCTTAGTGTGCGCATCCTTCTAGGCGTAGGCGGAGGCATCGCGGCGTACAAAGCCGCGGAACTGGCGAGAGCTCTCATGGAGCGCGGCGCGACGGTCGAAACCATCATGACCGCCGGCGCGCGCGAGTTCATTCAGCCACTGACGTTCGCCGCCCTCACCGGAAACAAAGTCATCACCGGGTTGTTCGCGAATTCGGCAGCGTCCGCGGAAGAGACGCTATCGAGCGCGATCGAACACATCCGCGCCGCGCAGGACAACGAACTGCTCGTCGTCGCTCCCTGCACCGCCGACCTGATGGCGAAGTTCGCGCACGGCCTCGCCGACGATTTTCTTTCCACGACCTACCTGGCATTCACCGGCAAAGTAGTTCTCGCGCCTGCGATGAACGTCAACATGTGGAACCATGCGGCGACCCAGAAGAACCTTGCAACGTTGCGAGATCGCGGCCATATCATCGTCGAACCGGACGCCGGGTATCTGGCTTGCGGCATGGTGGGTCCAGGACGCCTGGCCGAGCCAAAACACATCGCCGACGTAGTCGTACAGGCTTTGCAGGGACGCCAGGATCTCGCCGGTGAAACCGTGCTGATCACCGCGGGCCCCACGCAGGAGCCTCTCGATCCCGTCCGCTACATTTCCAACCGCTCGAGCGGCAAGATGGGTTACGCGCTGGCGGATGCCGCACGCACGCGCGGCGCCCGCGTCATTCTCGTTTCAGGGCCGGTGAACCTGTCTCCGCCGGCTGGCGTCGAGCTCGTGAAGGTCAACACAGCGCTCGAAATGCGCGATGCCGTGCTCGGACATTTGGGCGAATCCACAATCATCGTCAAATCCGCCGCGGTCGCCGATTATCACGTGGCGAACGTGCCGTCCCAGAAGGTCAAAAAGACGGCCGCCAAGGTCTCGATCGACCTCGACCCGACTCCCGATATCCTCGCCGAATGCGGACGCCGCAAGGGCGACCGGATCCTGATCGGCTTCGCCGCCGAAACCCAGAACATGGTGGAAGAGGCGCGCCGCAAGATGACCACCAAAAACTGCGACATGGTGGTGGGCAACCTCGTTTCGCAGGAAGGCATCGGCTTCGAATCCGACAGCAACGAGGTGACGCTCGTCATGCGCGGTGGAGACACGATCAAGATCCAGAAAGCGCCCAAGCGCGAGATCGCGGACCAGATTTTCGACCAGATCACCCGGCTGCGTCTGGCGGCGATGCATGAGTAGCGATCGCGACGCCCTGCGGCAGTATCTGGAGTTCTATCGCGACCTCGGCTTCGACACTCTTTACCGCCGGCAACCTGCTGCCGTCCAAGCATCCGAACCGCAACCTGTCATCATCCCCGAAGCCGCCGTGAAAAAGACAACTCCTCCACCTCCACCGACGCCCGCTTTGCACATTCCCGAGCCCGAATCGCTGATCGCGCTGCCATCGCTCGAGCCTGAAGGCGACACGCTCGACAAGATCCGCGCCGACATCGGGGACTGCAAGCGCTGCCGCCTGTGCGAAGGCCGCAACAAAATCGTCTTTGGCTCGGGAGATGTGAATACGAAACTCGTGTTCGTCGGCGAGGGCCCCGGCGCGGACGAGGATGCGCAAGGCTTTCCATTCGTCGGCCGGGCGGGGCAACTGCTCACGCAGATGATCGAAGGCACTTCGTCCAAAGAAGGCATTCCGATCCAGCGCGCCGATGTCTACATCTGCAATGTGGTGAAATGCCGGCCTCCGGAAAACCGTACGCCGCTACCGGACGAAATGGAAATCTGCGGGCAGTTCCTGTTCCGGCAATTGATGGTGATCAAGCCCAGGGCGATCTGCGCGCTTGGCTCCACCGCGGCGAAGGCTGTGCTGGGGACGAAGGAAGGCGTAACCCGGTTGCGAGGCAACTGGCAGAAGTGGCGCGACATTCCGGTAATGGTCACCTACCATCCGTCCTATCTGCTGCGCCCGTACAATCAAAACGCCAAGCGCGAGGCGTGGGAAGACTTGAAGAAAGTCTTGCACTTCGTCTATGACTAGGGGCTTGTTCGTCACATTCGAAGGCAACGAAGGCAGCGGCAAGTCGACTCAAGCAAGGATGCTCGCCGAACGGTTGCGCGCGGAGGGATACGCCGTCCTCGAAAGTCAGGAACCGGGCGGCAGCCCGATCGGCCAGAAGATCCGCGCCTTGCTCCTCGACCCCGCCAACAAAGAGTTGAGCGCCACCGCGGAAATGCTGCTGATGTTCGCCGCGCGCGCGCAAAATGTCGACCAATGGATCCGTCCCGCTCTCGCCTCCGGAACCATTGTCGTGTCCGATCGCTTCACCGATTCCACGCTCGCGTACCAGGGATCGGGCCGTGGGCTTGGCTCTGAAGTGGTTCTCGAAGTCGATCGCATCGCGTGCCGGGGCCTGGTCCCCGACCTCACCATTTGCGTCGATATCGATGTCGAAGAAGGCCTCCACCGCGCGCACTCCCGCAATCGGGAAACGGTTTCGTCCGAAACGCGTTTGGACGAAGAAGAGGTGGACTTTTACCGCAAGGCCCGCGCCGCCTATCATCGCCTCGCGGAGGAAGAACCGAAGCGCTTCAAGCTGGTCAACGGATCGCCGGCTCAGGACGCAGTCGCGGCGGAAGTCTGGTCGGTGGTTACGGAGCTCCTCGCGTCCGGCCGTTGAGTTCGTCGCGCAGTTGGTGCAATTCGGCCACGATATCGCCCGGCGCGGTCTCATCTGACAAAGCCTCGTCCACCAATTGACGGGCCTCGGCATACAACTCGCATTCGAAGGCAAGGCTCGCCGCGCTGCGCAGCAACACCGCCTGCGACGGCTGTCCAACGTGTTGCTTTAACGCGAGCAACGCAGCATCGCGTTCCAATTCGAAGGCGCGCCGCAGCAGGGTTCGGTCGCCGCCCGCGGCGTCGGCTTGCTCAGCCAGTTCCATCGCGTGACGATGCCAGGTTTCGATCATTTCGTCACCACCTTTGCCAGAGGAGTTCCGAACTCGACCACTGCCACGAGGGAGCGGGCGGCGTTGGGGTACTTTTCAAAACGTTCGAGTTTTTCGGACAATCGCTTTTCTACCGCGGCTTCGCCGCCCTTGAGAATTCCCGTCACTTCAAGCCGCACCTTGCGTTGAAAGATGCCGCCTGGCTCATCGCCGAGCCAGTAATCAAAGGCCGATTTCTTGCGCGAGCGCTCCATCACCACCAATCCCATGGTGGACTCTATCACGGTCATCGCAATCGCGCAGGCGCCCTCTTCCGTCGCCTCAGCAAGGTCCGCGTAGGTATCGCGCTGCTGGGGTGAGATATCCGGCCAAGTCAGTATGCGTTCGACTGCGCGGTCGCCTTCGACGCGGAGAGTGACCGGGGGAACATGACCGCAATCCTGCAGGCAAACAGCGGCGGCTTCCGCCAGGCTGGCGCCCTTCGCGGGAGTCAGGCCGGGCCGTCCCATTGCTAGATCCCACAAGTCGCAGACACTGGCGGGCATCGATCAGTCTGCCGAGGCCAGCCGGGGACTCGGAGGTCCAATATGAATGTGAGGCGCAGTGGCCTGGCCGGCGATGCGGCGGCGAAACGCGATGTACGGGATTTTGTTAATGGCGAGAAACCTGCGGATCCATTGGCCTTCTGAGCTATCGGGGTTCAACCCGACATCCACGCGGCCACGATGATCGAAGCCCAATGCCTTGTGCACCGCGGTCTCGCCCTTGGCGCTTACAGGCATTGGCTTCGCAAACTCTTTTTCGAACTCCAGCACGATATGTTTGAGGTCTACATCGTTGAACCGGCCGCCACCCTGATAGCGTTCGACCATTGGCGCCGGTTCTGAAGGCGAGGTTGGCGGCGGCAGCGCGGCGGCGCTCATCGCCATCTGTTCGGCATTCGCCATGTCCACGAGCTCGGCGAACAGCGTCGCGCGCGAACGAGCCAGCGCGACCACCGCCTTGCGGGCATCGAGTTCCGCGATTGCCGGTTCCACCTCACTGCGCGCCGCAACGCCGTTTTCGATCAGATTCTTCTGGCGCGCCACGCGCTCCTGTTGACGGGTCACGCGGCGTTCCGCCGCCGCGATCATTTCCGCGGATTGCTGTTCGGTGAACTCCTCGATCGAAATCTTGCCATACAAGGTGCGATTGAGAACCGCAGAATCCTCGCCATCGGCGAGATTCTGTTTCGCTTCGAGCAGGCGAGCAGGCGCCACGGCGCCGGCAGCCACGAGTTCTTCGAGCCGCTTGATTTCGAGCAACAGGCCGGGGGTCGATTGATCCTGCACCAGCAGGACAACTGCAAAGGCAATGGACAGCATGAGAGGGGGACACTTTTAGTGTAAACCCTCATCGCCGTTTTTTTTTCGAATCCAGCGCCGGCGCGAGGCCGTTTACTTCTTGTGCGGCGGCGGGCCGAAAACCGTCATCACCACCAGGCGCTCCGACTCCGAAACATTCTTCATCGAATGCACGGTTCCTGCGTCGGCGAATACGAAATCACCCGCTTTCACGACTTGCTGCGACTCCCCTACGACAGCCTCCCCTTCGCCGGAAAGCACTACGTACAGTTTGTCCTGGTCGGCATGCACATGGGCACCATGCTGCTGTCCGGGTTCAAAGCAGTTCAGGCCTGCGTACAGATAGTTTCCGCCTGCCAGGGTCACTTTGCCCATCTTGTCCGGTTGGAACTCTGCCAACCCCTTTACATCGTGAAGGATCATAACCGTTAGAATAAATGTTTCTCATCCACCATGGCTAAAGAGTTTTCTCTCGAACCCCGCCCGGTCCCGCGGGTTGAAACAAAACTGCGTCGCATTGTTACGGACTTCCCTGCCCCGGAATCGATCCCGGTCATCGAGAAACTGCTGCGATTCGAACCGCGCGCAATGGCGGGGCAGCCGCCGGTTGTGTGGGATCGAGCGTCTGGATTTCAGGTCTACGACAAGTCCGGCAACTGCTGGATCGACTGGTCGTCCGGCGTACTCGTCAGCAACGCGGGACACAGCCACCCGCGCGTGGTCGAGGCGATCGTCAAACAGGCGCAGACCGGCATTCTGCACAACTACTGCTTTCCGCAGGAGCGCCGCGCGGAACTCGTCGAGAAGCTTTCTAGCCTGCTGCCAGAACCGCTGAAGAAAATCTTTCTGCTCACAACCGGCTCTGAAACGGTGGAATGCGCGATCAAGCTGTGCCGCTCGCACGGCGTCAAAGCCGGCGGCCGCGCCAAGCACATCATCGTGTCGTTCGAGAAATCGTTTCACGGGCGCACTCTTGGTTCGCAGCAGGCTGGCGGAACGCCGGTCTTGAAAGAATGGATCGTCAACCTGGACAAGGGATTTGTGCAGGTGCCATTCCCCGACGGCTATCGAACCCCCGACATCTCGTTCGACTACTTCATGCGCTGCCTGCAGGAAACCGGCATCGAATCGCAAAACGTCGCGGGCGTCGTCATGGAAACGTTTCCGGGCGCAACGGCCGGGCTCGCGCCCGTCGAGTTCGTACAGAAATTGCGCCAGTGGTGCACGAGCCACAAGATCCTCTATGTCGCCGATGAAGTGCAGGCAGGCTTCGGGCGCAGCGGCAAAATGTGGGGCTTCGAGCACTACGGCGTGGTCCCCGATCTCGCCTGTTTCGGCAAAGGAATCTCCGGCTCGATGCCGCTTTCCGCAGTCGCCGGTCCGGCGCATATCATGGACATCCACCCCCCGGGCAGCATGAGTTCCACGCACACTGGCAACCCGGTTTGCTGCGCCGCGGCGATGGCGTCGATCGATGTGATTGTCGAAGAAAAGCTGGTGGATAACTCTGCCCGGCTAGGCCGTATTCTCATCCAGCGCCTGCGGGCGTTGCAGCCCAAGTTCCCATTCCTTGGCGCAATCGATGGAGTCGGACTGGTCGCCGCGATCAACATCGTCAAGCCCGGCAGCAAGGATCCGGACGGCGATCTGGCCTGGGACATCGTCCGCCGCTGCATCGAAAAAGGCCTGCTGCTCTTCACGCCAGTAGGCTTCGGCGGCGCCGCAGTGAAAATCTGCCCGCCCCTCTGCATCACCGAAGAAGCGCTGCTCGAAGGATTGGCGGTGCTCGAAGAATCGCTCGTCGAGGCCAGCGTCCGCGAAGAGGCGCTCGCTGGATGATCCAAGTGGGTGTGATCGGCGGAGGCATGATCGTTCACGATCAGATTCTGCCCTCGCTGTATGAATTGCAGCGCCGCGAAAGGATCGGCGAGATCCTCATCTGCGCGCGGAACCAGTCTACGCTCGATGCGTTGCGCGCGAACGAAAGAATTTCCCGTGCGTTTCCTGGCCATGCTTTTGAAGACTGCGCGGGAGACTACAATGCGCTGATCGGCAAGTTGCAACCTCGCGCCATCGTCATCATCGCGCTGCCGGATCAGTTGCACTACGAAGTCACAATGGCGGCGCTACGAAAAGATCAGCACGTGATCTGCGTGAAGCCCCTGGTGTTGAGTGCTGGACAATCGGTGACCATCGAAAAGGAAGCTCTCGGGCGCGAGCTGCTTGTCGCGGTCGAGTATCACAAACGCTTCGACGACCGCAGTCTAATGGCCCGCCAGCGTTACCGCGATGGTCTATTTGGCGACTTCCGCCTGGGCAACGCCTGGCTGCATGAAAAGTGGAACTACCGCGATTCCAACTTTCAGAACTGGTTCACCTGCGACAATTCCGATGCGTTCACCTACATCGGCTGCCACTATGTGGACCTCGTCCATTTCATCACCGGCCTCAAGCCCGCGAGTGTCAGCGTTTACGGGCTAAAGGATACTTTCCCGAACGGCAACACCGGCTACCTGTGGGCCGATGCGCGCGTGATCTGGGAAAACGGCGCCTGCCTCAACGTGCAGAATGCGCTCGGCTATCCGCAAAATGGACCGGGATCGAATGCACAAGGCATGATCCTGTATTGCACCGGTAACGGTGAAGGCGCCATGATCCGGCATTCGGATCAATACCGGGGCCTCGAATACAGCCAGGTGGACGGGTATCACGAGCCGAGCCCCGACTATTTTCAGTACGTCGACCTCGGTGGACCCGGCAAGGTTCCGGTGGGCTACGGCTATCGTTCGATCGATAATCTCATTGGCGCGTGCAGGTCTGTAGATGAGGGCGCAGATCGCTTGCAGCGGCTGCGAGAGATCGAGCAAGCGGGCATTGTCGCGACTCCGGCGAACTCGCGCTACAACGAATTGGTAGTGGAAGCAGGGCGGCTTTCGCTGCTCAATTCCGGCCGCGAGGCGATCATCGACTACCCTTCGAACTCGGTTCACCTGCGATGACCAACGACGACATGATCGTCAGCTATCTCGACGACAACGGCTATCCCCCGCATATCGTCGCGGGAGGCCGTGCCGGCTTGATCGCCCGTTGGAAGCAGTTTGTGGATGAGGTGGAAAACGGCTACACTCACAACCTCCACAACTACCGGAACGATCTCGACATCCGAGGGCTCATCCGGCTCTTCGAGCTCGATGAAGAAGTGGCCGACGCAGATGCGCGGATGGAGGCGATGCTGGTCCACCGCGAATGCCGCGTTTGGGAAAGTTCACACGCCGCCCCATTTTGGGACTTCGGCTATCCACGCAATGCGGGCACGGCATTGCGGCGCGATCTAGAGTCGCAGGGCCTGCTCGGGGAAGACTAACCAGTTCATGAACCGCCGGCAGATGTTGGGGCTGCTCGCCGGGGCCGGCGCGTTGCGCGGGCAGGCCCCGCCTCCCGCTGCCGGCTGGCGGGACATCGCGAACGGTTCGGTGATTCCGGACGAAGGCTACGCCGATCAACCGTACATCGTACACACAGCCGATGGCAAGTGGCTGTGCGTTCTCACTACCGGCAAGGGCGGCGAAGGCGAGGGCGGCCAGCACGTCATTTCGACAATCAGCGCCATCGAGGCAGGACTTGGTCAAAGCCAGTGGACGTGGAGCCAGCAAATGGTCCCGAGGCCAGTTGGGCGGTTCCACTCGCGGTTCCGTGGGGGCGCATCTACGTCCTCTACACCTACAACCGCGACAACGTGCGCGTCGTGCCGAACGTCGCATCGCCCGGCATCGCGAAGCGGGTGGACACGCTGGGAATCTGGGCTTTCAAGTACTCGGAGGACAATGGCCAGAGCTGGTCCAGGGATCGCTTCGAGATTCCGCTGCGCCCTTGGGACGAAGACGACGGCAACAACTTTGAAGGCCGCCAGCGCTTCTTCTGGAGCGTCGCCAAACCCGTCATCGACCGTGGAACGGCATTCATCGGCTTCGCGCGAATTTCGAAATGGGGCACGCCCGGTGTCCTGATGCGTTCGCGCGCCTTTGCCGTATCGAGCGCGAATATCCTCACCGAAAAAGATCCATCGAAGATCCGCTGGACCATGCTGCCGCAACAGCCCGCCGGCCTGCGGGCGCCAAAGGGTCCGATCGCGGAAGAGACCAACATCACAGCGCTCAGCGATGGCTCGCTGTACGCGCTTTACCGCACGATCGATGGCTATCCCTGCCACGCGTACTCGAAGGACCGCGGCCTCACCTGGACCGATCCGGCCTACGCGACCTATGCGTCAAACGGTGGACGGCGGCTGAAGAATCCGCGAGCATTCACCTTCGCGCGCCGGTTTTCAAACGGAAAGTATCTGCTGTGGTTCCACAACCAGGGTGGCGAGGCTGTGCATGCGCGCGCCCGCTGGGACTACTATCAGGATCGCAATCCAGGCTGGGTCTGCGGAGGCATTGAGAAGACGGCCGCATCCACTGGTCGGAACCGGAGATCCTGCTGTACGACAAAGATCCGAAGACGCGCATCAGCTATCCGGATTTCGTCGAAGATAGCGGCCGTTTCTTCATCTCGGAAACGCAAAAGAGCGTGGCGCGGGTGCATGAGATCGATCCGAAGTTCCTCGCGGCGCTCTGGGGCCAGTTCGACAATCGCAGCGTGCCGCGCGAGGGTCTGGCGCTCGAGAAACGCAGCCCTGGGTCCTTCGCGATGCCGTCGATCGGAACCGCGGGCGTAAGCCTCGACTTCGACTTCCGCCTCGACGATCTGTACGCCGACCAACTCCTGATCGATGCCCGTGACGCAACTGGCAAGGGGCTCGCGGTGATGACCGGCGAGCGCTTCAATTTGAAATTGCTTCTCAACGACGGACGCCGCGAGCTTGCGTGCGAAAGCGACTACGGCACGCATGAGGGCACGCTGCGTGCAAAGACGGCGCATCACTGCACGATCACGCTCGACGCCGGCCCGCGGATCGCGACCTTCATGATTGACGGAGTCCTCAATGATGGAGGTCCAACGCGCCAGTTCGGCTGGTCCCGCTTTGACATCCCGATCGAGGACCTCAACGGCGACCTGCAGGGCTTTTCGAATGTTCCGCTTCTGCGGGTCTATCAGCGGCCGCTGCTCACCTCAGAAGCCGTTGGCGCTTGGCGCGCCTCCGCCGCCGCTATCGGACAGCGAAAGTGATGTCGCGCCCAGCACGCGCTTGCTGTTCTTCTCCTGTACGAACATCACCGCGCGTAGCTTTTCGAGCTTCCATCCGGGATGCAGCGTAACTTTCGCCTCTTTCGCGAACGCTTCCTGCGGATGGATCTCCCCGAATGGCATCAAGGTTCGCACCACACCCACGTGAGTCAAGGTGCGTCCGCCATTTTCGCCCGCCCGAACCGGGACCGACAAGCCGGACTCCGTGATGGCGAGCCAAACTTCCACCGAATCATTGCCTGGCGCCTTCGGCAGTGCATCCGCTGACAGCCCGAGAGTCACCACCTTCTTGGCATCCACACCACGAAACGCCAACCGGACATTTGCAGCCGGGCCGGCCGCAGCCGCCCGCTGAATCTCGCGCCGCGCGGCGCGTTCGTCGGAGCCCACGAATTCCGCGCGCCCGTTCACTACCATCTGCGGAGTGTACACGCCACTCTTGCCGAACGTCGAACCATACTGCTGCTGCCGCGCGGTGTACGATGCCGCTGAAAACGGATCCTTCCAACCGAGGTAGTTCCAGTAATCGACGTGTTCTGAAAGCACGATGATTTCCGCATCGCCCACCGGCTGCTTGGCGTCAAGCCGGGCCAACATCCCATCCGCGGGCGGACAACTCGAACAACCTTGTGAGGTGAACAGTTCGACCAGAACGGGCACGCGCCGGGACGCGTCGGCCGCGAAAACCGGAGCAACGGCGAGCAAGGCAGTTACTGCTAGTTGGTGTTTCATCTGTACCTGATATCCAGATTGGCACGGGAAATCATCCTTCGGATCGCCTTTGGCTCGGCCACGCACGTTCGGAACCGCGACAGGGTGTCCGATTCCGAACACCCGGCCTGAATCAACCCTTTGAAAACAAGCAGGTATGGCGTGGCCCAATGAATGCTTCTGAAACCCGCAACGCATGTCCGATCTTCGATTTGCTTTCAGAACTCTTGCCAAGACTCCCGTTTTGACGGTGGTCGCCATCCTGTCCCTTGCCTTGGGCATCGGCGCCAACACGGCGATGTTTTCGCTCTTCGATCAGATTTTGTTGAAAAAGCTCGCCGTTGAAAACCCCGATCAACTCGTCAACCTCCTGGATCCCGGCCCCAAGTCGGGCAGTGTCTCGAACAACGATTCCGGCACGTCGAACCATGTCTTCAGCTATCCAATGCTGCGCGATCTCGAAAAACAAACCTCCGTGTTCACTGCCCTGGCGGGACATCGAAACATGGGCGGCAATGTCGCGTTCCGCGGACAGACCAGCAGTAGTTCGGGGATTCTGGTGTCCGGCGGATACTTCAAATTGTTCGGCCTGCAACCGGCGGAAGGCCGCCTGATCACGGATCAGGACGACACGACTCCGGGCGGACATCCCGTTGCGGTGCTCGGCTACGACTATTGGAATCGGAAACTCGGCGGCCGCAAGGACGTCGTTGGCGAAGCGATGACCATCAACGGTAAGGCGCTCACAGTGATTGGCGTCGCGCCGAAAGACTTCAAAGGCTCCGTCCTGGGCCATAATCCCGATTTCTACGTTCCCATCAGCATGCGCGAGGCTTTGACGCCGGGCTGGCAAGGTTTTGACCAGCGCATGAACTACTGGGTCTATATCAACGCGAGGCTGAAACCCGGCTTGACGCTCGAGCAGACCCAGATGGCGATCAACGTCACCTATAGCGGCATCATCAACACCGTCGAAGCTCCGCTGCAAAAGAGCAGCAGCAAAACCTACCAGGAACGCTTCAAAGCCAAGACCCTGACTTTGGAACCAGGAGCTCACGGGCAAGGCAACGTTCGAACAGAGGGCAGAACTCCACTCGTGATGTTGCTCGCCATCACCGCATTCGTGCTGCTGATCGCCTGCGCCAACATCGCGAATCTGTTGCTGGCGCGCGCCGCGGGCAGGTCGCGCGAGATCTCGATCCGCCTTTCGATCGGCGCGAGCCGCTGGCAACTGGTCCGGCAACTGTTGAGCGAATCGCTGCTCCTGTCGATGACCGGGGGCCTCTGCGGATTGCTGGTATCCCGTTGGACTCTATATTCGCTGATCTCCCTCATGCCTGCCGACGGCCAGCAAATGATCGACGAATCGATCAACTTCACCGTGCTGGCGTTCGCACTCGCGCTTTCGGTTTTGACGGGTCTGCTCTTCGGCATCTTTCCCGCCCTGCACAGCACCCGCCCCGATCTCGCGTCGACGCTCAAAGACCAAGCCGGACAGGCGTCCGCCACCGGCGCCGCGGCGCGGTTCCGCAAGACGCTCGTCACGGCCCAGATCGCACTCTCCCTGCTGTTGCTCATTTCGGCTGGCTTCTTTCTCAAAAGCCTCGTCAACATCTCCCGCGTGGACCTGGGCATTCGCACCGAAAACATCATCACCTTCGGCGTTTCGCCGGAGCTCAGCGCCTATAGCTTCGAACGGTCGGCAGACTTCTTCGACAAGCTCGAAGATTCACTCGCGGCGATTCCCGGCGTGAGTTCCGTCACCGGTTCGCTCGTGCCGCTGATCGCCGGGGATTCCTGGGGCCAAAACGTATCGGTCGATGGCTTCGTCGCCGGGCCCGACACCGACACAACCGTCCGGTACAACGAAACCAGCCCGGGATTCTTTTCGACGATGGGCATCCGCCTCCTTGTCGGCCGCGATTTCACCCGCGCCGACAACCTCAAGAGCCAGAAAGTGGCGATCATCAACGAGGCGTTTGCCCGCAAGTTCAATCTGAACCTGACCAGCGCCGTGGGCCGCCGCATGCAGCGAGGCGCCGGCGGAAAGAATGACATCGAGATCATCGGCATTGCGCAGGATGCCAAGTACAACTCGGTGAAGGAGGCCGTTCCGCCGCTATTCTACAGCCCGAACCGGCAGGATAAGCAATACGGGTCTGGCAATTTCTACGTCCGCACGGCGATCGATCCCAAGCAGATTCTGCCGCTGATCCGTAAAACCGTCGCCGATCTCGATCCGCAGTTGCCCGTGGAAAACATCCGGACGATGCAGCAGCAGATCGAACAGAACGTCTCAGTGGACCGCATGATGACCACGATGGCCGGCGCGTTTGCGATCCTCGCCACGCTGCTTGCGGCAGTGGGATTGTATGGCGTGCTCGCCTATTCGGTGACCCGCAGAACCCGGGAATTCGGCATTCGCCTCGCTCTCGGCGCCGATAGCGCGTCGGTGCGGAACATGGTGCTCAAAGAGGTCGCGGTGATGATATTCATTGGCGCTGCGATTGGCGCTCCCTCGGCCGTCGGGCTCGCCAAGTTCTTCGAGTCGCTGCTGTTCGGTCTCAAGGGTAACGACGCCATGGTGATCGCCATGTCGACGTTGACTCTGGCGCTCGTTTCGCTGCTCGCAGGCTACCTGCCCGCGTTGCGCGCCACCCGAATCGATCCGATGGTTGCGTTGCGTTACGAGTGATCCGGCGCCGCTGGATCGAATAGCCCCATGCTCGCAATCCAGGCGAGGCGCTGGTCCAACTCGTCGAACTGCAGGGCAAGCTGCGCGCGCGTGCGCGTTCCATCCAGGAGCTCAATCAGGCGGGCGCTGACTTCATCCAACTGCATCTGAGCATGCAGGCGTGACGTCACCGGCTGGCCTGCGCGAGCCTCGGCGCGCGCGACGTCCCAGACCCGTGGTTTCGGACCTCTTCCATCTCCGCAGCGCAGCGGCGTTACATGCGCTTCGAGCAAGGCGGACGCCCATAGCGTATGCAGCGCATCGGCGACGAGCCCACGATTCTTCTGATCCGCCGCGACTTCCTGAAAGTGCAGGCTGCAAGGCCAGGCGCTTCTCAATTGCTCGAGGATCCGGCGAAACGAGACCGGGACGGAGCCGCCCATGCCGGTCAGCGAATTGCGCACGGCAAGCGAACCATCCGATGCCGCGCCGGTGATCTCGGCCGGCGAACTGAACGAGAAATTCCGCAGCGCCTTCAGATCCGGCTTGCGTTGTTCCCGCTTCGAGTCGCGGCAGAACAGAATCTGGCGAAAGGCGCGAAGTTCCAAAAAGTCGTAGTACTGTTCGCGCAGAATCCCGTTTTTGCCGCCCAACTGTTCGAGAATCGGCTGTGCGGCCGGCGTGATCTCATGCGGCTGCCCATCGTAATAAACGGCATCCGACAAATAGTGCAAATTGTGTTCGAGGGCGGATTCGGCCACCTGGTGAAAGTAAAACGGCCGGAAGAAAGGGCTGAAGTCGTCATGACTCACCCACTCGACGCCCTTTTTGCGAACGGCGGCGCTCATCTCTTCGAGAATCGAGTCGAATCGTCCACGCTTGACGTTCGCCGACGCCATCAGATTCAGCATCTCCACCGATTGCCGGATCCGTTCGTGGATGTTTTCGATGCCGCCCGCATGAAAAGTTCCGGCATCCCGCCAGATGTGACGAAACATCGCGCCAGGGTAGGCATTGAAGCTCACGTAGGCGATCCCATGCGGACTCAAATGCCGGTCCAGAAAAGACCAGAAACGCTCGCGAACCACATCCGGAACCCAGGAATAGAAGCCATGGGCGATGATGTAGTCGAACTGGCCTACATCCGCTGGAAAGTCCATCAGGTCGATGGTTTCGAGCCGCAGGTTGGCGAGGCCTAAGTCCTCCGCGCGCCTGCGTGCGGCGTCGACCGCAGTCGAGGCAAGATCGAATCCGAAGAACGAAGCATCAGGCATCGCCGCAGCCATTGGAAGGATGTTTCCGCCGGAACCGCAACCTACATCGAGCACACGGGCGCGCGTGGGATCGACGGCCGGCACGCCAAAGATGCCCGCCAGCGTCGCAAGCCGGTCCGGATGCGTCTGGCGGAACGGCCGGCTCACATAGGCGACTTCATCGTAGCTTGTCATCGTTAGGCGACCAGGATGCCTGCGCGAGCCATCTTGTGCAAAGTCTCTTCGAGTTTGAGACGTCCGCCGGCAAACTCCTCCACATCCTCCCGGGTTCGAGTTCCGTCCAACAGCGTGACCAGCCGCCGCGTGCCTTCGTCGGCCAGCTCGATCGACCCATGCTGGAGGTGCGGAACCGCGGCATCCATAGACGCTTCGAGCCTCGACACGCGCCACACTTCAGGCTTCTCGCCCGCGACCCTCGCGCCTGTGCGAGGCACCGCATGGACATTGAAAAACGAAGTCGAATAAAACGTATGCAGCGCTTGCGCGAGGATGCTTCGATCGCCGCTCACGGCCGCCAGTTCATCGAAAGATTTCGACGCGGGCCACGCGTGCGCCAGAGCCGTCAGCGCGCCAACCGACACTGGATTGTTGGTCGTTACCGTAACGTCGTTGATGCCGTTTTTGAAGGCTCTCGTATCAGGCGGGGCATTCTCGTCCTTTACCGGAACCATCTGAATCGGACCCGAATAGTGGAACTTCTCCATCCGCGACACATCCACCGGCCGCTGCAATGCAACGTCCTGGCGGCACAGCAAAGTCTGCCGGAATCGCCGCACCTTGAAGAAATCGAGATACTGCTCATACATGACAATGCCCGCGCGTTCCACCGATCGCAGTGCGGCGAGAGCCTGTTCGGTCAGACCAGTCGGCTGCATGTCGGGATATGCGGCCTCAGCGAGATACTGCATGCCGTGCCGGCCGGCGAGGGACGCGAATTCGTGAAAATAATACGGCTGCCAGAAGGGCGAAAGATCATCGTGAAAGAGGGAGGCATCCGGCGTTTCGAGCCGTTTCTTGAACTCCTCCTTGGCCAGATGATGGGCCGCATCTTCGCGGGTCGTACCGTGGGCGACCAGTTGCAGAATGCCCTTGGCCTGCTGAATCTTGTCGGCGGGGTTTGAAAACTGCTGCGTATGGAACAGCATCATTTCGCGCCACATGCGGCGCATATAGCAACCGGGATAGGCGTTGTAGCTGATGTAAGCGATGCCTTGGGGCGCCAGATGCTTTTCGCAAATTTCGAGGATCTTCCCCCGAACGGGCTCGGGGACCCATGAAATCAATCCATGCGCAATAATGTAGTCGAATTCACCCGCATCGGCAGGGAATTCCATCACATCCATCTGCTGCAGCCGGATGTTCCGCAGCCCGAGTTTGTCCACGCGTATTTGCCCCGCGTCAATCGCAGTCTGCGCCAGATCCAAGCCAAGAAAGGTGGATTCAGGGGACAGATCCGCAAGGGGGATCAGGTTGCCGCCCGAACCGCAGCCGAGTTCCAGCACGCGGCATTTCGCGGGGGACGCGGGCTGCATGCCGAACAGGGTTCCCATGACTGCGAGGCGGTCCGGCTGGGTCTGCGAAAACGGACGGTGTGGATACTCGATGACATCGTACTCAGTCGCCATTACTGTTTCACGCGCTTTCCGATGCAATACAGGTTCTTGTCGCCGCGCAAAAACATCTGTCCATCCGAAACAGCCACCGAACTCAGAACGTACTCGTCAATTGTGTTTTCCGCCAGCACTTCAAATGTAGGGCCAGCCTTGAGCACGGTCGTCACGCCGTCCTCGCTGGTGATGTAGATCTTGCCGTCCGCGAGTACAGGCGATGCGCTGTAGGTGCCCGGTTTGATGCGGCGCCCGCCATAGACTTCCTCACCGGTTTGCAGCTTCAGCGCGAAACAAATGCCGCGATCGTTGATGGTATAGAACAACTGCCCGTCGGTGACCGGCGTTGGGACATCCGGGCCGTTGTCGAACTTCCACACCCGGCGCGACTCGGTGACATTGCCCCGGCCGCCGGCCTTGTACACCTGCAACGGGCGAACGCGCGTGGGCACAAAGACCAGGTCGCCATAGGTCACCGGGCTCGCAATCACGCGGTAGTCGGGGCGGTTTTGCAAATTGAAGCCTTCGGCGCGCCACAGTTCCTTGCCGGTGGCGAGGTCGTGGCCGGTCACGGCGTCGCCGCCGCTGATGATCAACTCATGCCCGTTCGCAACCTTCGCGAGCATCGGCGTCGTATAGGAATCCGGCGATTCCTGCATCGCTTTGGTCGGGCGTTCCACGCGCCATGAGGTCTTTCCAGTCTTCTTGTCGATCCGCAGGACGTAGGATGGATCGCTGGTGTGCATGCCATGCAAAACCTGGACATACAGCGAATCCTCATGCAGCAGCGGCGACGATCCATAACCATGGTTCAGGCCGAATTTGCCGTAGTCTTTCTGGATATCGCGGGTCCACAGCTCGTTGCCCTGAAAATCGAATGCCTTGATGAAGCCCGTGCCGGTCATCACCCAAACGGTCTTACCGTCGGTAACGGGCGATGGCGACGACATGTTCTGCTTGCGCATTTTGACGTTACCGCTGCTCAAGTGCTTCTTCCAGACGGGTTTTCCATCGTTGCGATCGACACACCAAAGTTGGATGTCGCCGCCTTCGGCGACGTTCAGAAATATGCGTTCGCCCCATATGATCGGCGTCGCTCCGGTCCAGGCCGGCATGGAGAGTTTCCACGTCACATTGTCCGTGGCGGACCAGCGCAGCGGAAGATTTTTCTCTTTGCTGACGCCGTCCAGATTGGCGCCTCGCCATTGCGGCCAGTTCTCCGCAAAGGCCGCCGCCAAGGCAATAAAAGACAGGAATGCGAACTTCATATGGATCAAGATTATCATCGGTTCGATCCCTGTCTTCCGGCCGCGAGTCTTGCGTGGGCGCGAACGCTTATGTTGAAGTGGTACAGGACCTTTTTCCCGCTATGAATCGTTTCGACAAGCTCCGTCTGCCCGTGTATCTGATCCTCTCGATCGTGCTGTTCACCGCCGCATGCAGTAGCGATCCCAAGGTTCGACGGCAGAAGTTTCTCGACAACGGCAACAAGCTCTATGGCAAGGGTGAGTATAAGCAGGCGGCGCTTTACTATCGCAGGGCGCTTCGCGAGGACGCCATCTTCGCCGAAGGCTACTACAGACTCGGTTTGACGAGCATCAAACTGGGCAATTGGGCCGACGCGATCGGCAGTTTGCAGCGCGCCTTTACGCTGGACCCGAATAATAGCGACGCCGGCGCCAAACTCGCCGAGATTTACATCATCGCCACCTCGCAGGACCCCAAGCGCGCCAAGCAATTCGCGCTTGAAATCAAAGACGTGTCGGACCGCCTTTTGCAGCGCGACCCGAAGTCCTTCGACGGCTTGCGTCTCGCCGCCTTCCTCGACCTCTCGGAAGGCCGGCCTGCCGACGCGATCGAGAAGTACAAAAAGGCCAACGCATCGAAGCCCGACCAGCAGGAAGTCACCATCCCCCTCACCCAGGCGCTCATCAACAACAATCAGGTTCCTGAGGCTGAAAAGCTGGCCGTTGAGCAGATTGGACGCAACAAGGCCGCAGGGCCGTTCTACGACTTGTTGTACACCCTGTACTCAAAATCCCAGCGGATGGACGAGGCGGAAAAGATCATCAAGAAGAAGATCGAAAACATCGCCGCGCCGGAACTGTACCTACAGCTCGCCGCTCATTACTACAGCGTCCAGAAGCGTCCGGAGATGGAAGCCGCGCTCAAAAAGGTGGAAGGCAACACCAAGGTCGCCCAATCCTATGCGCGCGTCGGCGACTTCTACTTCGGTCTCCGTGAGAACGCGCGCGCGCGGCAGGAGTACGAGACGGGTCTCAATTCCGGCAAAGACAAAGCCATCTATCGCAAGCGCCTCGTCCAATTGAATGTCGCCGAAAACAAGAATGCCGAGGCGACCCAACTCGTCGAACAGTTGTTGAGCGCCGACCCCAAAGATCCGGAAGCGGTCGCCATGAAGTCCGCACTCGAAGTCAGCTCGGGCGATCTCACCAAGATCAACAAGGCAATCACCGATTTGACGGCGCTCGTCCGCCAGAATTCGGGCAACGCTGTGATGCACTACGAACTCGCGCGCGCGTTGATGGCGAGGGCCTCAAAAGACAACAGCCGCGAAACCGTCGACCAGGCCAAGAACGAACTCGAAGAAGCGATCAAGATCCGCTCCGACTTCTTTCTGGCTCGCATCCTGCTCAGCCAGGTTCACATCAATCGCGGCGATTTCTCGAAGGCTGTGCAGACGTCCGACGAAATCATCAACACGCAGCCAGGCAATATTCAGGCGCTTCTGATGCGCGCAGTCGCCTGGCGCGGACTTCGCGAATACGAGAAGGCGCAAAACACCTTTCTCGCGATTCTCAAAGCGAACCCCAGCGTATCCGACGCCCGCTTCCATCTCGGCCAAACCTATTTTGAGCAGAAGAAGTACGCAGAGGCGGAATCGGCGTTCAACGAAATGCGCCGCCTCAATGAAGGGGACGGCCGCTGGCTCACCGGACTTGTGCAGACGTACCTCGCGAGGGAGCGTTACAAGGACGGCATCAATCTGATGCAGGAAATGATCGCGAAGTATCCGGAAAACGATGGTTTCAAGATCAGCCTGGCTTCGGTTCTGATCAAGGACAAGCAGTTCGGCAAGGCGAGCGAGATTTATAGCACGCTGCTGCAAAAGAACCCCAAGTCGGGCGATCTGCACGCGATGATCGGCGAATTGCATCAGACCATGTGGCAGGCCAACCGGGCCGCAGGCATGGGCGAGCTCAAAACCGCCGTCGAATACTATCGCAAGGCAGTCGGGTTGACGCCCGAGAATCCCGGCGTACTGATCAAGCTCGGCATGGCGCTCGAAGAACTCGAACTGCCCCTTGAGGCTCGTCCATATTACGAAACCGTACTTCGTCTCGAGCCCGCCAACATCGTGGCTCTCAACAACTACGCGTTCATCAAAGCGGAAGAAGGCACGGACCTGGATGGCGCCCTGACGATGGTGCAGAAGGCCAAGCAGCAGGCGCCGAACAGCCTCGAAATCGCCGACACGCTAGGCTGGATCTACATCAAGAAGAACCTCCCCGATGAGGCGCTCCGCATCTATCGCGACATCGTGAAGAAGAACCCGGCCAACCCGATCTTCCGCATGCATCTGGCGCAGGCGATGTTTCAAAAAGGCGATCGCCCCGGCGCGCGGCAGGAACTGGCCACCGCGCTGAAGAGCAATCCCACCAAGAATGTCGAATCGCAAATCCGCGGCCTGCTGCAGAAGATCTGACTCATGAACGATCTCCTGCGCGGACCCTCCGCGCCGTACGTCATTCCGTTCGGAACCTTCATGGTTCTGCTGGCGCTGCAGAAGTACATTCCCTTGCCGCAGAACGCCGAATACGCGCTGCGTTGCGTGGTTCTGGCCGCTGTTCTCTGGTATTTCTCTCGCAAAGCGATTTCCTTTCGAGTGGTGAACGTATTCGGTTCGCTCGGCATGGGCATCGCGGTCTTTCTCATTTGGATCGGGCCGGACGCGTTGATTCCCGGCTACCGCCAGCATTGGCTCTTTCAGAACTTTCTCACCGGCCAGGCGGCCCCGAGCATCGAGGCGGCGGCCCGCACCGACATTCTTGCGCTCGTCTTTAGAACCATTCGCGCGGTCATCCTCGTGCCCATCATCGAGGAACTGTTCTGGCGCGCCTGGGCGCTGCGCTGGGCCGCGGATAGCGACTTCGAAAAGATGCCGCTGGGTTCTTACACCACGTCGTCTTTCTGGATCGTCGCGGCGTTGTTTGCCGCGGAACACGGTCCGTATTGGGAAGTGGGCCTCATCTGCGGAATCCTGTGGAACTGGTGGATGGGCAAAACAAGAAGCTTAGGAGATCTGATTCTCACTCATGCGGTCGCCAATGGCATCCTTTGCGGATATGTCATTGCCACCGGCAAGTGGGAATACTGGATGTAGATGTCACGTTACCCCTTGTTCGACCGTACCCGGCTCAAAGTGCTGCCGCTGGGTGAGCGGATTCACGACCTCAAAGAATCCCACTGGCTGTCTCTCGATTCTGAAACACCCGCATTCGAGCATCCGGACCTCGCGACTGTCGCGGGCCAGTTGCGCGTGGCGCCGGGATCCTCCTCCCGGCTGTTGATGATGGGCGCGCACCTCATTCGCGCCGGCGTCAATGCGCACGTCATCGACATGATAGAGCGCGGGGCCATCACCCATATCGCCATGAACGGCGCGGGCCTCATTCACGATTACGAATACGCGCGCATCGGCGCGACGACTGAAAGCGTCGAGCGCTACATCAAGTCCGGCCAGTTCGGGCTGTGGACTGAAACCGGCGAACTCAACGATTGGATTCGCGAGGCGGCGGCGCAAGGCGACGGCCTCGGCGAACACGCCGGCCGACGGATTCACGAGTCGAACTACCCGCATCGCGCGTCCAGCATCCTGGCGGCCGCGTGGCGGTTGTCGATCCCGGTGACGATTCACGTCGGCATCGGCTACGACATCATCCACGAGCATCCCAACTGCGACGGCGCCGCGCTTGGTAAAGCAAGCTACACGGACTTTCTGATTTTCGCCAAAGCCGTCGAATCGCTGGCGGGCGGCGTGATGCTGAGCTTCGGCAGTGCGATCATGGCGCCGGAGGTTTACCTCAAGGCCCTTGCGATGGCTCGCAACGTCGCACATCAGGATGGCCGCGAGATTCGCAAGTTCACCACGGCCGTATTCGACATCTGGCCGATCGATGGGGATTTTCGCCGCGAACTCCCGCGCACCGATCCCGGCTACTACTTCCGCCCGCACAAGACGATTCTCGTCCGAACCGTCGCCGACGGCGGCGAGAGCTACTACTTCCGCGGACCGCACCGCGCCACTTTTCCGGCTCTGCGCAAAGCCTACTTGAACGTATGACCACTGCTGAAATTCTCGAGAAGATCCGCAATCTGAAGGTGCTCGTCATCGGCGACCTCTGCCTGGACCGCTGGTGCACCTACGACCCCGCGCTGGCCGAGGTGTCGCGCGAAACGTGGCTGGTGCGCACCGCCGTTGTGTCGACAGAAGTCACACCCGGCGCAGCCGGCACCATCGCCAACAACCTCCGCGCATTGCAAGTGCCGGTTTCTGTCATCGCGGCAGTCGGCATTGACGGTTTCGGCTTTGAGTTGGAACGGGCCTTGCAGGCGCGAGGCATCGGGCTCGACTACATCGTTCGCAGCGCGAACATCAACACCTTCACTTACACGAAGCTGATCAACAAAGTCACCGGCCGTGAGGACCTGCCCCGTGTGGACTTCATTCAGGCGGAGGATATTCCAATCGCCGTGGAAGATGCCTTGCTAGAGCGCATCGATGGGGCCTGGGATGGGCACGACCTGATCCTCGTGTCGGACCAGGCTGAAACGCAGTCAGGCGGCGTTGTAACCAAACGCATCCGCGAGCGCATCTGCGCGCGAGCCTCTCAATCAGCGGACAAGGTTGTCTGGGTGGATTCCAGGGTTCGCACCGAGCACTTTCGCAACGTTACCATCAAGCCAAATCTCCGCGAGGCGGAGGCCGCCTGCATCCGGGCCATCGGGCGCGTCGATTTTGCCGCCTTCCGTGAATACCTGCGGGCCCCGCTGCTCATCGTCACAATGGGTGGAGAAGGCGCGCTCACCGTTACGGAAAGCGGCGAAAAACAGGTTGCCGGCATCCGCATCGAGAATCCAGTGGATATCTGCGGGGCGGGCGATAGCTTTTCCGCCGGCGCGGCGTGCGCGTTGCGCGTGACCAGGTCGCCCGAGGAGGCCGTGCGCTTTGGCAACATTGTGGCGTCGATCACCATCATGAAGCCCGGCACCGGAACCGCGTCGCCCGAGGAGGTGCTGGCAAAGGAATGAGAACCCTCGCAATCGATATCGGCGGCACCAAGTTCACCATCGCCTTGTTTGACGAAAACGGCCAAATGATCGAGCGCGAAAGCCGCGCCACGGACCGCGAAGGCGGCAAAGACTGGATGCTTGGGCAGATCGAAAAGCTGGCCAAGTCATGGAACTTCGACCGCATCGGCATCGGATTCGGCGGGCCCGTGAACTTTGACGCCCAGACCGTCGCGCTATCGACGCATGTCGGAGGCTGGAGCAATTTTCCGCTCACCGCATTCAGCCGCGATCTCTTCGGCAAACCTGCCATCATGGACAACGACGCGAACGTCGGCGCGCTTGGCGAAGGCGTATACGGCGCCGGCAAAGACGCTCGCCCGCTCTTTTACATGACTCTATCCACCGGCATCGGCGGCGGCATTCTGCTCGGCGGCGACGGCATCTATCGCGGCGCGGATTCGTACGCCGGCGAACTCGGCCACGTCAACATTCTGCCCGGCGGACCGTCCTGCCTGTGCGGTTCGAACGGCTGTTTCGAACGCATGTGCTGCGGCTTGTGGCTTGAAAAAGACTACGGCAAAACGGCCACGGAACTGATGCAGGACCCGGCGTTCGTCGAACGCTACGTGGTCAACCTTGCACGCGGTTTGAAAGCCTGCATCATGATTCTCAACCCGGCCAGGATCGTGATCGGCGGCGGCATCCCCAAGGCCGGCGATGCGCTCTTTGCGCCGCTCCGCCAGGAACTGCGCCGTCAAATCACATCATGGTCGCGCGCTCGAATTGACGTCGTCCCCGCCAGTCTCGGCGACGACAGCGTACTCTACGGCGCACTCGCGCTGGCTAAGGAAATCCAATGACTTTTACCGAATCCTATCTCGACAATCTTATCGGCGCCCTGCGTTCGCTCGATCTCACCAAGGTCGATCAGGCGATCGAATGGCTGCGCGAGGCTCGCGACAACGGCCGCACCGTGTTCACCTGCGGCAACGGCGGCAGCGCCTCCACCGCGTCGCACTTCGTCTGCGATGTCGTCAAGGGCGCGAGCTACAACCGTGAGAAGCGCTTCCGCATCATGGCGCTGACCGACAACCTCGCCACGATCACGGCCTATTCCAATGACGTGAGCTATGAATGCGTCTTCGTCGAGCAGTTGAAGAACTTCGCGCAACCGGGCGATGTCGTGCTCGCCATCAGCGGTTCCGGCAACTCGCCGAACGTCCTGCGGGCGGTGGAGTATGCGAACTCGATCGGCTGCAAGACCATCGGCATGACGGGCCGCGACGGGGGTAAATTGGGACCGATGTCGCAGTTGAACATCCACGCCGCAAATCCGCACATGGGCCGGATTGAAGACGCGCACATGATCGCCTGCCACATGCTTTGCTACGCGTTTATGGACCGGCCGGAGTTTTAGGCAGGTACTTTTCGTACCAGGCCACCATCCGTTTGTAGAGATCGAGGACGTGTTTGTCTTCGCGGATGCCGTGGCCTTCCCTCGGATACACCACAAAGTCGGACGGCACGCCCAGCAGTTTCAAGGCACGGTAAAACTGCTGGCTCTGCCCGATGGGATCGGTGGTGTCCGCGTCACCCTGCAAGATCAGCGTGGGTGTCTTGGCGTTCTTCACGTAGGTGATCGGCGAAGAGCGCTGGAACTTCTCGAGGTTCTCGTATGGCGTGCCGAAGAACCATTCATCGTAAGCCGGACCGTTTTCCGTTCCAAACTCCGATGCCAGGTCCGACAGGCCCGCGCCGGCCACGGCGCACTGAAATCGATTGGTCTGCGTCACCGCCCACATCGACATATAGCCGCCGTAGGACCAACCGCCGATCCCCAGGCGTTTCGCGTCCGCCACCTTCTGTGCGATCAGATAATCGACGCCAGCCATCACGTCCTTGAAGTCTCCAAAACCCCAATCGGCGCGGTTCGCGGCCACGAAGTCGAATCCGTATCCGGTGGACCCTCGCGGATTCGGATAGAAGACCGCGTAGCCGCGCGAGACCAGCAACTGGCCCCACGGTTCAAACTGGTCCTGCCAACGGCCGGTAGGGCCGCCATGCACCAGCACCACCAATGGCAGAGGTCCGCCGCCCTCGTTCTTGGGACGGAGCAGGCCTCCTTCGATCATCGCGCCGTCGAAACTCTTGTACCGCAGCGTTTCCAGCTGCACGCCAGCCTGCGCAGCCCAACTCGCATGGAAGTCAGTGATCTTCTCCGGCTTGCCCGCTGATGCCGCGTACCAGAGTTCGGGCGGCGCCACCGCCGACGACTCCATATAAGCCGCCGAGCCTGACGCATGCAGCACATAGGAACTGGCATTCCCCTTCAGCACCGGCTTCGCGTTGCCTTCGAGGTCGATTCGCAGGGCCTGATTCACGAAACCATCCTGCACGGCGACGAGCAGATCCGAAGCGGAGCGCCACTTGAAGCCCATTACAGCGCGGTCCACCTTGTTTGAAACATTGCGGATGGCGCCTGTTTCCGCGTCGGCGACGCACAGATCGTGCGGATCCGGTCCATCGACACGCGCGCAAAGAAAAGCGATGCGCTTTCCGTCCGGAGAAAGCTCCAGTCCGCCAGATGGACCCTTCAGTTTCACGATCTCTCGAACTCCGCCACCCGCGGCGTCGATCGACACCAGCGCGTCATCCCAGCGGTCCGAGTGCGGCTTCCGCGTCGCAAGCCCGTAAAACCGCCCTGCGAGTGAATTCCACCCAAACTGGCGTAAAGTCCAATCGCCGAGAGCAACGGGCCTTGCGGGGGCGGTTGCGCCGTCGACGCTCGCGATCCACAATTGCGGAGGCTTCGATTCATGATCGATCAGCCGGGCGTCGTCCTTGTCTTTCTCTTTCTTTTCCTGCTCCTCGGATTTGGGTTGCGACGCCAGGTACGCAATCTGCTTCCCATCCGCCGCCCACGCGAAGGCTTGCACACTGGCCTTGCCCTTGGTGAGAGGGCGCGCCTCGCCTCCGCCGCCGTTCATTGCGAGCAGGTAAATCTGATTGCCTTCCTCACGATTGGATGTGAAGGCCAGGGCGGATCCATCGGGAGACCACCTGGGCGAGGTTTCCGATTTCGCCGAGTACGTCAACTGCCGCAGTTCCTTCGACGCTGGCGTATAGATCCACAAGTGTGAATTGCGTGTCGCGCCTTTGACAGGTTCCGTGACTGCGAAGACGAGTCGGCGGCCATCCGGCGAAAACTCAGCGGCGCCGATGTTGTATCGATCGAGCGCCTTTTCGAAAGGCAATGGCTGACCCGCGACGGCGAGTCCGGCGGCGAGCAGAAGGAACAGGCGCATAAAACAAAGTATGACGGAATCAGCCGCCGGAAGCCCGCAGCAACAGTTTCGCTGCACGAAATGGACTGATTTCCCCTTTTTCGACACGCTCGCGGATTTCCTGCTCCTGCACCTGCAATCTCTCGCGGATCATCCATTGCACGCTGTCTTGCATCCAGGTCACCAGTTGCCGGGCGCGCCGCGCCGCGAAGTATCCGGAACCACGGGTTAGCGCGGCGTAGCTTTGCAGCTCCTTCCAGATCGTGTCGATGTTGCGGACTTCGAGCGCCGAACAGGTCACCACTCGAGGCTGCCATCCGCTCTCGGCGGCCCGCAGATAGTGCAGCGCGCCCTCATACTGCTTGCGCGCAATCGCGGCGGATTTCACATTGGCGCCATCGGCCTTATTGATCGCGATCATGTCGCACATTTCGACGATGCCGCGCTTGATGCCTTGCAGTTCATCGCCCGCGTTGGCGAGCATCAGCAGCAGAAAGAAGTCCGTCATTCCCCCAACCGCAACCTCAGACTGGCCCACTCCCACGGTTTCAACGATGATCGTATTGAAACCCGCCGCCTCACAGAGCAGGATGGTCTCCCGGGTCCGTTGATGCACGCCGCCGAGGCTCCCGCCCGAAGGCGACGGACGGATAAACGCCCGTGCATTCGCGCTGAGCTTCGCCATGCGAGTCTTGTCGCCCATGATGCTGCCGCGCGACAAAGGACTGGACGGATCGATGGCCAGCACTGCCACCGATGCAGCCGCGTGCTCGATGGCGTAAAGCCCAAACGCCTCGATAAATGTGCTCTTGCCGACGCCAGGAACGCCTGTAATTCCGATGCGTATCGAATCGCACTTGGATGGCAGGCATCGCTCCACGACTTCGTCCGCCTGCTCTCGATCGGCAGGGAGCGTGCTTTCAATCAGCGTGATGGCGCGCGCCAGTACGGCGCGATCGTGCGCCCGCAAGCCGCTAACGATTTCGTCGGTCGAAAGCCGGGTTCTCATACCGCGGGCATGATCTGGCGCAGGATTTCCGAGGCCGCGATCGGGATATTCGTCCCCGGACCAAAGATTTTAGAAACGCCGCCCTCGCGCAGGTACTCATAGTCCTGTTCCGGAATCACTCCCCCAGCAACCACCAGGATGTCGCCTCGCCCAAGCCCGCGCAGTTGCGTAACGAGTTCAGGCATGAGAGTCTTGTGGCCACCGGCAAGCGTGGAAATGCCCACCACGTGAACGTCGTTTTCCACCGCATGCCTCGCTACTTCCGCGGGTGTCTGAAAGAGCGGCCCGATATCGACGTCAAAGCCCAGATCGGCAAAAGCGGTGGCGATCACTTTGGCGCCGCGATCGTGCCCATCCTGGCCCATCTTGGCCACCAGGATGCGAGGCCGCCGCCCTTCCGCCTCGGCAAACGCGGACGCCAGCTTGCGGGTTGCGGCAAACTGATCGCCGGCGCCGGCCTCCGAAAGATACACACCGCTCACAGATCGCACCGGCGCATCATATCGCCCCCAAGCCTCCTCTACCGCCATCGAAATCTCGCCCAAAGTCGCCCGCGCGCGAGCCGCCTCGACCGACAATTCGAGCAAATTCCCTGCTCCGGACTTCGCGCCCGCCGTCAGGGCCTCCAAACATCTCAGAACCTTCGCGTGGTCGCGTGACGCCTTCACCCGCTCGAGTCTCGCCAGTTGGTTCCGCCGGACCGCGGCGTTGTCGACTTCGAGCACAGGAATGCCGGAATCGCCTTCAGGAGCCTTGTATTTGTTGACTCCGACAATCACTTCCTTGCCCGAATCGATGCGCGCCTGCTTGCGCGCCGCCGCCTCCTCGATCCGCATCTTCGGCAACCCGGCCTCGATCGCCTGCACCATGCCGCCCATCTCTTCCACTTCTTCTATCAGCGCCCAGGCGCGATGCACAAGGCCGTTGGTGAGCCGTTCCACAAAATTCGAACCGCCCCAGGGATCCACGACTTTGGCGATGCCGGTCTCTTCCTGCAAATACAGTTGCGTATTGCGGGCGATGCGCGCCGAAAAGTCGGTGGGCAGCGCAATCGCCTCGTCCAGCGCGTTCGTGTGGAGAGATTGCGTACCGCCCAGCACCGCCGCCATTGCCTCGATACAGGTCCGCATGACGTTGTTGAACGGATCCTGCGCCGTGAGCGACCAGCCGGAGGTCTGGCAGTGCGTCCGCAACGCCATCGATTTCGGATTCTTCGGGTCAAACTTCTTCACGATCTTCGACCACAACAAGCGCGCCGCGCGAAGTTTCGCGATCTCGAGAAAATGGTTCATCCCGATGCAGAAGAAGAACGAAATGCGCGGGGCAAAGCCGTCCACATCCAGACCAGCTTCGACGCCGCGCCGCAAATACTCGAGCCCGTCCGCGAGCGTGTAGGCGAGTTCAATCTCGCATGTCGCGCCCGCTTCCTGCATGTGGTAGCCGCTCACGCTGATCGAGTTGAACAGCGGCATCTTCGACGCCGTGTACTTGAAGAAGTCGGCAATGATTCGCATGGACTGCCGCGGCGGATAAATGTAAGTATTGCGAACCATGAACTCTTTGAGAATGTCGTTCTGAATGGTGCCGGCGAGCTTTTCGGGCGGCGCCCCCTGCTCTTCGGCGGCAACGATGTAGAACGCCATCACGGGCAGCACGGCGCCATTCATGGTCATCGACACGGAGATCTGGTCGAGCGGAATCTGATCGAAAAGGATCTTCATATCCTCGACTGAGTCGATCGCCACACCCGCCTTGCCCACATCGCCAATCACGCGCGGGTTGTCGGAATCGTAACCGCGATGAGTAGCCAGGTCAAACGCCACAGACACGCCCTGTTGGCCTGCGGCAAGGTTACGGCGGTAGAACGCATTCGAATCTTCAGCCGTCGAAAAGCCTGCGTATTGACGGATCGTCCACGGTCTCGACGCATACATGGTCGCGTAGGGACCCCGCAGGTAAGGCGGCAAGCCAGCCACGGGAAACTGCAGATGTTCGATCACTTGTACTCCTCGATTCCCAAATGGGAGCACCACGCGCGCAGTTTCGCGGGAATGTCGGATTTCATGTTGACAAAATCGAAGGCGCCATCCGTTGCAGGGCCGGCGACGATCGTGGGCAAGTCCGTTACTGTCGCCACCATCGCCGGATACTCGGCATCCGCGCCGCACAATACAGCGAAGTCCGCCGGTTCCGCGGCCGCGAACCCGCCAGCCGCAAATACGCCGCGCGCAAACTCCGCGCGAGCCCGGCTCATTTTGCGATCGGCGCCAAGAACCAGGCGGATCTTCGGCGCACGGCCGGATCGTTCCACAGCCAGGCGCACCTTCTCGAAGGGCGTTGCGATCCGTCCTTCGCTTACCCCGGTCAGCCCCGCCCTCTCGCCCGCATCGGCGTACTTCGTCGTTCCCACCAACACCCGCCTTGGAACTCCAGGATCGCTCGCGCCCGCACGCGCAGCATCCACGAATTGCTGCGTCAAGGATTCGATGTACCAGGAACCCGCTGCAGGATCCGCTTCCACTCCAAATCCCGATTCCTCCCGCAGCAGGTGCTGCGTATTGCGCGCCAGGCGCCGTCCCAACTCGCTCGCCTCCCCGTGGACCTCGTCGAAGGGCCGCACCACCAACGCATCGCATCCACCGGCGATCGCGGACATCGCGCAAGTCGTCGCACGCAGCAGATTCACGTGTGGATCGTAAATGGTCTGATGCTGCATTCCAGTAATCGCCACCAGGCGAATCTCGACGTCGAACAACCTCCGCAGGGCGCGGAACTTCGCGATTTCCGCGAAATACAACGTGTCGACCGGCACAAGAAACGCAGAGGCGCCGCTCGCGAGAGCCGCCTGCAACTGCGCCACTGGGCCGCCCCCTTCAGGCAGGGCGACAAGCCCGTCCGGAACCTCTTCCAACATCTCCCACTCGCGCGAGGGCCACGGCTGCTGTGGAGCTGCAACGGGCAAATCCTGCGGGCCCCACATGACCTTTCCTTTGACTTCGCCCGCCTGTGCGAGCCAGTCCTCATACGAGACGGGAGGGAATTCAGTGAACAGCAGTTCCGGCATGCGGATCCTCCACGATCTCGATCAGATAGCCGAACGCAGCGGATTCGAGCGACTTCGGATGCATGAAGAATACCGTCGTGCCCCGCGAGCCCGGGCGAGGCGCCGCGTCGATGAGCTTGAATCCCTTTGCGGTCAGGTCGTCAAAAGCGGCCTGCGCATCGCGAACCCGGAACGCCACATGGGCAAACCCGCCTTTGCCGCCATTCTTGTCGATCCATTTCTGCACGGGCGAGGCGTCGGCCAGGGGCTCCAGCAACTGAATCAGGTTCGGGCCTCCGCCGATCTCGAGCAGCACTTCGCGAACCTGATCGCCGCCGAGCACATCTTCACGATGAATCTCCCGAAACCCAAGCATTTGATAAGCGGCCACTTGTTGCTCCAAGCCTCCTCGCGGAACCGCGATAGCGACGTGATCGACAAACAGAAACCCGGGAACCTGCGATGCGTCCATTCAACAACATTGTCGTACGAACCGCTATCCTAGGGGTGACTCTTCATGATGCGCAGTCTACGCTGGCTGATTCTCCTCGCGATCGGTCTCCTTGCTGGATACGTCGGCTATATCTACCATTCCCGCACGTCGGGCCCCGGCGAAAAGACCGTGCCGGCCACTCCCATTGCGGATAACCTAAACGTGCAGTCGGAAGAATGGACCTTCCCCCAAACGGAAAGCGGGCGCGAAAAAGCACGCATGCGCGCCAGGAACTTCAAACAGCTCAAAGACGAATCCAAAGTCGAGCTCGAAGGCGTCACGCTCGAGATTCCGCACAAGGACGACAAGCAGTACGACCGGATCAAGACGCAGCGCGCGGAATTCGATCAAAAAGCCGAGATTCTCTACGCCAATGGCGAGGTCGAAATCTTCATGGACGTTCCTGAAGGCGAAGAGCCTTCCGGCCGGCTGGTGAAGATCATCACCTCAGGCTTGTATTTCGAAAAGGCCGGCAAGGCCCACACGGAGCGGGCTGTCAGCTTTGAATTCGACCGTGGTTCCGGCCGCAGCGTAGGCGCGCTCTACGACACTTCTCTACGCGAACTCCATCTCATCAAGAATGTCCAGTTGACGTGGAAGGGCGCCCACAAAGACGCTCTGCCCATGCACATTGAAAGCGGCAACGCGATCTACAAAGAGGCCGAGTCGATGGTTTACCTCATGCCATACGCCAAGTTCGACCGCGGCGCCTTGCATATGGAGGCAGGTGGAAGCGTCGTGAAACTGAAAAAGGGCCAGATCGACATCATCGAGACACAGAAGGCGAAGGGCGTACAGGAACAACCGGGACGAAAAATCGAATACGCCGCGGATTCTTTGGTGATGAATTTCGCCTCGGGCGGCCAGATTGCAAAGATCACCGGCGATAGCAACGCCCAATTGCATTCCACAGCCAAGACCTCGCGCACCGACGTCACTTGCGACAAGCTCATCCTCGACTTTGAACCCGGGCAGAAAGAGTCCGCTCTCACCAAAGCATACGCAGGCGGCAATTCCGTGTTGATTTCGACGCCGGTCAACAACGCCAACGCGGGCGACACGCGCGTCGTCAAAAGCGACGTGGTGGACCTCTTCATGCGCGAGGGCGGCGAAGAAATCGACCGCGCCGAAACGTCGGCGCCTTCCACCTTCGAACTGATTCCCAACCGCCCTGCGCAGCCCCATCGATGGCTGGCCGGCGAGCGTTTCTTCATCAAGTACGGCAAAGAAAACCAGATCGAGCGGTTCAACACCACTAGCGCAGCCACCAAAACCCAACCGGCGGTCAAACCCGGAGCGAAGAAGCCCGAGCCCATGATCTTCACCTGGAGCCGCGAGTTGGAGGCCCTGTTCGACCCCAAGACGGCCCAACTCTCGAAGCTGAACCAAACCACCGACTTTCGTTATGAGGCAGGAGACCGGAAGGCGAAGGCTAGTCGCGCCGACCTGGACCAGACCAACGAAACCATTCTGATGACGGGCGCCGCTCGCGTTTGGGATCCCACGGGTTCGACCAACGGCGACACCATCCAACTGAATCAGAAAAACGGCGATTTCGTCGCCGAAGGCAACGTCACATCCACGCGCCTGCCCGAGAAAAAGGCCAAGACCACAACAGCGATGATGAATCGCGAAGAAGCCACGCAAGCCACGGCCCGCAAGATGACGTCGGCCAACGGCAACAGGCTCATTCGTTATGAAGGCAATGCGGTCGCGTGGCAGGGTTCGAACCGCATCACGGCCCAACGCATCGAGATCGATCGTGAAAATGAGGTTTTGAAGGCGTTCGGCGAGGTGGTCAGCCAGTTTGCCGACCGGCCCGAAGATCAGCAGAAGAAGAAACCAAAGCCGGGCGCCACGGCCCAGGCGGCGGCAAAGAAACCTGGCGCCGCCGGGCCGGGTGCAGCCCCGACATTCACCGTTGTGAAGGCGGCCGAACTGATCTACACGGAAACCGACCGCGTTGCGCTTTTCAAAGATAACGCTCACCTCACGCGGCCGGGCTTGTCGGTGAAGGGCAAGCAGATCCGGGCGTACCTGAACGAATCGTCCGAAGAGTCGACCTTGAGCCGCGCCGTTGTGGACGGTACGGCCGAAATCATTCAAACCACGCCGCAGCGCGTCCGGACCGGGCTCTCGGAACACGCCGACTACTATCCCGATGAGGAAAAAACCATCCTGCTCGGAGGCAAGCCTCGCCTGCTCGATAGCGTGAAAGGCAAAACCGAAGGCCGCGAGCTGGTCTACTTCGCCAACAACGAAAAGCTGATCGTCGATGGCGTCGAACAGAAGCAGACCGAAAGCGTGATCAAGCGCAAGACGGTTCAGGGTCCTGCTACAGCGCCACCCGGCGCACAGTAATCTTCTTGGGGTCGGACTCGCCGAGGCCCAGCGCGCCTGCAATTTCGATGTGTTCCGGCTGGCGGCGAATGAAGCCGGGGTCGATCGTTTCGCCAACCGGCCGCAGGCCTTTCGCCACGCGAACCTTGTCCACTTCAGGCATGCAAGTCGTATCGAGCGCCACCGGATCGGTTGCGAAATACATCGTGTGGTGCTCGAACACGTGTTTGTTCTCGCCATAGGACTTCACGCCCTGCGGGCCATCCTCGTACATCGCCTTGATGCCGTCGAGAATTTGCAGCACCGCCTTGTTGCGAATCGCCGGCATCGACACCGCCGCCGGAATGAACGCTCCGCAGGCGTTCAAGGTGCGGGTCGAGTGCGTGCGAGACACGTTGTTGACGAGCCCGTGCGAGATATTCTTCAAGGCCAAAGTCACGCCCGCGGATCCATGGTCCTTCAGCAGCGGCACGTTGATCAGCTTGTTGACTTCCTGCGAAATGAATTTCGACGCGTGCGAGCGCTTGTTGACGGGATGCCCCGGCACGGTCAACGCCATCTCGAAATAGTGATTCGGATCGTAGCCGTCCATGCCGTGCTGCACATCGTCGTAAGCCTCCGCGGCCCACATGATGCGCACGCCGTCGGGCAGCCACTTGTCGAAGCCCGCGGCAAAGAACTCGCTGCGATACCGGTCGTAAGCGACGATGTTCTTGCGAGGAACGCCGCATGCCTCGAGGCCCGCAAAGATTTCCGCGAATGCCTCGCGGCTGCCGATCACGCCCGGACGGCCGACCGGATTGAATTTGACGCCCACCACGTCCGACTTGTCGAAGAACTTTCGCCAGGCCGATTGCCAGTCGGGCGCGCCGGTGAGTTCCCGCATACCCCGACGCATCATCGCGCGAATCGGCTCCTGTTGAAACTGGCCACCCACATACGACTTGACGTCTTTGACCGCCACGACCTTACCGCGATAAGGCCCGGGCATCGACAACGGCGTCGACGGCGTATCCGAAACCACCTGCGCGTTCGCGATTAGGCTGAGCGTCGACGCAGCAACGCCGCCGGCCGCGAGAAGTTGGAAAGTCTGTCGTCTGGTGAGATCCATGCAGCCATTTTACTTCCGTTCAATTTCCGAACCGGCAATGCCAATTTGTCGTATCATTTCTCAGGAGTGCCCAACCCATGAAATTCGCTTATCTGCTGCTGCTTCCTGCTGCGTTGTCCCTTACCGGCTGTGTCCATATGGAATCCACCGGCCCCATGCAAAAGGAAACCAAATCATTTGACCTGGACAAGAGCGAGATTGTGCGCGCGGAACTCCACATGGGGGTCGGCGAAATGCGGATTTCCGGCGGCGCCGCCAAACTCGCCGAAGCCAATTTCGAATACAACATTCCCTCGTGGAAGCCCTCTGTCGAGTACACCTCCACCGGTTTCCGCGGCAATCTCAAGATCGAACAGAAATCGTCTTCGAAGGGCTCGTTTGGCGATAGCCAGAAGAACCTTTGGGACGTCAAGTTCACTGACACCGTGCCCATCGATTTCGACTTCAAGTTCGGCGTCGGCGAAGCCACCCTCAACCTCGGTTCTGTGAACATTCGCAGCCTCGAACTCCACATGGGCGTGGGCGAAGTCAAAATGGACCTCCGTGGCAAGCCAAAGAAAGACTACACAGTAAACATCCGCGGCGGAGTCGGCGAAGCAACCATCCATCTGCCCAAAGATGTCGCCATCGTCGCGGAGGCCAAGGGCGGCATCGGCGGCATCCACACCACTGGCCTCACCGAAGAGGGCGGCCGCTACGTGAACGCGCTGTACAAAAGGCACGATGCGCCGGTCACCATCCGCCTGGATGTCAAGGGCGGCGTGGGGGCCATCAACCTATACGCGGAATGACGGATCGTGGCACTCTAGAGGGTGCGGATGCTGCGTTACTTCACCCTCGACGAAGCCCAGAAGTTGATTCCCGAAATCGAATCGCTGCTGAGCAATCTGAACGAAACCAGGAAACAGCACGATGCAGCGGAACACGAACTCGAGAAACTGACTTCCCGCATTCAGATGATGGGAGGCAGCATGATTCACCCCGGCGAGATCCTTCGCCTTCGCAGCCGCAAAGAGAGCGGCGCACAGGGTTTGAAGACCGGCGTCGAAAGCATTCAGGCTTACGGCTGTGTGCTCAAAGATCTCGACCTGGGGCTCGTCGATTTTCCTACCCTTTATCACGGGCAGGAAGTCTATTTATGTTGGCGAACCGGCGAAACGGCAATTGAGTTCTGGCACGGCCTTACCGAAGGCTTTGCCGGACGCAAACCGATCGACGATGAGTTTCTCGCCAACCACCGTGGCGGCGTCCAGTAGCAGCAGCAGCCTCCACAGTTATTTCTCAACCCGAGGTTTAGACCATGCGATTGTTGCTCGCCTTTCTGCTCCCCGCCTTAGGCGCCTTTGCACAGACCCCACCGGATGCGGACGCGCCGTCCATCTTTCGAAACCCCACCATTAACCGGACACACGTCGTCTTTGAATATGCGAGCGACCTCTGGATCGCTCCTCGCAGCGGAGGCCCAGCGCAGCGCCTCACCACGGGCGCCGGCGCCGAAACCTTTCCCATCTTTTCGCCCGATGGAACGAAAATCGCCTTCACGGGGCAGTACGACGGCAACGTAGATGCGTTCGTCATTCCTGCAACTGGCGGCATCCCGAAACGCCTGACCTGGCATCCCGGCCAGGACCAGGCAGTCGCCTGGGCCCCGGATTCCAAGAGCGTTGTCTTCGCCTCCAACCGCGCGTCGAACTCGCCGCGCTATGCGCAGTTCTTCAGCGTCTCAGTCGATGGCGGACCCGAAACGCAACTTCCCTTCCCGGTTGGATTCGAGGCATCCTATTCGCCGGATGGCAAACGGATCGCGTACGTCCCGATGGATCGCGCCTTTGCCGCCTGGAAGCGCTATCGCGGCGGCATGACGACGCCGGTCTGGATCGCGGATGCCGAGTCGCTGAAAGTCGAGAAGATCCCGCGCGACAATTCCAACGACTTCTGCCCCATGTGGGCAGCGGGCAAGGTCTGGTTCCTGTCCGATCGCGAAGGAGCGGTCTCGCTCTTCAGCTACGACCCGCAGTCTAAGAAGGTCTCTCGCGCCGCGGAGAGCAAAGGCGGGGACTTCAAGTCCGCCTCGGCGGGACCCGATGCGATCGTCCTCGAGCAATTGGGCGCGCTGCAGCTCTTCGATCTCAAGTCGGCGAAGCTGACGCCGCTCAAGGTCACGGTTTCCGGCGACATTACCGAGGTTCGCGATCACTACGTCAAGGTTGGCGAGCGGCTTTCCGCCGCCGGGATTTCGCCGACGGGAATGCGAGCGGTCTTTCAGGCGCGCGGCGAGATTGTGACCATACCCGCCGAAAAGGGCGAGGCCCGCAACATCACTAACTCGCCTGGCGTGATGGAGCGCAATCCCATCTGGTCGCCAGACGGTAAGTGGATCGCCTACTTTTCCGACGCTTCAGGCGAGTATGATCTGCACATCGCGCCGCAGGACGGAAGAGGCGAGGTCCGCAAGATCCGCATCGAAGAGAAGCCGACGTTCTACGCCAACCCGGTCTGGTCGCCGGACAGCAAGAAGATCGCGTTTACCGACGCGCATCTGCAATTGTGGATTCTCGACGTCGAATCCGGCAAGGCCCGCGTCATCGACAAAGACCGCTTCTGGGCCAGGCCTGTATCGCCGTCCTTTTCACCAGACTCGAAATGGTTGGCCTACACGAAGACCTTGCAGAATTACATGGGCGCCGTGTTCGTTCACAACGTAGAGGATGCGAAGTCCACGCAGGTGACCGACGGCATGAGCGACACCCAGTCCCCTGTGTGGGACCTCGAAGGCAAGTACCTCTACTTCATCGCATCCACCAATTCAGGGCCCGCGATTCAGCCTGATATCCAGTCCGGCGATCGCAACGTAACCGGCAGCCTCTATCTGATTGTGTTGTCCAAATCCGACCCATCGCCGTTTGCTCCGGAAAGCGATGAGGAGAAGGTGACGCCAGCCGACGGCGACAAGAAGCCCGACGCGCCCAAGCCTGACGCCGCCAAACCGGATCCGGCAAAGCCTGACGCCGCGAAACCCGCGCCGAAGGCCCCGGTTGCGAACGTCAAGATCGACTTCGACAACATTTTGCAGCGAGTTCTCTCGATCCCCATGCCGCCGCGCCGTTATCTCGGCCTGGCAGCCGGTAAGGCCAACTCCCTCTTCGCGGCTGAGGCGCCTGTCGGCGGAGCGGGAGGAGGGCCTGGCGGACCTCCCGGATTCAACATCCACCGCTACGATCTCAAAGAGCGCCGCGGCGATGTCCCGTTCACCGGCGTCACGGCCTTTCAGCTCTCGTACAACAAGGAAAAGGCGCTCTACCGGCAGGGCCCGAACTGGACGATTGCCGCCGTGCGTCCGTTGCCCCCGAAGAACGGGCCCGCGGGAGGACCTCCAGCCGGCGCCGCCGGTGGACCTCCTCCTCCAACACCCCTCAAGACATCCGATCTCGAAGTAAAGGTCAACCCGCGCGAGGAGTGGGCGCAGATGTACCGCGACGCCTGGCGCATCCAACGCGAGATGTTCTATGACAAGGGCTTGCACGGCGTCAACGTCAGCGATTTTCAGGCGAAGTACAAGAAGTTCCTCGCCAACATCAGCTCGAGGCGTGAACTCACCTATCTCATGCAGGACATGATGGGTGAGGTCAGCGTCGGTCATTTGTTCGTCTTCGCCTTCGAACAACCCGACGTTAAGTTTGTGCCAACCGGTTTGCTCGGCGCGGACTACGAACTCGCGAACGGCCGCTACCGCTTCAAGCGCATCTTCAATGGCGAAAACTGGAACCCCGGCCTCCTAGCGCCGCTCACGCAACCTGGCGTCAACGTCAATGTCGGAGACTACCTGCTCTCGGTCGATGGACGCGATGTGACCGACAAAGACAACGTCTACAGCTTCTTTGAAGCCAAAGCCGGCAAACAGGTGAACCTCCGGGTGGGCGCCAACCCCGATGGCTCTGGCGCGCGCGACGTGACCGTCGTACCCGTCAACAACGAAGGCCGCCTGCGGAACCTCGCCTGGATCGAAGAGAACCGCCGCAAGGTCGACAAAGCCACCAACGGTCGCGTGGCGTACATTTACATGCCCGACACCGCGGGAGGGGGCCTTGCAAACTTCAATCGCTATTTCTACGCACAGGTCGGCAAAGAGGGCGCAATAATCGACGAACGCTACAACGGCGGCGGCGCCCTGGCCACCGACATTGTGGAGACGCTGACTCGCAAGCCGCTCAGCCGCGTGGCTACGCGCGACGGCGAAGACGAACTGCAGCCGCAAGGCGCGATCTACGGCCCCAAGGTGATGCTCATCAATGAATGGGCAGGTTCCGGCGGCGACGCCATGCCGTGGTACTTCCGCCGCGCCGGCGCTGGACAGTTAATCGGCAAGCGCACCTGGGGAGGCCTGGTGGGCCGCGCAGGCGCGCCGCAGTTGATGGACGGCGGCATCGTCAGCGCTCCAAGTTCGGGCGTCTGGGATCCGGCAAGTTCCAAGTGGATCGCCGAAAACACCGGCATCGAACCGGACATCGAAGTCGAAAACGAACCGGATCAGGTTCGCCAGGGGCGCGATCCGCAGCTTGAAAAAGCGATCGAGGTCGTGATGGCCGAACTCGCCAGGAAGCCGCTCGCGAAGCCGAATCGTCCGGCCTATCCGAATTACCAGATCCCTGGTGGCGCGCCGGCGGCCGGAACCTCGAACTCGACCCGAAAATAAGTCGCGTCAATCAATCCCGGCGCAGCGACAACGACGGATCCAAACTCGCCGCTCGCCGCGCCGGAATCAGGCAGGCCACAAAAGCAATCGCGGCCATAATGCCAACGCCTACGGTGTGAGATGTCCAGTCTCGCGGGTCCACGCCAATCAGGATCGGCGTAAGCAGGCCCGAGGCAAGCATCGCGAGCACGGCGCCCGCGACGGCCGAGATCCCCACGAGCACGGCGGCCCGGTGCAGGATCAATTGAGCGATCTGCCGCGGCGCCGCCCCAATCGCCATGCGGATGCCGATTTCACGCGTCCGCCGTGAGACTGCGAATGCGGTCACACCATAGATGCCGATGGCCGCGAGCATCATCGTTACAAGCCCAAAAGCCGACATCGCAGTCGCGGCAAACTTCGCCGGCAATGTGGGCAGGTTCATGTGCTGTTCAAACGTTTCGGCATCGAAGATGGTCATTTCCGGATCCATCGACTGCACGACGCTACGAACCTGATTGAGCGTCTCTTGCGGCGCTACGCCCGGCGCCGTGCGCCACAACAGCTTCGTATAGGATATGTACGCCTGGAACCCGGACAAGAACATCGCCGCCTTGGGCGATTCGGACAAGCCAAAGTACTTGCCGTCTTCCACCACACCCACAACTTCGTGCGTCTTGCCTTGTGTTTCCACGCGTTTGCCGACGGCCAGTTCGGGTCTCGCGAGCTTGAGGATCCGCCTTGTGAATTCATGATTCACAACCACAACGCGCGGGCGTTCGCGGGTGTCGGTGTCGGTGAATTCGCGGCCCGCGGTTAACTTCGTACCCATCGCCTTCACGTAGTCCGGACTGATCCAGAATACTTGCGCGGTAACCATTCTCGATGCCGGGGGCTCCGGCTGCCCGGTTTCCCAAACCGAACTATTCGACATGTTCAGGTCGAGAGGCAATCCGCTGCCGATCGCCGCGGAACGAATCGACGGTAGTTCCCGCACGCGCCGCAAAACTTCCTTTTGAAATTGCTTACCCTTGTCATTCGAATAGCCCTGCGTGGCAAGGTCAAAGCCCAACTGTGCGCCGCCCCGAGGATCGAATCCAAGGCTCACGTGCATCGCGTTATTGAGGCTCTTCAGCATCAACCCGGAACATACGAGCAGCACCACCGACAGCGCAATCTGCGCGCCCACGAGAACGTCGCGCAACGGCCAGCGGCGCTTGCGGCTGTCCGAAACATCGTTTTTGATCGCCGCCGCGAGGTCGGTTTGCGTCGCCTGCCATGCCGGCATCAGCCCGAAGATCAGGCTCGCCAGTATGGTGATGAAGGAGGAGAACAGCGCGACCCGTCCGTCGATCGAAACGGCCGTTTGTATCGCGAAATCGACAGGTGGCTTGAAGTGCGAGATCACATCCACGCTCCACGCCGCGATCAGCATGCCGAGCGAACCGCCGATGACAGCCAGCACGATCGATTCGAGGAGCAATTGGCGGATCAACTGCGCTCTCCCCGCGCCAATCGCCAGGCGAACAGCGGTCTCTCTGCGGCGCTCGGATCCTTGCGCGAGCAGCAGGCTCGCGAGGTTCACGCACACCACCAGCAGCAGCGCGCCGGCCACCGCCATCAGAATCACGTTGAAGCCGACCACCGTGCCGCGCAGATAATCGCCACCCCAGCCCGGCTCCACCAACTTCAGCTTGAAACCTTCGTTTTCCTTGGGAAATTCACGCGCCAGTTGCGCAGTCAGGCCGTCCAGCCCGGCCTGCGCCTGCGCCTGCAACACACCGCCTTTCAACCGCGCCAGAACAAACGTGTTTTGCGAATCACGGTCGTCGTCGTAGTTGTCGCCCACTTCGATCTGTTTGATCATCGCTTGCGGCGTGTAGATGTCGGGCGCGTAAAAGCGCTCGGTGCCGTTAAAACCTTCCGGCGTGACGCCAATCACAGTAAATGGGAATCCGTTGAGCTTGATCCCTCTCCCGGCGATGTTCGGATCTCCGCCAAAGCGCTTCTTCCAAGCCAGGTGCGAAATCACCACCACCGGATGCGCGCCCTTCTGGCGATCGTCATCAACGGTGAGCAGCCGGCCCAGAGCCGGCTTGATGCCGAGGCCTTCAAAGTAATTGCCCGACACCTGGTAACCCCACAGCCGCGAATTGCGGCCTTCGCCAAGGGTTCCGTTAACGGGCACAATCCGATAGGAAATCAAATAACTGAAAAAATCGCCGCAGCGTTCGCGCATGTCGCGAATGTTGGGGTTCGACACGGCAGGCGCGCTAAAGCGCGGATCGACCAGCGAAAACAGTTCCGCCGGCTTTTCGACCGGTAACGGCTTCAGCAACGTCGAATTGAGCAGGCTGAAGAAAACAGTGGTCGCGCCGATGCCAAGGGCAAGGGATAAGACGGCGGTTACGGTAAATCCGGGGCGCGCCCGCAAGCGGCGGGCGGCAAGGCGAAGCTCGAACCACAATTGATCCATGGATGTCTATCCATGCAGATGCAGGACCGCCTGCAAGTTGCTGTTTCTACTGGCGTCCACATTCGCCCACTGTCCGCTTTTGGGACTCAGGCGTAGCAGCGAATCTCAAACACGCGCGCCAACTCGTCGCCATTCGTGGATTTCACGTGTAAACGCAGCGAGCTCGCCTCGAAGGTTTTCACCACGTGGCGGCGCACGCGCTGGTAGTTGCCGGCGACCTCCGCGATCACCTTGCCATCGGCGAGGATCGCGTAGTCTTTCACCGTTTCCGGTTGCGGGCCGCGGATCATCCCGAGATTGACCGACTCCGAGGAACTGAGTGTCAGTTCGCGCTTGAAGCCTGTGTCGAACGTGATCTGGATCTCACGAATACGCTGCGGTTGGCGCCACTCGAGTTCCACCCAGGCGCCTTTCGCGGGCTCGATCGGACCAGCCCAATGATGAACGTCGCCTTTGGGGATGTCGCGCGTCATGCCGCTCAACAATAGCTCGGCCCCATGCCCGGGCTCCTGCCCCGAGGCTTTCACCGTCGCCTTGCGCGCCAGATCGTTCGGATCTTCGTTGCGAGCCCGTATGATCGACTGATCGTTGCGCAGCAGGCGCTGCTGCAGCTTCGTCAGTAGCGCCGGCTGCGCGGGAACCTTCGAAGGCGCCACGCCATGTTCCAGCGCCATCGCGGCTGCCGTGCCTGCCGCCTGTCCGACAACCGCGCAAGTCGCCATGACGCGCGTGGACGTAAACGCCACGTGCGAACAACTGATATTGCGCCCGGCCATCATCAGGTTGCGGATATTCTTCGAACACATCGCCCGCAAAGGTAGATTGTACGGTTGAGCGATCTTGATGGAATTGAACGGCGGCAGATCGGAATGGTCGAAATCCATGCCCGTGTGATCGTCGAGCGGCCACCCGCCAATCGCCACGGCGTCTTGAAACTGCCCGCCATTCGTTAGGTCGTTCTGCGTCACCATGTAGTCGCCGGCCACGCGGCGGCTGCCGCGCTTGCCCGGCATCATGCCGACCCAATCCATCCCCCATTTGTCGCTCGAGGGATGGTCGCCGGAATTCTTGATGTAATCCCAAACGCCCATCACAATCGACAGCAGTTCGAAGCGGATGCGCTCGTTATCGGCAATGATGTCGTGATCGCCGCCCCATTCCACCCACCAGTAGCCGTATTCCCACGACGTGATCTTGCGGAACTTCAAGGTGTCGGCCGTCACTTTGCGCGCCCAGGCCGGGGCTTTGAATGGAACCGCGCGCGGATAGAGCCGCGAAGTGAACAGTATGCTCGATCCCAAAGTTTTGTCGTCGCCCTTCTCCACCGCGAGCGACTCGTTGAACTCGCTGCGGCTCTCGCGGCCCAGTCGCAGTTCCGCTCCCGCCTCCAGCGCCAATCGCGAATCGCCAGTCGCGTCGATGAAGATCTTGGCTTTGATGCGATAGAGATGTTCGCTCTTGTCGCAGCGGGCCATCACGCGCTGAATCGCGCTGTCCTGCGTCTCAGCCGTGTAGAGCGTTGTGTCGAGCAGCAGCGTGATATTCGGCTCGCTGACGACCTTATCGTAGAGCAGCAGATCCCACAGCTCCCAGGACCGGTGCGGATTATTCACCGCGTCTTCGAGGCGAATCTCTTCAATCAATCCGCCCTCACGCCAACCCGGCCGCGCCTTGTGCGAACTCGCGCCCACCACGTGCATCTTCACTTCGCTCGATGAATTGCCGCCGAGCCGCGAGCGGTCGTTCAGCAAAATGACTTTGGCGCCGCTGCGGGCCGCGGAAATGGCCGCGCACACGCCGGCGAGGCCGCCTCCGGCAACGAGGATGTCGGTCTCGAGATCCACCAGCGCCATGTGCCGTTCGGCTGCCGCCATCTTGCGGTTCGCGCCGGGAGGCGGCGCGAGGCGATCCATATCCTGACGAATGCGGTCGTTCAGCGGCGTCACTGACTGCTGCTGTGCGGAAAGCTGATCGGCGAGGATCAGCACGGAGTACGGTCCAAAATTGAGAAGGTCTCGGCGTTTCATAGTGCGTGTGCCTACTTCTGGAAGTATACAGCAAGTTTACATCTGAAATTTCAGATGAACCACCGGCTGGATGAACGCTTTCCGCGATAGTTTTCGATTACAGTATCAGCATGACGACTTTGAAGCATTCGAACGCTCAGGTGTACTCGCCGAACCAGGTTCTCTTTCCGGAAATTTCCTATCAAACGTTTACCTACGCCGGGGACGAGGAAGCGCTCGCCGCACTCAAATCCGTTCCTGGCGCGAGTCCTTTGTTGACCTGGCTGCAGGAAAACTTCACCGAACAGATCACGTTCCTCAATAACAACGAGCAGATGATCCGCGCGAACGCGAACAGTTATCCATCGCTTCATGCGTTGATGGCCCGCTGCTGCGAGATTCTGTCGTGCCCGGTGCCGGAACTTTACATCACCACCAACCCGGTGTTGAACGCTTACACTGCGGGCCAGCGCCGCACCTGCATCGTGCTGCACAGCGGGCTCGTCGAATCGCTCACTCCTGACGAACTTTGTTTCGTCATCGGTCACGAAGTCGGCCACATCAAGGCTGCCCACGGCCTTTATCGCCAATTGGGAGACATGCTGATTCGTTACTGGGACATCCTCACGTCCGTCGTGCCGATTCCCGGCGTTGGCCTTCTGCGCATCCCTCTACTCGTCGCGTATTGGGAATGGTACCGGCGCGCCGAATTCACCTGCGACCGCGCCGCGTTGCTCTGTGTTCAGAACCTGGACCCGAGCCTCCGCGCGCTGGCGAAACTCGCTGGCAAGGTGAGTGGGTATGAAGACGAAGTGAGCATCGAAGCGGCGATCAATCAGGTGGAAGCGCACAAGGACGTCAACAAGCTCGTGCTGCTGGTGTCGATCATCGAGAACGCGTCGAACACGCATCCTTTCATCCCCATCCGCCTCAAGGCCCTCAAGGAATTCGCGGCGAGCGATCAGTACAAGGAGATCCTGGCTGGCAACTACAAACGCGACGCCCTCGGCCTGCATGAAGGCGGCGAGCGCGTCAAATGCGCCTGCGGAACGCTGGTCAATTCGAAGCTGGCGTTTTGCCCCGAATGCGGACGTCCGGTGGTCGCGGGCGGCCTCGGCGCCCAGACCTCGGCATGTTCCGGATGCGGCATCGACCTGCCTGGCGACACGAAATTCTGCCCCAAGTGCGGAACCAAGCAGGCTGCGGCGGTAGCAGCCGCGTCTGACACGAACCCGGTAGACAAGTGGAAGAACACGGCGGCGAGTTTCTTCAAACGCTAAGAATTACTTCTTTTCGACCTCGGTCACATCCACGATCCGCGATTCCGCCTGAAACTTGCGGAAATTGCGGAACGTGGATTCCGCGTCCGCATTGAACTTCTTCCACAACGCCCGCGCATTGAGATGCACCTTGAACCATTCCGGGTGCCACAACTCATCGTTCACCCGCATCTGCTGCGCTGCGATCGTCGCGCCCGGAGCTACGGTCGCCAGGAACCCGCCGAACGTCAGTTTCTCGAGTGTCTCGACCTCGAACTTCAACCATTCGCCCGTAGTCTTTTCCACCCAGATCCTGCCGTGGACTTTCGATAGCATCTTGCCATCCCGTGATTTCGGCTTGAAGTCCATCCGCGGTTCACTGCCGATGCGCCAGGCCGTGAATCCGTTCACTTTGTCCTCGCCTTCAATGTGGAAAGTGAACGCGTGCATCAGCTCTTCGCGGAATTTCACGGCTTCATCGCGCTCTTTACGTTCGTCATCCATCCGCTTCTGGCGCTGCGCCGCGCTCTCGTTCTTACGCTTGGCGATTTCCTTGTCCATCTTTTCCTGCTCCTTGCGAGCCTCGGACGAGGATAGAGGTTTGCCGTCTTTCTCGATGACTTTCTTGTAGGAAGAGCCGTCGATGTTGAAGTGTTCCGTGACTTTGGTTTCGGTCTTCTTCAGCGCAGCATCGTTGCTGAGCGACTTCACCACCGACACTTGTTCCCAAGTGTAGTCCGTGAGCTTGCGCTGGTTGCGAACCTCACGGCTGATCGCGTTTCTTACAATTTCGTCAACGTTTGGACTCTCCGCTGCAGCGAAGGTTGCAGCCAGACAAACCAGAGCATGAGACAGCATGTTTCCAAAGACGGGCTCGCGCCCGCTGGAGTTCCACTGGAATCAGTTGAGGGACGTGCCGTTGGCCGAACGGAACGATCGTTTGCGCGCATCGCAATCGCAGCAATCGCTGCAACGCAGGCACCGCTCGCAGCGATGATTGGCGCAGCAGTCCTTGGTGCAGTAGACACAGATATCGGTGGAAGACTCAGCGCAGATGTGGCATGTAAAAGTAGCCACCGGAGTTTCATTGACAGGAGGAACCATGATTATGATGATGAAGTCGAATGACGACCTATTTCCGCTTTCTCAGATTTTGACTGCGGCACTTTTGCGCTTCCTGGTCGACGATCTTGAACTCCTGTTCCTTCTGATCCGCCAGTTCGACCATATAGGTTCGCAATGCCTGCCGCGTATGCCCGTTCTCATTCCGCATGCCGATCAATAGTTCCGCAACGGCAGGGTTGTAGTACGTCCGCACGCCCTCGGCCAGAGACTGTAAATTCACATCGAACGTCTCGATCCGCAAATACAAATCGAGCGCTTGCGTCAGGCGTTCGGGGTCCGCCGCGAGCTTGCCCGCGATCGCCGTGACGCCCTGGAGTTGCAGCAAAACCTGGCCTTTTTGCGCCTCGTAACCTTCGGGGGCGCCTTGGCTCGTCCATTCTTTCGGGCTCAGTTGTTCCACCACGGGCTTCAACTTTGATCCGTAGGATTGCAACGACTCGAGTGATTTCTTCAGGTCCCATGGAGCGGTCACTCCTTGCGCAAACGAGGCGGCGGAAAAGAGCACCAGAATGAGAGAAACGCGCATCTACCGCCAGTGTACGATACGGCGGACCCTAGTCAGCGAGACCGGCCAGCGAAATCGCCAAAAGAAGGAGAGACCGGATGCCCGGCACGATCGAATTCGCGTCCGCGGATTCGGTCAGCATGTGCGAATCGCGCGATCGGATCGCCCCCACCGAAATCGAAGGAATGCCCAGGCTTACGCCCACATTAGCATCCGTGGAACCCACATCCAGAGGCTCGGTTGCAAACAGAATCTTCAAGTACTTCTGCACATCGAGCGCGGTTTGCACGATCGGGTGTTGTCTCCGCTCCTCGCGATTGAGCGCTCGCGAGTAATCCAAGTCGTCGCCTTCGGGCTTTTCTATACGAAATCCGACTTTTTCGGCATCCGCCGCGTTCTTCGCGGCTTTCACCACTTCCGTATACAAACGATCCTGGGTCGCGGAATCCATCGATCGGAGGTCTACGGTGAATGAAGCTTCCTTGGGCAGCGCGTTCACCACGGCGCCGCCTTGCATCTTGCCGATATTGATCACCGGCAGCTTCATCGGCCCCAGCATGGGATCGGGCTCGGGCAGCGGAATCTCGTAAATACTTTCCACCGCCCGGGCCACAGCCCGCACGGGACTCGGTTCCCCACGGCTAACAAGCGTATGCGCCCCCGGGGAGGTGTACACGAATTGCATCGCCGCGAGCCGCAGCGCGCCGTACCAGACCATGCCCAGTGGAATGTCGACTGCCACCACCATATCCGGCTTCACCGGCTGGCTGTTCAGCCAGAACTTCATCCCCTGCAACCGGGTCTCTTCCTGAGTCGAGGCAAGAAAGATGAGATCCCCTTTGGTCCGGATGCCGGCTTCATCCAGCGCACGGAACATCTCGAGTTGGGCCACCAGATTGCCGGTGTTGTCTCCGATGCCGGGGCATCGAAGCGTCTGGCCATCGCGTTCCACCTTGAGCGGAGTTCCTTGCGGAAACACCGTGTCGAGGTGCGCCGCAAACACGACTGCCCCGCCCTGCCCGGTCCCCTTGCGGACCGCGATCAGGTTCCCGGCGCTATCCATCTTGATCGAACTGAACTTCAGCTTTTCGAGTTGCGTGCGCATGTATTTGGCGCGTTCGCTTTCGCGGCCCGAAGGCGCCGGGATCTCCGTCGTGTGGATCCATTCGGCAATGATCTGTTCCTGCCGGGTCTCAATGCGGGACAGCGCCTGCTGTACGCGCGAGTTCGCAACCACCTTGCCTGAAAAGTAGGAAGGGTACCGCTGAGCAGCAATCAGAGTTCCCGCAACCAGAGTCGCAACGACCGCGCGCATTGGTACATCATACACGTGCCGCCCCCGCCCGCCCCAACGGTGACACTCCTGGGTCGCGGTAGGGACGGCCATCGCTGATCGCCCCCCGCACAGATCCGTACGAGCGGGATTACCGCATACGGCTCCTACCTTGGATGATGAACGTCAAAGCGCGCGTCAGGATATGGATGCAGGGTTTTGGGTCGAGGAATCCACCTCTCGAACGTCGGCCGCAACTGTGCCCAACCCGGTTTCCCCTTCTGGCTGCGGCGGCGTAAAACATGCCGCCAGAGCCTGCAAAGATGGTCCCGAAATCGCCCCAACACTTGGACGTTTCCCGGCACAGCATGAAATCGGTAGTAGCCGTCCACGACCCGTTTCAGCCATTCGCCTACGACCCCGACCGGCTCATGCATTTTCCGGCGCAACTCCTGTTTTAACTCCAGAAGCTTCGCCCTCATCCGCTTGGCCGCCGTCCGGCGCCACACCACGAACGACCCTTTGGAGTTTCTCCCGCAGTAATGCGTGAACCCCAGAAACTGGAACGTCTCCGGCTTTCCCTCCCCCCGCTGTTTCCGGTTGGCTTCCGCGAATCGACCAAACTCGATCAATCGCGTTTTCTCCGGATGGATTTCCAACCCGAACTTCGTCAGCCGCTCCTGAAAGTGTTTCAGAAACAACTCTGCTTCCGCCCGATGCTGAAATCCACACACAAGAACTTCGCCGTAGCGG